>QWCG01000009.1_pt1 | contig 110937 bp, 89 predicted proteins | sample 1972481 | NCBI WGS metagenome assembly QWCG01 (sample SAMN09866714, study PRJNA288562) | Human vaginal metagenome isolate term3_vaginal, whole genome shotgun... | isolation source: vagina | host: Homo sapiens | place: USA: California
GGATAAGTCACTCGGTGAGGTAATCTGGCTCATCGCCCTGCTCGCTAACCAGTCCGTACAAATACACAACCTCACCCATCCAGACGATAAGCGCCCAGAGCTGACCGCAGAAGCGGTGGAGTTACTAACTGTGCCTGCAGATTTAGCTGACTATCGAGAGGCTATCGCCCAGGCATTACAGCGCGGCACCCGGCGAGCAATCATGACCGAGACCCCGGACCCAAAAGGGCAAACCAAGAAAAAGGACACCTAATAGATAGTGACGAGGCAATCTTTACCCGCCTGACCTATATCGGGCTCGCCCATCTGGGCCTGACCCAAGCAGAGATCGAACTGATGGTGTTCGGACAGCTACTGGACTTGGTGGATTGTTGGCTGATTGAGACCGGCCGGGCTGAAGCGAAACGCCAGTGGTTTATTGATGATGTGGTCCCAGAGGGTATTTAAGGGTTGCTTGTGGTAGGCTGGGTGATGAAGAAGGTGGGAACAAGGTCTCCCATCATGTCTTAGGAGAGTCTGGTGGACGTAGGCGCCGCTAGGCTCTTCTTTCATTATGCAGTGGCGGGTTTTCGTCTAAGTACTGCGCTGACCTGCGAGGTGCCGGTGAGCCATTGGGCAACTGTCGGGTTGATAGAAGTGACGAGATCAAACGCCTCTTGAATATGCGCGCGAACATCCATGTCCAGTAGCGGTTCTACGTGTGAGACCCGGTTACGCAAGCGATGCAGGTGCGCGACTCTCCAAAAGGTTAGTTGTCCGTCAGGGTCTTTGGCATTTGGGAAAGCGTTGCGCAGAGCCTCGTCCCATAGGCGCATCCGATTATGGTTTTCCCTGGTTTCAGGGTTGGCATCGGGCAGATGATTGGGCAACAGGTCACGCCACATGCCGAACATGATTTGCGCTAACACGTCATCATGACTGACTGGCTGATTGTAGCGGCGGTGGTCTGCGGGTCTGGCGGTCGCTTGCTTCTTTGCCCGCCGCAGTGCATCTTTACGTTTGGCCGCGCTAAGGCTTCTTAGCGGAGCGGCTGGCTCGTCGAGCAGCCAACTCGTGGCTCCTGGAAGGTTGGCTGTATTCCAGGTTTGTAGCCGCGCGTCGATGGCGTTGCGCAGTATTACTTCAGTGTTACCGAGCACGGCCTGAACACTAGCGGTGAGTTCGCCGTGCCATTGATAAAGCTGAAGCGCCCTCTTCTGGTTACCCGCACACCGCTCAAGATAAGGCGCCATTCGGGCATCAGACAACGCGTCAACCACTTGCCCGCGCCAATCAGTACTCACCAACTCATTTTCCCACAACCGACCACCCCTTGGCCAACCTATGCAAAAGGACACCACACATGGCTGATAGCTCTTTTGGTTTGAAGATTGGCCTGGAGGGTGAGCGGGAGTTTAAGCGCGCTATTACCGATATTAACCGCGAGATGCGGGTTTTGGGATCTGAGATGAAGTTGGTGGCTTCTCAGTTCGATAAGAACGATAAGTCTGCTTCAGCGTTGACTTCTCGTAACCAGGTGTTGGGTAAAGAGATTGAGGCGCAAAAAGCCAAGATCCAGACCCTTAAGAGCGCTCTTGATAACTCTGCTACCAGTTTTGGGGAAAATGATTCTCGTACGAAGAATTGGCAGATTCAGCTCAATAACGCTCAGGCGACTTTGAATGGTCTTGAGGGTGAGCTTAAAGAGAATAATTCTGCTCTTTCCAAGTTTGGCGATGAGGCTGACGGTGCGGGTGATGATGCGAAAACTGCCGCTAAGGACACTTCACATCTAGAAAATGCTGTAGATGAGCTGGGTTCGCAGATGGATGGTACCAGTTCGAAGACCCGCATTTTTGGTGATGTGCTTAAAGCCAGCCTGGCAGCACAAGCTGTTGTTGGTGGGGTTAAAGCTATCGGGCACGCCATCGCGGGTATCGCTAAAGGCTTCGGCTCAGCGATGAAGGATGGCTTGGACTATAACGCCCGGATGGAGCAATACACCACCTCGTTTACCACGATGCTGGGTGATCAAGCCAAAGCCCAAAAACTAGTCAACGACCTGAAGTTGGAAGCGGCTCGTACTCCGTTTGGGATGGAGGATCTAGCCAAGGCCACCCAAACGTTGATGGGGTTCGGCATGAGCGCTGAAGAATCCCAGGTACGCCTCAAACAGTTAGGTGATATCAGCCAGGGGGATGCTGGAAAGTTCGAATCCCTCACGTTGGCGTTTGCTCAAATGAGCTCTACTGGCAAGCTTACTGGTCAGGATTTGAACCAGATGATTAACGCCGGCTTCAACCCTTTAGAGGAGATTTCCCGTAAGACCGGTAAAAGTATCGGTGAGCTTAAAGAAGAGATGGCTAAGGGCGCGATCAGTGCGGATATGGTTGCGGATGCGTTTGCTAGTGCCACAAGTGAGGGTGGCCGGTTTTATGGGGCGATGGATGCCCAATCCAAAACCTTCTCTGGCCAACTAGCTACGCTAAAAGACGGGGTCGATAACCTTAAAGGGCTACTTGCTGGAGGTTTGACCACGGCTTTGGCTGGCACGGTGATGCCGATGGTTAATGGTTGGGTCGATGAACTCACCGGCGCGTTCGAGACCGGGGGCGCACCGGCCTTTATCGACACCCTCGGAGAAATCTTGAAGGAAGCCCTGGAGTTTATTTCTAGCCAGCTCCCGCAAGTGGTAGATACCGGGATGAGTATCCTCACCTCTTTGTTGGAGGGCATTATCGCTGTTCTGCCTTCCTTGGCAGAAACTGCCGTGACGTTGATTGTGGCATTGGGGGAAGCGATTATTGAGGCATTACCTTCGCTTCTTGAAGCGGCGCTGCAGATCATCGCCACACTCGTTTCGGGTATTGGTGAGGCGTTGCCGGAGCTGATCCCGGCGGCGGTAGAAATGCTGATGACCATGATCCAGGGGCTCATCGATAATTTGCCCCTTATTTTGGATGCAGCCCTGCAGTTAATTATTGGTCTTGCCCAGGGTTTGATTGCGGCTATTCCGGTGCTTGTTGAGGCTTTGCCGGAGTTGATTGGTGCGATTATTTCTTTCTTAATCGGAGCCGTCCCCCAGATTATCGAAGCTGGTATCGAGCTGTTAACCGCGCTGGTTGGTGCCTTGCCTGAAATTATTACCGCTATCGTCGCAGCCCTGCCACAGATCATTACAGCCGTCACCAACGGCGTGCTCGGTGCGATCCCGCAACTGATTCAAGCCGGTATTCAGTTATTTGTCGCGCTGATCGGTGCCTTACCTCAGATCATTAACACGATTGTGGCTGCGTTGCCTCAGATCATTGGTGCGGTAATCTCTGCCTTGATTGGTGCGATCCCGCAGCTGATCCAAGCCGGCATCCAGCTACTAACAGCACTTATTGGTGCGCTACCGCAGATTATTGGCACGATTGTTTCCGCCATCCCGCAAATCATTGGCGGGATTGTTTCGGCCGTGCTTGGTGGTGTGGGCCAGATGGTTTCAGCTGGTGCCTCCTTGGTGTCTGGTTTGTGGCAGGGCATCCAGTCGTTGGCGGGCTGGTTGTGGGACAGGGTTTCTAGCTGGGTATCGAGTATTTGGGATGGGATCCTAGGATTCTTCGGTATCCACAGCCCCTCCAAACAAATGGCGTGGGTCGGTGACATGCTCGTAGCAGGCCTGGCCGGAGCAATCACCAGTGAGGGCCATAAGGCAGCCGATGCAGCAAAAGACATGGCTAAAGACACCATGGGTTCCATGGACGAACTCGCGGCGGGCATTGATGTGCCAATCAACATCAACGATACGGACTTGCATCTACCGAATGTAGATCTGGCACCAGCAGCCATTCGACACCCCGATGTCAACCCATCACCAAATGAGGCTTCGCTTGTGGATGTGGAGGGCATCGTCGATACCACTGCGAGGCGGATCCTCGGTGCCTTGGATGTTCAGGTGGTGCTCAATGATGGGACACTCGTCGGCAAGCTGGCTCCGCGCATCGATGCTCAGCTCTCGCGGCTATCAAGACGCAACAACCTAATCATGGCGGGAGCGTGAGGCGATGTATGGGTTTACTCTCGACCATAAGATCTCCTCGAAACAGTTGGGCTTGCGGTTCACCGCACCCGTAGAGATCCCAGCCGCCACACGGAGGGTAGACGATATCGAGGTGGCAGGTCGCGCCGGTTCTTTAACCCGGTTTGCTGGCTGGGACGATACGGAAATCAGTCTGCCGCTAGCAGTCCAGGGTGGCGTGGAGGCTTACCGGGCGGTGGCGTTTGCTCTGGCTAATGCTTCGACGGTTGGGTTTAGTGGCGAGCCTGGCTTGTTCAGGTATTTGAAGCACGTCGAGGTGTCGCCACTGGTTCGTGAGATGGGTTCTTGGGGCATGTTCCAGGCAGAGCTGACATGTGCCCCGTTTACCTATTTGGATGCCGGCCTGAAACCGGCCACGCTCAATGCTTCCGGAACCCTGCTGAATCCCGGATTGTTGCCTGCTGATCCGGTCATCACTGTGTTTGGTACCGGACAGTTGGAGTTGACGATCAACAGCACCAAGCATGTGGTGGCATCCCCAGCTGGACAGGTGACCCTCGATAGTGCCCGGTTGGTGGGGCACGTGGCTGGTAAAGCCCAAAGCGACGCCCTAACCGATGCCTTCCCACAACTGCAACCTGGTACTAACCAAATCGAGTTCGGTGCTGGGGTCTCGAAGATTGTGGTGCAGCCCAACTGGCGCACCCTATAGCAGAAAGGCCTATTGATGATTAGCGTCCACAACCGCGCCGCCCAGACTTTTACCGCCACTGGTTTGGCTGTTCTCGACCGCGAGATCATTGACCCGGTCGTGAGCGAGGAACTAGGTAGCCACTTCATGTTGTCGTTTAGTTACCCAGCTGATGGTTCAGCAGCCAAGCACCTGCGTCTTGAGAACATCGTCGCAACACCCGTACCTGGCGTGGAAGATCGTCAGGGTTTCCGTATTGCTGAGGTGGTCACCACGCTCGGTGGAATGCTTGAGGTGACAGCTCATCACGTGTTTTATGACCTTTCTGCGAACCTTGTCTCCGACACCTATGTGGTCAACAAAACCGCCGCTGATGCACTAAAGCAGCTTCTTGATGCTGCTAATAGCAAGCACGGGTTTACAGCATCTAGCTCCGACACCAGCACTCGTGCTTCGGCTCGTATCGTGCGTCAGTCTCTAGCCGCTGCAATCCTAGATGCCAAGGCAGAAAACTCTTTTGTCTCGCGGTGGGGCGGCGAACTGGCCTTCGATAACTGGCGCATCCACCATGCACCCCGCAGAGGCCGAGACGCTGGCGTGGTGATCAGGGATCGTAAAAACCTAACCGGCTACGAAGCGACGCTGGATTACACAACTGTGGTGACCCGGATTCTGCCGGTCGGCTATGACGGGTTGTTACTGCCGGAACTGTATGTCGACAGCCCCCGAATCAATGATTATGTGGCTCCGCGTATCAAGGTCATCCGCTATGGGCAGGTCAAAGCCATTAAAGATGCGGACAAACCGCGTGATGATGAGCTGCCACTTGCGCAGGCTCACGCAAGATTGCGTGAACTAGCTAAAGCAGAGTTCTCTAGTTGTTATGTCGATCAGCCGGCGTGCTCATACAAGGTGTCATTCGTCGATCTGGCTAGCACTCGCGAATATGAGGGTTTTCGTAACCTAGAAACCGTGGCTCTCGGCGATACTGTGACGGTTCGCCACAGCGACCTCAATGTCGCACTGACCGCTAGGGTCGTTGCCTACGATTACAATCCGCTGGCTGGCGAATACATCAGCATTGAGCTGGGCAGCGTGGCGGGTAAGTTCACCGACATCACCCACGCTATTAATACCGCTCGCACTGAGGCTGCTGAGGCTAGCCAGGTGGCAGGTGTGGCGCTCGCGTCAGCTGATGGGAAGAACACCAACCACTATGGCACCACCCAACCTGTATCAGCCAGGCTGGGGGATGTGTGGTTTAAAGACAATGGTGAGCAAGTAGGAATCTGGATATATAAGCTCACCGATACTGGTCAGCCCGGATGGGTCAGTCTTGCCACCGACCTTAACCATGCGCTGGTGAGTGCTGAGTTAAAGAAAGCAAAAACCGAGGTTACCCAGGCTAAACAAGCCGCTAAACAAGCTGGCGATTTGGCTGGGCAAGCCCAAGCTAGCGCAGCGAAAGCAGCCAGTAATGTTGCGGCGGCGCGCAAACAAGCCGACCAGGCGGTCAAGACTGCTAGCCAGGCTAGTGAGGGCGTTGAGGGTTTGAAGATTACGCTGAGCGATAACCTACAAAACGTGTGGGGCTCTATCGCCATGATGAGCAACAACATCAACCTGCGTGTGACTAAAGGCGATGTCATCAACCAAATCAACATTTCACCTGAAACCATCCTCATCGACGGCAAACGGGTGCATATCACTGGGCAGACCACTATCGACAACGGAATTATCGGCACAGCTATGATTGCTGATGCGGCGATCACAAACGCTAAAATCTCTCAGCTGTCAGCAGATAAAATAAACACCGGCACCCTAGCAGCAGCCAGGATCGCCGCAGGCTCCATCACCTCCGACAAGTTGACCATCAGCAATGGGTTTATCCAAACAGTGATGATCCGCGACGCGGCTATAACCTCGGCGAAGATTGCTTACATAGATGCCAGCAAGATCACCACTGGGTATTTGAACGCCGATAGGATTCAGGCAGGCTCTATTAGCGCCGATAAACTCGCAGCTAACGCGATCCAGGTTGGATTGGCGGGGTGGAATCAGAATATTCGCATCAGCCCCACTCAAATCTCCTGGTATAACGGTTCCCGGTTGGAGGGAACAATTAGTTCTCGAGGTATGCAGTTTTGGTATGGCGAGCGTTACGTCGGTGAGCTGTCGCGTGGTGGCAAAAAGAACAACGAAAACATTCAAGGCATCTCCATGTCACTAGCCAACCAAGGCGACTACGTGGCATGGACATACCAAACACAAGCGAACGGTACCTTCTACACGTGTTTGACGTTGGATCCGAAAGGCAAGTTCTACGGTTCAGCCGGCATTCATTTAGGTTCTGATCTGCGCACAAACGGTTACAAGTTCTACACCAGCGCAAACCGCTATGTCACCTTGCAGGACGTGTCTTTGCAGGGGCGTGGTACGCATCCGGGCTGGGTGGGGCCAACCGCTTTGTCGAAGGTTGTGTTTCATACCTACGACGTCATGGTTGTTACCAACGGCTCGTTCTACAACATGACGAGATTATTCGACCGTGTTGGAGATTTGATGAACCGCGTTAACGGAATACTTGGGCTCTTGAACCAAGGCTGGATTTCTAAAATCACCTCCCGCGCCGATGGCTCCATCTCCTGGACCTATTTCGACAACACCGGCTACCAGAAAATGTCCACCAATCTCGCATAAAAGGAAACCAACATGAAAATTCTTCTTCCCAATGATCAGCTCGCCGCGGTCACCGAACTGCTGGCTGGCATGTCGCTGAAGCCAGCCGCCTCACGTGCGCGCACCAAACTGCTACATTTGGTACGTGAAGCTTCTACGCGCTTCGGGGTCGACGAATACGAACTAATCAGCCAATACGCGACCCTCGACGATGCTGGCAAGCCCATCATCGATACCGATGGAACATTCAGTCTCGCAGCCCCGGAAAAGGCGCAAGAATTTTTTGCCCTGCGCCAGGAATTATTCGATAGTGCTGCCGAGGTTTCCGGGCCCACATACGGCCGTCACCTAGCCGATATTAAGGCTCTGCTTGATGGCTATGACGGTGAATTATCGGGAGCAGCGGCGGAGGCCTTCGACGTGCTTTACGACGCCATCGCTGACGCACTAGCCAAGGAGACTGACGATGAGTGAAGAACCGATTGTTTCGATTCCGTCTGATCCCACACCAGCACCACCAGCACAACCTACCGACGAGAAATCAGATGAGGCGGCTCGCCCGCGTGAAGCACACCTCGATCTAAGAATGCCGATTTTAGAAGTGCTTACCAACCCCAATCTGCCGGACCTATAACCTCAAAGGTTATAGTCTCCCGCTACTTACGCCTGCCAGTTTTGGTGGGCATTTTTTATGCGCCCTACACCCGGTGTCGGGCGTTTTTCTTTGTCTTTTGAAAGGAACCACTCGACATGTCCATTAAATCTATCTGGGTCACTATCCAAGGCATCATCACCGCTATAGGTGCTTGGCTGGGAGCCTTTCTCGTTGGAACTGACTCCCTGCTATACGCGATAGTCGCATTCACTGTTATCGACTATCTAACCGGCGTGCTCGCCGCTATTAACGCCCACAAACTATCCAGCTCGGTAGGGTTTCGCGGTATCGCCCGCAAAATCCTAATCTTCGCCCTCATCGGACTAGCCCACTTATTAGATGTCCATATTCTTGGCACCCCCGGAGTGCTACGCACCGCCACCATCTTCTTCTACCTATCCAACGAGGGCATCTCCGTCCTGGAAAACGCTGCACTGTTAGGTCTGCCGATCCCGGGCGGACTAAAACAAGCATTAGACACAATCAAACAAACCGGTCAAAACCAGCCCGTCTTCAAAACCAGCTCAACACCACCCGCTCAGGCGAGCAGTCCAGATAAATACTCCCCGCCCATCCCTCAGGCAGGCCAGATTAATCCAGGCAAATATCTGCCCCAACACGCCCTCCCCGACGAAACGGAAAAGCCATGAAAACCTGCTCGAAAACAATTCTTAAATTCCTGGCACTCCTAGCAGTCTTAACGCTACTTACCGCAGGGATCTGGCTCCTTTTCGCCTTATTCCTTTCATGGATAATGACCCCGCTTATCTACCTGATCGCACTTTTTATCTTGGCCACCGCCTAAACCAACCAAAAAAGAAACGGAGAACCCAAAATGAAGAACTGGAACACTCTAGAAGCTGACCTGAACCTTTTGATGAACAAGCACTTCACCAAAGGCAGACAAGGCCGATCCATCAACAAAATCATTCTGCACCACAATGATGGAAACCTTTCCATACAAGGATGCTGGAACGTATGGCAAACCCGACCTGCCTCCGCGCACTATCAAGTAGAAACCAGTGGCCGTATCGGCCAACTCGTCTGGGATCGAGATACTGCTTGGCACGCCGGTAACTGGGATGCCAACTGCACATCTATTGGGATCGAACACGCAGACGCATCCACCCACCCCTACCGTATTTCCGATGCCTGCCTAGAAAACGGGGCGCACCTGGTCGCCGCCCTGTGTCACTACTACAAGCTCGGCCGGCCCGTCTGGGGTAAAAATGTATTCGGACACCGCGACTTTTCCGCAACCGAATGCCCCGCCTCCATAGCCGGATCCCAACACGCAACCTACATGAGTAGAGCCGGCTACTGGTACGACCAAATGGGCGGGAACAAACCCAACCCGCCATCTGCTGGAAAACCAGATATTGAAGCACTAGCCAACGCAGTTATCCGCGGCGAATACGGCAACGGCGACCAGCGACGCGCACGCCTAGGTGGGCTCTACGATCCGGTACAAGCCCGTGTCAACGAAATCCTCGGGCTCAAATCCAAACCCGCAGGCAAGAGCATAGAGACCCTGGCGCGCGAGGTGATTCGTGGGGATTGGGGTAACGGGAAAGAACGCTACAACCGTCTCACCAATGCTGGCTACAGCTACCAACAAGTACAAAATCGCGTGAACCAAATCCTCAGCTAACCAGCAAATTAGCCCGCTGGATTCTAAGAGCCGCCTCAGCGAGACTTCACCGTCTTGCTGAGGCGGCTCTTTTTGTTTTCCCTGTTTATATTTCTTGCTGCTCGAAGCCCTCCTTATAGGAGGAATAAGCGATGATTGACCCGATTCAAAAAGAGGCGATAGTAAAACTCAACCAGCAAGGGATGACTGCGGCGATGATTGCGCGGGTTCTTGGGCTAGAGCCAAGCAGTGTTCGCAGTCATCTGGCACGAAACCCCCATAAGCGCCCACAAAACCAAGGTATGGAGGATGGTCGCTGGTGTCGTTGGTGCGGTGACCCCATAGCGACTCAAGCGACTGGCAGACCTGCATCTTTTTGCTGCAGTGAGCATAGGCGGGCTTGGTGGGCGGCACATCCCGAAGCTAAAAACCGTGACGCCACCTACACCTTCACCTGTATCGGCTGTGGCACCACGTTCACCGCGTATGGGAATAAGCATCGACGCTACTGCCGCCATGAATGCTACGTAACTCATCGGAGCAAGAAATGCCCGCGATGAGCGCACCCCAGTTTACTCGGGAAGCCACCTACCGAGCCACCATGCTGGCAGCCACGAAAGCAGCCAAGGCAGGGATACTCACCGATACAGATGTGAACCGCATTCGAGGTGGGCTGATAGCCCGCAATCTTCCTCCGATTGGGCGGCTGCATACGGCGCTAGTACTGGATAAAACAGGCGTTCAGAGTGATATATAGACACACCGGACTTGATACAAGGAGACGCGCATGGAGATCTGCAAACTACCACCCAAACCCGCCCAACTACGGCTCACGCGGGTGGCGGCATATGTGCGGGTCTCACGCGAATCCGAGCGCCTCACTCACTCGTTCTCTGCCCAGGTCTCCTACTACAACAAGCTCATCACGAACACCCCGGGCTGGGAATACGCCGGGGTCTACAGCGACTACGCAACGACCGGTACGTCTACCACGGGGCGCGGCGAGTTCAACCAGATGATCGAGCAAGCACTCGCAGGGAGTATCGACATTATTCTCACCAAATCCATCTCGCGGTTCGCTCGTAACACTGTCGACCTACTAAGCACTGTGCGAGCCCTGAAGGCTGCTGGGGTGAGCGTGCGTTTTGAACGTGAAAACATCGACACCGCTAACGCTGAGGGCGAAGTCCTTCTCACTTTACTAGCCTCGTTCGCGCAAGCTGAATCCGAATCTATCTCGGCTAATGCGAAGTGGGGCATCCGTAAAAAGTACAAGGATGGTCTGTTGCATTCGCGCCGCCCCTACGGATACCGCTACCACCACGGCCAGCTCGACATTATTGAAGAAGAAGCCGTGATTGTGCGGCGTGTGTTTGCTGAGTTTCTTGAAGGTATCAGCCCGGAGAAAACCTGCAAACAAATGAACCAAGAGGGTTTGCGTTCACGTGGTGGCGGCAAGTTCAGTGCCTCGGTGACCCGCGATTGGCTGGAGAACCCCACCTATATCGGTACCGCAATCTTGCAACAGTACTTCAGTGCTCACGCCGGAGATAACACACCGACTCTGAATCGTGGCGAGCTGGATAAATATATTGTGGAAGACTCCCACCCGCCGATTATCGAGCGTAGCGTTTTTGACGCCGTTCAAGCAGAGCTAGCCAGGCGGCGTGCCACGGGCGGACGCGGCTTGACCCCAACCGGTGGCAGTAGCGCTCTTACACACCGCATCACCTGCACTATCTGTGGCAGGAACTATCATCGGCGTACCCGCCGCTTGGCACACTCGACTTATAAATACTGGTGGTGCGAAACCGCCACGAAAGGCAAGGGCAACCCCTGTCATGCTCATCAACTACGAGAAGAAAACCTGCACACCATCATCCTGCGGCAGCTCAGCCTCGAAAAATGGAACAACCAGCAAGTAATCGAGCGAATCGAACGAATCGAGGCCAGCCCGAACTGGCTCCTGACAATCCACCTCAGCAGTGGGAACACCACCACGATTGATTACCGCACCGGTGAGGAGGTGACTGCCTGATGCCACGGATTACCACTATCCCTGCCACCAAACCCTTGCACTCCACTACAACCACGATTAGTGGCCAGCAGCTACGCCGCGTTGCTGGCTATGCTCGCGTCTCCACCGACGATACTGACCAGGCGAACTCGTATGAGGCGCAAGTGGATTATTACGAGCACTACATCAACAACCACGACGGCTGGCAGTTCGTTGCTATTTACACTGATGAAGGAATCTCTGGCACTTCCACGAAACACCGGGAGGGATTCAACCGCATGATAGCTGACGCTCTCTCAGGACGAATCGACTTAATAGTCACAAAAAGCGTCTCCCGGTTTGCTCGCAACACCGTCGACTCCCTCACAACGGTTAGGAAGTTGAAGGATAAAGGTGTGGAGGTGTTTTTCGAGAAAGAAAATATCTGGACCCTCGACTCCAAAGGTGAACTGCTAATCACCATCATGTCGAGCCTTGCCCAGGAAGAATCCAGATCTATCTCCGAGAACGTCACGTGGGGTCACAGGAAGCGTTTACAAGACGGCAAAGTTTATATGCCCTACGGTAACTTTCTCGGCTACGATCGCGGCGAAGACGGCGAGCCTGTCATCAATCCTGAGCAAGCCGAAATCGTGCGCCGGATCTACCGCCAATACCTCGAAGGCATGAGCATTCCACAGATCGCAGCCTCACTAGACGCTGACGGAATACTGACCCCTCGGCGTAAACACAAATGGAGCCACACCACCATCCACTCCATCCTCACCAACGAGAAATACAAAGGCGACGCACTCTTACAGAAGCGTTTCACCGTAGATTTCCTCACCAAGCAACGCAAAGCCAACGAGGGAGAAGTCCCACAATATTACGTGACCGGCTCTCATCCAGCCATCATCGACCCTGAAACCTGGGAACTCGTGCGCTACGAGCTAGTAAAAAACACGAACCAAGGCCGGCGCGAGCGTGCCTTCACCGGTATGGTCTACTGTACCCACTGCGGCTCAGCCTATGGCAGCAAAACCTGGCACTCCACTGATAAATACCGGGCTATCATCTGGCAATGCAACGAGAAATTCACAGTTCCTCACCCAAAGAAAATGCCCGTACTACGCGATAATCAGCTGCAAACAATCTTCCAAACAGCGCTCGCCCAGCTCATCAAAAGCCAGCAGCTCATCGACTGGGACTACCTAATTACCACCACATCAGACACCACCGATTTAGAAGAACAATCCTTACAGCAAGCAAGTGAAATCGAGGTAACCACCAAACTCATTAACCAAGCCATAACCCACAACGCTCATCACTCTCAAAACCAAGACGACTACCAAGAGCGCTTCACCCAGCTAAAAGCCCGCCAACGTGAAGCCATCAACGCCTACGAAACAACTCAGGTAGAAATTGAGCGCCGCCACGGCATCAAAGCCAAACTCACTAGGTTTAAGAAAACCATCCAAAACGCCACCCTCAGCCAAGACTTTGACCGAGCAACCCTGCGTGCTCTTTGCCAACGCATCCAAATCACACCAACAGGCGAGGCGAGCGTAATCTTTGCTAACGGCACCGAAATAGAGATCCCAGCAGAAGCAACTGAAAGAAAAAGAATACGAAGAGTTTCAGCAATACCCCTATAACAAGGCGCATGGGTACATTTGGACACCGGATACGCTGGAACTAATATGTAGCGGCAATGACAACGAGCCGGAGCAGATCGGCAGACAGGTGCTTGAGATGTTTGGCAGGGTGCGTAACGAGCGTATCTCCCACATGACGAGCGATAAGCATAAGAAATATGTGATCCGCAGTCTCCGAAAGGGTGAAACCGAGCTGCTGAAGGACTTCTTGTATGAAGCAATCCTCATACCGAAAGGTGCGGAGCCGCCGACAAGAGATATCATTGAAAAGCCGGAACTGCGAGTGTATACGGATGATTTCGGTACACGCAAGGGTGATAACTGCCTGGTGGCTGATTTCGGCGGCAAGGTTATCGGAGTGATCTGGACAAGGATCATGGACGATTATGGCCATGTGGATGACGAGACGCCGTCCTTTGCCATTTCGCTTTACAAAGAGTATCACGGTCAGGGCATCGGCTCACAGCTTATGGTGAAGATGCTCGAACTGTTGAAATGGCAGGGATATGAACGAGTGTCCCTGGCGGTGCAGAAAGAAAACTACGCCGTGAAGATGTATAAGAATGTCGGCTTCAAGACGGTCGATGAAAATGCCGAAGAATACATTATGGTGTGCGAATTATAAGGAGATGTGTTTATGGACTGGGAATTAAGTAGCAGACATCTGTTATGCGGGTTTGCTCCTATTATCGCATTATTGGCGGTGTACTTTATTTTTTTACATTTGAAAGAGAGAAGACGGACGTTTGGTCATATTGCCATTTCTTGTGTGTTTTGCTTCTATTTGACAGGAATATTGACGATGACGGGGATTTGGTATACGTCAGCTTTTGATCCGAGAATCGTATATATTCCTTTTGTGGATATGGTCAGAGGACCAGTTGATACTATACTCAATGTCGTTCTTTTTATTCCCTTGGGGATATTTCTTCCATTGCTTTATAAAAAGTTCGATAAAATGGGAAAAATAGCTTTAGCTGGTTTTTTGATTTCGGCATCCGTTGAAGTTGTTCAGATGTTTGGATGTGGAGCGACAGACATCAATGATTTGATAGCCAATACAGTGGGTGCTTGTTTGGGCTTCTGCATATATAAAATGCTATATAGGATTATCCCGGAATCGTATTTAGAAAAGATTCAAGTAGATGGTTCACAATGCATATATGAATTGGTGATTTTTTGGTTATGTACACTTTTGGTGATGATAACTATACAGCCGCAAATATATCATGCATTGTTTACTGCCGGCGGCGAAATACAAACATGGAATTAATCAATAACGAGGAGAAAAAGATCTGGTGGTCACGAACTGTGACTACCAGTTTCACGAAGAGATCGATACGTACGCACAGGCAGCGATAAAACCGAATACCTTACTCCGTAACGGTGCATACGGCATCGTTATGAGGGCTGTGCAAAACAAAAGGGCTGACCACCGTTCAGGTAGTCAGCCCTATTTTCATGCCTGTGAGCAGGACTTTTAGATTCTGCGCGCGTTTTCAAATTTTGCGCGCACCTTTGCGCAAAACCCTAGTTTTGCGAAATTGTATCAATTCAGTGTGCTCGTAGTGGAGTCGCGGGGAATTGAACCCCGGTCCGGAAACCGTACCCTCGGTCTTCTACGTGCGTAGTCTGCTGGCCATTCGGCAGTTTTTCTGCCCCCATGTTATCGCAGACAATTCATGGCGAGCATATCTACAGTAAAAGTCCCTGAATCACCCTGCAGCCCAGCAATTCAAGCAAGTCTTCTAATGACGTTCAGCACCACCCCGAAGACGTGAGTGGGTAAACGGAGCAGCTGCTCACTGGTTAATCCTGGCGCGAAGCTCAGGCAGCAAGAGCGAACTCAGTGCGATTAGATTTAGCACTTATTCTTTTGCGAAAGGACGTTTACGAGTGGACTTTCGCATTCTCGGCACGCTTCCCCGCGGCGAACAGATCACCGTCGAAACCGATCGACCCCTTTTGATTTATCAAACTATCAACAAAAATATTACTTAATTAAACTTTAACCAAAACTTTAATCAAGTAATACTGGTATAAAGCCAGAATAATCATTATAAATAAACGTTTTAACAGAGTCAACCTGTTTTAGAGTATTGATTTATTCCAGACTAATCCAAAGACCAATCCAAAGACCAATCCAAAGACCAATCCAAAGACCAATCCAAAGACTAATCAAAAGACTCACCCAATAAATCACTTACCTTTAGTTTCATCTGTTTTAGCATCACCACTATTGCCTTTAGCAAGCTTCTTCGATTTTTCAACAAATCTTCTACTAACAACAAACGTACAAATTGACGCAACACACACGCAAATAAATATTGTAACGTTTCTCGCTCTAGTATTTCCAAGGCTTTTTACAGCATTAGCATGAAGAGCAACAGCAGATTCCGCATCAACAGTGGTCTCTACTTTTCCGCCACTAACGCTCACAGTTTTAGTGCAATCTTTAGACTCATAAACATTGCAATATTCGCCATCTGGCAAGTCGGTTTTATAACTCACTTTTTGCGGCTTTTCCGTATTGTTAATCGCAAGAAAACCCTTGTTTCCTCGGCTAAATGCAACGTTATTATCGTCATCATCTTGCCAATTAGTAACCTTAGTGCCCTTAACAGCGTTGTAGAACCCAATCATTCCGCGAATCGAAGTTAACCTCTGCGTGCATTGCCATTTAGAATCCTTTGCACAATTCACATCAGGAATCGAAGTCTGCGTAGATCCAGGCGCTCCCTCATCTCGTTTTGTAAACTCATAACCCGAAAACACATTTGGAGTTCCATAAGGATACGCAAGCATAAACGCGTTTGCAAGCTCATACTTTTTGCCATCTTTATACGTCAAAACTCTGTTTGCATTGTCTCGCTCAGTATCCCAATTCGTAACGAAAATCGCAGCTTTTTTGCTTGGAATCAGCTTATCTGTAATATGTTTAAGATTCTCAATAGACCCATAAAAATAGTTTCTAAGCCTATAAGAGTACTCAAATTCGTTCACTTCGCCAGTTTGCAAATATTGGTCTGGCTGAATTCTAGGGTCTTGCTCGGGGAACCCTATTGTTTCTTGCATCCACCAAATCTTATCTGGCGTTGTTCCAGCAGCATCTGCAGCCGCAGCTTTTATGCCCTTTACGTCTTGCGGAGACATGTGTTTTGCTGCATCAACTCTAAACCCAGCCACTCCAAGCTTTAGCATATGCGCAAAGTACTCTCCCAAAGTTTTTTGCACATGAGGATTAGAAGTGTCCAAATCAAGCAGTCCAACAAGTCGATGCGTCCAAACGATTTCTGCTTTTCTATACGTGTTTATATCTTCTGTTGACTTGTGAAAATCGTCTTTTGTATACCCAGCATCTGGGAACGACTGATTTGCAGCATCATACTTGCTTCCACCAACGCCAAGTGTGTCTTTGTTTGAAAAACCAGTTGTGTGGTTTATTACCGCATCTGCAATAATTCCAACACCCGAAGCTTTGCAAGTTGTAATCATCTTTTTAAACTCGTCTTCTGTGCCAAGTTTTGAATTCAGCTTATAACTTACAGGTTGATAACTTGTCCACCATTGATCGCCCTTAATATGATCTTGCGGAGGAGAAACTTGCACGTATTTTACACCCTCTGGGCCGTACGTTTTTTTGCATTCCTTTGCTATACTTTTCCAATTTTGTTGGAATGCTGTTACGATTACGCCTTTTTGTGTATTTTTTTGAGATGATTTTGCGCTCTCATTTGCAATCGCTGGGCTGCTTGCGATTACTGCTCCCGCCAAAATCGTAGCAACACAAGATGTTATAGCCGCAACTCTTGCCAACACAAACTTTAACTTTACAAGCGCCTTTTTATTGAAGCTCGTAAATACTTCTATGCCGTGGATCATCGTTGTTCCTTTCTGCAAGAATTGCGGCTTTGCTTTGTTCTTACTTCACTCCTTGATATATAGGACTATATTAGGACTATATTAGGCTCATCTATTCCCACTCGATTGTGGCAGGTGGTTTAGATGTAACGTCTAACACAACGCGATTAATCTGGCGACATTCGTTTGTGATTCGAGTAGAAATCTTTGCCAATACATCGTAAGGAACTCGCGACCAATCAGCAGTCATAGCATCCTCAGAACTTACTGGTCGAAGCACGATTGGAGAACCATACGTGCGCTCGTCTCCTTGAACTCCAACAGAGTGAACATCTGCCAAAAGCACTACTGGGCATTGCCAAATATCGCGATCTAATCCAGCTGCCGAAAGCTCTTCGCGCGCAATCGCATCTGCTTCTCGAAGCACAGCTAAACGCTCGCGCGTAATCTCGCCAACAATGCGGATTCCCAATCCTGGCCCTGGGAACGGCTGGCGCCAAACAATAGCGTCTGGAAGCCCAAGCTCCGTACCAATTGCGCGAACTTCATCCTTAAACAAAGTGCGCAAAGGCTCAATAAGCTTAAACTTTAAGTCCTTTGGTAAGCCGCCAACATTGTGATGCGACTTAATGTTTGCAGCACCGTCTCCGCCGCCAGACTCAACAACATCTGGATAAAGCGTGCCTTGTACAAGGAACTTAACTTCTGCTCCAGATTTTCCAGCTTCTTCAATAACTTGACGTTGTGCTTTTTCGAATGTGCGAATAAACTTTTCGCCAATAATCTTGCGCTTGCGCTCTGGCTCGCTAACGCCTTTAAGCGCATCTAAAAAGTCGTCTTCTGCATCTACTGCAATAAGCTTGATTCCAGTTGCCTCAACAAAATCGTGCTTAACTTGCTCGACTTCGCCTTTACGAAGAAGACCATGGTCTACAAAAACGCAAGTGAGCTGATCTCCGATTGCTTTATGCACAAGAGCTGCAGCAACAGCGGAATCGACTCCTCCAGAAAGTCCGCAAATAACTTGCGCATTGCCAACTTCTGCACGAATCTTTGCAACCTGATCTTCAATAATATTAGAAGGATTCCAATCATTTTCCAATCCTGCGCACTCGTGCAAAAATGTAGAGATAAGCTTTTGACCTAAAGGCGTATGCTTGACTTCTGGATGCCATTGCACTCCGTAAAGCTTGCGACTTTTGTCTTGCATAGCTGCAACTGGAGCACCTTGAGTGTGAGCAAGCACCTCAAATCCTTCTGGCGCGCTCTTAACTGCCACTCCGTGACTCATCCAAGTGTTTTGATCTAATGGCGAATTTGCCAGCAATCCTTCTGCTTCATCAATAGTTGCATGCGTTTTTCCGTACTCACCCAATGCTGCTTTGTCTACAACGCCGCCAAGCTCGTGAGCCATAACTTGGAATCCGTAGCAAATTCCAAGCACTGGAACGCCCGCTTCAAAAATCTTTGTGTCAATTTTTGGAGCTCCTGGCTCATAAACGGAGGCAGGGCCGCCAGAAAGAATTATGGCTTTTGGATCTTTTGCCAGCATCTCCTCTACTGGCATAGAGTGTGGAACAAGCTCCGAATAAACGTTTGCTTCCCTCACTCTTCTAGCGATTAGCTGGGCATATTGGGCACCGAAGTCAACTACAAGTACCGGACCGTTTGCCATGATTCTCCTTATATATAAGAAACACATTTATAGGTGATTCAATTTATACTAATGGCGCTTTTAGACGTTGCGTTGTGCGAAACGCCGTAACTTAACAAATTATAAAAATTGTAAAAATAAACAACCTTTACATAACAAGAAAGTGAACATCAAACATAACATAATTGATACTTTTAAGGTGATTTTTGTTAACACTTTAACACATTTTTTCAACAAATTCGCACGTAGTAACTAATCAAACGCACAAAAGTCAAAAGCTGTTACTATACTGAAAAAGATGGAAAAAGAGGCGAATACATTTGTTTTTTGGCCTCTATAACCAAATGGTAATGATTAAAATCGCACTGAAAAGTGCTTGAGTACAGGAGTACACATGACGAGTCCTGTTATTGGCACCCCTTGGAAGAAGCTTAACGCTCCAGTTTCCGAGGCGGCCATCGAAGGCGTAGACAAGTATTGGCGCGTTGCCAACTATCTTTCAATCGGCCAAATTTATCTTCGTAGCAACCCTCTAATGAAGGAGCCGTTTACTCGCGAAGACGTTAAGCATCGTCTAGTGGGTCACTGGGGTACCACTCCAGGCCTTAACTTCCTTATTGGCCACATTAACCGTTTCATTGCTGAGCATCAGCAGAACACTGTGATTATTATGGGTCCAGGCCACGGCGGCCCAGCTGGTACTGCTCAGTCTTATCTTGACGGTACCTACACTGAGTACTATCCAAAGATCACCAAGGACGAAGCTGGTTTGCAGAAGTTCTTCCGCCAGTTCTCTTACCCAGGTGGTATTCCTTCTCACTTTGCTCCAGAGACCCCAGGTTCCATCCACGAAGGTGGCGAGCTTGGTTACGCTCTCTCCCACGCTTACGGCGCTGTTATGAACAACCCAAGCTTGTTCGTTCCAGCAATCGTTGGCGACGGCGAAGCAGAAACCGGTCCTTTGGCTACTGGTTGGCAGTCCAACAAGCTCGTTAACCCACGTACCGATGGTATCGTGCTTCCAATCTTGCACTTGAACGGTTACAAGATTGCTAACCCAACTATTCTTTCCCGTATTTCCGACGAAGAGCTTCACGAGTTCTTCCACGGTATGGGCTACGAACCATACGAGTTCGTTGCTGGCTTCGACGATGAGGATCACATGTCCATTCACCGTCGCTTCGCCGACATGTTCGAGACCATCTTCGACGAGATTTGCGATATCAAGGCTGAAGCTCAGACCAACGACGTAACCCGTCCATTCTACCCAATGATCATCTTCCGCACCCCTAAGGGTTGGACTTGCCCTAAGTTCATCGATGGCAAGAAGACTGAAGGCTCTTGGCGTGCACACCAGGTGCCACTGGCATCTGCTCGCGACACCGAAGCTCACTTCGAGGTTTTGAAGAACTGGCTGAAGTCCTACAAGCCTGAAGAGCTATTCAATGAAGATGGCAGCATTAAGGAAGACGTTCTTTCCTTCATGCCACAGGGCGAACTCCGTATTGGCCAGAATCCAAACGCCAACGGTGGTCGTATCCGCGAAGATCTTAAGCTTCCAAACCTTGACGATTATGAGGTTAAGGAAGTTAAGGAATTCGGTCACGGCTGGGGTCAGCTCGAAGCTACCCGTCGCCTTGGTGTTTACACCCGCGACGTAATCAAGAACAACCCAGATTCCTTCCGTATCTTCGGACCAGATGAGACCGCTTCCAACCGTTTGCAGGCTGCTTATGAAGTAACCAACAAGCAGTGGGACGCAGGCTACCTCTCCGAATTAGTCGATGAGCACATGGCAGTTACCGGTCAGGTAACCGAGCAGCTCTCCGAGCACCAGATGGAAGGCTTCCTCGAGGCTTACTTGCTCACCGGTCGTCACGGCATTTGGAGCTCCTACGAGTCCTTCGTACACGTTATCGACTCCATGTTGAACCAGCACGCAAAGTGGCTCGAAGCTACAGTTCGTGAGATTCCATGGCGTAAGCCAATCTCCTCCATGAACTTGTTGGTATCCTCTCACGTATGGCGTCAGGATCACAACGGCTTCTCGCACCAGGATCCAGGCGTAACCTCCGTGCTCTTGAACAAGACCTTCAACAACGATCACGTTATCGGCATTTACTTCCCAGTAGATTCCAACATGTTGCTCGCTGTTGGTGAGAAGGTTTACAAGTCCACCAACATGATCAACGCAATCTTCGCTGGTAAGCAGCCAGCTGCTACTTGGTTGACCCTCGACGAAGCTCGCGAAGAGCTCGAGAAGGGTGCTGCTGAGTGGAAGTGGGCTTCCAACGCTAAGAACAATGACGAAGTTCAGGTTGTTCTCGCTGGTATCGGCGATGTTCCACAGCAGGAATTGATGGCCGCTGCCGACAAGTTGAACAAGCTTGGCGTTAAGTTCAAGGTCGTTAACATTGTTGACTTGCTCAAGTTGCAGTCCGCTAAGGAAAACAACGAGGCTTTGACTGACGAAGAGTTCACTGAGCTCTTCACCGCTGACAAGCCAGTCCTTCTCGCTTACCACTCCTATGCACATGACGTTCGCGGCTTGATCTTCGATCGTCCAAACCACGACAACTTCAACGTCCATGGCTACAAGGAGCAGGGCTCCACCACCACGCCATACGACATGGTTCGCGTTAACGACATGGATCGTTACGAGCTTACCGCTGAAGCTTTGCGCATGGTTGACGCCGATAAGTACGCAGACGAAATCAAGAAGCTCGAAGACTTCCGTCTCGAGGCCTTCCAGTTCGCTGTTGACAAGGGCTACGATCACCCAGACTACACCGATTGGGTGTGGCCAGGCGTTAAGACCGACAAGCCAGGCGCTGTCACCGCTACCGCTGCAACTGCTGGCGATAACGAGTAGTTTTAAGCTATCAACGCTAAAATTGCTTAGCTGATTTTTAGGGAGTCAATCGAAAGGTTGGCTCCCTAAAAAATTAGTCGCACAAAAAAATTAATAATAAAACACATAAAAATCAAAATTTCCGCTTGTTGTTTTGCAAATAGCCTTAAAATAGCTAAGGATTCTTCGTTCGATATGCAATTTTCAACGTTGAAATACGGAGAATAGTAAAAACGAAAATGCAAAGCAAAATAAAAATGCAAAGCAAAATAGAATAAACACAGACGCATCAAAGGAGAAAAGTCGTGTCGTTAGTTAACGTAACTATTATTAGCGCAGATTGCGCACAAAGTCGCAATGTTGTAGCACTAGGAGTTACAAAAGCTCTTTCTAATCATTATTCAACAACTGTTTTTAGACCATCTGCAAAACATGATGACGCGTTTACAAGCGAATTGATAGCCGCAAGCAACACAAAACCAACGCTGGAACAAGTAATCGCAGCATGCCCATGCGCAGTTCGTAAAAACAAAGACACACTAAGAGGAGACATTGTAGCTAGTTACAACGAGCTGATTAGCGCAACAAACGCTCAAGGATGCGTTATTGTAGCAAGCGATTCCACTTCCGTATTTGACCCAGACTTATTTAGATTTGATGCATCTGTTGCAGCAGACTTAGCTTCACCAGTGTTCTTAAGCGTTTGCGCAGAAGGCAGAGATAGCAAGCAAATCTTGCAAACAATCGAAGCGCAATGCGCAAGCGTTAGCAAAGAATACACAAAAGTATTTGGCGTATTTGTAACTGATTGCAAAGAAGACTTAGCAAAAGAATTAAAAGAAGACTATGCTCAAAGCAATAATGGCACTCCACTTTGGACTTTGCCTTCTATAAGCGAATCAGAGTTTAATAAATTCAGCGATTACGTTAAAAACGAAGAAATCATTAGCGCTTTGCAACAGCCATTTGCTGCTCCTACTACCCCGTACGCCTTCCAATACAGCCTGCTTGGAAAAGCTAAAGCAAATAAGAAAACAATAGTGCTCCCAGAAGGCGAAGAAGACCGCATTCTAAAAGCAGCTGATTATTTGCTAGAGCGAGACATTGTAAACCTCGTTATTGTTGGAGAACGCGAATCTATTCTTGCAAGAGCACAAGAGCTTGGATTAAAGTCTCTTAGCAAAGCAAGCTTCCAATCTATGAGCGACGAAGAGATTCTTAGCAAAATGATTAGCAAGCTTTGCGAATTGCGCGCAAAGAAAGGAATGACAGAAGAGCAAGCTAGAGAACAACTTAAAGACGCAAGCTACTTTGGCACAATGCTAGTGGTACTTGGATTAGCAGACGGACTTGTTTCTGGCTCTGTTAACTCAACAGCAAATACTGTGCGCCCTGCTCTTCAAGTTATTAAAACTAAGCCTGGATCTAAGCTTGTTTCTGGCGCATTCATTATGTGCTTTAAGGATCATGTGGCAGTATTTGCAGATTGCGCAATCAACCTTAATCCAGACGCGCAACAGCTTGCAGATATTGCGCTTCAATCCGCACAAACCGCTAAAGCTTTTGGCTTAGATCCTAAAGTTGGAATGCTATCTTACTCCACTCTTGGATCTGGAAAAGGCCCAGATGTTGATCTGGTAGAAGAAGCAACAAAGATTGTAAAAGAAAGCGACCCAGACTTAAAGGTTGTTGGATCTATTCAGTTTGACGCTGCGTGGTCCGAAACTGTTGCTGCGTCCAAAGCTAAAGGCAATGATGTTGCAGGCCACGTAAATGTGTTTGTATTCCCAGACTTATGCGCTGGAAACATTGGATACAAGGCCGTTCAGCGCTCCAGCGGCGCGTTAGCTGTTGGACCAATCCTGCAAGGACTAAACAAGCCTGTTAACGACTTGTCTAGAGGCGCATTGGTTCAAGATATTATTAACACTGTTGCTATTACAGCTTTGTAAGCGCAGTTCTAATAATCGCAAGCAATAATTTAATAATCGCAAGTTCTTACAATGATTTGCAAATGTAATAATAAGTAATAATAAGTAAATACAAAAGCATTTATTGGCATTCATTGTAGGAACTTGCATGTACACTTAAACGTGGCAATTTACTAGCCTTATCAACACTTTATGGAGGATGCCCTCATGGCAAAAACCGTTCTTGTTATCAATTCTGGTTCTAGTTCTATTAAGTACCAGCTCGTCGATTTGGAAAGCGGCGAAGGTATTGCGTCTGGTATCGTAGAAAAAATTGGCGAACCAGTTGACGGACACTACAAGCACGTATTCAATGGCGAAAAGCATGAGTTTGACGAGCCAGTGCACGATCACGAGCAAGGCTTAAAGCGCGTACTCGGCTTCTTCGAGGAATATGGTCCAAATCTTTCCAAGTCTGGAATCGTAGCTGTTGGACACCGCGTTGTTCAGGGTGGCTTAACGTTCCCTAAGCCTGCATTAGTAAACAAAAAGACCATTAATAAGGTGAAGGATTTGGCTGTTTTGGCTCCACTTCACAACGGCCCAGAAGCTGTTGGCGCTGAAGTTATGACTGAACTTTTGCCAGATGTTCCACAAATTATGGTGTTTGACTCTTCGTTCTTCCACGATTTGCCACAGGTTGCTGCGACTTACGCATTGAACAAAGATATTGCAAACCAGTACCACATTCGTCGCTATGGCGCTCACGGCACTTCCCACGAATACATTGGCTCTGTAGTTCCAAGCGTTGTTGGAAAGCCTGCAGAAGGCTTAAAGCAGATTGTTTTGCACATTGGTAATGGCGCTTCTGCTTCTGCTCAGGTTTCTGGCAAGCCAATTGAAACTTCTATGGGCTTAACGCCTCTCGAAGGTTTAATGATGGGCGGCCGCACTGGAGATATTGACCCAGCTGTAGTGTTCCACCTTATTCGCAACGCTCACATGAACGTAGACGAGCTTGATACGCTCTTTAACAAGCGTTCTGGCATGATGGGCATGACTGGCCACGGCGATTTGCGCGATATTCATAAGCTCATCGCAGGGGGCGACGAAGACGCTAAGCTTGCTCTTGGCGTGTACGTTCACCGCATTGTTGGCTACATTGGCAACTACACTGCTCAAATGGGCGGCGTGGACGTTATCACATTCACCGCTGGCGTTGGCGAAAACGACGAGATTGTTCGCGCTCTTGTATGCGAAAAGCTTGCTCCATTCGGCGTTAAGCTCGATAAAGAGAAGAACTTGGTTCGTTCTAAGGAGCCACGCATTATTTCCACTCCAGATAGCTCTGTGATTATTGCTGTAATCCCAACTAACGAAGAGTTGGCAATCGCTCGAAAGTCTGCACAAATCGCAGAAGCTGGAGTCGATTCTTACGGCAACAAGTTTGAGCGCTAAATCGTAGTGTAAAACAACGTAACGTAAAAACGTAACACATAAATAATCCCGGGTTAAAAAAAACTCGGGATTATTTGTTATTTAGGCTCACTATTCAAGCTCACTATTCAAGCTCACTATTCGAGCATCTTATTCCACATACCAGGAAAATCAGGAATCGTTTTGCGCGTAGTGGCAATATTTTTTACGCTTATATTAGATATACGAAGACCTAACATTGATGCAAAAGTTGCCATTCTGTGATCCGCATAAGTCTCCATCACTTCCCCATGCATATTTTTGCTAGGAATAATACGAATTCCATCATCTAGCTCATCAGCACCTATTCCAACGCGATTTAGTTCCGTAACTATTGCACTCAAGCGATTCGTTTCGTGGCCTCTTAAATGCGCAATACCGTGCAACTCGCTTACACCATCTGCAAACGCAAGAATCGCAGCAATACTTGGCGCAACCTCGCCAGCAGCAGCCAAATCAAGCGACTTAATTGCACGAATTATGCCGCTACTAGTTACGCACAATGTTGAAGAATCTGCGCTAGAATGCTCAAAAACAATTTTTGCGCCCATTTGCTCAAGAATCCCAGGCAACAATCCCCCAGGCTGAGTTGTTTTAAGCGGCCAATTAGGAATTTTAACGCATCCGCCAGCAATCAACGCTGCTCCAATAAAAGGCGCTGCGTTAGAAAGATCTGGCTCTACAACAACTTCATCTGGCAAAATCAAATCATGTTCTTTAACACGCCATACTCCGCTTTCTGGCATATCTACTACTCCGCCAGCTTTGCGCACATCTTCCATTGTCATTTGAATATGAGGCATACTAGGCAATTTGCTTCCAATATGCTCGATTTGTAATCCTCCTGGAATTCGAGATGCAATTAGCAGAAGCGCAGAGATAAATTGAGACGATGACGAAGAGTCGATACGAATAACGCGATTATTGCAAGAATTTTGAGCACTATTTACATCATATGATTCAAGATTTTTGGGCGGAATAACGCTAAATGGTAAGAATCCGACTTTTCCGTGATATACGATTTTTGCGCCCAACTGTTCCAATCCATCTAGAACAGGCTTCATTGGACGAGCATACGCTTGCTCATCTCCATCAAATTTCACACAATTATTTGCAAACAACGTTAAAGCTGTTACAAAACGCATAACTGTTCCAGCCAAGCCACAATTAACAACCGCACAATCATCTACGCTAAAAACGCCATTTTTGGGCGGAATAACACAAACTGTTGTGCCGTCGCGGCTTAGCAAATCGCATTTAACTCCAAATACGCTTAGCGCGTTAATCATAAGTTCCGTATCTCTTGATCTCAGCAATCCCTTTAGAACAACTGGCTTACTTCCAAGAGCTGCCAAAATCAAATATCGATTAGATAACGACTTGCTTCCAGGAATATTCACTGTTGCGTTCAAAGGCGTATTGCATGATGGAGCTTGCCAAACATCATCATGATTATAAGAATTCATTATTCCGCTCATATTATGAATACTATCTATGAATATGTACGCATTGCAATTTTCAAAATGATTTACATATGAATAAACGCATTATGCCAATATCCTGTTTGTATTGACGCATATAAAGCAACAGTAGGAACAGCAATGCAAATTGCATAAAATATCCAATCGTATGCTGTTAACTTCGATTTTCGTGCTGGAACGCGTTTAATACTACTTCCAAAAGCCCTAGCTTCCATAGCTGTAGCAAGTTTAGTGCCTCTGCGAATAGATAACACAAGCAAGCCAAAAGATTGCGAAAGCATGCGCTGCAAAGCCTTACCATCCAATATACCACGAGACCTGCGAGCTAAACCAAAAGCACGCCAATCATTTTGCAATAGGCTAAACATTCTCAATCCAGCTAATGCTCCGTACACAAATCGTGGAGAAAAATGCAAAATCTGCACTAAGCCGTCTGCTAAATCAGTTGGATCTAATCCAATAGCTAATATAACGCCTGGAACTGCTACAGATGCAACACGAACAAAGGTACAAATTGCCAAATATAATGATCCTTGACTTATATGCATCCAGCCAAACTTAAATATATCATCTCCAGAACTTTGGCCATATAAGAGCACCGATATAAAGCTACCCGAAGCAGCAATCCAAACTGGCCAAGTATGGCGTAAAACATACCAAGGAGTTACTCCAGCAATTGCAAATAACAGTATATCTAAACCAAATGCAATAGAAGCAGAAACAATATCTAATGTAACAAACATAGGCAAGCAGAGTAATAACGCTCCAATAAAACGACTTATTGGATTAAGCTTACGAATAAACCAAGAAGGCGAAACTAGTCGTTCACTTTCTAAACGTTTAGAAGACGCTGTTACATCAATATGAGAAACTTTTAGTAAACTTTCAAAATCTTTAACTTGAATACTAGACGATTCTTCTGCACTACTAGTTTTATTCACTTCTACTCATTCCCTTCACTATAGTTATGAGCGGACACTGCGATTTTTTCGTGACTCAACTCTTATTACTCTGGCATCTAAAGACTTTACAAGCTCATCATCGTGAGTAACAACGATCACCGCTGAGCCACTATCGCGTATTTGCGCAATAAGTTTTACCATTGCTGTCCAAGTTCTAAAATCTTGCCCAAAAGTAGGCTCATCCATAATAACAACACGCGGAGCGGCAGCTAAAAGCGTAGCTACAGAAAGTCTACGTTTTTCTCCTCCAGATAATGTATAAGGATTAGCAAGAGCAAAACGCTTCAAATCCATACGTTCAAGCATGCTATCGGCAATATCGTAAGCTTCCTTTTCGCTTTTTCCTTGCTTTTTAGGGCCTACAGCAACTTCGTCTCTTACAGAAGATGTTATAAATTGATGTTCTGGCTCCTGAAACACCATGCCAACTCGCCCTAGCAATTCTTGACTTTTCCAAGTAAAAAGATTATTTTTACGTCGTTTTGGAACATACTTTTCCATCATGCACACACTGCCAGCAATTGGTTTTAATAATCCTGCAAGCGTTAACGCTAGCGTGGTTTTACCAGCACCATTAGGCCCCATTAAAGCCGTTACTTCGCCAAAACGAAAAGCTACATTAACATGTTCTGCTAGTGGCAGAGTTCTTCCAAAAGAGCAATCATTAGTATAGAGCGCAACAGATTCTTCCGCATCTTTGATTTCGCTATTGATTTCGCTATCGCAACGTTTAGGTGCAAAAGATTCAACTGTTCTTCCTGGAACCCAAGCACCACCTTTTGCGAGCATATCGCCATATTTTTCAAAAACATCCTCAGGCTTACCGTCTGCAATAACGCATCCTACATTTGCATCATTATTATTTTCGTTTTTTCCAATAACAATAACTCTATCAATCAAATCCAGCCACACATCAATATGATGTTCAACTACAATCATTGTAGAACCTGTTTTTTTAAGAATATTCGCCACAGCATCATGAACTTGCTGAACACCTTTAGGATCTAGATTAGCTGTAGGCTCATCTAAAAGCAGCAATCCAGGATGCATTGCAAGCACTCCTGCTAAAGCAAGACGTTGCCTTTGGCCTCCCGATAAAGATTGTGTTGAGCGTCTAAGACCCTGACTTCCTTGAGTAATATTGTCTAAACCAACAGCTTTTAGCGAAAGCTTTACGCGGTTCCAAGTCTCTTCGCTATTAACTCCAAGATTCTCACTTCCAAAAGCTACGTCGTCGCCTACTCTTTCAAGAATGATTTGAGAATCTGGATCTTGCATAACAAGTCCAACTTTTCCGCGAGCGTCTCTAGCATGAACACCACCGATTAGAAGGCTACCTTCTTCCATGCCTTCTGTTTCATCACCTAAAACACCTGCTAAACCAGCCATAAACGTGCTTTTCCCAGCGCCAGAAGCACCTAAAAGCAACACATGCTCACCAGGCTTAATATCAATATTTACATTCCTTAACACAAAATCTTTGCGCGTAGCGTGTCTCCAACCCCAGTCTTTAGCAACTACGCTCGCTGGAGTCCACTCGTTTTTATCAACAAATCGCATACAAACAAACTTTCATTGCATAGCAAAATTTAAAAATATAAAAATCTAAAAATATAAAAATTGCATAACACAATTTCAAAAAATATAAAACAAGTACAAAATATAAGCATCATACGAGTAAACTACCGTGTTTTTGCATTTTGAGCATTAAACACGATAGTTTACAAGTTGCAATTAGTATTTAGATATAACTCACACTAATGCTTGAGGACGGCCCGATTCAAAACGATCAAGCACACCAGTTGCAGCTAATGCCTTTTGAACAAGCCACACAACAATACCTGCAACAATAAGGCCAGAAATAATAGAAGTAATGAGATTTGCAATAATATATTGAGCATTCCAGCCTTGACCGCCGCTAACCCAATTGTAGATAAAGCAAGCTACGCCTGCTAACGATCCAGATATTGCAGTGGAAAGCAAATTCCATGTTTTGTACATAAAGAAAATGAATGCGAGTTCAGCACCAACGCCTTGAATAATACCGACGATTAACGATCCGCCAACACCCCACTGATTTCCTAACATAAGTTCCACAAAAGCAGCAAGCGTTTCGGCAAACAATGCAGCGCCAGGCTTACGCACGATTATTGCAGCTAAAGGTCCAGCAAAAAGCCAAAAACCATTAGATAAACCTTCAGCACCAGGCAATAAGCTTGCAAAAAGATTAGTAGGAGCTGCGCACACAATATCCCAAGCCCAGAATAATACGCCAGATGCAACAGCGATAATAGCAGCTATGACGATATCAAGAATACGCCAGCGATTAGAATGTTCCATTGAAACATTAGTCATAATAAGTGCCTTTCTTCAATATTGAAAGATTTGGGCACGGGAAAAGAGCGACATCCGTTGCTAACATTACTTAGCACACGTTCAATCGGTCGAAGCTTTCGCTTCCTCTCAGCCAGAAACGGCTCCCGAGTCAAATATTTATAATCACAGTGTAAGAATGTAATGCAAATAATACATCAAAAACTTACCTACACAAGAATACACATAGAGTGCTTTTTTGTATAGTAGATGTTCAAAAAAACAAGCAGATATAAAAAAGTCGGGGTGACAGGATTCGAACCTGCGACATCCTGCTCCCAAAGCAGGCGCGCTACCAAACTGCGCTACACCCCGATGCTTTCTAGCTGATTACCAGCTCCAAGCACAATCAAATACAATAGCGCACATTGCAGACAAACGCAAATTTGCAACACGCGCGATAGAATAGAACAAGCATTGAAAAATAGGAAACGGATTTTAGAGGTTCATATGGGGCGTTTTCAACGTGCAGAAGCAGCTGGATTAATCGCTTTTCTAGCGTGCGCATTATTTGGCATGATTGTAATGTCTATATACATAAACACAATGCCAGCAATATGGCAAGTTACACAACGCTTGTTTACAATGGCGTCTGGAGTGGTTGCCGCTTGCAGCATGTGCACTTTTGTAGTCGGATATTTAAGAACACACAAAGGAATACTTAAAAAGAATTGGTTGCAAATCGCAAAACACGCTTTTGAAATAATCGCGCTTTCTACGATTTATGGCGCAACAATGCTACTTATGTCTTTTGCTCTTCTTTCTATAATCAATAGCATTATTGGAAGAAGTGCCGTAAACACTTATCTTCCTGTTCTTTGTTGCGCATTAAGCGGAATTGTTGGATACGCAACTCTTGTACAAGCAGAACTTTTAGAAGCAAAAACCGTTGCTTCGCTTCTTCCACTATTTGTGATTTCTGGAGCTGCAACTGCTGGATTAACTTCCGACGACCCGTATTGGTACAACAATAACTTCTCTCAACTAGGAGACAGAACAACGTTTGCAGCAAGCATGTTTAATGCAACGCTAATTCTAGCTGGAATATGCATTATTATTACAAGCTACTTTGCTATAACCGAGTTTGTTGCAACACAGCACGAAATCTTGCAAAATAAGGGCACTAACACTACAAAGCATTTTAAGACTCGAACAACCATTATGGCAGCTTTGCTAATTCTTGGAGGAATAGCGTTTATTGGGATTGGAACGTTCCGCTATACTCCTCACCCAGTTATACACGATTTATGCGCTAGAGGCGTTACTGGTCTTATTTGCACAATGCTTATATGCCTTCCATGGCTTGCACCTAGGCTTTCTAAAACATTCTACGTTGCTTCGGATTTAGCTGTTATTCTTACTGCTTGGGTTGGAAATCAATGGGTTCACGGTAATAACACTTTAACAAATGTAGAAGCTTTGTCTTGTTTACTATTTTTAGGGTGGATAATAGTGTTTTCAAGGCAAGTCGCAGCTATGCAAAGCGACCGTTTAAGGTCTTAAGTCAAATCTTAAATAATGTATTAAATAATGCATTAAATCAAGATATTAAAAATGTGACCTACAACCAGCTAAAATCAGCAAAATCATAGGTCACAATTAATTAATTTGCTTATATTATTCTTAATATTATTCTTGCTTCTCACTCATAAGAAGAAGGAAACTTCTTGATTGAGCAACAATATTAAAACCAGATTCGTAATGCAATTGCGGACCTTTTGGATTATGAGTGTCTACAACAAGAGTCCACTTTTCGCCATAACGCTTATCTGGCAAAGTGAAAGTTATAGGCTCATAATGCGCGTTGAAAATAAGAATAAAGTCATTATCGACCATTCTGCTTCCGTACCAATCGGTTTCTGGAATATCTGAACCGTTCAAATAAATCATCACCGAAAGCGCGTGAGTATTAGTCCAAGCTTCCATATCCATTACGGAACCTGTGTGATCAAACCACTCTACTTGCGGAATCTCTGAAGCATCGTCCGAAGGCATACGACCAATAAAGAACCTACGCCTATGTAAAACAGGGTGATCCAACCTTAAATGAATAAGCTTAGAAACAAAGTCAAACATATCTTTTTGAGTGGAATCAAAATCCCAATTAATCCAAGAAATAGAATTATCTTGGCAATATGCGTTGTTGTTTCCATTTTGAGTACGCATAATCTCGTCTCCAGCGCAAATCATAGGAATGCCCTGGCTCATTAGCAAAGTGGAGAAAAGATTTCGCATTTGGCGCTGACGAAGTTCGTTAACATCGTGAATATTTGTAGGGCCTTCTACTCCGCAATTCCACGAACGATTGTCGTTAGCGCCGTCGTTATTGCCTTCCTTATTTGCTTCATTATGCTTTTCGTTATAGCTCACCAAATCGTTCATAGTAAAACCATCGTGAGCAGTAATAAAGTTTACAGAAGCTACAGGCTTACGACCATTTTGCTCATATAAATCGGAGCTTCCCATAAGTCGACTTGCAAACTCAGGCAAAGTCGAAGGCTGCGAGCGCCAAAAATCGCGTACGCAATCGCGGTAGCGACCATTCCACTCGGACCAGCTTGGAGGGAATCCACCAACTTGGTATCCGCCAACGCCAATATCCCAAGGCTCTGCAATAAGTTTTACGCTAGAGATAATAGGGTCTTGCTCAATAATGTCGAAGAATGCAGAAAGCTTATCTACTTCTTGGAATTGACGAGCTAGCGTTGCTGCCAAGTCGAATCTAAATCCGTCTACATGCATTTCCGTGACCCAATATCGCAAGCTATCTGTGATTAATCGCAAGGCTTTAGGAGATCGCATAAGAAGCGAGTTTCCTGTGCCAGTAGTGTCAAAATAATGACGCTGATCGTTGTCTACCAAGCGATAGTAAGCGCGATTGTCGATTCCTCTAAAGCTTAATGTTGGTCCTCTATCGTTTCCTTCTGCAGTATGATTGTAAACAACGTCTAGAATAACTTCCATTCCCGCAGCATGATATGCCTTAACCATTGCCTTAAACTCGTTTACTTGCTCGCCACGCTGACCAGAGCTTGAATACGAGTTTTGAGGAGCAAAGAAGCCAATCGTGTTATATCCCCAATAGTTGCTTAAGCCTTTATTCTGCAAGAAAGAATCGTTTACAAATTGATGAATAGGCATAAGCTCAATGGCAGTAATTCCAAGCTTTTTTAAGTAAGATATTACGCTTGGATGAGCTAATCCAGCATACGTTCCGCGGATTTCAGGAGGGACATTACGATTTAGATTCGTCATTCCTCTAACATGAGCTTCGTAAATCACGCTATCGTGATAAGGAATCATTGGGTGCTGGTCGTTTCCCCAATCAAAATATGGGTTTATAACAGCAGCTTTCATAGTGTGATCTGCAGAATCCAAAGTGTTCATTGCTGCTAAATCATCTGGATTTGCAAACCAATAAGAAAACAGGCTCTCGTCGCCGTCAATATTTCCCTCAATCGCTTTAGCATATGGGTCTAAAAGCAGCTTGTTTGGATTACACCACAACCCATGATTTGGATCATACGGACCGTGAACTCTATAGCCGTATCTTTGGCCTGGCTGTATTCCAGATATGTAAGTATGCCAAACGTAAGAATTCTGCTCAGTCATATCGATGCGCGTTTCGTTGTCTTGCTCATCAAACAAGCACAACTCAACATGCTTTGCTACTTCGGAAAACAATGCGAAGTTTACGCCCGCGCCATCGTAGGTAGCTCCAAGCGGATACATAGAACCTGGTCTAATTTGCATAATTCAAGTATTGCATATATTTATATAGTTTTCATCAATACATAAGGCGATTCTTAAAAAAGATTAAACTTTTACATAATGCAAGCTTTTTTAGAAAATAAAAAAATACTTTATCAAACAATATAATTTTCCCTTAAATAAAGGGCAACACGCCGAGGTATAGCCTTTAACCACATTGCTCTAAAAAGCTAGAGAAAAGATTTTAAGCTTGATGAAATTGCATCATGATAAACGAAGAAGACATGATATTAGATATACAACAAGAAAATATACAACAAGAAGAACTGCTAAGCCGTGTAGCAAAAGTCGAAGAACAACTATGCGACTTTTCAATACCAAATAAAACAATAGGTAGCCTTGGCGAAGAATACACATCACTAAAACTAATGCTTAAAAATTGGATTTTGCTAGATAGAAATTGGCATAGTCGTTTTGGAGAGCTTGATGTTGTAATGATGAACACAGAAGGAATAATCGTATTTATTGAAGTAAAAACACGACGAAGCATACGTTTTGGCACTCCTCTAGAAGCAGTAACAGAAGAAAAACGTATAAAAACGCATAAAGCTGCATTCAATTGGCTAGAAAATCACAAAATGTTTAAGCATAGAAGAATACGATTCGACGTTGTATCAATACTTATTTCCAAAAACAAAAACATTCAAATACAACACATTTTAGGAGCATTCTAATGATCATTGGAAACGCATTATCTGTAGGACTGCTTGGATTAAAGGCATTTACAATACAATTGCAAGCATTTATATCTAGCGGCCTGCCTGGATTCTCAATTATTGGCCTTCCCGATACTTCTTTAAGCGAAGCAAGAGAACGAGTTAAATCGGCATATATGTCTTTGCGATGCGAATGGCCAGACACAAGGCTAACAGTAAATCTTTCTCCTGCTTCTATGCCAAAAAGTGGAGCATCTTACGACCTTGCAATCGCAGCAAGCATACTAAGCGCTAGAGGAATTATTCCACTTAGCGAGCTAGAAAACACTATTATTTTAGGCGAGCTTAATTTAGACGGATCCGTTTTGCCAATTCAAGGAATGCTGCCAATCGCACTATACGCTAAGCAAAAAAATATTACAAAAATGATTATTCCATACGGAAATCTTGAAGAAGCAAAGCTAGTAAATGGGATTGAAGCAATTGGGATTAAGCATATTTTAGATTTAGTAGACGAGCTAAATGGAAAATTAGAAGACGAAGCTAGGCCGATTGCCAAAAAGAACAGAGAACGCGCGTTAAATGCGATTAAAACGTACGACCACATTAGAGTAGAAGAAAGAGAAAAAGCTGGCGATTTGCACAATTCTAATAGTAACGGCATTAAATACTCGAGCAAAAATATGGCAGATAACGTTGAGCCTGTACATAACGATAGGCCATTAAACGAGATTGGAGATATGTCGGAAGTATTAGGTCAAGAGCACACAAAGTGGGCTTTGCAAGTGGCGGCAGCTGGAGGACACCATGTTATGATGATAGGTCCTCCTGGGGCTGGAAAAACAATGCTAGCTTCTAGAATGCCAAGCATAATGTGCCCACTTAATGAGCAAGAACAGCTAGAAGTTGCATCTATTAGGTCACTTTGCGGAACGCTTCCCTACTACGGAATAACGGACGTTCCACCTTTTGAAGCGCCTCATCACACTTCTTCTGCAGCATCTCTTATAGGAGGAGGCACAGGTTTAGCCAAGCCTGGAATCATAACTCGCGCACATTGTGGAGTTTTATTTATGGACGAAGCTCCAGAATTTTCGCCACGAGTTTTGCAAACGCTTAGAGAACCATTGGAATCTGGCCATATTGCTGTTTCTAGATCTAAAGGAACAACGCTATATCCTGCTAAATTCCAACTCGTTATAGCAGCAAACCCATGCCCATGCGGATATGCGTACGGAAACGGAGAGCGATGCACTTGCAAAGAGAAGGAACGCATACGCTATTTTTCTAGACTTTCTGGCCCAATTTTAGACAGGATTGATATTCAAATGGATGTTCCGCCAGTAGAAAAAATCATAACCAGAAAAGCCATGTTAGAAAACGGCGCAAGTCAAATGTCGGAAAAAATTTTGACTAGCGCAATGATGCGTGAAAACGTAAAAAACGCAAGACTTGTTGCACAAGATCGTTTTAAGAAACTTGGTTGGAGTTGCAACGCTCAAGCTTCTGGAACGTGGCTTAGAAAATACACATCTCAAAAAGCGATTGAGCTTATAAATAAGTCTCTTGAAAACCACAAGTTGAGTTTACGCGGCGCGGATAGAGCACTTAGACTTGCTTGGACTTTGGCAGATCTTTGTGGTCGCACTTGCCCAGATTTAACCGATATGGCTCAAGCAATTAGCTTAAGGACAAGAATATGATTAGTACAAATAATGCAAATAATGCAAACAGCACAAACAGTTTGACCACGCAAACAAGTGATATTTATGCAATAAATGACGATACTTTAGCGCGAGCAATACTAACGTTTTGTGTAGATGGAGCAGACGCAATAATGTACACGCTTACTATAGGAACGGTTAATGCTGCAAGCATTGTAGATGCACTATATTCTATTTGCGAATCAATCACTAAAAGCACAAGCAAAATAAGCAATAAACAATTAGAGCTTGATTTTCCAACAAATAGTCATCAAAAAGATTCGAGCGAAAATAAACAGCAAGAATGCAGTACCGATTCAAGCATAAACGATTTAGACAATGCAATTACAAACATTGTAAAAAATCACCCACAAATCAAAGTTTTAGAAAAATGCTTTTTGGAAGGTCTTAAAATTTGGGGCGGTAAAAGTGCAAACAATAAAAATGAAGTAAATAATTTTGCTGTATTGCATAAGTCTGTTAAAAAATGGTGCATACGAATGAAAAAACTACCTTTTTGGGATGCAAACAAACTCAAAAAATGGTTTAGCTCAAGCGGATCACAATGGATTATATCTCCAAAAAGCAAGTATTGGCCTAAACAATTACAAGATTTAGCAACAAAATGCAAGGTTGCTCCCCCACTTTGCTTATGGGGAATTGGAGACCCAAACGCTCTTATTCAATGCAAACAGCCACTTGCAATCGTTGGATCTAGAGGATGTAATGACTACGGGTACGAGCTTAGCTTTACTTTCGCAAAATCGTGTGCTAAAAAAGGGCACACAATTGTTTCTGGCGGAGCTTACGGAATTGACGCTGCAGCACATTGGGGAACATTAGACGCATTGGATTGCCACGCAATAAACGCAAGTCCTGTAGGCAAAACAATAGTCGTTTTTGCTGGAGGACTAAACAATATGGGCCCAAGCAGCAATGCTCAACTTTTTAACGCAATACTTGCAAGCGGAGGCGCGTGCATAAGCGAGCTTTGCCCCGAAACCATTCCAGAAGCACGCAGATTCTTGCTAAGAAACCGCCTTATTGCAGCACTTGCCAGCAAAGTCATAGTTTCTCAAGCTAGATTAAGGTCGGGAGCGTTAAACACAGCAAATTGGGCATTGGAACTAAATCGAGAATTATACGCAGTTCCTGGAGATGTAACTTTGCCAAATAATGCTGGATGCAACATGCTTATTCATGACGGAAAAGCTATGATGATATGCTCACACAGAGATATAGAAGACATCTACCCTAATTCACATCATTATTTACCACATTCACTAAGTAATAACGAAAGCATTCCAGACACTTGCAATGATTTACAAAAGCTTATATTAAAAGCGATTCACAAGTGCAAGCACAACAAAGTATGTGCAAATATAGACAATATTCATGAAGTTATTGCAAAATCAGAAACAAATGGTGATTTTTCAATATCGCAAATATCAGGAGAACTTGCGATTCTTGAGCTAGATGGATTAATCAAAAGTCAAAATGGCGTTTTTAGCATAAATAGAAAAAAGACTTAAGTCTTAGATAAAAAGTCTTAAAGCCTTAAATAAAATGTCCTAAAGTCTTAAATAAAATGCGAAAAATATGAGAAAATAAGTGTTATGCAATCAAACTTTGAGCAAAGCGAATCAAACGCAAAAAGTCAAGAAAAAAGCGAGCAAATAAAAATAAATAACTCGTTTTACAACGTTTTAATTATTGGAGCTGGAGCCGCAGGACTTTCAGCTGCATTAGGCTTAGTAAAGTCTAAAGAATACCAAACGCTAAAAACGCACGGAAAACAGCCTAAAATACTAGTGATTTGCAAGCTTCAAGCGTTAAGATCTCATACAGGCTCTGCCGAAGGCGGAATTGCAGCATCATTAGGAAACGTAGAAAAAGATTGCTGGCAATGGCACTATTACGACACTGTTCACGGAGGCGACTGGCTAAGCGATCAAGACGCAGCAAAAATGCTAGCAAAAGAAGCTAGAGACACAGTTATTGAACTTGAACACTTTGGAGTTGCTTTTTCTAGAACAAAAGACGGCCACATTAATCAAAGATTCTTTGGAGGCCATACTGCAAACTTTGGAAAACAGCCAGTTAGGCGAGCTGCGTACGCTGCAGATAGAATCGGCCACCAAATTCTATACAGCTTGTGGCAAAAATGCTTAGAAGAAAACATTGAAATTAGTGAAGAAATTTACGTTACAGATATTGCAATAAATAGCGAAACAAACAGCGTAGAAGGAGTTATAGCGCTAAACGAAAAAACAGGAAGCGTAGAAAAAATAAGTGCAAACAATGTTCTTATTGCAACTGGAGGCGCTGGAAGACTATTTGCAACAACTTCTAACTCCTGGGATTTAACTGGAGACGGAATGGCTTTAGCACTAAATGCTGGATTGCAATTAGAAGACATAGAGTTTATACAATTCCACCCAACTGGATTAGCACACACTGGAATATTGCTTTCGGAAGCTGCGCGCGGAGAAGGCGGATTGCTTAGGAATTGCAAAAACGAAGCTTTTATGAAAAACTACGATAATACGCACGCGGATTTAGCACCAAGAGACGTAGTTAGCATGGCGATTATAGCAGAAGTCGATGCTGCTCGAGGCGTAGAAGACACAACTAGCAACGTTGATAAAAAAGATTGCGTTTGGCTAGACATGACCCATATAGAAAAAGAGCATATGTTGGAGGCTCTTCCGCAAGTTGTTGAGACGATTGAAAAATATGCGCATTTAGATCCTTCAAAAGATCTTGTGCCTATTAAGCCTACTGCACACTACACAATGGGTGGAATACCAATCACTCTTAACAGCCAAGTCTATAAGTTAGATAGAGGGAAAAAACAAAGTATAACGGGATTATACGCTGCTGGAGAATGTGCTTGCTCGGGAGTACATGGCGCTAATCGCCTTGGTGGAAACTCACTTCTTGACGCTTGCTTATTTGGAAAAATCGCAGGAAAATCTATTGCAAAAAACTTGCAAAATCAAGAAGAAGCTAAAAATCAAGAAGAGACTCTAGAACAAAATAATCAAAATAAACAAAATCAAAATAATTTGCAAAACAAAATCCAAAAAATAGACGAATTAGCTAAAAAGCGAATCCAAAAAATACGCGCTCTTATGCAAAGCGAGAATGATTCAAAAGATGAGCAAAATCCATACGTGCTTTTAAATGCGCTAGAAGAGATTATGGAAACAGCTATTGCAGTAAGATGCAGCGAAAAGAGCATTAAAGAAGCTTTGCAAAAAATCGATACGCTTATTATTCCAAAAGCCAATATGCTTATTTTGCATTCTAAAAATCTTGTTTTTAATCAAGAACTAACAGCTATTTTGGAATTGAAAAACTTGATTACATTTGCAAAAGCAGTTTTGCAAGCATCATTAGCAAGGCATGAATCTAGAGGATCTTTTACAAGATTGGATTATCCACAACATAAAAATGGCCAAAATCCGCAACATTCTATAGTGGATTTAAGCGGAAAAGTGCAAAATATTCCAGTTACAGTAGTGGATTTTGACCCAAATCATCCAATTAACGCGCAAAATGCTAGCGAAATTAAAGAAATTATTACAAAAATCAATTAATTTGCAACACGCCGAAGCAAAGAGTTGAAAAAAATGTTATAGTTCTATCTGTTGTCTAAAACACCCGTCCGGGTGGCGGAATGGTAGACGCGCTAGCTTGAGGTGCTAGTGCCTATTTGTACAGGCGTGCGGGTTCAAGTCCCGCTCCGGACACAAAATAAAGTCTTGTTGAGAAATCAGCAAGACTTTTTTGTTTCGTATTCGCAAACACTAATCGCGTAGCTAATCACGCTAGTTAATCGCGTAGCTAATCACGCTAGTTAATCACGTAATTCCAAGGGTCAAAAGCTCTACCAATCCAAGAAACATCTAATGATTCACCAAAATTCTTATATATAGAATCGTGAATATCTTTAACAGCATACTTAAACCACAAAGACTCAATAGCACTATGAGGAGTGTTTATAAGCATAGGCTTAATAATATTAGAGTGCGTTAGTTGCGATTCATAAATAGCTTGCTCATACGCGTCCGTTGCAGGATGATGTCTTAAATCACTTGTTACATACACGTCTGCTCCGCAAGCGCGAACTTCATCGAATAAGGAATCGCCCGAACCTGGAAGAACAGCTATTTTACTAACAATTGCATCAACATCTCCGCACACTTGAACGCCTAGCTTAGTAGCAGGTAAAGCGTTAAAAACGCGCATAGCAAACTCTTTAAGCGTGATTTTTTGCTCAAGCACTCCAACTCTGCCAAGCCCAAGAGAAGTATCATTATTGCTTGCTGGAACAAGAGGATGCAAATCCTTAAGACCAAAAGCATTCGCTGCGGCATCTGCTACTCCCCTAAAAGCCGCATCCGCATTAGTGTGACCAACCCACAATCCGCAACGATTTTCAATAAGCGTTTGAACTATTTTCCCGCGAACAGAAAAACCAGAAACTTCGTGAACCGACTTAAAAAACAAAGGATGGTGCGAAACAATCAAATCCGCTCCCATTTTGCACGATTCTTCAACAGCTTCTAAAGTTGGATCCGATAAGCAAACAATTTTATTAACTTTATGCGAAGGATTCCCAACGATTAATCCTGGATTATCCCAAGCCTCAGCAAGACACATAGGATATAAGTCTTCTAAAACATTAACAATCTCACCTAAAGTTGCCATTATTCCTATCCTTTACAACAAGCCTACAAGTATGATTTTTTAGCGATTCACAAACACATTCGCAAACACATCAATGCGCAGCAAGCTGCCAATCAGCACCAACTCCAGTAGAAACACTAAGCGGAACAGAAAGCTCAACAGTATGTTCCATAGCATTTTTAACAATGTTTTCTACAACATCCGCCTCACCATGAGCAATCTCAAGAACAAGTTCATCGTGGATTTGCAAAATCACGCGACTCTTAACATTAGCTTTTCGCAAATCATCATCTACTCTAATCATTGCAAGCTTCATAATGTCTGCAGCGCTTCCTTGAATAGGAGCGTTTAGAGCAGCTCGTTCTGCAGCTTCTCTAGATGCTCTGTTTGTAGAATTTAACTTTGGGAAATATCTTCTTCTACCAAACATTGTTTGAGTGTATCCAAGCTTTCTAGCTTTATCTACTAAAGACTCCAAATAGTCGTGTACTGCACCAAAAGTATTGAAATACTTTTCTTTAAGCATCTCGGCAGCCGCAGGACTAATGCCTAGTTGCTTTGCAAGACCGTATGTGCTGAGTCCGTATGCTAACCCGTAGCTCATTGCTTTAACATGGCTACGCTGATCTGCGCTAACTTGCTCTACTGGAATCCTATAAACTAAGCTAGCTACAAACTTATGAAAATCGACTCCAGACTGGAAAGCATCAATAAGCGTTTTATCTGCAGAAGCATGAGCCATAATTCTAAGTTCCACTTGCGAATAATCACAACTCATAAGCTGCTCATAGCCACTTCCTGGAACAAATGCCGCTCTAATCTCTCTTCCTGCAGCATTTCTATTAGGAATGTTTTGCAAGTTTGGATCCGAAGAACTTAGTCGGCCAGTAGCAGCAATCGTTTGCTCAAAAGTCGTGTGAATCCTACCATCTTTATATCTTGCAGCATCAATAAGGCTCTGAACGATTTGCTTTAACTTATTAGTTTCACGATACTTAAGCAAAGCGCCTAAAAATTGACTTGGCTTATCATCTGGATCAATTTTTGAATACAACGCTTGTAAAGCTTCGGCATTAGTAGTATACGAGCCACTTTTTGTTCTACGAGTAGGCTTTAGACCCATGTCTTCAAACAACAGTTTCTGAATTTGCTTAGGACTTTGCAAATTTATTGGCTTAGCTGCAACGTCTAGCGCCATTTTTTGAGCAAAGTTAGCTTCGCTTGCAAAATTATCTCTCATAGACGTAAGTCGTAGCATATCTACAGCAGCGCCCGTATCTTCCATCTTCCTTAAAACTCTAGAAACAGGCATTTCAACGTCTACCATTAAGCCAGTTTGCTTGCGCTCATCTAACTCTTTCGCATATTGTTTAGAAAGCAAACGTATAACCAGAGCTGTTTCTAGCATGCTTTTTTCTAATTCTTTGTTATCTTGACTTTGCGAATCTTGCTCTTTAGAATCTTGCTCTTTAGAATCTTGGCTGCTATCAATATCAAAATCAAGTTTGCCTTGCGTTGGCTCAGCGTTTAATCGCGAAGAGTCTATATGAATATTCAAAACATGCTCAGCCATATCGCAAAGATTTTCGTTCTTAAAATCTGGATCAACTAAGTAAGATGCTAAGCGAGTATCGACTAGCGGGCTAAAAGAGTAATTATCTTCTACAATTTTTAGAGACGTTAAAAGAGCAATATGCTTTTTATAATCGTGCAAAACTACTGAAGACTCATGCTTTTTTATAAAATCTCTTAGTTTATAAGCTATTGCGCTATTGGATTTAAGAACATTCGCATACACAATTGCAGCATCGTTACCAGCTAGGATTATTAATGCTTTTGCAAAAATACCAAACTGACTAGTGTTGTTTTTTTCTTCTACAGCAAACACTACTAATTCTTTATTCTCTTTTATTGTTTTTGCGCATTCTAAGTCGTTTCTTATAAGATTTGCGCTATTTATATACGAGTCGGAAAAGTCGCAAGAATCCGCAACACAAGATTTTGCGATACTAATCCAATTATCTGCATCAGACTCGGAATTAATATTATGCACGTTTATTTTATCTAACAGAGTTTTAACGTCTTCTATATCATCTGAATCATTTGATTCCGTAGAACCGCCATTTTCTGCATGCGCACTTCCAGCAGAAATCATTGTTTTAATATTCTCATCTAAAAGCTCTTTGGTTCCGCGAGTAAATTCTTTTAGAATCTTTCTTCTAGTACGCGTACCAAATTCAAGATTTTCAAACAACTCTCCTACGGACGCAGCGTTTACATTGCCAAAATCAAGATCGCTAACGCTAACTCCAAGGTCTAAATCTTTAACAAGAGTATTAACTTTTTTGTTTAATAGAATCTGATCAATGCTTTCTCGTAAAGACTCGCCTTTTTTACCTGTGATTTTACTTGCGTTTTCAATAATGCCTTCTAGGCTGCCAAATTGATTAATCCACTTAGCAGCATAACCATCTCCAACTCCTGGAACTCCTGGAATATTATCAGACGTTTCTCCACGCAATGCTGCTAAATCTGAATACTGACTAGGCGTAACATTGTATTTTTCAACAATCGCATTAGGATCCATTTGCTTTAGATCCTTAAAATGCCTGCCTGGGTACAGCACGTTAATAGTGTTATTAATTAGCTGAAAAGCATCGCGATCTCCAGAAAGCACAAGCGTTTTATAACCAGCATTAGCGCCCATAGTTGCCAAAGTAGCAATAATATCGTCGCCTTCGTAGCCCTGCTTTGTAATGTACTTAACACCTAACGCACTAAGCATTTTTTGAATAACAGGCAGCTGAGCTATAAGTTCTTCTGGAGCAGCTTCACGAGTACCCTTATATTGCGGCAAAAGCTTGTTTCTAAAAGTTCCACCTTTAACGTCGAAAGCAACCGCAAGCTTATCGGGCTTCTCTTTTTCTATGACTTGCGAAAGCATAGTAGAAAAGCCCCATATTGCATTAGTAGCAAAACCAGATTTTGTGGAAAAATTATCTGCCGATATTGCGTAAAAAGCACGAAACGCAAGTGAGTGGCCATCTACCACCAACAACGTTCCCTTATAATCCTCATTATTCAAAGAATCCTCGTTTGCAACGATGCTGGTATCCACTTAACACCCACCTGCGTTTTTGTAAAATAAACTTTTGAAATTATTTATGCATAGCTCGCGCAAGAAACCGCGATTATCAAAATTATTTTGACTTACTACGCTTCGTCAGATGGCTTTTCTTCGCCATACTTAGCGATAATAGCCAACGCAAGACGCTTCTTTGGAATACGCTGATCCATAGAAGTTTTTTGGATCCAACGGAAAGCACCCTGCTCCGAGAACCCAGCTTTATCCATAAGTAAGCCTTTTGCTCTATCTACAAGCTTGCGCTCTTCGAGAGTATCTTCTGCTTTCTTAAGCTTTTCTTCTGCTTTACGAAGCTGATCTTGAGCATCTTGAAGCTTGTTTTCTGTACGTTCAACACTATCGAGCAAATCGTTAATCTCGCTAAATCTGCCCATTGCAACTTCTAGAGCTGGCAAAAGCTTTGACTCTTCGTAAGGCTTTGTAACATACGCCATTGCTCCAGCGCCAGTAGCGCGCTTAACTAAGTCCGATTGCGAAAAAGCAGTTAGCATAACAACAGGTGCAATATTTTCGTCGCAAATCGTAGCAGCCGCTTGAATTCCATCCACACCAGGCATTTTAACGTCCATGCAAACAACGTCTGGACGATTTTCACGAGTAAGATCAATAGCCTCCTGCCCATTTGCAGCTTGACCAACAACCTTATATCCGTTATCTTCTAGCATTGCTACAAGATCCATACGGTTTACTGCTTCATCTTCTGCAACAACAACAGTTTTAACGCTGTTTTCTTTTTGCTCGCTATTTTTATTATTGCTTTCTACGCCATTCGACGATTCATATGCATTACGCAATTCATCATCTGTAAGCACAACAGGCGCATTCCCCATCTCTTCATCGCTGTTTTCAGCCGACATTCTAACCTCATTTCCTTACCAAAACACAAGGCAACAGCGCTATGCATTAACTAACACATACATTCGCACACTTAATACTCATACTCGCCATCTTTGCGTTTATTTTTTAGGCTAGCATCATGCAAGTTTTATGCACAAACACTAAAAGCACACTGTGCGCGTTGCCAACGATTTTACTCGCATGCGTGTATAAAAATACGCTCTAAACCGCTTTTTAATGCGGCAAAGCACATGCAAATAACGACAATACAAAAGTCAAAGCACCGAGCATTGCTAACTGTACGCACAACGGAAAAGCACTAGCATAATTCCCATTAATAACTGCGTATATTAGCGAGCACGCTTTTTTAATAAACATGCAAGTAACCAATAGTAACAGAATGCAAGAAACAATAAACACACCTTTATTAAATAAGATATTGCTTAATGCAAAAACAGTTTTATGTGGGTTATTAATACTTAAAAATACGCCTATAAATCGAGAATCGAACACATATAACAGCACATAAGATGATTGTAAAATCGCCACTAAAACAGCAACACAAGTAAATACAACACCACCCTTGCGTCTGCCAAGCAAAGCCATTGCAGTAATCTTTTTATGTTGCGTATCGCTTTCTATATCTCTTAAATTATTAATCATCATAAGGCAAGCAGAAAATCCGCCTGGAATAAAAGATAATAATACGCAAAAAACAATTTGCTCAATGCTTGCTGCAGTTATTGAGTCTTTAGAAAAACCACTTGCATAAAAAAGAGCACACAATGTTCCTAAAAACGCTACTGGTCCAAAGAACAAAAATGCGCTAAGCTCTCCCCAACCCCTATATCCGTATGGGTGTGATCCTCCTGCATAAAACCAAGCTGCTATAACGCAAATTAATCCAAGAGGAATAAACATCCAAATTCCGCTTCTAATCGTAATAACTAGTCCAAAAACGCACGATATTAGAGCAGATATGCAAGCAGCATACAACACTGATTTTGGCTTAATACCAGCATTTGCAAGCCTCCAAGACACGTCACATAGCGCTTTGTTTTCTGCGCTTACAGCTCGCTTAGACCTTTGATTATCTAGTCCGCGCAAACCATCGCAATAATCGTTTGCATAGTTTACTGAAATTTGCATAAAAACAGCAACACACAAACACAAAAACGCTTGCAAAGCAAAATTTTCAACATTGTAAGTCTTTACAAGTATTTGACCACTAAATAGATACCTTGCAAAAATCGAAATTGCCATAACAACTGGCACGATTCCAATTGGAAGAGTATAAAGTCTTGCACCTTTAAGCCAAAACTTAATATTAGTCATTAAAATCGCCTAAATTCTAGAATTTTTTAATTGATTCTAGATTAGTTTAGACTATTTTAGATTATTTGTGGAGCAAATATAGATACAAGTATTGGCAAAGCAATCATTAAAACAGATATAACAAGAAGAACAAATCCACGCCAACCAAAAGGATACTTTCTAAAAGAAGACTTACGCGTGCGCAAATAGAATCCGCGCTCTTCTGCTGCCAACGCACAGCTATCTGCTTTACGAACAGACAAAACTAAAAGAGGCACAATCAAAGGCATCATAAGCTTAATCTTTTTGAAAGGATTCTTAGTATCGAACTCCACTCCTCTTGCCATTTGAGCTTCTGTAATTTGAGACATCTCGTACGCAAAAATAGGAACAAATCGCACAGCTGTAGTGATTGTAAAAGCATAGCAATATGGAATGTGTAAGTATTGAACAACAGCGTTAGCTAAATCGTTTAGTTTTGTAATGCTAAGCACGCTTACAAGAGGCAATGCAAAGCAAAAAAGTCTTAAAGATGCTCGCAATGCAACAGAAATTCCCTTTGTACTAAACCATAAGAACATGTAGTTTCCGCCTTGAACAATAACTGTTTGTAAAAAGAACATTACAACGCCAAGAATAAGCATTGCGCGCACAAGAGGAAACAGCGCTTTAAGAATGCCAGCCATAGCCATACCAGCAAGAATAAGCGCTGCAATAACAACAAGAACAGTGAATTGTTGAGCTATAAAAGCAGACACAACAACGCTTACAGCTAATATGAGCTTTGCAATAGGATTTGCTTTGTGAAGCAAAGTTGAGCCTTCGTTATACGTTAAGATTTTAGTTTGCATAATTACACCTTGCTTTACAAATTGCTACTCTTTTTAAGAGCATCAACCAACATATCCCTCTTATACAAGCCCTTACAAGCGTCAAAACCATTTTTGACTAAGCCTTGAGATACAGCACACAAAAGTGGAGCACATAATGCAGCTTCTTTGCAAATCGCATTGTTTTCAAAAACGCAACTTATGCTTCCGTCTTCTAGAATTTTGCCATCGTTTACTACGATTAAACGCGTTGCAAAGTCAAGAACCACTTCCATATCGTGGCAAACCATTATTATGCAACAACCGTGATCTCTAAGGTCTTCTACAACTTGCATAATGCGCAAGCATTCCATGTAGTCTAAGCCACACGTTGGCTCGTCTAAAACAAGAATCTTAGGTTTAGTTACAACAGTTGCAGCCAAAGCAACCATTTGACGCTGGCCTCTAGAAAGCATAAATGGGCTTGCTTTAGGATCTAGATTTAGCTTTTCAATCACTTGCATTGCATGATCATTAGCATCTTTAACAGACTCTCCTAAAAGAATGCAACTAAACGCTACTTCTTCTAAAACAGTATCTTTGCAAAGCTGACGATCTGGATTTTGGAAAAGCGTAGAAACATAGTGAGCAATTTGGCTAATCTTCATGTTGCTAGTGTCTTTACCATCAATAAAAATGTTGCCACTGCTCGCCTTAAGCAAACCGTTGATTAGCTTAGTAACAGTTGTTTTTCCAGCGCCATTTCTTCCAACAAGAGTTACAAGCTCCCCAGCGTAAGCTTCAAAAGACACGTTTTTTAGCGCACTAATGCCACTTGGGTAGGAAAAACTAACGTTTTTAAGCGAAAGACATGGAGAAGTATTTTGCTCCGGCTGATGTGTTGAAGATTGTTTGGAGACTTGCGACTCATTGGAAAAGTCGCCAGCAACCGCCGATTTATTTGAATCGCATTCACTATTATCAAATTCACTATGTGAATCATCATGTGAAACTAAAGATTTTCCACTATTAATCGTATTAACAATAGTATTTACTGTATCTTCTACAGACACAGGCAAATCGCTTTTAGAGCAAACATTCTTGCTCTGTAAATCATTAACCAAATGCGTAGTGCGCGGATAATTTATTCCAATAGAATAAAGCAAATCCATGTTTTTCAGCGCTTGGCTAACAGGCAAATCAAGCGACAAAGTGCCATTAGAAAGCACAACTAAGCGCTTGCAATACTCGCTTAAAAGCGCCACTTTTTGCTCAATTACAACAACCGTTATTCCAAAATTCTTATTCAAATCTTTAAGAATCGAAAAAATCATTTTAGAAGAAACAGGGTCTAAAGCGCATGTAGGCTCATCTAAAACCATAACTTTAGGCTTTAGCGCGAGAATAGCAGCAATCGCAACTTTCTGCTTTTGGCCTCCAGAAAGAGTATCTAAATCGCGGTTGCGCAAATCACTAATGCCAACAATTTGCAAAGCTTCATCTATTCGACTTGGTATTTCGCTATGCGCAACGCCAAAGTTTTCTAAGCCAAAAAGAATCTCATCTTCTACATTTGCAGCAACCATTTGCGCATCAATGTCTTGAATAACAGATCCAATTAAGCAAGCAATATTAGTTAAAGCAAGATTTTTAGTGTCTTGACCAGCAATCTTAACACTTCCAGAAAGTTCTCCAGAATAATGATGCGGAATCGCGCCAGAAAAAAGCGAAGCAAGCGTTGTTTTTCCAGACCCAGAAGGGCCAATAATACCAACGAATTCGCCAGATTCTATGCTAAGACTTACATCTTTTAGCGCAAGAGTGGAATCGTGTGCCTTTGAAGAGTCTAAAGAATCATCTTTATTCCGATTCACATACTTAAAAGACACATCTTTTAACTCAAGCAAAGGCACAATAATTCCTAACTCTTAAAACCAATAAATTGATTACTAATTATTGATTATTATCTAACGATTATATAATTTACCAAACATTCCTAACACATATTGCGTAGTACATATTGCAAACACAAACTGCGCTACTTGTGCAAAACGAGTCGAATTGGAGTGTAAAGAACTTCCACAACAACAGCATTAAACACAGCAGTTCCAAAAATGATTGGAAGCATAACAAGAATCGTCTTAGGAGAATGAAGAACAAAGAAAGATGCAGTAGATGCAAATATTAAACCAGAAACAACTGTAGTTATAAAAGTTGCTATAAGTGGGAAAATACTGAACTTTCTAGCAGCATCCTTAGGGAAAACGTGAACATAAGCCATAATCATCAAAGTCATAACAATTGCTGCTGGAATATCGCAAACATAATTAAGACCAGGAATAGATGCGTTAAATTGCATTAAAGTTGCAGCCAAAGCACCAATAATCGCACCCTGAATAACATTTGGACGAACCAGCAAAATCGCAAGACAGAACGATGCGATTAAGAAGTTTGGTTTAATGTTTCCAATTGAAAGTGCTTTTGAAACTGTAAAGTCAAGAATACATCCTGCCGCAAAAAGAACAGCAACCAGCACTAAAGACGTAACATCTAAAGCGTGCTTTTTAACACTTACAGCATTGATCATGCTACCTGCATGTTCGTTAATTCCCTGATTCATAATCTTCTCCTTTATGTTGCGATAATCAAGTTTTAATTATCGACTTTTGATATTTATTTACGTTTACTTACATTCATTTACGTTTGTTTATATTTGTTTACGTTGATTCAAGTTAATTTATTTCTCATTTTCAATGGCGATTTACTTGTGCAAAACGAGTCGAATTGGAGTGTAAAGAACTTCAACAACAACAGCATTAAACACAGCAGTTCCCAAAATAATTGGAAGCATAACAAGAATCGTGTTTGGAGAGTGAAGAATAAATAAGGATGCGATTGTTGCAAAAATCATTCCAGAAATAACAGTTGCAACAAACGTAGATATAAACGGGAATACGCTGAACTTTCTAGCAGCATCCTTAGGGAAGGCTTTTAGATATCCCATAAGCGCTAACGTCATAATAATTGCTGCTGGAATATCGCAAGCGTATTCAAGACCAGGAATCGAAGTGTTAAATTGAATCAAAGTAGCAGCCAAAGCGCCAATAATCGCACCTTGAATAACATTTGGTCGAACAAGCAAAATAGACAAGCAGAACGATGCAATAACAAACTCTGGCTGAATATTTCCAATCGAAAGCGACTTTGCAACTGTAAAGTCAAGAATGCATCCTGCTGCAAAAAGAACAGCAACCAACACTAAAGACGTAATATCTAAAGCGTGCTTTTTAACATTTACGCCTTTTAGCAAAGTAGCTGCTTGATTAATTTCGGACTGTGCAGATGTTTGCTCTGTGTTAGTAGCTTCTACGTTAGTGGACTCCTGATTCATGATTTTCTCCTTTACGTAAATTTTTACGTTGTTTGTTTTCAACAATTTTGGTTTAGATTGTTGTTAGTTTGTAGATTGTTATTGGTTTTAGATTGTTTAGATTGTTTAGATTATTTTCAATTTGGATTAAATCCAAATGGATTCTTGCGTTTTAGGATATAAAAAAGACCCCTAGGTTTACCCTAGAGGTCTTTTATAAGCCTAAACAAGCAGCTTCTAAAACTTTAGAGTAAACTACGCCAAAGAGAAGTCTGCCACCACCACATACGAGCAGCATCAAAAGTATCGCGAGCTTGAGCATTCATGTTACGCATGATAGCCGCCTCCTTAAATACTTTAGCTGCAAAGCTAAATGCCTATGTGGTCAATCACAAACCTAACACCGTAAAATTTACGATATGCGTTTGTGTTGTGTTCGATGCTAACACTATAAAAGTACAAATGCAAACAAAAAGATAAAATTAGCAAAAAATCACACAAAACACGTAAAAATATCCACACTTAAATCGGCGCAATTCCAGGCAAAACGCCGTAAGCGCATAAAACGCATGTCTAATCTTATATAAAACAATCTCAATCCCTAGCAACGTGTATACTTTCACAAGTTGCGGGCTTGTAGCTCAGTGGATAGAGCGTCTGCCTCCGGAGCAGAAGGTCGTGGGTTCGAATCCCATTAAGCCCACAAAATATCCCAAAATGGCTTTATTCCAACGTTTTCAGCATGTGTCTTACATGGACGACACACCAAAATTAATTTCCACCAAGAAGCGCAAACGTACCGTAGTAAACAGCTGCGATTAATGCAATTGCAGGAATAATTAAGCATACAACCATAAACACATAATCGCGCTTATTTACGTAACTTATGCGTGCATGAGATCTTGGATTTTCTCCACCAAAACCGCGCGCTTGCATTGCTGTTGCCAAGGTACTAGACCTACGAATCGAAAGAACAAGAAGAGCAAAAGCTTGAGGCATAAATGCGCGAATTTTACTATCGTCTCCAAGGCCGCGAGAACGCCTAGACGCGCTAAGAGCTGCCCAATCGTCTTGTAAAACGCTAAAAAGCCTCATTCCTGCTAATCCGCCATAAACAAACTTATCTGGCAAGTGCATAACTTGACTAAAAGCATCTGCTAAATCAGTAGCATCAATACCAATAACAGTAACAATTGCAGGAACACCAATCGCTAAAATACGAATAAACGTTGCAATTGCAAGAGTTGTTGAGTGCTCGCTTACGTGAATAATTCCCCAATCAAACAATGTTGCTCCGCCAGATTTACCATACAACCACACTGCTAGAGCAGATCCAGGCGCACCAACCCAAACAGGCCAAGAAAGCTTAACAACACGCCAAGGATTCATTCCAACAATCCATAAAATTATAAACTCTAAAACAAGCGCAATAGTCGAAGAAAGCCAATCAAGAGTAAACAGCAAAGGAATGGAAAGCATAAAAGCTCCAAGCATGCGGTAAACAGGATTTAGTGATGCCAAAAATGGGGAGCAACTTGCAGCTCTTTCTTTCTCATCACGCTTATTTACAGCGCTAACTTTTATTCGAGAAATATTCGTTGCATTAGTTGTAGAAGACAAGCTTTGCGATGATTCTAAATCTTCTTTTGCTTGCGACTCGCCAGCGCGTGTTAAATCGTCAGAATCACTATTTTTATGCTCACTAGTATGCTCACTAGTCGGCTCGCTTGTCTGCTCACTAATAGGCAAAAGTTCAACTAAACGCGCGCCAAGAGCGTCTACTAGCTCTTTATCGTGAGTAACAACAATAACGCTAACGCCGTCTGCTCTAAGGCTTGCAATCAGCTTTATAATTTGCATCCACGTTTTTCGATCTTGGCCAAAAGTTGGCTCATCTAAAATCAAAACCCTTGGAGCTGCAGCCAAAGATGCAGCAACTGTAAGCCTGCGCTTTTCTCCTCCAGAAAGCGTGTACGGATTGGCGTTGGCATATCTGCCTAATCGGAATCGCTCTAGCAATTCTTTAGCTTTTGCTCGAGCATCCTCCTCGCTCATGCCTGTTCTAATAGGACCTAGCATAACTTCTTCGAGAACAGTTCCGCAAGCAAATTGGTGTTCTGGATTTTGGAAAACATACGATATTCTTTTAGCGAGTTCAGTTGACTTCCACTTTATAGGGTTGCTTGAATCTAAGCCTTCACAAAGATTCTCGCTTGCTACAACTTCCCCTTCTATTGACGGAATTAATCCTGCCAAAGTTAAAGACAAAGTTGACTTTCCAGCACCATTTGCACCAACCAAAGCCGTTATTTGGCCAGAATTGAACTCAAGATTAATGTTTTTAGCTATTGGAGTATCCGTATGACTAATCGCAAGGTTTTTTGTAGATAAAACTACTTTCCCATCTCCTACAGAAGGATCGCAATCAGGCTCTCCTTCAACATGAATCCTACCTATATTGCTATCTTTTGAATCCTTATACTTATCTGGGAGCCATATTCCAAGATTTTCAAAGTCAAGATCCTTGCGATTAAACACCTCGTCTGGAGTTCCGTCAGCTACGATTACTGTTTTAGCACTCTCGTCTCTTGCAATATCGTCATCGTGAACAAAGTTTTTGCTATCTTCGCTATTACCGCTATTACCGCTATTTTCAAGCCCCAAAACAATTACTCGGTCAATTAAATCAATCCACGGTTGAGCATGATGTTCCACAAGAACCATTGTTGAGCGAGTATCGTCGAGCACTTTTCCAGCTGCTGAAACAATTTGCTCAACGCCGTCTGGATCCAGATTTGCTGTAGGCTCGTCTAAAAGAAGAACACTAGGCTTCATTGCCAGCGCGCCAGCAAGAGCCAGTCGCTGCATTTGACCACCACTTAAATGTGCAGTAGATCGATGAAGTTGCAAGCCATCTAAGCCAACCTCTTTAAGACTTTCGTCAACAATATTCCAAATCTCTTTGCGCGGAACATTCATGTTTTCTGGACCAAACGCAACGTTATCTCCTAAACGTTGAAAAATCGCTTGAGATTCTGGGTCTTGTAAAACTAAACCAACGCGTCCGCGAGCCTTATGAACTGGTACATCGTCTACAAATACTGCGCCTTCACTCACTCCGCCATCTTCGTCTTCAACTAAAACATTATGCGAAGAAGAGTTACTATTTTTATCGTTTGAATCACTTTTAAGAATAATATCGCTGCCGATTAATCCAGCAGCACCTTCAAGAATAGTGGACTTGCCTATGCCCGATGCTCCTAATAGCAATACTCTCTGCCCTGCTTCAATAGTCAGGTTCAAACCACGAACAGCAAACGCTTTGCGAGAGGCATGACGATAACCCCAATTCTCAAAACGCAACTGAGCAGCACTAAAAGCCGATGGAAGGAAAGTTTCAGCTTTGTACTGGTTAGTATTGTTCAAAACCTGCGTTTTAGATTCATCGGGCATAGCAAATCCTTTATGGCAATGATTTTTATTTAATTATTTATTAAATTATTTTTAGGATTATTAGACTTTACTATAGATTTTTAGAATCTTAACAAATCTTAGAATCTTAGCAAATCCTACAATCCCAAAACGCCTACTTGATTAGAAAAATCTAAACAGCACACAGCATTTAATTGCTATATGCATAGAAGACGCTTGTTGACATGATTGTGCCTTTTTACTTTTAGGCACGGGAAAAACTGATCTCCGTGCGCCAGTATTACCTGGATTCACGTTCAAGCGGTTTCTCTCAGCTTTACGAATTAACGCAAAGCACCCGTGTCGAGTGAAAATTTTACGACATTGTGTAGACTCGCGCACAAAATCAACATGTTCGCGTGCTTTTATGCGCGAGTTAAAACTTACAACACTACTTCGCTAAGCGACTAAGAAGCAAAGCTTCCGTTACAATATTTGACTTCAAGCCAGAAAGAGAAATCGACTCATTTGGGCTATGAGCATTAGACTTTGGATCTTCTGGACCCGTAACCAAAACTTGAGCCTTAGGGAAGATTCGTTGTAATTCTGGAATAAATGGAATCGAACCACCTTCGCCCTTGTTAATAGGATCCACACCAAAAGCGTCTTTCATAGAAGCGAGCGCATCTTTAGTTGCAATTGCATTTGGATCCATAGCCCAACCCATGCCATTATCTAGAGGCTCTACAGTAACCTCTGCCCCAAATGGGGCGTTTGCAACCAAAAAGTCACTCAATGCTTTTTGCGCTTCCTCAGGACGCTGGCAAGGCGCAGTTCTAAGCGAAAGTCGCAAGCGTGTCTCGTGAGCAATAACGTTAAAGCTTTCCTCTACTGGATGAGCGTCCATTCCAATAACAGTCAAACTTGGCTTAGTCCACATTCGTGCAGCCAAAGATCCAGTTCCTGCAAGCTTGTATGAATCAACTACAGAAGAATCGGCTCTAACTTGCGATTCGTCTAAATCGCGTTGCAAGCCACCAACAGGCTCTTGCGATTCAATTCCAGGAACATTCAAATCGCCGTCTTTGTTGTAAAGAGAAGCAACAAGCATTGAAGCAAGCGTGTATGCATCTAAAATAGGTCCACCAAACTGACCCGAGTGAACTTGATGATTAAGAACCTTAACCTTAACGTCTACAGTAGTGTTTCCACGCAAGCTAGTTGTAAGGCTTGGAATTTCTGCAGACCAATTTCCAGAATCTGCAACAATAATTACATCGGATTCAAACTCATCTTTGTGAGACTCAATAAAAGGAATAAAGCTTGGAGAGCCCATCTCCTCTTCGCCTTCAATAAACACTTTAATGTTTACGCCTAAATCTTCACTTAAAGCGCGCAAAGCACCGTAGTGAATGGCAATTCCGCCACCATCGTCTGCGCTGCCGCGACCATACAAGCGCCCATCTATCTCGGTTCCTTTAAAAGGATTCGTGTTCCACTCGCTTGCATCTGGAACAGGCTGAACATCGTGATGAGCGTAGAGCAAAACAGTTGGAGCATTTGGATTTACAATTCTAGATCCAACAACCTCGAATGCGCCTGGAGTGCCATCTGGATTTTGAGACTGCTCAACGCGAGCATCAACGCCCACTTCGCGCAATACTCCAGCAACGTATTCAGCCGAAGCGCGCATATGATCCCCAGTAATGCCTTTAGCAGAAACAGCTCCAAGCTCTATCTTTTTACTAAGAACGGATATAACATCATTCCACGCAGCGCTAACACGATTCTTAACATCTTCCACATTAAGATTAGCCATACAAATCTCCTTAAAACAAATAGCCAAAACAAATAGTCAAGCGGTTAACTACTATCTAACCACTATCACACTATTAACAACATTAACAGCCAGCAAAATCTATGGAACGCGTCTAGTCTGTTGGGTAATCTGCAAACATGACATGGAATCCATTTGTAAAAAAAGATGCTGATAATAATGCGCAAAATGGCAATAAATCAGCAGCCAATGAAAATAGCGAAAATAAAGTAGAAAATAAGGCAAAAACTCGCACAAAAAACGCTCCAACTCCAAAGCAAAGCGAAGCTGCAGCGCAAAATCTTAGGCCGCTAGTTCCAACCGATAGAAAAGCTAGCGCAAAGGCTGCGCGAGCACGATTGCGCGAAAGAGAAAACGCACAATACGAAGCTATGAAAAATGGCGATTTAGCGCATATGCCAAAGTCGGAGCAGCTTCCTTGGAGAGTTTATATTCGCGATTACGTAGACGCACGCTTTAATATTGGCGAGTTTTTCGTTCCGTTTGCAATCGTAATTATGATTTGCATCTTCTTTACACAAAACTTCTTGTCTACTAAATATATTGCTCTTTATTTTGCGCTTGCGATTATTCTTTACGCGTATCTTTTTGCTGCGATTATTGACGTTTTAATAATGTGGCGAAAACTTAGAAAAGAACTTGTTAAAAGGTACGGCCAAGCTGCTGTTGCTAAAAGCTCTAGGTCTGCAATGTATGCTTGCAGTCGCGCAATACAAATGCGCAGATGGAGGCTACCAAAGCCGAGCACGCCAAAACGCGGTAATTGGCCAAAATAAAACGCTAGTATACCAACAAAGATATGATTTATAGAAATGTGTGTTTGTAGCATGCTACTTAAGGCTACTTAAGTAATAGTTGCACAAATGTGGTAGTAAACCCGTTGTAGAAAACCTTGCAATAAGCACAAACAAAATTAACGCGAATATCGTATAGGGGATAAACGCAAAATGGCAAACGAAAAGTCAAAGAACACTAAGAAATCGGGCATGATTTCACAAATTGTGCGCATTTACAAGTACACGTATACAGAAGATAAGCAGCTTCCGCTTTGGCTTGGCTTGGCTTTTGTAGCCCCTGTAGTGTTATGCGTTATAGCTGGCGCTATTTTACGCTGGTCCATTTTTACGTGGATTATGATGATTGTAACAGCGCTTATGCTTGGTCTTTTGCTTTTTACTGTTGTTCTAACAAAGCGCGCAGATAAAGTTGGATACGCAAAACTAGAAGGTAAGCCTGGAGCTGCAGCTGGAATTTTAAGCGCAATCAATAAAGGTGGTTTCACTTTCCCACAACAGCCAGTATGGGTTGATCCTCGCACCAAAGATGCAATTTGGCGTGGAACTGGTTTTAACGGAATCTTTCTTGTTGGAGAAGGCAATTACGAACGCTTGACTCATGCTATGGAACGCCAAGAGCATGCTATTAAAAGTGTTACAGCTGGATCCAATATTCCTGTTTACCGCATTTACGTTGGAAATGGCCAAAATCAAGTTAAGCTTAAGGATTTAAGGAGTAAGGTTCTAAAGTCTAAAACTTTGATTCCTACAAATCACAAGTTTGCTCCTCTTGCTGCAATTCATCCAAATCGCAGATTCTTCCTAACTAAAACAGAGCTTGCGATTCTAAACGACCGTTTACGTACTTTGCAAGGAAAGCTAGGGTTTGGAATTCCAAAGGGCATCGACCCTACTCATGCTCCACGCGTGAGCCGCAGAGCTTTAAGAGGAAAATAAATTCTTAAGTTTTGCATATAAAATAAACCAGACGTTCCAAGAGGTTCGTCTGGTTTTAATATATTTATACGCGATTTTACTGGCGATTTTACTGGCGATTTATATGCAAATACTATTCTCGCGTTATAAGCGACTGAACCCAATCAACAATGTACGGAGCGCACTCCTCCACTTGATCCATTGCAATCTCAAACTCTTTAGGACCACCATACCAAGGGTCTGCCAAATCTAAAACAGCTTCGCGACCAGCTTGTGGCTTTTCTAAAGACGGATCAAACGACCTATACATGTGAACAAGACTACGCTTTTGCGGTGGAATAATCCTAAGCAAAGATTGCATATGCGAAGCCGTCATTGGAAGAAAAAGATTCGTCTCTTCTATTTCGTCTCGCTCAATCCTATGCGCAAAATGGCTTAACGGCAAAGAATATCCCCTACTTTTAAGCTCTTTTTGCGCACGCCTATCAATCGGATTTCCGTATTCTTCGTCGCTTACGCCGCATGATTTTACAGCAACAACATCGCTTAATCCTCTAAGCTTAAACTCGTTACGCAAAACAATTTCTGCCATTGGAGATCTGCAAATATTCCCCGTGCAAACTGTCATAACAACATACGGATGCTTAGCATCTACGTGAATTTTGCTTAAAGATTCCATACATATCCTTAATCTAGCTTATTTTTTAGATTTAACTGGCTCATAAACCATAAACTTATATTTTGTATTGAATTGTTTTTCGCCAACTTTTATAGGCGATTCCTGCCAATCGCCATCGCGCTCAACTTTCCACAATCCATCATCTACAAGTTTTTGAATGTTTGGAGCAAACGTGTCTGCTTCTACTCTAGCGTCAATTTGAGTTACATAAGATGCGTCAACAATTTGCGACTTAATCACTTCTCTAAAAATTGCTCCGCCACCAATAATCCAAATTGCTCTGCCATCTTTTGGCAAATCCAAAGAATCTACATGCTCAATAGGATTATCTTCAATCCACTTTTTTGCGTAGCATATTGCGTCTTCAATATTTGTAAAACTTTTTGCTCCATTTGGATTAAAGTCTGGATTCCTAGAAACAACAATATTTTCGCGACCAGGAAGAGGCCTAAATTTTTTTGGCATAGAATCCCAAGTTCCCCTACCCATTATTACTGGGCAAGAGATTGTCATTGCCTTAAAATAGCGCAAATCTGGGGAAAGTCGCCAAGGCATACCGCCATTAATGCCCATCGCGCCTGTGCGGCCTTCAAAATCGTATGCTTGCCCCCAAATTAAACGAACGGGAATATTGTTAGTCATAAAACTCCTAAGTAAGCCTACTAATCAATCACTAAATAAAGTAAAATCACACAGCTACAGGAGCTTTAATCGTAGGATGATGCTTATAATCAACAACCTTAAAATCGCTATAGTCGTAGCTAAAAATAGAATCAGCTTTGCGAATCTCAAGCTGCGGATACGGGTACGGCTCGCGCGAAAGCTGCTCAAGCACTTGCTCTACGTGATTATCGTAAATATGGCAATCGCCGCCCGTCCACACGAACTCTCCTGGTTCTAATCCAGCTTGTTGAGCCATCATCATTGTTAAAAGCGAGTAAGAAGCAATGTTGAATGGCACGCCAAGGAACATATCGCAAGAACGCTGGTAAAGCTGGCAAGAAAGCTTGCCATCGGCAACATAGAACTGGAAAAGCGAGTGACAAGGCGGCAAAGCCATATTCTCTACTTCTGCAGGATTCCATGCGCTAACAATCATTCGACGAGAATCTGGATGATTCTTAATAAGATCCATAACGTTTGCAATCTGGTCGATTGTGCGATTTGGATTTTGCGCGGTTGGAGCTGGCCAACTACGCCACTGAACGCCGTAAACAGGCCCTAAATCGCCATTTTCGTCTGCCCACTCATCCCAAATATGCACACCGTTTTCTTGCAACCAACGCACATTGCTAGAGCCTTTAAGGAACCAAAGAAGCTCGTACGCAAGCCCCTTAAAGAACACGGTTTTTGTTGTTATAAGCGGGAAACTCTTGCTTAAGTCAAAGCGAATTTGCTGACCAAAAAGAGATATTGTTCCCGTGCCAGTGCGATCTGATTTTAATGTGCCTTCCATAAAGATTTTTCTAACCAAATCCTCGTAAGGAGTAGGAATATTTGACACTGGTTTTTGCGGCACGCGCGCGCGCAAATCTGCAAGTTCTTGTTGAGTTAAAGCCATACGTTTATTCTATCATTAGCTAAATTCAACACTACCAATGCATGTGCAAATATACTTATACTGTACATCTCTATATAATTGTTTTAGCTAAGCACAACAAATGCAAAGGAGCAAAAATGTCTAGAAGAATATGGGTTGAGCGTTTAGAAGACGGCTCTTGGATTGCAAAAAGCGAAGACGGAGCAACACTAAAATTTGGCAAAGGCGAAGGGCAATTTTCTCCCGTAGAACTAATGCAAATAGCTCTAGCTGGTTGCACAGCTTTAAGCAGCCAATACGCTGTTGAGCATGCGATTGGAGAAGGAAAAGGCGCGCGCGTAGTTGTAAATGGCACTTACGACCCAGAAGAAGGAACTTACTTAAGATTCCAAGAAGACTTAACAGTAGACGCTACAAGCGCAAAGCCTGCGCTAACTAACGAAGATGCACAAGCACTAAAAGAGCGTATGGAAAAGCATATTAGCAAGGGTTGCACAGTTAAGCACACTCTTGAACGTGGCGCACAAGTGCGTGTAACAGTAAATATAAGACACTAAGACACTAAGACACTAAAACATTAAAAACACCAAATATAAAACGCTAAAAACGCAAAAAATCACAATTTGTGGCGCAATGCTAAACACAATGCTAAACTTTTAACGTTGTTAGAGCTATTTATGTAAGCTATTTATGTAATCGGAGGAAACTTTGAAAATCGCGATTTTTACAGAAACGTATCCACCATACATAAACGGCGTAGCAACACAATCCTACATGCTTAAAAAAATGTACGAGGAACTTGGTCACGAAGTTCTTGTTGTTACAGTTGGCTCCGAAAAACAGCGTAAAACCAAGCTTGTAGACGGCGTTGTGTACGTTCCAGGCATTCTTTTGAAAAAGCTTTACAAGTATAGGGTTGCAATTCCAATTGGAAACATGCGCAAAAAGTTCCCGATTAACTTTAAACCAGATGTTATTCATATTCAAAACGAATTTGGCATTGGAGAAATAGGCCTAGAAGTGGCCAAAAAAGAGCATGTTCCTGTTGTTTACACGCTACACACCGAATACGATAAATTCCTGTTTTACATTGGTCTAAAGCATTTTACTGAGTTTTCTAGGAATATATCGGCAAAATATTTTACGCGATTTTCTAAAAACGCAACAATTATTACCAGCATGTCTGCTAAGGCTCAAGCTTATATTGACCGACAAAAAGTTGATAAAAAGGTTGTTGTTCTTAGCAATGCTGTTGAATACAAAAAGTTCTTGCCAACACCAGAACGAATTGCTTTTAGAGAAGAATTCCGTAAAAAATACGGCATTGCAGATTCTACAAAGCTGTTTGTTTTTGTTGGAAGAATCGGAGCCGAAAAGAACATTAGCGAGTTGATTGACAACTTTATGTATTGTGATTTTCCTCGCGATTTAGCTCGACTTGTTGTTATTGGCGGAGGCCCTGATCTAGAAGACTTGCGCAATAAGGTAGCAAGCAAAGGATTTGAAGATAGAATCTACCTTCTAGGACCTATTGAACACACGCAAATTCCTAAATATTTGCACGCAATGGACTACTACACTACCGCTTCACTATCAGAGATGCACTCGCTTTCTATGCTGGAAGCAATGGCCTCTGGCTTATTTGCGCTTGTTAAGCACGACGCTCCTAATGAAAATCAAATTATTAGTGGCAAAAATGGATACCAATGGGATTCTAAAGAAGACTTTAAGCAAGTGTTTAGCCGCGTTCTTAATATGAGCAAAGAAGAGCAAGAGCAGCTAAAAGCAAATGTTCTTGAATATTCAAAGAATAATGACTTTAAAAAGCAAGCTCAAGAGTTAATTAAGATTTATGAGCGCGCAATCAGCATTAACAATCAAGAACTTGCTAAAAAGCGCGCTGCTCGAGAGGCAAGACGAGCGCGTTTCTTGCTTAAGAAAAACTAAAAGCATATTAGCATATGTATGTTTGAAAAATCGCGTATAAAACACAATTAGTGCCTTATACGCGATTTACGTTTTAACGCTTAGTGTTACTACTTAGCGTTACTACTTTAGTGAAGCGGATCGATTGTTTGCTCAATTTGCTTAGCTTCTTCAACACCAGCCTTTGGAACATCAACTTTATGAACACCACTTATAGAATCAATAGCACTAGTATCGTTACTTACCTTAGCCTGCTGAGCCACTTGTGCAGCGCTCAGCTCCACATACTTGCGAGGAACAACATACACTGGTCTAGACGAATGCTGAAGCAAACCTTGACTAATCGAGCCAAGAAGCAAACCAGTAAATCCACCCCTGCCCCTAGATCCAACAACAACCAAATCATTGTTTAAGCTAGCTTGAGTCAAAGCGTTTACAGCAGAGCCAGGAACTACAGAACGATGAATCTTTAAGTTTGGCAAGCGTTGCAAAATTGGCTTTACACGCTCGTCAAGATCTTCCATATAAGATCCCATAACTGCAGTATCTCCCTCGGATCCTTGAACGCTAGGAACAGCAGAAATCACATCTAATTGAGCATTCCAACTATCTGCCAAATCTGCAGCAATCTCAAGTGCCTTTAATCCCCACTTAGACTCGTCGGAGCCAACAGCAATCTTAGAAATCTTATTGTTCAAGTGGATTCGTTGACCATCATCATCCGTATATGGAACAACAACAATTGGGCAATAAGCGTATGCAGGAAGCGAAGAACTTGTTGTGCCAAGTAAACGCTCTGCTAATCCGCCTTTGCCACGGTTTCCAATAACAATAAGTTGATAGTTTCTAGAAAGCTCCACAAACACAGAAGATGGGTCGCCAGTAACAATCAAAGTTGTTGCATCCACACCCTGCTCTAAAGCTACAGCTTTAGCTTTAGAAAGAATCTCTTGAGCGTCTTGATGAGCAACATTATCGTCTCCGATGGCAGTATAAGTTGCGTCAAAAGACACAGCAGCATAACTTGGCAAAGAGTATGCACAAACAATTTGAAGTTGCAATCCAGCATGCTTAGCGTAGTTTGACGCCCACCAAACAGCCTTATAGCTTGCATGAGAACCATCAACGCCTACAAGAACAGCTTTTTCTTGTGTAATAACATTCTGTGTCATCTAGATCCTCCTAGTATTGCGCGAATTTTGCAATCTTTGCTTAAATACTACAATAGCCGTTTAATTGTTTTGAGTCTATCGCGACACAGAAGATTTGCTATTTATGACTTGCCAATTGCCGATTTCTGCTAAAACAACTTGCGACTAACGCTAGAAAACTAACGCTAGAAAACTTGCGACTTACGCCAAAAACTTATGCTAGAAAACTCGGCGAATGGAATAAGCAGATGTAAAAACGTAAGGAATAGGACTATACTTTGTTCCGCCATATTGCGAATTAATAACCATTCCATTGCCTACGTAAATCGCGGCGTGAGTGCCATTTGCAATAATATCTCCCGGAGCTGCTTGAGCAAGACTTGGAACAGCTGTGCCAACTGTTGCTTGCGCACCAGAAGTTCTAGGCAAAGAAACACCCATATTTGCAAAAACGTATTGTACAAAGCCAGAGCAATCCCAACCAGCAGGAGTTGTTCCACCAGAACGATACGGCACTTTGTTTAAGAATTGAGCAGCAAAATTAAGCATTGCCGACGTAGAAGAACCATCTGGAGGAGCAACAAAATAGCTTTGCGATGTTCCTCTAGCACCAGAACGGCTTGCAGCGGAATCGTAATCGCCATCATTATTGCGAGCAGCATTACGCGCATTTTCCTCTGCCGCTTGAGCAGCAGCCTGAGCAGCCAACTCTGCAGCACTTTTAGTTTGAGGAACATTTAAAGACTCAATCCCACCCCAATGCGAATTAGAATCAACGCTTGTAGAAGTAGATTCTGTTAATAAATCACGCTTAACAGATGTGACTTTCGGGAAGGAACGCGTAGAAGTAACTGCAGACTCTTCTGCATAAGCACAAGCAAAAGGAACCATAGTAGCAAGAAGTGCTGTGCATACAGCTCCCGCAACTATAGAAGAAAAAATCTTATTTTGTTTAATCTTTTGTTCAAACTTTTGCTTAACCATCATTAGCGATGTTAACACGTTAACAATACAAAGCACCTAAAAACGCATAATAAACCAACAAAAGTTGATAAATCTAATATTATGCAAGTAACTCTTAAAAGATTAGTAGTGAATAAACTCAAAAGCGGAAGCATCTTTAGCACTAACAGCTCTTGAATAAGTTCTACCATGATATTCGGCGCTAGATTCAGATGTTTCTATAGAACCATCTTGATTAATCTTTTCTACGATTGCAACGTGGCCATAAGCGCGGTTAACTCCAGCCTGACCACGGCCAAACACCATTATGTCTCCAACATGACGAGGTGTGTTATCTACCCAGTAGCCAAGCTTGCGAGCAGTCCAGCCCCACATCCATCCGTCTCCCATATTGGAGCCAACTGGAAGGCCAAGCTGATGCCTGCGAACATAAACCCACCAAGTGCATTGGCTAAATTCGTAAGCATTTCCTGAATCGCCAGAATCGTGATTTGGATTAAAACCAGATGGAACAATCTTTGCGTCTGAATCCAAGAAAACAGCAACATTCGGATTATTTGCTGCAGACTTAGACATTTCCGACACCTTAAAATCGGAATTAGAACCCAAATCCCACTTAGACTTATGAGAAGACTTAGTAGAAAATGCGCTTAAATCAGATTCAAGGCCAGCAACTGCACTGCTAAAGTTCAAATATTTATTAGCGCGATTAATGCTTTCTCGCATACTCGAACGAGATGCTGCTTGAGCAGAAGAATCGTCTACAAAACTCAACTTAGAAGAATAAGATTTAGAAGCCAAAGAATCAATGCTATTAGGCTTGTTCAACGTCATAGAAGTTAAAGCAGCTCCGACTAACGCAAACAAAGAAGCAGAAACAATCATGCGATTCTTACGTTCTTTAGCAACACGTGCTAAACGAAGCTGGCGACGAGATAACGAAACAGCAAATTCTTGATTTACGTTCTCTAAATCTACGTTTTCTAGACTTACAACAGCACCATTATTTGCTAAAACGGCTGCACTATTATTGCTAGAAAATGCATGATGATTGTTAGAAGATGCATGCGAACCGCGCACAGAGGTAAAAAGCATAAAAGGCGAATTAAACCGCCCCTTCGCTTTAGCGCCATGCTCAGCATGCTTCATAAAATCGCTCCTAAAATCTTCTAAATGTATTCACAAATTCACACTTACAAATCTAAAGGATACAATGTGGTACGGATACGCAACGCAATACGCAATGTAATTCTTAAAATTGATATTGAACACGCAAAGATGTATGGTTAATCATATGAAGCTAGCACCGATTATTAATCCAGATGCGCGCAAAGAAGCGCCTAAGCCATTGCGAGTAGACTTGTGCAAAGCATTTATGGCTGGAACGATTATTTGGCTCATAGCATCATTAATCACAGTTGTTCTTGCTATTTTACACTTTTTATTGTGGTTCTTTGCTGTAATTTGCCTTAGCGGATTTGCAATTGGAATTTTGCTTTTAATCTGGGAACACTTTGATCGCTGGGATTATAGAAGATTAGGAAAATAAGTTACTAATCAAGCTTTGCAACAAGACTTTGCATAAGACTTTGCGCCCTACTTTGCGGCTTACTTTGCTCACTACTTTGCAAGCGGAATAGCAAAATTAACAGTAGTTCCCTGCCCAGGCCTACTCCACAATGTTATGCTGCCGTGATGCGTAAGAGCCACGTGCTTAGCAATAGCAAGACCTAATCCAACACCGTCTTTACTAAAGTCATTTTGATTACTCGATCTATAAAAACGTTCAAAAATACGCGGCTGATCTTTTAGCGGGATTCCAATTCCAGAATCAACAACGCGAATAACAGCAAATCTATTATCTTCTGACTTTAAAGCGCAAAGCGCAACAACACTATTTTTATGAGAATAGATAATAGCGTTTTCAACAAGTTTTCTAATCGCACTGCTTATTTGATTAGAATCCGCTAAAATGTTAAGTGAAGAATCTGCTTTAATAATTACGCGAACATTTTGACTAGACGAAAGAGCAGAAACAAGATTTTTAACATCTTCCAACACTTTCAAAACGTTTACAACACTAGCTTTTGAAGCATCAATAGGACTTTGCGCTCGCATAAGAAGAAGCAAATCTTCTAACATATGTTCCAAGTGTTTAGACGATTTTTGAGCAGACGCAGCAATATCTTTAATGCGACTTGCATTAACATCTTTGCATTGCAAAACATTAGTAAGGCTGGAAATCATGCGTGTTGAGCTAATAAGTTGATTGGAGACATTGCTTATAAAATCGTTACGCGTTTGCTCAAAAAGATGCTCCGCACTGGAATCATTTATAATAACAACAACTTTGCCTTCTCCAACACTTCCAACTGTAATATTAAGCCAATTAGGTCTAGAAATTGTAGAAGGATTAGGCGCTGAATCGCTAGATTGTGTTGATGAAGAATCGAAAGCAGCCGAAGATTGCAAATACGAAGTTTTATCTACATTATCTACATAAAAATCATTATCTTCACTAATTGTTACATACTGTTTGGGGGTAAATGTCACTAAATCAAAGCTTTCATAGCCTCCAGAGAAACGCACGTTATTTACAGCTTGCAAAACGCGCGGCTGAACAATCGAATCGTCTAAAACAACTCCAAGAGTGTAACTTTGTGAACTTGCGCGCAAAACGTCGTTATTTTTATCAACAACAATCGTAGCTCCTGGAAGCATAGCTAAAACAGCGCAAGCGTCGGAGCTAATGTCTTCGGAACTATCGTCTATATCAAAGTCGGAATCGGAATCAAAGTCGGAATCGCCTAAAACTTTTTGCATTTTCTTATGAAAAATGATGCGAAAAATGCGCTTAGAACCACGTCTAAAAGTCATAAAAATACGACTAAAAGTAGAATCAAAAAACGGAACAAAAACATTACGAAATGCCGATAGAACAAAGTCAAAAGCAAACATAACCACAACAATTGCAACGCAAAGTGCAATCAAAGCAAAAACAACAAACACCATTAAAGGCGAATATGGCGAATCTTGAAGCATACTCTTAAAGAATACTCTAACGCGCTCACATTTAAGCGACTAATACAGTGACTAATACGTTTAACGCACGTGCGCACAGTAGTCTATACTTGATTAGGGCAATCTAAACAAACGCGAATATGCTCCAATGCAATTTATCGCGATTGAACGCAAGAAAGGACACACCATGCGAGTGATTTTCAACGAAGAGATGAAGGCAGTTGCATTAAACATTGAACGCATGGCAGAGCTTGTTGCAAAAGCCATGAACGATGCTGGAAGCGCTCTAGTAAACGCAGACTTAGAAGCTGCGCAAACGGTTATAGATAACGACGCAAAGCTAGACGCACTAGAAGCAAACGTTATAGATCAATGCTTAATATTGCTTGCACGTCAAAATCCAGTTGCAACAGATTTGCGAGAAGTAGTTGCAACTATGAGGCTTGCTGCAACTTTTGAGCGCATGGGCGATTTAACAAGTCACGTTGCACAAATCGCAAGACGCACATGGCCTGATTGCGCAATACCAAGTCAAGCAAAAGAAACTGTTGAAAAAATGGTTGACTTTTTGCATGTTCTTGCAGGTCAATTAACAGACATGCTTTCAAATAGAGACGTTAATGTAGCAGATGCAATTATTCACGGCGACGATGTAATGGATAAGTTGCACGAACACATTTTTGCGCTTGTAGAAAGCGAAGATTGGAACGGCACTAGAAAACAGTTGATTGACTTGGTGCTTCTAAGCAGATTCATGGAACGAATTGGCGATCATTCAGTTGCTGCAGCAAGGCAAGTTGTATTTATTGTTTCGGGATTTGACCCAACTAAGAAACCAGAACCAGACAAAGACACAGTTGTAGCATAAAACACAAGTGGCGTAGAACACGATTTTTGAATAGAAACCTAAAAAAGTAGCTTGTAAAACAAAAGTAGGCTTGCAATTAATTTTGCAAACCTACTTTTTATTTAAGTTAATTTAAGATAATTAAGCTAATCAAACTCACTTTTGACCTTGAGCAGCCACGGCAGCAGCGCCAGCAGCAGCAGCTTCTGGATCCAAATACTCACCGCGAGGCTTGATTGGCTTAAAGTTCTCGTCCAACTCGTAAAGAAGAGGAATAGCCGTTGGAATATTCACCTTGGAAATCTCTTCCTCGCTCAAGTTGTCGAGCATCTTAACGATTGCGCGCAAGCTGTTGCCGTGAGCTGCAATCATTACAGTCTTGCCAGACTTAAGCTCTGGAACAATATCGGACTCCCAGTAAGGAGTTACGCGAGTCACAACGTTTGCCAAAGCTTCAGTTTCTGGAACTGGGTCGCCTGCGTAACGAGGATCATTCGTTTGAGAATACTCGTCGTTTGGATCGATCTGTGGAGGTGGAGTTGCGTAAGAACGACGCCAAATCATAAACTTCTCATCGCCATATTCCTGACGAATCTCAGACTTGTTCTTACCTTGCAAAGCGCCATAGTGACGCTCGTTCAAACGCCAGCTGCGACGAACTGGAATCCACAAGCGGTCTGCTGCATCAAGCGCGTAATTCGCGGTGTTGATAGCACGACGAAGCAAAGAAGTGAACACGATGTCTGGAAGAACGTTCTTCTCTTTAAGAAGCTCGCCACCATGCTTAGCTTCCTCAACACCCTGCTCAGTGAGCGGTACATCAACCCAACCAGTGAACTGATTGGTCTTATTCCATGCGCTCTGACCATGTCGGAGCAATACTAATTTATATGTCATAATTACCTAGTCTATTCGTTTCGTACGACTACTTACAAAAAGTAAACAAACACGAAAAATTTAATCAAAAAAGTCGCCGAACACTTGAATAGCATTCAACGACTTTTAAGATTAATTCAACTGATTATAACTAATACAACTAGCGATAATCACAACTAGCGAAGTGGCTTTACGAGTGGGAACGTAATCGTCTCGCGAATGGTTGCGCCCGTAAGTGCGATTAGCAAGCGGTCAATTCCCATTCCCATGCCGCCAGCAGGAGGCATACCAACGCCGAGAGCCTCAATAAAGTCCTCGTCAATATCCATTGCCTCAACGTCTCCAGCCAAAGCATCTTTAGCTTGAGCAACAAAGCGCTCGCGCTGCACAACAGGATCGTTAAGCTCGGAGTAGCCAGTTGCAAGCTCAAAGCCGCGCACGTACAAATCCCACTTTTCAACCATTCCAGGCTTTGTGCGGTGACCCTTAACAAGTGGGCTTGTCTCCACTGGGAAGTCGCGCACAAACGTTGGCTCATAAAGCTTGTCCTCGTAGAAGTGCTCCCACAAGTGCTCAACCAACTTGCCGTGATTCTCCACTTCGTCGCGCTCAACGCCAAGCTTGTCTGCGATTGCGCCCAAATGCTCAACAGAAGTCTCTGGCGTAATCTCCTCACCCAAAGCCTCGCTAAGCGAGCCATACATGGTGATTTGCTTCCATTCGCCGCCAAAATCATACTCTTCGCCATTAAGCAAAGTCACCTTAGTGGAACCAAAAGCGTCTAGTGCAGCCTTTTGAATCAGCTCTTTAGTAAGAGCACCAATAGTATCGTAAGTGCCGTAAGCCTGGTATGCCTCGAGCATTGTAAACTCTGGTGCGTGAGTTGCATCCACGCCTTCGTTTCTAAAATCACGGTTGATTTCGAACACGCGGTCAATGCCACCAACCAAGCAACGCTTCAAGAAAAGCTCTGGAGCAATACGCAAGTAGAGATCAATATCGAAAGCGTTCATATGAGTTGTAAACGGACGAGCAGCAGCACCTCCGTGAACCGTTTGCAACATTGGTGTCTCAACCTCAAGGAAGTCGTGGCTGTCGAAAGTGCGACGAAGAGAAGCCACAGCATGCGAACGCCTGCGAACCATATCGCGAATCTTCTCGTCTGCAATCATGCCAATATATGGCTTGCGAGTACGAGTATCGTCACTTAATTCCTTATGCAAAGCTGGAAGCGGCTGCAAAGCCTTAGCAGCAATCGCCCACTCTGTTGCAAATACGGAAAGCTCACCCGTCTTTGAAGAAATTACGCGACCGCGAACGTACAAATGGTCTCCCAAATCAACCATCTGCTTGAAGCTTTTAATGGATTCTTCGCCGATTTCCTTCTTGGAAACCATAGCCTGAATAGTAGTGCCGTCACCAGCAGAAAGCTTAACGAAGCACAAGCCGCCAGCATTACGCAAGAAAAGAACGCGCCCAGCAATGCCAACCTCTGTATCGGTTTCTTCGCCAGCTTGAAGCTTGCCGTCAAAATCAGCGCGAACTTTTTCGATTGTATCCGTAACATTAAGATGCACCGGGTATGGTTGCACGCCTTCCTTAAGCATCATCGCGCGCTTTGCAACGCGCATTTGCACCTGCTCTGGGTGCGCAAGCGGACCAAACTCTTTATTGCTTGGGTCAATTGCTTCATCCAGGCTTGCGCCCTCGTTTACACGCTTAGCAATAACCTCATCCTGCGCGAGCAGCATTTCGGCATGCTCAACGGTGTCAATTTCGTTGACGTTGTCTGTTGATTCATTTTCTGCTGCATCGTTTTGCGCAGCGAGCATTGTAGTATTCGTGTCACTCATAGTCGCTAATTGTAGCTACTAGGTAATACAGATAAGTGCACAACAAATACGTTTTATTGCGTTATTTAGTTGATTGTGCGAATCATTTTTACATCAAATACACATTTTTATAGAAATATTTATATTTTTCTGTTTTCGGAAGAAAAATAGATTTACAGTAAAAATTTTTATTATTTTATTAAGATATACAAAATTATTTACGAAAAGAGACATGATTTTGCAAATATTGCAGATTGCATGCAAGCTATAAAAAAGTGAAAGTAAATTTTTAATAAAATCTCAAAAAATTTATTTACTAGCGACACACACTAGCGACACACACAGCAACGCACAAGCGACACACAATGATATTTTGTAGCAAGTTCACGCTATTATAACCAAGTTATTGTAGTGTTTCATGAGCGATTACAGCATGTAGCTGCATCATGTATTCGTAAGATGAATTCACACAATAACATCGGGCTGTAGCGCAGTTTGGTAGCGCGCTTCGTTCGGGACGAAGAGGCCGCGGGTTCAAATCCCACCAGCCCGACTTTTGTTTTTTGCACTAACGCGCGTATTGCAACACTCTTATAAACTTATAATTCTGTATAAACGCATAATTTTGTATGATTGAGTAGTGAGCAAAACGGAATTTAATCGCAAGAAGCAAGGTGGCTTAAATGTTAAGCGTTTCGCAATTGTATAAAGAACTAGACAGTATGTTTGCTAATCACGCAAACGCGCAAGAAATCGAAAAATACTTGCTAAATGCGCTGCACGAAGCAAATTGCGAGCCAGACGAATCGCAAGAAGCAAGCCAAGAATCAAGCCAAGAAGAAGCGAACGCTCAAGCATTGCAACTATCTGTGTTAAACGAGTTGATGGGATTTTATAGGTCTAGAGGAGAACACGCAAAAAATAAGCCAATCATTGATAATGCGCTAAAACTTTCAGATAAAATGCAACTAGCAGGCAGTGAAGCTGGCACAACAACACTTATAAACGCTGCTACTAGCCTTCGCGCAGCTGGCGATTATGAGCGCGCAACAGAAATATATTCTAAAGCTCTTAAAGAATCATCGAAAACACTAAAACCAAACAATAGAAAGCTCGCTGCCCTTCACAACAATCTTTCAATGCTTTATAGCGAAACAGGCAAAATTAAAGAAGCAATAGATCAGCTTGAAAAAGCATTAGACATATTGCAAAAATCGAGTATCAATCCTTCAACAGACATAGATATAGCAGCAACTCACACAAATCTTGCGCTTGCGATTTTGCAAGAATGCTCGCAGCCTAGTGAAAGCACGAATAGCAAATCTAATAGTCTTAACGCTGCTTTTGAACACGCTTCAACCAGCATTCGCATGTACATTGCAGGAAACAACCAAAATCAACCGCACTACGCTTCTGCTTTAGCTGGATATGCGCAAGTTCAATACGCACGAAAAGAGTATTCCGACGCTGTAAAAGCGTACAGCGAAGCTCTAGATTTAATAGCACAATGTTACGGAAAAGATAGCGAGTCCTATGCGATTACGTTGGAAAATCTACAGCAAGCACAGAAGGCAGCAGAAAAATTTACGGAGACTGGCGTGGCGGATGCGATTCAGTGCGCTGCGGAAAAATCGCCAGAAACCGATGAGCCGCATCCAGAATCAAATAAAACCATAAAAATAGATAAAACTATACAATCAAATAACACTATAAAATCAAGCAGAACTATAAAAACAGAAGATAATACAAAAATTAAAAACGGCATGCAACTTGCAAAAGAATATTGGCAAACCTACGGAAAGCCGCTGCTTGAACTTGAAGAATTTAGGGACTATAAAAACCGCATAGCTGCAGGATTAGTCGGTCACGGATCGGAATGCTACGGATTTGACGACGAGATTTCTAGAGACCACGATTTTGGCCCAGGATTCTGCATATGGCTTACAGATGAAGACTATGCAAAAATTGGCGAGGATTTGCAAGCAGCTTACAACGATTTGCCGCAAGAATACGCTGGATTTGACTCTAGAAAAGAAACGCCGCGCGCTAAATCATGCGAAAGCAGCAAGCGAGTCGGAGTATTTAGCATAAGCGAATTTTTTGAAAACATAACGGGATTTGCTACTGCTCCAAGCCAAGACGAGCCGCATTTATGGCTTTCGCTAAGCGAGCCAACACTTGCTGCAGCTACGAACGGCCAAATTTTTGCAGACCCACTTGGAGAATTTAGCAAAACGCGTCAAAGTTTTAAGCTTATGCCAGACGATGTGAGAATCTCGCTAATCTCTAGAAGGCTTGGCATGATGGCTCAAGCAGGTCAATACAATGTTCCACGAATGCTAGCGCGAAAAGACGGAGCTGCAGCGTGGCTTTCTATAAACGAGTTTGTGCGCGCAACCGCTTCAATCGTGTTCTTGCTAAATAACCCAATAAGCGCAGGATACTTGCCATATTATAAGTGGCAATTTGCAGCTTTACGCAAGCTAAGCGCGCGAATGGCGTCTAGGCTTTCTGGAGTAGCAAATCAACTTGAATCGCTTATGCGACTAAGTAGTGCGGCATGCTTTGGCGGAATCGGATTTGGCGAAGGCACAAAAGGCAGCAGCGAAGCTGAATCTAAAATAAACGAGATTATTCAAAACGTGTGCAACGAAGTAGTGCAAGAGCTTAAATATCAAGGATTGAGCGATTGTAATGAAACATTTTTAGAATGGCAACGCCCATATGTTGAAGCGCATATTAATTCGCGCGCTGCGTGCTTAAGGAGTTTATGATGTGCAATTCATTATCAAATCCAAAAACGCAAAATCCAAAAACGCAAAAGCTTGCAGAAGAAATTACAAAACTAGAATGGCAGCAATTCCAGCTTACGCAAAACGAAGGCGGACGCGCGAATTGTCAAGGAAACTGGCCAACATTCCACATTATGAGAATGAGCCAATTTTTAACTTGGCCTCTGGATTTGCAAGAGTCTTATAAAAAAGATCTTGAGCGCGCAAATAACAATGGCAGAAATTTGATAACAGAAAAATATGCAAGAATGATGGAGTCTACTGCGCCAGAAATTTTTGAGCGCACAATTAAGCCTTATATTAAGCCGATTTTAGAGCCTAGAAAAAGCGAGCAAGAGAAGATTATTTTAACGCAAGTTAAGTGGGCCGATGATTTTCGCAATCACTACCCTCATTTAGGTCTTGCAATGCGCGTTCTAAAAACAAGCGAAGATACAGAAGAAAATACATCTTTTGAAACGTATTTGCGAGGAGAATTAAGCACGTATTCTGATGATACTTTTGCTAAATATAAATCTTTTATAGAAGATTTGCTTGCAAAAAATCTAAATCTTACTCAGATGATTATTGAAAATACTGTGCATATGTATTGCTACGATTCACTTGAATCAGCCGACAAATGTTGAGGCAACTATAGCGTGAATAGTTTTGCAAATGCACAGTCGATTCTTTGCGCAGTTTTTAAGCTACGCAAATCCAATTCAACAAAAACAGTAGAAGATGCGTTCAAACCATTTTTGCTCAAAAAATCTCTATAAATCATAATATTCGGCTTGCGCAAATGAGATTCGCAAGATGCACTAACGCCATTTATCTCGCCAAGTATTGGGCAAGTTGCGCGCGCGCAATCAATCCACTCTTGCGAAGCGTTTCCCAACGCCCAAACGCGCACACCTTTTGCAATCAAATCGCGAGCAAAAGACGCAAAACGCGCTCGCTCCCCTAAAAATCCGCGTGAAAAATTCTTAAAATACAGGCGATAAAGCCAAGTTACAGCAGGACCGTGATGCTCACTAAACGATTCCAGTGCGCGCTGGCTGCTCCATGCAGCCTCTCGCAAAGCTTCGTGAAACTCAAAACCCCATTCTGGCTCGTAACTAAACAGAACTTCGCCAATATAATCTGGGTAATCTGACTCCAATGTGCGGCGCGCATCCCAATCAACAAGAAGATGCAAGTCAAAAACAACATCTGTTATGCTGTTTTCAACAATTTTTTGCGCGAACAAATCGCAATAATCGTCGCTATTCTTAATAAAATTATCGCTATTCTTGCAATCGTCACTATTCTTAAAATCATTGCAATTAGGCGAAAAATCTTCTGTGCAAATCATTAAAAATCCTAAATTATTCGGTTGGCGAAATTCCGCCAATATAGGACGACATTCCATCACCAGCGCCAGGAGCACCAGGAGCTCCAACACCAACGCCAGAAACACCAACCCCAGCCCCAAAGTTAGCAGGCAAATTGTTCAAATTATAACCAAGCGCCTCAAGCTGCGCGCGCCCATCTTCCGTAATATTTTCAACGCTCCAACGCGGCTTCCAAGTCCAATCAATCCTAAATTCGTCTACAAGTCCAACCAGCGCACTCGCGCACTCGTCTTCAATCAAATCCGTAAGCGGGCAAGCAGGCGTTGTAAGCGTCATCGTAAGAATCGCGCGACCAAGCTCATCAATCTCAATCCCGTAAACTAAGCCCAAATCAACAACATCAATACCAAGCTCTGGATCCACAACATTGTGCAAAGCCTCTTGAATATCTTCCTCGCTTACGCGCCCAATATTGTTTGCGCTAAGAGTTGATTCTGCTTGATTTTCTGCCATCTTGTTCCTTATTTTTAGCGTTACACTACGATTTTATAAAGCCATATACGATTTTATAAAGCCTCAATAGCCTTTGCAATACCGTCTTTTAAGCCTTCCCATGCAAGCAATGCACACTTGATTCGCATTGGATATTTAGAAACGCCTTGAAAAACCATTGCATCTTCCAACTCATCTTCGTCTTGCTCGTTTTTTAATCCCACTCCCCTAGATTCCATAAGCTTGTGGAAAAGAGCGGCTAATCGCAAGGCATCCGCAACAGTTTTTCCCTCAACCAAATCAACCATAATCGAAAGACTCGCTTGCGAAATTGAGCAACCGTGGCCATCCCACTTAATACTTTTTATAAGCGCATTGCTTGAATTATCAACATTTTTAGCGAGTTCCACATGCATAGTAACCTCATCTCCGCAAGTTGGATTAAATTGATGAGATTCCCCAAATGCATAGTCTTTACTAGCTTCTATAGCACAATTTTCGTGATGATTTGTAATTTTTATATTAGAATCGTTTTTTAGCTCATCGGTTGCTGGCGACTCTGCTTTAGAAAGGCTCTCCGTGCTTAAAAAATGCGCCTTTCCGTGCGGATTTCTAGCAGCATCTAAAATCACTTCTTGATACATGCTTTCTAATCCGCTACTTGCACCGTTACCGTCATCATCAAAACTCATATCAAACATACGCTCTCCTTGCATGAAAATATTACGACTATGCGCCAAAATATGCGCGAACTTTGGAAACAGCTTCGATTAATTCGCGAGTTTCTTCGATTGTGTTATAAACTCCAACAGACGCGCGATTCGAAGCATACACGCCAAAATGGCGATGAATCGGCTGAGCGCAATGATGCCCAACGCGAATCGCAATTCCTTGCGCATCCAAAAACTGGCCAACGTCATGAGGATGCACGCCTTCAACTTCAAAAGAAACCGTTGCAATGCGCTTGCTTAAATCAAGCGGGCCAAGCACGCGAACTCCTGGAACATCTTGCAATTTAAGCAATTCTTCAGCAAGTTCCTGCTCATGCTTTGCAACTCGATTCATGCCCAACGAGCAAAGCCAATCCGCTGCAACTCCTGCAGCAACCATTTGTGCAACTGGCTGAGTTCCCGCCTCAAAACGGTAAGGCGCTTGCATATATTGCGCTGGCTTGTTAAGCCACGCAAGCTCCACCATAGATCCCCCAAAATTGGCTGGCGGAAGAGCGTTCAAAAGATTGCGTCGACCATACAAGAACCCAACTCCCGTAGGTCCGTACATTTTATGAGCACTAAACGCTGCAAAATCAACATCTAGCGCGTGAAAATCAACTGGAATATGCGGAACGGACTGGCAAGCGTCAAGAACAAAAATCGCCCCAACCTGGTGCGCGCGCTTGCAAATCGGCGAAACATCCGTGATTGCGCCCGTAACATTGCTAATATGCGTAACTGCAACGATTTTCGTGCGCTCATCAATAACAGTGCTCAAATAATCCGCGTCTGCGCGCACGCGACCATCTTCACTTACATCGATCCATCGAAGCTCCGCGCCAGAGCGAATCGCAAGCTCTTGTAATGGCAATAAAACGGAATGATGGTCTGCGCGAGAAACAACAATATTATCTCCCTCATTAATCACAAAATGCTGGCGCAAAGTTAAGTTATCTTCCGCAAAACCAGGGCGATTTAACCTAGAGTTAATAGTTGCGTTTCCAATGGAAGTAGCAAGAAGATTCAGCGCTCCTGTAGCGCCAGGCGTAACAACAATCTCTTCACTACCTTCTTTACTACAAGCACCAACGAGTTTTGCAACTTTTGCGCGCGCTTGTTCAAACGCAACAGTACTAAGCGCTGCCAACTCGTGCGCGCCTCTATGCACACCAGCATTAATCGTTTTATAAAACTCGTTTTCGGCATTAATTACAACTTGCGGCTTTTGAGAAGTTGCTGCAGAATCCAAGTAAATCAAGGGTTTTGAATGTACTTTGCGACTTAAAATCGGAAATTGGAGCCTTAAATCTTCAAAATCACGCATTAGCGCAAAGTCTGTATCAAGATTTTTATGATTAAACATTCAAAATCACCTTTTAATCAAATTTATAACTTAAAAGCCGCTCCCCCAAAACAATGATTGAAGGAGCGACTTTCAAGACTTAAATCTTAGTAATTAGCGCTTTACGAACAGCCAAGCATAAAAGCATAAAAGCTTAAATCATAAAGCAAAAACTAATTAGAATCCAAATTGTGCCGCAGCTTGACGAAGAGTCTCTGCAGAACGCTTCAAAGCAGCAAGCTCGCGATCCGAAACTGGAGTATTCAAGCGAGAATTTACGCCGTTGCGGTTCAACAAAGTTGGAACCGACATGCAAACGTCTGAGATTCCATGGAAGTCTTCAAGCAAAGAAGAAACTGGCAAAATGCGGTTGGTGTCTCGAAGAACAGCCTCAACAATATCTACGCCAGACATTGCAATAGCGTAGTTTGTAGCGCCTTTACCGTTAATAATCTTGTATGCTGCGTTCTTAACTTCTTGATGAATCTCTTCGCGCTTAGCTTCATCCAATGGCTCATGACCTGGAAGAGCATTCCACTCGCACATTGGAACGCCACCAATAGTTGCAGAAGCCCAAAGAGGAACTTCGGAATCGCCATGTTCGCCAGCAATATAAGCGTGAACGTTCTTAACATTCACACCAGTGTGCTGAGCAATAAGGAAGCGCAAACGTGCAGAATCAAGGTTTGTACCCGATCCAAACATTTGATTAGCAGGAAGACCAGAAAGCTTCATAGAAACATGCGTAACAACGTCAACAGGATTTGTAATAAGCATGTAAATTGCGTTTGGAGCAACCTTAACAACATTAGGAATAATCGACTTCATAATATTGATAGTTGCACCTGCAAGCTCCAAACGAGTCTGACCAGGCTTTTGACGAGCGCCAGCAGTAATAACAACCATATCGGCATCGCGGCAAATTTCAACATCGTCGGAGCCAGCAATAGAAACAGCTGGGTAGAAGCTAGAACCGTGCTGCATATCGAGCACTTCTGCTTCAACACGTTCCTTAGCGATATCCTCAAGCACAATTTCACGAGCAACACCGCGCTGAGCAGCAGCAAACGCAAGCGTAGAACCTACTGCGCCAGCACCAATAATCGCAAGCTTTGTTGGCTTAACCTGAGAATTCACCATTAGAAAACCCCTTTTCCACAAAACAGAGTCAACCCTCTAGCTAATAAATAACTCAAAATATAAGGGCTGCTCTAACAATAGAGATATATGCATGAACAGTTTTTACTTTAATCACACCTAAGGAATTTCGCCTAAAACGCAATTTGCATAAGTTTTGACGCCATTGAATCTCCAACAAAAGCATCTAATTCTATGCCAGAATCCTTATATTCCACTGATTTTACAATGCCATTTTCTCTAACTTTAGATAGCAAAGATCCAGAATAATCACTATAAGGAAGCTTAACTTTAACGTGAACATGTGGCGAAGGTAACAAATTTTCTACGCGTGCTTTTAGATGCTCAATATTTTCGCCACTTTGCGCAGAGACAATAAGAGAATCAGGATACAACGATTGCAAACGCAAACGCATTGGCTCTTGCATAACATCCGACTTATTAAACGCAATAATTTGCGCAATGTCTTCTACTCCATCAATTTGAGCTAAAACCTCGTTAACTGCCTCAATTTGAGAAACAGGGTCTGGGTGAGAACCGTCAACAACGTGCAAAATAACGTCTGCTTGGCCAACCTCTTCCAAAGTGGACTTAAACGCTTCTACTAGCTGAGTTGGCAGCCTTCGCACAAAACCAACCGTGTCTACAAGCGTGTACGCGCGACCATCTTTAGTTAAAGACTTTCGAACAGCAGTATCCAAAGTGGCAAAAAGCGCATTTTCTACAAGCTCCTTAGAGCCAGTAAGTCTATTTATAATCGAAGATTTTCCAGCGTTTGTATACCCCACTACCGCAACGGTTGGAATATCTTGACGACGCCTAGATCCGCGCTTTGTCTCGCGAGTTGGTGCCATTAGCGCAATGTCGTGACGCAATTTTGAAATTCGATTCCTAATTGCACGCCTATCCATTTCGATTTTTGTTTCTCCAGGGCCTCTAGAGCCTATTCCAGCGTCTCCAGCAGAACGGCCGCCAGCCTGCCTAGAAAGAGCAGCACCCCAACCTCTAAGTCGCGGAAGCATGTATTGGAGCTGAGCAAGCTCGACTTGCGCCTTTCCTTCCCTGCTTGTTGCATGTTGAGCGAAAATGTCTAGAATAACAGCCGTTCTATCTACAACCTTGACTTTAGTAGCGTCTTCCAAAGCTCTTCTCTGGCTTGGTGGAAGATCGTCGTCTACAACAATCGTATCCGCATCATTTTGAGCTACAACCGCTGCAAGTTCACGCGCTTTTCCAGAACCAACATACGTTGCTGCATCTGGTCTGTATCTTTGCTGCAACATGCCGTCGCACACTACTGCTCCAGCTGTTTTAGCAAGAGCCGCCAACTCTCTAAGAGACTCTTCTGCTTGGCTTAGAGTTCCGCGAGCGCTAGACCACACGCCTACTAAAACAACGCGTTCCAGCCTTAGTTTTCTGTACTCTACTTCGGTTACGTCTTGTAATTCTCCAAGACCAGCAACTCGTTTTAACGCGTTTCTTGATTCGCGCTCTTGCCAAGCTTCGTTATGGATTTGCTCACCGAAATCAGCGTTTGCATCGTCTAGCAGAACTTCACTATGGCCTGAAAGAAAGTCTTTATGCTCATTTTTATGCTCGGGCATATTATTATCACCACTTGCCAAATCACTATTTGCTAAAGTATCTACCAAAACTATGCCCTTTGCTATTTTTCTTTAACTACTTACGTTAAATCCTTTATTAATACGCGATTTACAACGTTTGTTTTATTATTGTGAATCTAGAAGACATAATTTTTAACCAACACTAAAATGACTATTAACACTTTTAATAAAACTAAAAAGACGAGCGGCATTAATGCTACTAAAACAAACAAAAATGCTAAAGAATCTAAGACTAGCGGCGAACAGTATTTTTCCGCTAACCCAAATTCTTTAGACCTAAGACGAACTTTGCAAGTTGATTTGCGAGGCAAAGAAGTTAGCGTGCAAGTTTCTAACGGAGTTTTTAGCTCTTCTAAACTTGATTTAGGAACTGCAGTTCTTCTTAAACACGCTCCACAACCCCCAGAAAATGGGCGATTTTTCGACATCGGTTGCGGCTGGGGCGCTATTAGCTTGGCTTTAGGTTTTGAATCCCCTAATGCGCAAATTTACGCTGTAGACGTTAACGAGCGCGCTCTAGAGCTTACTAATATTAACGCTAAGAATGCTGGATTAAATAACATTCACACTTATCTTGTAGAAGATGCGCTAAAAGAACTAAAAGAAGATGAGCTAAAAGACATTGATCTTATTTGGTCTAATCCTCCAATCCGCGTTGGAAAAGACGTTTTGCACAATATTTTGCTCACGTGGCTTCCTCGCCTAAAAGTTGGTGGAGCTGCTTATTTGGTTGTTCAAAAAAATCTTGGTTCCGACTCCTTAATCCCTTGGCTTTCTAAAAATCTTGGGGAAGATTTTAGCGTTGAAAAATACGCAAGCTCTAAGGGATACAGGATTATAGAAGTCTTAAGAAAATAGTATTTAGCAGGATTTAATAGGATTTAATATGAATTTTGACTATCCTAGTGAACTGCCGATTTGTTCCGCACGCAACCAGATTATTGAAGCTATTAAAGAGTCACAAGTTGTAATCGTATCTGGTCAAACGGGTTCTGGCAAAACCACTCAAATCCCAAAAATGGCTTTGGAACTTGGCAGAGGCGGTCGCGGAAAGCAAATTGTTCACACGCAACCTCGTAGGCTTGCTGCGCGCACAGTTGCCGAGCGAATCGCAAGCGAAATGGGTGTTAAGCTTGGCGAAGAAATCGGCTACCAAGTGCGTTTTAACGACGAAAGCTCATCTAAAACAAAGCTTCGCATAGTTACAGACGGTATTCTACTTGCTCAAATTCAGCGCGATCCACTTCTTACGCGCTACGACACGATTATTATTGACGAAGCTCACGAGCGCAGCCTAAACATTGATTTTTTGCTTGGATATTTAACAACTCTTTTGCCAAAGCGCAAAGACTTAAAGCTTATTATTACTTCTGCAACAATCGATTCTGCAAAGTTCAAAGACCATTTTGAGCAAGCTTTGCACATTAAAGTTCCTGTTATAGAGGTTTCTGGGCGAACATACCCCGTGCGCGTACTTTACGAGTCGCTTGGAAGCGCGCCTTCGCTTATGAAGCATGTTCCAGGTTTTGCAGATATTGCTATGGATGATGAAAGCGTTGCGCAAAACCAAAGTCTTTCTAGTTTTTCGCAAAGCGGAGATATTTGCGATGAAGACATTGCTTCTGCTGTAACTCGCGCATGTGCTCAACTTGTGATTCATTCAACACACACTCAAGGCGCGCGAGATATTATGGTTTTTGCTTCTGGCGAGCGCGATATTCGCGAGTTTGAAGCATCGTTGCGTTCTTATTTCGGTGCGCGCACAAGCGACATGAATCGCAGTGACGCCATTGAGATTGTTCCACTTTTTGCACGTCTTTCTTCTAAAGACCAGCATCGCGTTTTTGAGCATCACACGCATCAGCGCATTGTAATCGCCACTAATGTTGCAGAAACTTCTCTTACAGTGCCTTCGATTCGCTACGTTGTAGACCCTGGTTTTGCTAGAATTTCGCGATATTCTAAGTCTGCCAAAGTTCAGCGTCTTCCTATAGAACCTATTTCTCAAGCGAGTGCAGATCAGCGTTCTGGTCGTTGTGGGCGAATCGCAGATGGCATTGCTATTCGCTTGTATTCTAGGGAAGATTACGATACTCGCCCGCGCTTTACAGACCCCGAGATTTTGCGCACTTCACTTGGTGCTGTTGTTTTACACATGCTCTCTGTTGGTGTTGCTAAAACTGGCGAAGATATAACGAATTTTGGATTTATTGATCCTCCAGATATTAAGGCTGTAAGCGACGGTTTTAACGAGCTTAGTGAGCTTGGCGCAATAAGTAGAAAATCTGGTGTTATAAGTTTGACTCGCATCGGCCGCGAGCTTAGTCATATTCCAATTGACATTCGCCTTGGACGCATGATTATTGAAGCTGCGCGAAACACTACGCCTAATACTTTAGCTGCGATTCTTGTTATTGTTGCGTTTTTGAGTTTGCAAGATCCGCGCGAGCGCCCAGAAGATAAGCGCGAGGAAGCAGATAGATTACACAATCGTTATGCAGACGAGTTAAGCGACTTTTTAACAGCATTGAATATTTGGGATCGCATATTCCAGGCGGATGGCGAAATCAGCAACAACGCGCTAAGGCGACTTTGCAAAGAGGAATTTTTCCACTTTTTACGCCTAAAACAGTGGAAAGATTTAGTTAATCAGCTTAAAGATTTATGCAAAGAACTCCATTATAATGTTGGCGAAGCTCTGCCAATTAAACGCGCGCCTTTGCAAATCCGCCAATTGCCAAACAATCAGCAGGCGGCTCACAGTCTTTGCTGCACTTGGGATTATCAAGGAATCCACTCTTCTATGCTTTCTGGCTTGCTTTCTATGATTGGCATGCAAGTTATTCGCGAGCCTAAGGCTTCGGATTTTGCAGGACTTCGCGGAACAGCCAAAATTCGTGCCATTAAGCGCGCTCAAAAAATGGCAAAAAACGATTATCAAGGCGCTAGAAGCACAAGGTTTGCAATCTTCCCATCTTCATCTGTTTCTAAAACAACTCCTTCTTGGATTATGTGTACGGAATTAGTTGAAACTTCTAGACTTTGGGCAAGGTATTGCGCGCAAATAGACCCTGCTTGGGCGGAGTCTTTAGCCAAGAACCTTACTCGCGTAACATATTTAGATGCTCATTGGAGCGCAAGCAAAGGTGCAGCAATTGCTCAATCGAAAGTGCTTTTGTACGGATTGCCTATTGTGCAAAATCGCACTGTTCAATGGTCTAAAATCAATCCTTACGAATCTAGAATATTGATGATTCGTCAAGGCTTAGTCGAAGGAAACGTTCAACAGCGTTTTCCATTCAACGATTTTATCTCCTCAAATATTAACGTTTTGAACGATGCCGATAATCAAACAAATCGCACTAGGCAAGCAAGCGAAACTGTAAACGACGAGGATTTGTTTACTTTTTACGATAATAAACTTCCTCAAGAAGCTACGACCATTGCAGATTTGGCTAAATGGTGGAAAAATTATAGGCTTCAAGACCCGCATTTTCTTGATTTTAACCCAGATTGTGTTGAGCGCTTGCAATACGCAAATGATACTGATTTAGCAGACTACCCCGATACTTGGCATACGATTGGAACAGACGGCCAGAAAATTAATTTGCGCTTAAGCTACATTTACGATCCGCATAATCCTTTAGATGGCGTAACCGTACACGTTCCACTTCATGCGCTTTTGCGACTTAAGCCTCAAGAGTTTACTTGGAATGTGCCAGGCTTATTAGACGAGCTTATTATTGGCATGATTAAGTCTCTTCCTAAGACTTTGCGCGTGCAATTCGTGCCAGCTCCAGATACTGCTCGTAAAATCCGCGAGTGGATTGACGAAAACTACGATTATCTTCCAGGAATAAATGAGAATCCACAAGAAGATTTTATTTGGCAAGACTTTAGCGAAGTCTTTACTAAAGCTGCGATTAATGTTGTTGGAGCACAAATCCACCCAGAAGTTTTAAGCGAAGATCAGTTGCAACGGTTATCTCCTTATTTGCGCGTAACTTTTAGCGTTGAGCAAAAGAAAACTAATAAAAACAAACCTAATCAAAACAATTCGCATAATCAAAGCAACAAGCGCATTAAGCCTACTGTTTTAGGAACAGATAAGTCGCTAATAAGTCTTCAGCATCGATTTGCAAAATCAGCTCAAGAGTGTGCATTAAATGTTGTTAATAGCAAAGCGATTAAAGCAGCAGAGGCCGGAAATGTTGTTGAGAGAGCAGATTTGTTACACAAGTCTGGAGCAACTAATCTTTCTAGATCTCAAATGGTTTGGCAAGGCGCACTTAACATGCTTATTTTAGACGATAAGCGCATTACATCTAGATGGCTCGGCAGCGAGGCTTTGCTACTTGCTTCTGCACCTTATAAGTCTTCTAAAGATTTGGCTCAAGATTTGCAAATGGCAGCTATTAAGCGACTTATACCAAATACGCAAAAAATTACTAACGATGTTGAACTTAAAGAAGCCGTTGGCAATATTGCCGAAGTTTACGAAGACACGGTTTATAGCGTTGCACACAGTGTAATTGCTATTTTGGAGCGATTTGCTAAAGTCGAGTCTGCTGTTAGCGGCAAAGCCGACTTGCCAATGCTTAGTGTTCTTCAATCGATTAAAGAACACGCATCTTCGCTTGTTTTTCCTGGATTCATTGCAAAAGCAGATTCTAGCGCACTTACTTCAATAGAGCGCTACTTACATGCGGATTTGATTCGACTTAACAAAGCTAAGTCAAACAAAGATCGAGATGTTCAATGGGCTTGGCAGGCAGATGAAGCTCATAAGCTTGTACTAGAAGCTCAAAAGAGAGCAGAAAGCTTGCCTGCAGGACCTAATAGAGATGAGGCTCAAGAAAAAGCTCAAAAACTAAAGTGGATGTGCGAAGAATTCTATGTTTCTCTTTGGGCGCAAGAGCTTGGAACAGCATACCCGATTAGTATTCAGCGCATGAAAAAGATTTGATAGCACAAAAGTTAAAAATCCACATACTCATCCAGCGATTTTAGCCAAGCCAGAAATGCGCGTCATAAACTCGTTCAAGAATCGTGGAACATTTACGCCAACAGCAACTTGCATTGTTTTAACAGAATCATTCAAGCTCGCAACGTCTACAATTGCGCGTCCACGAGTTGAGCCATAAACATCAATTAATGTAAATATTTTCATAAGTAGTTTTAACTATTGTATTTACATTTTATAATTGTCATATTCCACAAAAGCTAACAACATAAATAAAGGAATATAATAAGATGCAAAACAATAAAGATTACAAATTGACTGCTTCTATATTTAACAAAAACAACAAAGACTCACTTAATACTGATTTAATTTTTGCACCAGTTGATACAGAAGATGCTAACACAACATTAAATAAATCTATGGAATTTATAAAAAACATAACAAGCCCAAACAATCAAATGGGTTTAAGCAATGAAGATATTTTGTTGGTTGCAAAAGACTCTGTTCTAAAATTAGTTCAATCAGAACAAAAAGACCTCAATAATGCCGTTGATAAAATTAGTGAGCAAATTGATAACATAGACAGCAATTTAATAAAAGGTGGCGCCTTAATATACATAGAGAATGGCATAAATCTTTCCACAAAAGATACAAATAACATAATTAACGCAATCTATAAAAAATTAGATAAAGATTCTTCAATCTGTTCATGTGTACATAATAGTGGCAGTACACTTAGAATTAGCGCAATGATTGCACTAAAACATGCATAAAAACCAACGAAGATTTATGAAGATAGTTTAGAAGCTAGGAATCAAATGATTAAATTAAACGATTTGCTAAATCTCACAGAAGAACAGGCAGCAAATACAAAAATACGTTTTAATATGAATAATGGACATGATGATCCTATTAAGCTTTATCAAGATAATCGCGAGATAATCAACAAACAATGGTTTTACTGGAAGGAGGGTAATAAGTCCCTATTCCAAGTTGGACAAATCGCAATATGTTTAGTACGTATGCCCAAAAACAAAGATCAATGGCTATTAACAACAATCGACACCGTCAGCAAAGATTTAAATGTAGACAAAAAAGGAATAGGCTATGAAGGAACTCCAATAAAGGAATATGAAAAATATTTTGGAAGAGTAATTGTAAAATTCCACAATGAACATGAACAATTAGTTAGATGGCTTAACAATCTTAAAAGCGACTTAGAAGTTTCTCAAATTTTACCAGACACGTTCAGAGATGATAGTTTTCCTGGATATGACAATGTTAAACTTTCATATTCAGATCTAAAACGCATTGTTAAAAACAGTTATAATGATTGGATTGCAGCCCTAAGCAATCAAAAGGCAGTATATCTAATAACAGATACGAATACTGGTAAATTATACGTTGGCTCTGCAACTTCAAAAAATGAAATGCTACTAAAACGCTGGAAGGACTATTTAGAAACTGGTCATGGCGGAAATAAAGAACTTATAAAACTAGTTGAAGCTGAGGGAATCGAATATATTGAAAAACATTTCCAATATTCAATTCTTGAAAACTATAATGCGAAAGTTGAGGATGATTTTGTTCGAGACAGAGAATCATGGTGGAAAGAAGTATTAAAAAGTAATGTTTTTGGCTATAACGATAATTAATTTAAATAATCATTAGAAATAAGCTTCACCAATACAATGTCAAAAGATTAGTATTCAGCGCATGAAAAAACTATGTTAGCGTAAAAACTATGTTAGTTTAAAAATGCGCGGCATAAGACTACAAAAAAGTGGTCACTATCCACGCAGCCAAAGATGACTGCAAGATAGTGACCACTAACATATTGAGTAAATAATAATTACTCTTTAACCATAAGGCTGCGAGCAATGTAAACTACTAAGCCAATAAAGGCTACAATAGCGCCCATCATAAGCAAGTTAGAATAACCTGCACCTAAGCCTTGGATTCCAGCAAAAGAGAATCCTTTTAGCAAGTTTCCGCCAAAGAATCCGCTGAAAATGGAAATACCGATTGATGCTGTAACATTCATAACTAAATCGTTCATACCGCATCCACGACCCGATTCTTCAACAGGCAATGCGCTAAGAACCGTTGAAACGATTGGCGAATACATAAGTCCGCAACCAGCGTAGTAGACGCATGCGCACAAAGTTAGAACAAGGAATCCGCAATTTATGAATACAGCAGCTCCAACCCATCCAAGAATCATAAGAACAGCAGCTATAATAATGCCAGCTTTACGTCCAATGAAACCGATAATTGTTCCAGAGCATGTTCCAAACACCGCTGCTACAACGAATGCCCATACAAGGTAGGAAGAAACTGCCTCAGTGCTCATATGATACAAAGCTCCACCAATAACATTGTAAATTGGAGGCATGCAATAGTTAGTAAAGTAGAAGATGAAGATCAAAATAATGCCCGAAAGCCAACGCTTATTCTTAAAGAATGCAGGAGTTACAAACGGGTTCTTTGCCTTCATAATGTATCCAGCAAACACAACAAACAGCACGATGGATCCAAGCAACAATCCCCATGCCTTGTACGAGAAGAACAAAGTCAGCAATGCAACAGCAATACCAAACACTGTAAAGCCAAGCTTATCTATCTTTCCACCAATACCGTTCTTTGTAGGCAAGAACTTAACAAGAACTGGCAAGAACAGAATAGTAATTGCAGGAATCAAGAACAAATACTGCCAAGCAATAGAGCTAAGAGCACCAGCAGCAAAAACGCCAATAGAAGCAGAAAGCTGATAAGCAGCAGTAAAGAGTCCAAAGAAAATTACCTTAAGATCGTTGCGCAAATACTTAGTTGCAATAACAAGGAAGGAAGAACCTGCTACCTGCTCGCCAGCGGTTTGTAAGATACGCGCAATAATAACAGTCCACAAGTTTGGAGTGAAGAAGAAGTTTGCAATAAAACCAAACAACGATCCAACAAACAGTGTTACAAGTCCGATTGTTATGAGTCTACGAAGCGACACAAAGTCACCCAAAGAACCGTAAATAAAGCACACAATGCCTAAAACAATAATTGGCAAACTCGTAATAAGAGAAGCTTGATCAGGCGCGCCAACAGCTTTACCAATCTGATCAAATACCAGATTAAATCCTTGCAAACACAATGTTCCAAGAATAAAGGTTATAAGAAGTAAAATTAGCGAGTAAATCGCCACTTTGTCGCGGGTTTTTGGATCCTCATATGGGTCTACCGCACTAGATTTTGCAATCTCAGTCATAATAATCCAATCAATTAATATTTTTAGTTTTTACATTGGCAAATAAGGCACATCGCATATTGCGGAAAATGTTGCGATTTGCGGCGTGTCGAACAACAAAAAGCGGAGCTAAAACTCGTAAAATCCAACTCAGCCAGCGATTTTTGCCAAGCCAGAAATACGCGTCATAAACTCGTTCAAGAATCGTGGAACATCAACACCAACAGCAACTTGCATTGTCTTAACAGGGTCATTCAAGCGCGTAACATCACCAATTGTGCGTCCACGAGTTGGGCCTTCAACATCAACTTGCATATTGATTGGAAGCGTTGTAACAAGTGTTGGATCCACAGCTACAGCCACTGCCAAAGGATCATGCAAACCGCACCCGCCAAGGTGTGGAGCCGTTGTTTCATATGCCTTAATGTAAAAGTCAGTCATATCTGCAAGGAACTTGCCAGCCTTTGTACCAAGGTCACGCCACTGCTTTGTCTCCTTGTAGGTAAGCAAAGTCTGTAAAGTAACATCCAAACCAATCATTGTTACTGGAGCACCAGAGCGGAATAGTACATCTGCAGCATCTGGGTCTTGAGATATATTCGCTTCGGTCCAAGCGTTTACGTTTCCATGAATGGTAAGCGCTCCGCCCATAAGAACAATCTTTCCGATTTCGTCCTTGATTTCTGGAGCTTTCTTCAATGCAGCAGCAATATTTGTCATTGGTCCTGTTGGAACATACACCAAGTCCTTGCCATATTTCTTTACAGAATCGATAATAAAATCAACAGCTGATTCATCTTCTGCTTTGCGCGCAGAATCTGGAATCTCAACATCGCCAATTCCGTTATCTCCATGAATAAATGCAGAAATTGGAAGAACTTCAAAAGAATCTTTTTTGCTTGCGTGCGAAAGTCCCTTATAAACTTTTACTTCGGGATGCCCAAGTAAGTCTGTGATTGCAAGCGCGTTACGAACACCTTGCTCCATTAAAACGTTGCCATACGTGCCAGTTATGCCAATAAGCTCCATTTCTGGGCTTCCAAGAGCATAAGATATAGCGAGAGTATCGTCAACACCAGTATCAAGATCAAGAATCAGCTTCTTCACTTGAGTTACCTCCCTTTGTGTATTTGGCATGATTTTACAGTCGTTGTAAATCATGGATTGCGCGAATATTTTCAAAATTATTCAAATGCAACCAAGCAAAAATTCTATTATCATAATTTTGAAAATCAACATTACAATTGGATAATTTTAGATATATCATTGTTTCTTTATTGTGAAATAGTTTGCGATTTTTGTTATAAAATGTTTCAATCTTCAACAAAAGTTAAATTAAGTAAACAAACGTTTAAATTATGCTTAGAAACTAGCATTCAAACATAAACATTCAGATATAACAATATGAAAAAATTTTGCGAAAAATGTTAAAAAATAATCAAAGAAAAACCTAAAAATAAATCGCGCGACACGCCACCACAGCACATCGCGCGATTTTAATAGTCAACACAAACTAAATGCAAACAACCTATAGTCTAGGCAAGTATTTCTCTAGCTCGTAAGGCGTTACTTGGCGACGATACTCTTCCCACTCTTTGTGCTTATTGCGCAAGAAGTATTCAAACGCATGCTCGCCGAGTACGCTAGCCACAAAATCAGACTTCTCCATAATCTTCAAAGCTTCATCCAAAGACTCAGGAAGAGGCTGAATGCCCATAGCTTGACGTTCAGCATCTGTAAGCTCCCAAACGTCGTCGCTAGTAGGATCACACAAAGTCATTTGCTTCTCAATGCCATCTAAGCCAGCAGCCAACAAAACAGAGTATGCAAGATACGGATTCGCAACAGGGTCGAGCGCGCGAAACTCCATTCTGCAAGAATTACCTTTGCCAGGCTTATATTGCGGCACACGCAAAAGCGCGGAACGGTTGCTATGACCCCAGCAAACATAGCTAGGAGCTTCCGCCCCACCCCACAAGCGCTTGTAAGAATTAACGTATTGATCTGTAACAGCGCAAATTTCTGCAGCATGATGCAAAATACCAGCCGCAAATTGGCGAGCAATAAGCGACATATTAAACTCTTGCCCAGCCTCATAGAAAGCGTTTGAATCTCCTTCAAACAGGCTTAAATGCGTGTGCATACCAGAACCAGGCTGGTCAGTTAGCGGCTTAGGCATAAAGCTCGCATACATTCCGCGCTCAAGAGAAATCTCCTTAACAACAGTGCGGAAAGTCATAATGTTATCTGCAGTAGTAAGAGCGTCTGCATATCTTAAGTCAATCTCGTTTTGACCAGGACCGCCTTCGTGGTGAGAATACTCAACAGAAATACCCATCTGTTCAAGCATGCTCACAGCACTACGACGAAAGTCCATTGCCGAACTTCTTGGAACGTGGTCAAAATACCCACCTTCATCAATAGGAACAGGTGTTTTAGACCAATCGTCTTGCGCTTCAAATAAGTAAAACTCAATTTCTGGATGAACGTAAAAAGTAAAGCCTTTTTCTTTAGCTTTTGCGAGCGCAGTTTTAAGAACGTGACGCGGATCTCCAAGAGATGGCTCCCCATCTGGCGTTAAAACGTCACAAAACATGCGCGCCGTGCCTTCTGGACCGCCATGCCATGGCAAAAGTTGGAAAGTCGAAGGATCTGGCTTAACAATCATGTCGTCTTCTAAAACGCGAGTCATACCTTCAATCGCAGAACCATCGAAGCCAATACCCTCTTCAAATGCAGCTTCAAGCTCTGCTGGAGCAATAGCAACCGATTTAAGCGTTCCAAGAACATCCGTGAACCATAGTCGAATAAAACGAACGTCACGCTCTTCAACTGTACGCAAAGCGAATTCTTGCTGTCTATCCATATCTACAGTCCAATCAATTTAAGTGTGTAACTATGTGTTTTTCTCTCATACTCTTTAACTAATATTTAAGAGACTAATTATTATATTATCTCTTACTTTTCGCTTTTATTTAGCTTTATGAGCATGAATTTACTTATTTTTAATGTAACAATCTAATAGCAATCTAGTAGCAATCTATTTAACATAGACTACATCTTTTTGCCATATTTATAAAAAATCTCTTTGGCTTGATCATCACTTAAATCATCTGTACTTGTAACTTCAATCCCAGATTCTTTAAGATCTTTAACACTTGAGTAACAAATCATAAGATCTTCAACACATCTAGCAGCCATTGCAAGAATCATAGGAGGAACAACGTCTAAAACGCCTCGATTGTATTCATAAACTTTTGCATCAATCTTATTAGCGCGATTTACCATTAGAACAGCAGGCATTCCACGAAAATAGTCGGTAAATTTTTTAACTGATTTTTCTGGATTGTCTTCGTCTAAATCACGTAAAACTGCGACTCCACCATTTTCGTCGTTAAAACAATCCGCATTAACTCCAGCCATTTTGCAAAAAGATGCAAGAAGCTCTCCTGGCTCTATAGCTGTTAAGAACAGCGCGCACTTTGCCTTTTTTCCAAGCAAACCTTGCAAATCTTCTTCAAAATCCGCTTGCTCAATCTTTTTTACAGCATCATCGATTGAATCACGATTTTGCTCTTCGCTAAACTCTTTTTCAAAACCAAGCAATGCGTCTTCCAGCTCTTTATCGGTAAAAGAAGTACGAACATCGTTAGAATCATTAGAACCAACGCCATTATTGCCATTAACGCCATTATTATTATCGCTAACGTTATTGTTTTTACTCAAATCGTCGTTATCTTTACACATATCTTTTACCTTCTAAATTAAAAAGCCTTGCTTTACTTGTTTTTACTTATCTTCACTTATCTTTACTTATAACTACCACTTCTTAAAACGCTTAAAATCACTCTAAATCACTCTAAGAATATTTTACGCGATTAGCTTATTTTAGGCGCTTATTTTAAGCACTTGGCAAGCAAGCTGGGCCAAACAATATTTTTAGCTCTGCAAAAAGTGACGTATCTCGCTTGACTCTAAATCTATCTCCAAAAGATAAGACTTTTGCGCACCCCTTAGAGTCAATCAAAGCAAGATTTACTTCACAACAACCGGGATGCCTTGTAACAATGTTTTCAAGCTCTTTTATACGAGACTTTTCTAGCGCTTGCAAAGGCAAAACAATAGTTACAGGTTGAGCGTCTTCTGCCTCTAAGCTTGGAACTTCAAAATCCGTAGCTCTTAAAGAAACAGTTTCGTCTCGAACTTCTACCTGGCCCCTAATTCGCACAACTTGATCAATCGCAAGTTCTGCAGCAGAAGACTCGTAAACTTTGCCAAAGAACATGCATTGTATTGAGCTTTCCATGTCTTCAATAGTTACAATCGCCCAAGCATTACCTTTTTTAGACACTCGCCTATCTACGCTAGTAACAAGTCCTGCAAGAGTTACTTGTTGATTTTCGCTCATAGTTCTAGCACGGTTTAGAAGCTGCGCAATCGACATTTCTCTAAGACCAGCCAAAACAGCAGAAAGTCCACTCAAAGGGTGATCCGAAACATAAAGTCCAAGCATTTCTCGCTCAAAGTTTAGCTTCGTTTTTTTATCCCACTCTTCAACATCTGGAATATTGATTTGTGCATCTCCAAGCTCATTACTTGAATCATCCAAATCGGCAAAAAGGTCAAATTGGCCACCTGCCTGCTTTCGCTTAATAGAAATAACTGAGTCAATTAGTGGATTATAAACTTCAAAAAGTGCTCGCCTACAAGTGCTAATTGAGTCAAAAGCACCAGATTTAATAAGCGATTCAACAAGTCTGCGATTCAGAGATTCAAACGATACGCGATTTACAAAATCCTTAAAATCAACGAATTTTCCGCGCTCGCTTTCCCTCTCGCTAATAATATCGTTAACTGCTTTATCTCCAACGTTTCGTACAGCTCCAAGGCCAAAGCGCACAACATCTCCAACTGCAGAATATTCAAGAACCGACTCATTAATATCTGGTTGCAAAACGCGAATACCCATGCGCCTTGCTTCGCCTAAGTAGAGTGCTGTCTTATCTTTATTAGTGCGCTCGTTTTGAAGCAATGCAGCCATAAATTCCACAGGATAATGCGTTTTTAAGTAAGCAGTCCAATAAGAAATCAAACCGTATGCAGCCGAGTGAGCCTTATTAAACGCGTAACCCGAGAATGGAACCAGAACATCCCAAACAGCTTGGGCAGCTTCTTCTGAATAACCATGTTCCTTCATGCCTTTAAAGAACGGTATTTTCTCTTTAGCTAGCACTTCTGGCTTCTTTTTACCCATGGCTCTACGCAAAACATCTGCCTTGCCAAGGCTGTATCCAGCTAAAATACGAGCAGCCGACTGCACCTGCTCTTGGTACACAATCAAACCATAAGTTTCTCCAAGAACATCTTTTAGTGGCTCCGCAACCTCTGGATGAATAGGCGTAATATCTTGCAAACCGTTCTTACGCTTAGCATAATTGGTGTGCGAATCCATATCCATAGGACCTGGTCTGTAAAGCGCAATCAAAGCAGAAATATCGTTAAAGTTATCTGGTTTTAGAGTGCGAAGAAGCGCACGCATACCGTCGGAATCAAGCTGGAAAACGCCTAAAGTATCTCCTCTTGCAAGAAGCTGATATGTTTCTTTATCGTCAAGCGGAATTTTAGTATAGTCAATAGGCTCTTTTCCATTATTTTCAACGTTTTTAAGAGTATCTCTAATAACTGTTAAATTAGAAAGACCCAAAAAATCCATCTTAACTAAGCCAAGCGTTTCGCAAGTGTGATACTCAAAGGTAGTTGTAATCGTGCCATCAGTGCGCTCCAACAGAGGAGATGTATCTGTAATAGGCTCCGAACCCATAATCGTTGCACAAGCATGTACACCCGTTTGGCGAATCAGACCCTCAATACCCTTTGCTTCTTCTGTAATTCGCTTTGTATCTGGGTCGCTATCATACATCTCGCGAAACTCGCGAGCTTCCGCATAACGCTTTGACTTTTCGTCAAAAATATCGTGGAAACTCATATCTTTGCCGTTTTTTGGAGGCGGCAAAATCTTTGTAATTTTTTCTCCAACAGAAAACTCATAGCCCATTATTCGAGCAGAATCTTTAAGTGCTTGTTTTGTTTTAATTGTGCCATAAATCACGCATTGCGCTACTTTGTCTTTTCCATATTTTTCGCCAACGTATTCCAAAACTTTGGCTCTACCTTCTGGGTCAAAGTCAACGTCAATATCTGGCAAAGATACGCGCTCTGGGTTTAAGAATCGTTCAAAAATCAAGCCATGCTTCATTGGATCTAGTTCTGTAATGCCCATTGCATACGCAACCATTGCGCCTGCTGCACTTCCTCGGCCAGGTCCAACCATAACGCCATGCTCTTTTGCCCAATTAATATAGTCTGCAACAACTAAAAAGTAGCCACAAAATTGCATTTGGCATATAACGCCGCACTCGTAGTCTGCTTGTTTTAAGACTTCAATAGGAACGTTATTGTTATATCTGCGCTCTAATCCTTCTTCGACTTTTTTAAGAAATAGCGAAGTCTCATCCCAACCTTTAGGGCAGTCAAATTGCGGCATAAAAGCGCCATCTTCGCCGTCATCAAACATAACATTGCATCGGCGAGCAATCTCAAGAGTATTATCGCAAGCTTCTGGGAACTCCTTAAAAAGCTCACGCATTTGCTCAGCAGACTTCAAATAATAGCCAGAACCGTCAAACTTAAAACGATCTGGATCATCTAAGCGAGATCCAGAATTAATACAAAGCATTGCATCTTGCGCTTCGCGATCTTCTTCGTGCACATAGTGCAAATCGTTTGTAGCAAGAAGTGGAGCATTCAACTTTTTAGCAATCTCGAGCAAATCTTTTGTAACGCGTGTTTCAATAGAAAGCCCGTGATTCATAAGCTCAATAAAGAAATTATCTCGACCAAAAATATCTTGGAACTCACCTGCAGCGCGTAAAGCCTCATCAAATTGACCCAAACGAAGACGCGTTTGAATAATTCCAGATGGGCATCCAGAAGACGCTATAACGCCTTTAGAATACGTTGAAAGCACATCTTTATCCATTCGAGGATATCGCATAACGCGACCTTCCAAATTGGCTATAGACGATGCTTTAAGTAAATTTGTTAAGCCTTCATCATCTTCGGCCCACATTGTCATGTGAGTAATCAAACCACCGCCAGAAACATCGTCGCTTCTTTGCGCTTCCGTTCCCCAATGAACTCGGCTTTTGTCTTGTCTGGCTATTTCTGGAGTCACATAAGCTTCGATTCCAATAATCGGCTTAATCCCAGCTTTTACAGCCGTGCTCCACATCTCGTATGCTCCATGCATATTGCCGTGGTCTGTAATCGCAATAGCTGGCATACCCAATTCTTTTGCACTCGCAACTAGGTCTGGTATCTTTGAAGCACCATCCAAAAGCGAATAATGCGTGTGATTATGCAAATGTACGAAGTTTGTTTCTGGCCTAGTCATGCTTGCTATTTTATAGATGCAATATGACCTGCTTTGCTAAATATGCTCGCTTTTATAGTTGCCGCACGGCTTGTAAAGCGTGTTGCAAATCTAGCGGATACTCCGATTCAAGCTTAACTAATTTTCCTGTTCTAGGATGCTTAAATTCTAGCTTAGTTGAGTGAAGCCATTGGCGTTGTAACTCTAGTTTTTCCGCGAGTTTTGGGTTTGCTCCATACATTTTATCCGCCACTAACGGATGGCCAATCGAAGAAAAATGCACGCGTATTTGGTGAGTTCTACCCGTCTCTAAATTTACGCTAACTAAAGTTGCAATTCCAAAGCGCTCCAAAACATCCCAATGTGTTACAGCTGGCTTGCCATTTTTTGTTACAGTAAACCTAAAGTCAGATACTTTCGACCTTCCAATCGGAGCTTCAATAGTCGCTTTGTTTTGCTCCAAATTTCCTTGCACTAATGCCGTATAAGTTTTTGAAACACTATGACTAGCAAATTGCTGCTTCATCTTTTCGTAAGCAAAATCCGTTTTGCAAACGAGCATAAGGCCGCTTGTTCCAACGTCTAACCTGCTTACGATTCCTTTGCGTGATTCGTCGCAAAGCGTTGTGTTTATTCTAATCCCAGCAGCTTCTAGGCTTTCTGGAACAGTAGGCCCGTTCCACCCTTTTGCTGCGTGAGACGCCATTGCAACAGGCTTGTTTATTACTACAACATCGTCATCGTTGTATACGATTTCTAAATCGCACATAGCGGGCTGGCTTTGAAGATTACTGGAAGAATCGCAAGCACTAGCACAATCGCAATCGCAAGCACTAACACAATCGTCTTCTTGATTTACAACAATCACATAAGACTCTTGCAAAATAGACGATTTTTGCGACTTTCTATTTAAGATTTTTGCTTTACCACTATCGATTAGCGATATTGCGTTTGCACGCGATACTCCCATAAGCTTCGACAAGCACACGTCGAATCTGCATCCGGCAAATTGACTCGTAACAGTAAAACGAATATCACTCATCAGCGCGCTCTATAAGAGGAATCCCAATCAAAATAAGGCATATAACTGCGATTCCTGCAAACATAAGCTCAATATCTGCCACATTTCCAACGGACCATCCGTAGTTTATAAAATCTACGACTTTTCCGTTCAAAAAGCCTTGAGCATATTGCGCTCTATCAATAAGATTTCCAAAAGCTCCAGCAAAAGCCAAAGCAAGCGCAATGGTCCAATATAAGGATTTTGTGTGCTTAATAACAGCAATCATAGCAGCGCACGCAGCGCACGCTAACACGCTAATAACCCAAGTAAAAGAAGATCCTAAGCCAAAAGATGCTCCAGGATTCCTAACAAGAGTAAAAGAGAGCAAGTGTGGAAAAATATCAATGTTTTTTCCGCCACTAAGCGCTGCTAATGCCCAAACTTTGGTTATGCGGTCTAGAGCCACGCCAATAAAAGCAATCAGTGCAAAAACGGCTGCGCGATTACGCAGCCGTTCTACACGCACATAACTATGCGTCAATGTATTTTCCAATCTAAAGGGATTTAGTAAATACTACTAAATACTAGTAAATACTACTTATCCTGCTTATCTTGATTTTCCATAGATGTATACGTGTTTTCGTCGGAAACTTGAGCAACAAGCTGACCCAAGAAGTCGGTCAAGCGAGTACGATACTCAGTTTCAAACTGCTTAAGGCTTTGAATGTTTCCTTCAATAACCTTAGTTTGCTTCTCGAGATTCTCACGTACTTGTCGAGCATATGCGTCTGCAGAAGTGCGAGTCGTGGAATCGTAATCCGCAGCTCTATGCTGAACTTCTGCTTCGTATTGATCAGCTTGATCGTGAGTTTGCTTGGAGTAGTCATCTGCAGCTTGACGAACCTTGCCAGAGTAAGCGTCTGCCTCGTTGTGAGCGCGAGCCGCATAAGCATCGGCGTCTCCGCGAGTACGCACCGAGTAATCATCCGCATCCCCGCGAGTCTGCTTATTGTATTCATCCGCCTCGGTGCGCGTACGACCAGAGTATTCGTCTGCTTTAGCAACTATATCGTTGTAGCGCGCTTGGCTTTCTTCTACAATCTGCTGAGCCTTTGCCTTGCCCTTGTCTACGTATTGATCATGCAATTGCATTGCAAGAGTCAACATTGCAGTAGCACGCTCTGGCTCCGAACCTTGAGCTTCCGCACCCGCGCCTGCAATCTTTTGCAAGCTACCAGTCTCCGTGCTTGGTTCCATCTTAGAAACCTGCTCGCGAAGCTGTTCTTCTCGCTTATGCGATTCTTCAAGCTGCTTGTTAAGATCTTGAACCTTAGCATTTTCTTGCTGAGTTACAACAAGCTGCTGGCGAACCTCTTCTAGCTCACGACCCAAGTTTTCGCTGCTTGCACGGAAGTCATCGCGCTCGCGCGTAACGTTTTCAAGCTCTTCTTGAATCTTCTTATCAGCGTCTGCCTTAGCATTATCTGCATTTGCAGCTTGAGCGGTAAGCTGATCTACTTGAGCACCCAATCCATCCAGTTGCTCCTTAAGCTGCTGATTTTGCTCGCTCAATGCACGGTTGTTTTCTTCCGCTTCCTTAAGCTTTGCTGCAAGATCGTTATCACTCTTGCTTGCATTGCTGGATGCTTCTCGCAAATCATTATTTTCTTTAGTTAAAGATTCAACCTGATTTGTTAAGTCTGCAATCTTATTGTTTAAGCTAGCAACATCAGCGCCAAGAGACTGCGTAGAAGCCCCAAGTCCTTGCACGGCCTGCTGACCAAGCGCTTCGATTGTTTCTGTAACCTGATCTAAAAAGTCATCAACTTCGTCAACGTCATAGCCTCCCTTGAATCTAACGATCTGGAAGGTATGCTCGCGAATGTCTTTAGGCGTTAACAGAGCCATAATGCATTACACCTCACTTTTGGGCGCGCAGCCCTTTTGATATATCTCTTCGATGCTATCACGTCCATAGAAAAAATTGTGTAAAAAGCAATTATTTTTTACGAAATCTGCCAATATTTTATTATTCAGACTTATGTTGAGTAAATGTTAAGTAAATAATGCTGATTAAATAACGTGATTAATAGATAATAATACGAATATCATTTAAGAATAGTAGCGATTGCGCGCATATAGTAAACATTCTTAATGTCTTAATAAAAAATCTTAATAAATCATAGATAAAAGCATTTGTAAAACAATTATCAAAAAGTAAACAACCATAAAACTTACGTCTAAACTTATGTTACCAAGCCTTACAGGTGGTATGAATCTACGCGCAAATCTTAAAAGCGGTTCCGTTAAATAATATATAATTTGAGCAAATTTTCTAACAATCGCATTTGGCCTAAACGAATGAAATACGATTGGAATCCAGTCTAAAATTGCGCGAATAAATAGCACTGTTAAATATGCGCTTAGAAAAAGATTAATGATTAATATTAAGCTGTTAAAAATCATAAACTCACTTCCGTAAATAAACTTTCTTAAAACTTTCACAAGTAAACAATCATCACAATAAAAGTTAAGAAGATTTTTGTTATTAGATAATTTTTATTCGATAATTGATATTAGATAATTTAAGGCAGAAATCTCAAAGAGACTCTGCCTTAAATCTAAATAACGCATAAAGCAAATGCTATAGAGCGGTCTTTGCTACTAAGCTTGTATCTTTACGAGAACAATTCTCTAGCAGAACCGCCATTAGGAGCGTCTTCTACCTTTATGTTTACTTGCGAAGGACTTAGAAGAAACACTCTTGGCGTTACTCGCTCAATAGACCCACGAACACCAAACACAACTCCAGCAGAAAAGTCAACAATGCGATACGCAACAGATTCACTAACACCAGTAAGATTCAAAACAACTGGAGTTCCATCTCTTAACGCACGCCCAACTAATTGAGCATCGTCATAAGACTTTGGATGAATCGTTGTAATGCGACTCATGCGGACTGCTCCAGCACGAGAAGAAGTGCCATTACCCAACTGCGATTCTGAATTATGCAGACTTATAGGAGCAACGTTGTGATCGTTGTCAAACGAAGTTTCTTGCGCTTGAGAATCAACGAAGTCATCGTCGTCTTGAACATCACTCATGCCTACGTAAGACATCATGTTCTTCATAAAGCCAGCCATTAAGCTGCCCTCCTATCGCTATGCTTAACGTAGAAAATCAGGAATATCCAATTCGTCTGGTTCATCTTGAGGCTTATCTTTAGAAGCCGATGCTTGGTAATTCTGGCTTGGTGCAACAGAATCAAACATGGAAGAAACAGGATGCGAAGATTCTTCAGCAACAACAGGCTTTGCGGGAGGCGCGACTGGAGTTGTTGACTGAGCTGGGGCAACAGAATCAACTCCTGCTTGCATATCTACAAAAGCACCAGCCTTATCGTCTTCCACCTTAGGGTGGGAATCAAAACCAGCGGCAATAACCGTAACGCGGACTTCGTCTCCGTAAGAATCGTCCAAAGAAAGACCCCAAATAATCTGGGCTTCTGGATGAATCGCCTTGCGAACAAGTTCTGTTGCAGCACTTGCTTCTTGCAACTTCAAATCGCTTGGACCTGCAATGTTAATCAAAGCACCGTGAGCACCTTCAATGCTCTCTTCGAGCAATGGGGAGCTAATAGCAATTTCAGCAGCTTGAGTAGCTCTGTCTTCTCCCTTTGCAGCGCCAATTCCAAACAGCGCGGTTCCAGCACCACGCAAAACGGCGGTAACGTCCGAAAAATCAACATGAATATAAGAATTCATGGTAATCAAATCGGTAATACCTTGCACGCCTGCAAGCAATGCGGTATCTGCCGTCTTAAAAGCTTCAATAATTCCGATAGTTCGATCTGAAATTTCCAACAAACGATCGTTTGGAATAACAATCAAAGCATCGACTTCTTTACGAAGATTTTCAATACCAAGTTTTGCCGATGCAGCACGCTGAGGTCCTTCAAACCCGAAAGGACGCGTAACTACTGCGATTGTTAAGGCACCCTGCTGGTGTGCAGCTCGCGCAACTATTGGGCTTGCACCTGTACCAGTTCCGCCGCCCTCGCCGCAAGTTACGAACACCATATCGGCGCCCTTTAATGCTTCTTCAATGTCGGATTGATGATCTTGTGCAGCTTTTGCACCCTTTTCTGGATCAGCACCAGCACCGAGACCACGACTTGAAGCATCAGATAATGAAATCTTTACATCAGCGTCGGAACGCAACAAATCCTTAGCATCAGTGTTGATTGCTACGAATTCTACGTTCTGTAAACCCTCGGTGATCATTCGGTTGACGGCGTTACCACCGGCTCCACCGACGCCGACTACCTTGATTATGGTTTTGTCGTTGAAATTGTCAGTCTGGGCAATCTCGCTCACCGTTGTCTCCTGTCACTCACACGCACGTTTTACGCAATACTTTAGCGCAAAACGCTCGATAATGGCGACGTTTTACAAATAAAAACTTAAAAAATGTCACCGATTCGATAATACACCGTGCTATACGCAAATATTTAAGGCGTTTTACCAACAAAAGTTTTGAACATTAAGCAATAGCTTAGACGCCATTTTTAACAGCCGCTAAACCCTAGAAAACTCTAGAAAAACGCTAGTAGCTAGCATCCATCGGGTCATTGCCAAAAAGCTCTTTGCGCTCCTCGCTAGTGGTAATTCTTGAATCCAACCAGCCATATGGCAAATGAACTTTTTTAGCAAAACGAACTCGGCCGCGCGGCGTGTCTAAAACCTGCTCAGGAAGCTTAAGCGATAAATCCAATGCATCAATATTGCGTTGAACATCCTCAATAGACTCGCATTCCATAAAGCTTTTGCGAGTTCCTCCTCCAACTGGGAAGCCTTTCAAATACCACGCAATATGCTTTCGCAAGTCATGAACTGCCATTCGTTCGTCGCCATCATAAAAGTCAACAAGAAGCTCCAAATGCCTTAAAATCACTTTGCAAACTTCGCCAAGACTTGGATTAACGCGATTATCGCTGCCATTGCAAGCAGAACGAATATCAGCAAAAATCCAAGGACGCCCCTGGCATCCGCGGCCAATCGCAACGCCTGCACATCCTGTTTCTTTAAACATTGCAAGAGCGTCATCCGCGCCCCAAATATCTCCATTACCAAAAACAGGAATATCTAAAGCCTCTACAAGCTCGCTAATACGGCTCCAATCGGAATGGCCACCATAATATTCTGCAGTCGTACGCGCATGCAAAGTAACAGCCGCACAACCCTCTTCTTGCGCAATATGACCAGCTTGCATAAAAGTCTCGTGGTCTTCGTCAATTCCAACGCGGAATTTAGCTGTAACTGGGATTCCTGCTGGATTACACACGCTTATAACGCGATGCAAAATCTCTTGAAGCAAATCCGTTTTCCAAGGAAGAGCAGATCCGCCACCGCGCCTTGTAACTTTAGGAACTGGGCAGCCAAAGTTTAAGTCAACGTGATCTGCCATATTTTCGTCAACAACAATTCGAGCAGCTTGCTCCACAATTAAAGGATCCACTCCGTAAAGTTGCAAGGAGCGCACTTTTTCACTAGGCGCAAAACGGCATAAACGCAAGGCTTTTGGATTTCTTGCGACTAGTGCGCGTGCAGTAATCATTTCTGCAACATACAAGCCATCTGGCCCGTATTCTCGGCAAATCACGCGAAAAGGCCAGTTAGTAATACCAGCCATTGGAGATAAAACAACAGGAGTTGCAATATGAATTTTCCCTAAATCCACTGGTTTAATAGAAAAATCCATATTGCTTTAACTCCGTTCACTTTAATATATTTTTGCTAGCGATTTTACGCTAGCGATTTTATGCGATTTTTTACTAGCGACTTTTTACTAAATACTTATTAGTACAATCCGCCAGCTTGAGCAATCTTTACAGGCTGCGATTCGTCAACGCCGCCTTCCTTAGCAACATCCACACCGCCGTCTGCAGCACGCGTGCCAACAATCTCTACAGGACCTTGCGGATACTTAACGCGCTTTTCATTAATGCGGCTTGCTACGTAATCTGCAACCTTGTCTAAGGAAACACGCTCTTGTTGCATAGTGTCGCGCTCGCGAATTGTAACAGCGTGATCTTCCAAAGTATCGAAGTCAACTGTTACGCACAAAGGAGTACCAATCTCGTCTTCGCGGCGATAGCGGCGGCCAATAGCGCCAGCCTCATCGTAGTCAATAACCCAATCATGCTGGCGAAGATCAGCAGCCAAATCTTGAGCAACCGATTGCAATTCTGGCTTCTTGCTCAATGGCAAAACAGCAGCCTTAACAGGAGCCAAACGAGGGTCAAGTCGAAGAACAGTGCGCTTATCCACTCCACCCTTAGTGTTTGGAGCCTCGTCAACGTCGTAAGCATCAACCAAGAACGCCATAAGCGAGCGCGTAAGGCCAGCAGCAGGCTCAATAACGTAAGGCACGTACTTTTCGCCAGTTGCCTGGTTAAAGTAGCTCAAATCCTCGCCAGAATGCTTAGCGTGAGCAGACAAATCGTAGTCGGTACGGTTTGCAATGCCTTCAAGCTCTCCCCAGTCAGATCCTTGGAATCCGAATTTGTATTCAATATCTACAGTGCGCTTGGAATAATGGCTTAGCTTCTCTTTAGGATGCTCATACATGCGCAAATTCTCTGGCTTTACGCCCAAATCAACATACCAATTTACGCGAGTGTCAATCCAATATTGATGCCAAGCTTCGTCCGTTCCAGGCTCTACAAAGAACTCCATTTCCATCTGCTCAAACTCGCGAGTGCGGAAGATGAAGTTTCCAGGCGTAATCTCGTTACGGAAAGACTTACCAATATTCGCAATGCCGAATGGCGGCTTTTGACGAGTAGAAGTCATAACGTTCTTAAAATCAACAAAAATACCTTGCGCTGTTTCTGGTCGCAAATAATGCAAGCTGTTTTCGTCTTCCACTGGCCCCAAATGAGTGCGAAGCATCATGTTAAAATCGCGAGGCTCCGTCCAATTTCCGCGAGTTCCACAATCTGGGCAAGCAATGTCTTTCAAGCCATTTTCTGGCATCTTGTCGCCATGCTTTTCGGCATAAGACTCTTCCAACTTATCTGCACGATGGCGCTTATGGCAATTCAAGCACTCAATAAGAGGATCGTTGAATACAGAAACGTGACCAGACGCAACCCAAACTTGAGAAGGCAAAATAACAGACGTATCTACGCCAACAACATCGCCACGAGTAGTGACCATATAACGCCACCATTCGCGCTTGATATTATCTTTTAACGCAACGCCCAAAGGGCCATAATCCCACGCGGAGCGAGTTCCGCCGTAAATCTCTCCAGCTGGAAACACAAATCCACGACGCTTAGCCAGCGACACAACTTCATCAAGCTTTGAAACAGCCACAATACACCTTTTTCGTAAATCTAGAAAATTCGGGTGAAACGGTGTTTATTATAGAAAAACCCTGTGACGCTAACGCAACATATAAAGCTACATAAACATATAAAGCTACATATATAAGCTAAACGAATACAATAATGTATAAGCATAATTTTGCACACGCATTTGTATTTTGAAAGGACTTAAAATGAGCGAAAACAATGTTGAAAAGACTAATGATAACAAGACTTGCGATACTTGCAATAACAAAAATTCCCACAAAACTAATACAGTTGCAGCATTATGCATTGCTCCTAGCGGAGTTGGCGAAGAACTCAGCGAATACGTAGCAGATTGCGTTAAAGTGATTCGTGATTCTGGATTAAAAAACGAAACAAACGCAATGTTTACAAACATCGAAGGCGAATTCGACGACGTTATGCGCGTTGTAAAAGACGCAACTATGGTTCTTGTAGAAAAAGGCTACCGCACAGGCGTTATATTAAAACTAGACATTCGTCCTGGTTTTAGCGGTCAAATCGACGCAAAAGCTGCTCTTGTAGACAAGATTCTTGAAGAACGCGAAAACAAGTAATTTGTTAATAAATAATTTATAAATAAAACATAAAATAGAGCTAAATTGCAATAAGCAAAATAAGAAAGCAGAAATTAATGCTGCAAATTAAATCAGTTAAGCAAATATTGTCCAACATAAAAGAAACTCAAGCAGATAGAGAAAAGCAGTATAAATACCTGCATCAGCATCCTGAATTATCTATGCAAGAAACGCATACAGCACAAGCAATCATAGATATTCTTACTAAAGATGGAATTGAAGCAAAGCGCGTTGGAAAAACAGGAGTTGTAGCAATAATCAAAAATGGAGAAGGGCCAATAGTTGCTATGCGAGCAGATATTGATGCTCTTCCTGTTACAGAAAATTCAGGAAAAGACTACGCTTCAACAGTTACAACACAAGATGAAAATGGTAAAACAGTTGGAGTTTCACACGCTTGCGGTCACGATTTTCATATTGCAAGTTTACTTGGATCTTTACAAGCTTTTAACAATCATAAAGAAGCATGGCATGGAACCTACATTGGAGTGTTTCAACCAGGAGAAGAAACAGCTCAAGGCGCAAAAAGCTTGGTAGAAAATGGCATTACACGCATTATTCCAAAGCCAGATGTTTATCTTGGTCAGCATGTTCTTGCAGCAATTCCTGCAGGAACAGTTGGTATTAAATCAGGAGCATTTTTAACTACCGCATCTTCAATCCGCGTACACATTTTTGGTAAAGGATCTCATGGATCTATGCCAGAATTAAGCGTTGACCCTGTGGTTTTAGCTTCGTCTATTGTGTTGAAATTGCAAACGATTGTGTCTCGTGAAGTAGCTGCTAAAGATTACGCAATAGTTACAGTCGGCGCAATAAACGCTGGAAGTAAGTCAAACATTATTCCAGACGATGCGGAACTTTTGATTAATACTAGAACATACAGCGAAGATACTCAAAAATTTGTTCACTCTGCCATTGAGCGAATTGTGCGCGGAGAGTGCAATCTAGCACGATGCCCAAAGGAACCAGAATTTACATACTATGACCGCTATCCATTAACCAATAATGACGAAGCATCAGTTTATCGCGTGCGCGAAGCTTTCGACGAATATTTTGGTGAAAATTCTGTACAAATCAGCAAACAGTCTGCTTCTGAAGATTTTTCTATTGTTGCAAATGCTTTCAATACACCTTACGCATACTGGGGATTAGGTGGATTTGAAGACATGAAAAATGCTCCAGGAAACCACAATCCAGCTTTTGCTCCAGATTTGCAACCAACTCTAAATCGTGGACTTGAATCAGCCGTTGTTGCAGCTTGCGCATGGCTAGCTTGCGACTAATAAATTAATTCTACTAACAAATAAGTTTAAGCGGTTTTTACGCCACCAAACCTGCGGTCGCGATGCGCATAACGGTCAATTGACCTCCACAGCGCTTCGCGACCATAATCTGGGAAGAGTTCTGGCACAAAATCAAGCTCCGCATAAGACGCTTGCCAAGGCAAAAAGTTGCTTGTGCGCTGCTCTCCCGAAGTGCGAATCACAAGATCGCAATCTGGAATATCTGGATTATACAAGTGCTCCGCAATCATCTTCTCGCTAATGCGATCGCCCTTAATTTTGCCGCTTTTAACTTCCCTAGCAATTGCCGCGCAAGCGTCTGCGATTTCCGCGCGACCACCATAGTTTAAGCAAAAAACAACGTCAATTGTAGTATTATTTTTTGTGATTTCTTGAGCTTTTTCCAACTCGTCAATAACAGACTTCCACAATTTAGGCCGTCTTCCAGCCCAGCGCACGCGCACTCCCCACTCGTTCATTTGCGCAACTCTGCGGTGAATAATATCTCTAGAAAATCCCATCAAAAAATGCACTTCTTGAGGAGATCTCTTCCAATTTTCCGTAGAAAACGTGTACAAGCTCAAGTAGCGAACACCTGCTTCTATAGCACCTGCAATAGTGTCAAAAACCACTGGTTCCGCCGCTTTATGCCCTTCGGTGCGAATCATTCCGCGCTCTTTAGCCCAACGCCCATTGCCGTCCATAATCACGCCTACATGTCGAGGAACTTTGCCTTTAGGAAAATCTGGCACACGGCTAGGATCACTAAATGGAGCCGCTGGAATATTTAACGAAGTGTAATCAACGTTTTCAAAACTCATAGTTAAAATCTAACAACCCCATTGAACGAATAGCTAAAGCGTTTTGCAAAGCTAAATAAAAGCATGCAAAATCAAGTAAAAAATCCACTAAAATCCTCTATATTTCTCGCAAAATCTCTATTAAAGCGTTTAAGTATTGCTCTCCAAAGCAAGATTTGTACCATCTAGCATGCTCTAAGAATCCAGTATCGTAGCCCCAAATCTTAAAATCGTAAGATCCATTTGACTTTAAGTAATAGTCTACAAATTCTACGCATTGCTCGATTTGACTTACACTAAGAACAAGCGGAAGCAACTCTTTTTCAACATCTGTTAATGGTCGAACGCTAGCATATCCTTGCAAAATTGCTTCTGCTAAGTCTGTTCTAAATGAATCTTTTTTGCCATTCGTAATATCTACCCATTGAATTGTGTTGCGTTCTAAAGTCATTGCTAAATCGTAGATTGCTGTGTTTTTATACGCCATTCCAAAGTCAAATACTGCGCTTGGAGCACTACCTTCCCACATAAAATTAGATATATGCGGATCTCCATGAGTCCACTGCTTTTTTAGATTCACGTACCCTAAATCGTAAATTTTTTTGCATGTTGGAGCAAATTCGCTTAAATCTTTTACAAAATCACGATTCTGCTCTTTTAAGAATTTTGCTAAATCGGGTCTATTTTTTAACCAAACTTCGGCATCATTTTGCACGTCTTCGCTTGCACAAAGAGTAAATCTTGATTGAAAAGCGTTGATTTCCTTAGGATTTGGCTCGTCAAAACTTTGCGAAGCTAAGGCGATTTTTGCCATCATTACTCCAAGATTTTTGGCTTCTTCGCACGTTTTAGGCGGATCCCAAGTGTACGCGTCTTTGTATCTATCTTCTCCGCTAGCTTTTAAAGTCACTTCATAAGCGCAATCACCTATTACAAGAAGAGTGCCGTCTACGTAAATATCGCCACAAATATCGCCAGAAGTATTCTTTTCTAAACATAAAGACTCGCTATTTTTGTTAAAATACAAGCACTTTGGCGTGCTTATTTTGTTTTTTAAAAGATGCTCCGCAAAACGATGATACGGCATGATTGTGCTTGCTTGCCTAACTTTTGTGCTGCATCTTTTAATATAAACGTCTAAACTTTGCGATTTTTTTCGCGAATCATCTTTGTAATGCGCGCGAATCAATGAACCTGCAGCCATCGGGCGCAAACTATGGCTTAAAACGCAATCAGCTTCTAGCGGATCCTCTAAAAGCGAGCACACAATATTTGCCTCATCTAAATCAACATTTGCCCATCTTTGAGCAACAATATCTAGCTGAGGGTCGTTGCTTTCGTTTTCCATATTCGCTCCAATTATTGTCACAGGTTCATTGAATTGTGATATTTATTTGCGATTGTAATTGCGTTTGCAATCGTTATTATGCTTGCGATTCAAGCACATGCTGGCCGACTATTCTGGCAAATACTCGTTTGTTACGCATCCGCTTTCTAGGCTCTTTAGCGCGCAATCAAGAGGCACACTTAAGTGGCCATTTTCACCCATCCAACGAGTGTAGTTTTCCACCAAAGCCATGTCTGCCGTACCCCAGCGACCATTCTTGTCGTACCAAGACGGAATCACTTCGTCTAGCGAGGCACGCAAAGCCTCTGGGCTAATATGGCAAAGCGCATTTTGCAAAGCATCAACACCGGCCTGAGGGTCTTTTCCTGCAAGCTCATAGCCCTTAACTGTTGCACTTGCAAAGTTACGTATTAATTGCGGATTTCGCTCAATCATCTCTTGGCGAGCGCAAACATAGTAAGAATGATGCGGAGCTACGCCAATAGAATCGAATGGAAGAACAACAACTTGGTCAAATGGAAGCGAACCCTGGTATGGCTCCCACCACGCTACGTTAATAAAAGCATCACACATTCCGCGCTCTACGGCTCGAATGTCTGGCTCCCATGGGCCTGGGTCAATTGTAATCAGCTTGCTAAAATCGCCGCCATCGGCAGCAACAGCCTGCTGAAGCTCCGTGTATAAGCGCTTAACGCCCATAGGGATTACTACGCGCTTTCCTTCTAGATCTTTGAATCGCGTAATACCCGTGTTTTTATTTGTTATGATTCCGCCAATTTGCGATTGATTCATTACAGCAAATGACGTTAGCTTGTTTGCGCCATTTTGATGAGCCAAAAGCTGATTTAAGCGAACAAGAGCTATATCTACTTCTCCACGCTCCAAGCATGCTGGAACATCTCCGCGCTCTGTATCTGTGCTTGTAAACTCTACGTCTAATCCGTATTGTGCGTACAATCCGCGCTTTCTTGCAAGATACATACCTGCGTGATTCGTCCATGGATGCACATATTCAAGACGTACTCTTAGCATATTAACTCCTTTGTTTTATAGTGATTTGTGACTTTATCTTGACTTTTATTTGCGACTTTTGCGCGCTGTTAACTTGCGATTTTTCTTGCGACTTTTATTTGCGACTCTACAAAAGTGGGCGAGGTAATCCCCCGCCCACAAATAAAATCTTACTAGCAAAAGTTAAGACTTAAGCGCGTACTTCTTTGCCAGAAGCAAAACGGCTTAATGCGCCAGTAGCAGCAATACCCTTGTACAAGTACCACATAACTACACCACCAATTACAGCACCAGAAATCATGCTGCAAAGTGTGTGAATCATCATGAATGCGCCAAAGATTGGAACACCTGCGTAGTAGAACGGATAGGTTGAAACGATTCCACCCAAGCCAGCTAATGCGCCAGAAAGTGCAGTCAAACCAACATTCCACTTGCGATACATAACAAACAAGAATGCAAACTCAGCAAACAAGCCCTGAACAAAGCCAGGAAGAACGGTACCAATACCGCCCCAGTGGCTACCAACAGTCAACTCAACCATTGCAGCAATAAACTCACCGAATAGTGCAGCGCCTGGCTTGCGAACCATAATAGCAGCTAAAGGACCAGCGAAGTAGAACAAACCGTAGTACAAAGCGCTAACGCCTGGAACTGGAATAAGCTTAAGAGCAGCAGAAATAGGCTCACTAATCAAGCCGATGCCCCAGAAGATAATACCAGAAGCTACAGCAATAACAACCGTGAGCGTAACATCAGCCACGTTCCAGCGCAAGGATGGACGCACGGTCTCTTCTTCAACAGATGTACCCATTAGGGTCTCCTTTCATCTTTAACCAATCAAACAAAGGCGACCCTGCAGAAAACTCCGTACGTCGGCATTACCCGATTCACGTTAAACGGTTAGACAGTAATCTTCTCAGCTCTTAAAAGAGCACCCGTGCCTGATATCATTCATATTGCATCAGACAGCTAGGACATATTTTATAAAATTCAAACATAAAATTAACAAAATCGCTCATTAAGATAATAGAAACTCTAATCAAAATACAGCGAATTAGAATTTTTTTCGCTTAAACGCATAGATCTAATAGGCTTTTCTAGCCAATATTCACACCATTGTTCAACGCATTTAGATGTTAAATCGTCTATACTTGTTCCGTCTAAATTTTGCCAATCGCCATTAATTAATGAAATCATTTGAAAACGCGCTAAATCATTGCACTTAATAGACTCTAAAGCATGATCTTTAGAGCACATAACTCCACCACTAGCTGCCGAGAAATAGGCTAAATCATTGCGTGTTGAACAAATAACGCACTCATTTAACCTAGGAGACCATCCAGCTAATTGCAATGCTCTTAAAACGTACGAAAGCGCGATTGATTCAGCACTATGCAAACTTTTAGAAAGAGCAGATAAAGCAGCTATAAGAAGATTGTATTGTGAGCAAGAATCCGAATATTGTGCGTGAGACGAGACTAAATCGTCCGCAATCTCTGCAATCATGCTAGCGCAACTATACAGATTGTAATCCGCACAAATGCTACCAGCATAAGGCGAAACTAAAACCGCTTGAGAAATAACATCAAAAGTTTTGCCAGTTGCAAAAAGTGCATTAACACGCATAAATGGCTCTAAGCGCCCACCAAATCTAGATTTTAACCGCCTTACACCTTTTGCAACAGCTCGAACCTTGCCATGCTTTTTAGTGAGCATAACAATAACGCGATCAGCTTCTCCAAGAGGAAAAGTCTTAAGAACAACAGCTTCATCGTTATATAACGGCATTAATCAATAACTCTTAGCTTGTATAATCCCTAAATCTAAGTGAAAAATAGACTATTAATTATGATTTGGGTTTACAAATCCGCCAAAATTAGATTCGCCAGTATCGTCAAAATCATCTGAATCATTATTTGCTTCGCGAGAAGAATCTTCAACCGAAGTGTCAAAATGGTTCATAACAGGGAACGAAAGATCTGGAATATCTAAATTAAGACTTTGCGAAGGCTCGAACTTAGGCGAAGCAAGAAGTGAAAGATTCAAATCTCCAATGGATTTAGAATCATTTGCATTGTTATTACTTGCATTGTTAGCATTTGCATTATTTAAACCATCAGCATTCGCACTAACAACATTCGCGCTATCTTCCTTCTTTTCTGCATCTTTAACTTTTCCAAAATCATTATTGTTAGTAGCAAAATTGTTGGAAGCAGCATTAGGAGCATAAGACGGAGGGAATGCTGGAGGCATAACAGTAGACGCTTGCGACATTTCGTCGTCTGTATCGTCACTTGCTTCAACACTCGCAGAGTGAGGAGTAAAAATCGCCTTCTGCGCATGATGCTCAACAGGAATAGATGGAGGAATTGCTGGAGGCATTAATGGAGCTGGAGCTGCCGCAGGTTCAACAACACTAGGTTCAACAACACTAGGTTCAACAACACTAGGTTCAACAACACTAGGTTCAACAACACTAGGTTCAACAACACTAGGTTCAAC
>QWCG01000016.1_pt1 | contig 70909 bp, 56 predicted proteins | sample 1972481 | NCBI WGS metagenome assembly QWCG01 (sample SAMN09866714, study PRJNA288562) | Human vaginal metagenome isolate term3_vaginal, whole genome shotgun... | isolation source: vagina | host: Homo sapiens | place: USA: California
GAAGAAGGATGGCGGTAAGAAGTTGCCTGGTACTGGTGTTGGCGTAACTTTGACCGCTTTGGCTGCCACTATGCTTGCTGGCATGGGTGCTGCTGTTCGTAAGGTTCGTCACTAAGCATTGCGCGCGCACTTATGCTAAGTGTGTGAGTGCGTGCTTATGCTCTTTTAGAGTTTGCACTTAACGACTGGTGTGGTGTTTTGTAGGGAAATGCCACACTGGTTTTGCTCTTGATTCTTGCACTTTTGTTTTAATTCTGGTTTGCTATTATTTTCTTTTCTTCCCAGAGTTAGGGCGTTGGTTGCGGGGTTTTGAGTGTTGAGTGTGTTGCTTTCGGTTTTGTTTGCTACTAGGGGCATTTAAAACCGAAAGCTTTTTTGTTTTTCACTTTTTGTTTTTCACTTTTTGTTTTTTTTTACTTTTGGCCTATAACCCTCACTTTTTGTCTAAACTGTTTTTTGGTCTATAGCTAACCACTGTTTTTTTGTAGCGTTTTTGTTATTTTGTATTATTATTTGTTGTTTTTTTCTTGAACAAGAGTATAGTGTTACTAAATTTGTAGAATAAGCTATTGGATTTGTGTAGTTTGTAGTGAATTATTTAAGTTTGATAGTGATTTGCGAGTAGTTATGTATTTGCAGAAACTTGCATTATGATTTTCGATTTTGCAAGAGCTTTAAGGGAGAGTTGGTTGCTGTGAAGTCAATTTTTAGTAAGAATAATATTTTTATTCGCATGAGATCTATTAGTCCAGCATTGCGATGGGCTTTGGTTGGCTTCTGTTTTTCTATGCTTGGCAATCAGGCGTATGAAGGCTCGGTTTTGCCTTCTATTATTATTGTGGGCTTGCCGGCTTGGGTGATTGGTTTTCGTAAGACTTTTATGACGGTTGCCGATTTTCTTTCGCCATGCTCTGGTTGGATTGTTGATAAGCTTGGAGGTTTTCGCGCTCTTGCAATGACTGAAGGCGTAGAAGGCGTGCTTAGTTTACTACCGCTTCTTATGCTTGGCTCTCCTGCGTGGAAGTGGTCGCTGGTGGCTCTTTCTTGCGCATTGCTGATTACTGGTCAAGTGATTGATATTGCTAGCGAAGTTTTCGAGGTTGATGCTGCCGGCGGTGATGACGGCATGATTGTAAACTACAGCGGCATTGTGAGTATTTTGGCAAGTATTACAGGAACCTTGCTCGGCTCTCCGCTTGGATCTTGGATTGCAAGCTGGTCGATTCCTGCGGTTTTGATTTTCTCGTCCGTGACTTCTTTTGCGGCTTGTGCTACGCGATTTATTATGAAGCAAGACATTGCGCAAGCGTCTTGCGATGTAGCGGAAGCGCAGCAAGAATCGCAAGAAAAGCAGACGGAACTGGAAAATAAAGCAGATTTCAAATCTGCAGATAATCAATCTAAAGTTAAGCAATCTGCGAATCCATTACTAAAGAGTAAAATCATGCTTCTTGCTGGATCTCTTTTGGTTGCTTTTATTCCTGCATGCTCCGTTTCTTATATTCTTCTAGGTCTTGGTAAGCAATATGGTTCTAACTCTTTGACGATATTGTATATTTTTACTGGTGTAGGAAGCGTGCTTGCATCCGTTTTGTATGCGCATTCGTCTCAAAAACTCGGTTTAAGAAAAGTTGCAATTTTAGGCATTATTGTGAGCGCATTTGCTTATTGCTTTATGTTTATTAATCTTTTGCCAATAATGTGCTTTGCATTCTTACTTGAAGCGATTGGCGGAATGCTACTAGTAGAGCCGATTATTGTTTCGCGTCAGATTCTGTTTAAGGGAAGTACTCTCGCTAAGTTTTCTGGTTGGGCGCGCCTTGCGTTTGCGATTGGTGCTACTACTGGTTCTTGGATTGGATTTGCATTCTCATCTACGTTCCAATGGCAGCTTTTGCCTATACTCGCGCTGATTTTTACAGCCGGCCTGCTGTTTGTTTTGCCGCAGTTGCCAAACACTAGCTATGCTGCGCTCGAATGATTATTTGTAATATTTAATATCCAATATAGTTGTGACTTTAATCATATAGTAGTTTTTATCTATAATACTTGAATTTCCGCATGGGGGGGGGGGTATTATTTGCTCTGTTAACAAGCTCTTTTACAATATGTGAATTTATGCATATAGAGCGAGTGGAAGAGAAAATCTATCAGTGAGGATTGCTAATGGTTAAGAAAACGCAAACTGCTAAAAATGCTTTACATGTGTCTAAGAATTACGCGTATTTGAAGCCGAGTGTACTTCGTTCAATGGCGAATGATATAAGTGGAACTCGTTTAGAAGCATGTAAGTCGTATGCGGTTTCGCGTTTACCGAAGATTGCTGTGACTGCAACGTTGGCAAGCTTGCTTGCTTGTGGTGCTGGTTTGCCAACTCATCAAGCTTGGGCTAATGGTTTTAATCTTCCTGATGGTAGCTATAGGTATGCGAATCGTGATTCTTCTACAAAGGCGCAGAGGTACGTGGATATTAAACTAGTGCCATGCGATGATAAACAAAACGATAATAAGGAGACGGCAGACAGAAAAACTTACGGACAATATTATAAGGTTGAATACCAGTTTAATTCTAATGGCGATTGGTGGGGTGGTCGACCATTCTGGTGGGCGAGCGTGCCTAAGGGTGTTGAGATTGTAGATAATAAAGTTAATTTGTACAAAGATGAACAGTTGACTGGTGGTTCGGCTTCTCAACAAGCAGGTGCAACTTATACAAAGGATTCTTGGAATCAGTCTGCAAGCCGTTTCTGGTTTGATGATAATAAAGAGCAAGGTGCTGAATTTAAGAATAACTGGGAAAGAATGACCGGTGAAGCCGGCGGTTATGACGAATCTGGTGATACTCTCGATACTTCTAAGAAGTATAAGGAAGCCACTAGCGCTTTGATTATTAACTGGGAGAGTAGAGGTAATAGAAAGTCTAAGATTAGCTTTGTTATTAAACTGAAAGATAAAACACAGCCTTTTAAGTTTGCTGGTGGCGTGTATCAGGTACTGGGTAACTGGCATTACACCGTTGGAAAGGTTGAGCTTGCACCGACTTTGCCAGAGTATTCCAAGGAATTAGAGCTTACTTATCCTACTGATAAAGTAGAGGTTGATTCTGCGAAATATGGCAAGAATCTTTCAGAAGATGCGAAGAAGTCTGTTCTTACAAAGCTGTGGGAAGCTAATAAGAGTAATGCCGATGTGCTGAAAAAGCTTAAAGATATGCCAGAGACTCCTACTGAAGAGGCTTTCAAGCAGGCTGTAAAAGTCAATAACGATGGTAGCGCGACTATTACTTACAAAGATAACTCTAAGGATACTATTTCTAAGGAGAATCTGACTAAGCGCTACGTGCCGTTGGCGGATCGCACAAAAATTACGTATCCAGATTTGACTCCCGTGAAGAATCCAACTGCTCTTGATCAGTCAGAGAAGATGCAAGTTGAAAATGCTATTAAGAATGCTAATAGTAAGATTAAGGATCTTATAGAAAAGGTTGATGTTGCTGCTAATGGTGATGCAACAATCACATTCAAGGATGCAACTGGTACTCATTCAACTAAAAAGCTTGAAGGCAAGTATCTTGTAAAGAAGCAGCGTTCACTTGCGGATAAGTTTACGCCATTATGCGGGTTACCTATTGGTGTGAAGAATCCAAGTAGCCTTTCGCCTGATGATATCAAAAAAGTTCAGGATTCTATATACGATGCTAATAAAAATGTAAATGGATTCCTTGATGCTATAAATAATAATAAAAATAACATTTCGATTGCTGCTAATGGTGATGCAACAATTACTTACAAGGATAACGAAAATAGCTTCCCTTCAAAAGATACTATTTCTCACACGTTATTAGTTTATAAGATACCATCTTTATCTGAGCGAGTGAAAATCGTTATGCCGAGCAGACTTGGTGTAAAGAATGCTGCAGATTTATCTACTCAAGAACAAAATACAATTAAAGATAATATCAAAAAAGCTAATAAAGATCTCGATCAAAATCTTAAGAAAGACGCTAATGCTATTAATGTAGGAAAAGATGGTACTACAACAATAACGTTCAGCGATGATAGTACTGTAAAAATTCGCGGCGAGCGTCTAGTTTATACGCAAGGTAAAAGCACTGCGCAAGGAACTCATAAAGTTACTACTGGAAAGTATACGTACAATATAACTCCTATTAAGGTGACCAATATTAATAATATCGGTGGAAATAATTGGGCTGATGCAGCTCGGCGTTTCATGTTTGATAATTATACTTGGGCGAATAAAGGAACAGATTTTGACAAAATTAGCCATCAGGCTCCGCTGGGAGAGGGCGGAGGTAAGATAGCTAGTGGCTATAAATGGGATCTTGGTAAACAAGTTAATGTTTTTAGTCCAATTAATGGTACTAGCGGCTTGAGTATTGATACTTTTTCAAAAGCCGGTGTAAATGGAATTATTCATGGCGATGATAATACTCTCCAAATTAGGGGTGTAGACGGATGGAATTCTGATGCCCAATATTTCTCATTATCCAAAGATGATCTTTTCTATGCTGATGGACCAGCGTTTAATCCAGAGGACGAAAAGAAAAAGATTGATGATGCAATAGAGAAAGCTCTGAAAGATAAGGGATTCTCTGGAGATGAGCTTAATAAACTTAAGAATGAAATATCTAAAGATAAAGATGTTTTATCGGACAAAAACGGTATTAAAAAACAAGATGACGTTGATAAGCTTCTGAAGAAAATAGACGAGCTTGTTAATAAGAAGAAAGAAGAATCTGATAATAAAAAGCAGATTGATAAGGCTAAGAAGGATCTTGGTCTTGATGATAAGCAGAAAAAAGAGCTTGATGAACAGCTGAAAGGCGTAACTGATCCTGAAAAGATCCGTGAGAAGATAAACGAGTTCCAAAAGGATCAGGATCAAAAGAAACAGGAAGAGCATAATAAGCAGCAGCAACAAGCTGATCAGCAGGCTGAGAAGGAGAAGCAACAGCAGCAGCAGAAAGATGATGCGAAGGTTGATACTGATATACAAACTCAGAATCAGCAAGAACAGCAAGACACAGGCAAGGCTGAAGAAGCTAAGAAGACAGCTGAACTTGAGAAGCAAAAGCAGGCTGCTATTGATGAAATTAGCAATGGTGAAGATTATAAAAATCTTACGCCTGATGATAAGAAGCAGTTTATTGATAATATTCAAAAGGCAGCTGATGAGAATGCTATAAATACTATAAAGCAACAGGCTAAAGAAAAGGCTACTAAGAATCAGAATGCTGCTGATAGTAGCAATAAAGATGGTCTTGATAAGGCTAAGACTGATGCTAAGAAGAAGATTGGTGAGTTGACTAATCTCAACCCACAAGATAAGCAGAAGTATCAAGACGAAGTAGATAAGGCCGATAGTCTTGATAAAGTTGCAGAGATTCTCAACAAAGCTGAGTTTGATGATGCTAAAGCTGCTGCTAAGAAGAAGATTACTGAGCTAAAGCAGAATGGTGATCTTACTGATCAAGAAGCTACAGATCTAAATAATCGCATTGATAAAGCTAATGATTTGCGAGAAGTTGAGGGTATTCTTGAGGAAGCTGAGCTAAAGAAAGCTAAGAAGGATGCTAAATCTGAAGTAGATAAGCTCACCAATCTTAACAAAGCTCAGAAGGATGCTCTTAAAGCAGAGATTGATGATATTGAAACTGACCCTACCAATGAGAATATGAAGACTATTGAGAAGGTCAAGGGGGCTATCACTGATGTTGTTACCAAGGCTAAAGAGCTTGACGGCAAGATGAAGTCGCTCAAGGATCTTGTGACTCTTGTTAATGGTCAGAAGTCTACTCTTACAGCAAAGCCTGATTATAAAGATAGTAAGAAGACTGCTTTTGACAGTGCGTTGAAGGCCGCGGAAGATCTTGTTAAGACTGATTCTGCTGATAATAAAACTGCTGATGAAGTTGACAAGATTAGTAAAGCTCTTGAAAAAGCTGTTCAGGATCTCGGTGGCAAAACTGTTGACAAGTATGGGCTTCAGACTGAAATAGAGACAGCTTATGAATTGCAAGGCAAGGATAAGCAGGGCCAGGATGATTCTTCTAAGAAGAAGAATCCAAGGTATGAGAATGCTTCTACAGGAAAGAAGAATAATTTTGATACTGCTCTGTCTAAGGCAAAGCAAGTTTATGACCAACAAGATGCTTCACAGCAGTCTATTAATGATGCTAAAGATAATTTAAGCGAAGCGATTGATGCTCTTGATGGTCACGATAAGACTGAGTTAAGCAAAACTATTAAGAAAGCAAATTCAAAGAAATCTGAAATTGTTTACAATAATGCTTCTAAAGATAAGAAGTCTGATTTTGACATAGCATTAACGAATGCCGAGACAATTGAAACGAAGGCTGGCGCATCAGATACTGAGATTGGTAATGCAAAAGACAAGTTGGATAATGCGATTAATGGTCTAGATGGCAAAGTTAAGACTTCTGATTTGGAATCTGTTGTAGAAAAAGCAAAGAAAATGAAGAAGTCAACAACTGCTCCTCAATCTGATGGCGATCCAAAGTATGAGAATGCCTCTGAAGATAAGAAGAAGGCTGTTGATACAGCTTTGCAACAGGCTGAGTCTGCTATTGCTGATGCTAAATCTACAGCAACTCAGAAACCTGGTGATGCTGCTAAGACTCCTGAGGAGAAGCAGAAAGCTGTTAATACTGCGTTGACTGCGCTTACTGAGGCTGTTAATGAACTTGACGGTAACGACAAGTCTCAATTGGTAGCAAAACTCGCAGAAGCGAAAGGCAAGAAGAATGATGCTTCTTATAATAATGCTTCTAAGGAGATGCAAACTGCTCTTAACAATGCTATAACCTCTGCAGAAGATATTGTAAAGAAAGCTGGTGCAACAGAGAAAGAAATTTCTGATGCTACTATTGCTCTTACAAATGCTGTTAAGGGTTTGGACGGTCGCGATACTTCTGATTTGCAGAATGCTGTTAATGATGCCAATATTAAGAAGTCTAAAGTAGCTTATAAGAACGCCGATAAAGATAAGCGAGATAATTTTGATCAGGCTTTGCAAGCTGCTCAAGATATATTGAATAATCCTCAGGGCAAGACTGAGAAAGCAATCAACGATGCTAAGACTAAGCTTGAAACTGCTTCTAACGCTCTTAATGGAACTGTAGATACGTCTAAGTTGCAGGCTGAAGTTGACAAAGCTGATTCTTTGCAGAAGTCCGTACAGTATACGAATGCTGTTCAGGATAAGAAGTCTGCATTTGATACAGCTTTGCAACAGGCTGAGTCTGCTCTTGATGAAGCGAATAACAATCAGTCTAAGAAGTCTCCTGAAGAAAAACAGGATGCTGTTAATGATGCGCTGCAGCAGCTTCAAACCGCAGCAGCTGCACTAAATGGTGTTGATATTGCTGATTTGCAAGCTGAGATTGCTCTTGAGAATAGGGTGAAAGAGTCTGTAAAGTATGTGTATGATACTGCTGAAAAGCAGCAAGCATATAATAAGGCTTTGCAAGATGCGAAGGAGCTTGTTTCTAAACTGGCTGGATCTGGTGACGAGAGTAAAGATCTTGCTGCTAAGTCTCAAGCAGATCGTCAAGCTCTTGTTAATACTGCGTTAGAGAATCTTAAGAATGCTAAAGATGCTTTGAATGGTGTTAATAAGACGGTATTGCAAGCTGAAGTTGATGATGATTCTCGCTTTAGCAAGTCGTTAGAATACTCGCTTGGTGAGCCTAATGATTTGGATGTATATAAGAAGGCGTTGGCGGAAGCTAAGCGTGTGCTTACGGATCCTAATGCTACCCAGGCTCAAGTTGATTCTGCGTTGAAGGATCTTCAGGCTGCAAAGAACAGTATTGCGAATAAGTATAGCGGCTCTGGTACTGGCTCTGGTACTGGCTCTGAATCTGGTGTTGGTGTGAATGATAATGCGCCTACTACTGCAGATAAGAGTGAGTTGAATATTCAGATTCAGAATGCTGAGTCTGATTCACAGACTGGTAACGTTGGTTCTAATAATGCCGATAATGCTGGCGCAAACTCTGGTAACGCTTCTAGCAACAACGCTGATAACACTTCTAATGGCACAAATTCTATTGATGTGAATGCTTCTGTTGAGAATAACCAGGCTGTTAAGCAGGCAGATGCTCAAGTTTCTAAGGCTCAGGCGGCTGTGAATACTGCTTTGGCGGAAGCTAAGCGTGTGCTTGCGGATCCTAATGCAACTCAGGCTCAGGTTGATGCTGCTGTTCGCAACCTTTCTATGGCTCGTAAAGCTTTGGCTGATGCTAAGTCTAATGCTGCCAAGGTTCGTGCTTCTGTGCGTTCTAAGGTTTTGAAGAGTGGTCGTGCTGATCAACTTAGTAATACTGGTAGTAATGTGTCTGTGTTCGGCTTGCTTGCTGCAACTATTAGTGCTGCTGGTGCTGTGCTTTTAGGCAGCAGGCGTCGCGGTGCTTATCGTCACAGCAATAAGTAGAATACTTGCTAGCTGGTCTGGCTATTGCAGATCAGCTAGCTTTAGAGTCTCTTAATGTTGGCTTAAATGCATTCAGTATGTTTGCTCAGTATTAAATAATAGAATAATTAAATTAATTAAAAACGTGCCTCACTTTGCATTTTTCTTTACTTTGCGAAGTGAGGCATTTTGTCATTTTATTTGCGATTAAATGGGAACTTGTAGATGTTTACTATATCTTAAGTTATATTAATCATAAATACTTATTGAAGCCTTTATTTACTGAGTTGCTAAGTCATTGAATTATTGAATAACTAAAACCTAACGATTTGCATATATATGCATGCATGTGTATAATATGTAAAAATAGAAAATCTTGCGAGTATGAATACAAATAAAAGAGTATAAAATATTCTGCACAAACTAAATTACAGGAGACTCTTATGCACAAGATTATTCAAAAGTGGAATAGCATTGACCTTATTCTACGTATTGTTATTGGTCTTTTTCTTGGCGCTGTACTTGGTCTTTTTGTGCCAGCTCACGTTTACGTGCTAGATCTTATGGGAAAGCTGTTTGTAAGCGCACTTAAATCTGTTGCTCCGATTTTGGTATTCTGCCTTGTGATTGGCGCGCTTGCAAAAGCAAAAAGTGTTGGAAACATGAAGCTAGTAATCGTGTTGTATGCGCTTTCCACATTTATTGCAAGCCTTATAGCTGTTTGCGCAGCTATGATTTTCCCTGTTGACTTCACTTTTGCGCATGTTGAAGCAGCATCTTCTCCATCTCCTCAAGGAATTGGTGAAGTTCTTAATTCTCTTGTGTTAAATATTGTTGTAAATCCTGTAGATGCTCTTGCTAAGGGCAATTTTATTGGTATTTTATTCTGGGCAATCGCCTTTGGCGTAGCGCTTCGTTTGGCTGAGCCTTCCACTAAAGCATTCTTTGACAACGTTTCGTCTGCTATTGGAAAAATTGTCCACTGGATTATTAACGCAGCGCCTTTTGGCATTATGGGTCTTGTTTATGCAACGGTGGCAAGCAATGGTCTTCGTATTTTTAGTGAATACGGTTCCGTTATTGCCTTGTTAGTATGCACTATGGCTGTTGTTGCTTTGATTGTAAATCCTATTTTGGTTTTTGTTCTTACTGGCAAGAATCCGTATCCTCTTGTATTAAGAACATTGCGCGATTCGGGAGTTACAGCGTTCTTTATGCGTTCTTCTGCGGCGAATATTCCTGTAAATATGAATTTGTGCGAAAAGCTTGGCTTTAACAAAGACAATTACTCGGTTTCCATACCGCTTGGATCAACCATTAATATGAGTGGTGCTGCTATAACGATTTCGATTATGGCTTTGTGCGCTGCTCACACTCTTGGGATTTATGTTGATATTCCAACAGCTGTTATTCTGTCTGCTCTCTCTGCTGTTAGTGCTGCAGGTGCATCTGGTGTAGCTGGTGGCTCGCTTTTGCTTATACCTCTTGCGTGCTCGTCGTTTGGTATTTCAAATGATATTGCTATGCAAGTAGTTGCAATTGGCCTTATTGTTGGCGTGATTCAGGATTCGTGTGAAACCGCTCTTAACTCTTCAACAGATGTTCTCTTTATGGCAGTTGGTGAATATCGCATGTGGCAGCGTGCAGGTCTTAAATTTAAGATGGGCATGGATCACGAGACTGTGCAACTTAACAAGTAGCTGTTGTAGCTGTTGCAACCGTTGCATCTGTTGTAGCGGTTACTAAGTATTCTTACAAGTACGCGTTCTTACGTTTTTATGTTTTTACATTTTTACGTTTTAGAATCGCGTACTTTTGCTATATTTTGCGAGGTGTTATTGTAAATGAATTTAACAGACGTGCAAATAAAAGAGTATAAAAAATATAATAGCAAAGATATTTTAAGACTATATGATTCTGTTGGTTGGTCTTCATATACAGATGATTTACCCGCCTTGGAAAATGGCTTTAATAATTCGCTCAAGGTTTTAGCTGCGTATAAAAATGATGAGCTGGTCGGCATTGCTAGAGCTGTTGGCGATGGATACACGGTTGTTCTTATTCAAGATATTCTCGTTTTGCCAGAGTATCAACGCCAGGGGATAGGCTCTGCTTTGTTAAATGCGATTGTGGATTGTTACCCTAATGTTCGTCAAATTCAATTGACTACGGATTGCACCGAAAAAACTATTGCTTTTTATAAATCTGCTGGTTTTATTGAGTTAGCAGAAATTGAGTGCTGCGGTTTTATAAAAGACAGAGCATGATAGCGTATTAGGCTTTAGGAAAGTGGTAGGTTGTGTTTGCAGGAATGCTGCGGTTAATCCATGCATTTGCTGCGATTATACTTCCGCTGCCGATTGTGGTTTCTCCGCCTAAGATTGTTGCGTTTGCGTAGATTACAACATTATCTCCAATATTCGGATGCCGCTTTCCGCCTTTTACAGGATTTCCACAATTATCTAGCGCAAAACTTTTTGCACCCAGTGTTACGCCTTGGTAAAGCTTAACATGCTCGCCGATTACAGTTGTTTCGCCGATTACAATACCAGTTCCGTGATCTATGCAGAAATGTGCGCCAATTTTTGCTCCTGGATGAATGTCGATTCCAGTTTTTCTGTGTGCATATTCGCTCATAAGTCTAGGAATTAGCGGTACATTAAGTTCGTAGAGTGCGTGCGCTGTGCGGTGAATAAGCATTGCATAAAAACCAGGGTATGCGAGCGTGACTTCTACTTTACTTGTGCAAGCAGGATCGCCTTCGTATATGGCTTGAATATCTGTTAAAAGTAGCTTTTTAATTGCAGGAAGAGTATTTATAAATTGATCGCAAGTTTCTCGAATTTTAATTGTGTTGTTTGTGTAGCATTGAAGTTCGTGGAATATAATGCGTTCTATAGTGTCTAACGCGTTTGAAGCAATTGTATTCAAACTAGCGTTATTATTCAAACTAGCGTTGAGTTGCGTAGTCTCGTTGCTTTCATTGCGCACATGCAACTCAGGCAAAAGTAGAGCCTGAGTTGCATGTATGAGTGCAATAATATTGCGGTAATTAGGTATGAATGTAGCTTGCCTTATGTCTGAATCGTTAATTGAGTTTAGTTGATTTATAAGGTCAAGGCGATCACTCATACATTTCTCCCGTTATTTTTATTATTTTCCTTTATTTTATAGTTTTGATCATTATCTAATAATGTTATTTATTATCCATTTATTATCCATATATTATTTAATCAAAACTTGCGTATTTACAGTAGTGCTCCTAAATTTAGTTAGTCTTCAAATAATGCTGTAGACAAGTATCGATCTCCTGAATCTGGCAGTATTGCAACGATGGTTTTGCCCCTGTTTTCTTCTCTTTTTGCTTCTTGGATTGCTGTCCAAATTGCAGCTCCGGAAGAAATACCAACGAGGACGCCTTCTTTTTTGCTTATAAGCCTGCCATTTTCGATTGCGTCTTCATTTGTTACGTGAACAATGCGATTATAAATGTTTTGGTTAAGCACATCTGGAACGAATCCTGCGCCGATTCCTTGAATCTTGTGCGCTCCTGGCTTTCCGCCTGCGAGCACAGGGGAGTCGGCTGGTTCTACTGCGATTACTTCAAGATGCGGATTTTTCTCTTTTAAGTATGTGCCAGTACCAGTGATTGTGCCGCCTGTTCCAACGCCTGCAATAAGAATATCCACGTTTCCGTCAGTGTCTTGCCAAATTTCTGGACCTGTTGTGTTGTAGTGTGCGTGCACATTTGCTTGATTGGTAAATTGCCCAGGAGTCCACGCGTTTGGCGTGCTTTCAACGATTTCCTTCGCTTTGGCGATTGCGCCTTTCATTCCATCTTTAGCAGGTGTGAGCACGAGTTCGGCGCCGTATGCTTTCATAAGTTTTCGGCGTTCAATAGACATGCTTTCTGGCATAACAATAATGCTTTTGTATCCTTTTGTTTGCGCAATCATTGAAAGACCAATGCCAGTATTTCCAGAAGTTGGCTCAACAATTACTGAGCCTGGTTTAATCGTGCCTGCGTCTTCTGCTTCTTCAATCATCTGCTTTGCAATGCGGTCTTTTACAGAGCCTGCTGGGTTAAAGTATTCGAGTTTTACGAGGATTTTTGCTGCTAGATTGTACTCTTTTTCAATGTGCGTAAGCTCCATAAGTGGAGTGTGACCTACGAGTTCTTGCACGGACTTGTAGATATTAGACATAATATTTCCCCTTACTTGTTTGTTGTTTTACTTGTTTGTTTTTGTTTTGTTTAATTTGTTTTTAATTTTTAAAAATAATTTTTATTAATAAAGCGACTACTGTTTTATTATTTGTTTCTAAAGATGCCATTATTCGTTTAATATTTATTCGTTTTAACATTAACACGTATTAAATTGTTATTTTTTAACGTTATATTCGATTTTTGGCATAAAAAAAAAGAAACAGCGCGCTGTTTCTTGAATCGTAATTTGCTGTGTTTTAACGTAAATGCTTTTAACACAGGCTAGATGTTATGCATACTTAGTGCTTGCAAACATCATTTCGATTAAGAAATGCGCAACAGCATACGTTACAACAACAATTTGTCATCATATTTGCATGATACATGTGCACTCCTTTACTAGTCGAAATGGTGATAGGTGAAGACTATAGCGAATGGATTTGTGTTTGTCAAACTTGATTTGTGTTTGCTGATACTAATGTTTATTAACAAATGCTAATTTTAAGAAACTACGCTATTTGTGCATTTGCTTTCTTTGCTGCTTCATTTGATAGTCGGTAGTTTTATTGTTCGTAATAGTCGTTCACAAATTCTTCAACAGATAGGAATGCGTTTTTATAGCCCATTTTTTCACACAGCTTAACAACATCTGGCTTATCTAGTTGTGCGCTAGAAAGTATGTTATCTTGCATAAATGCGTCGCGCGCAGTGCCGTCAAAAAGAACCTTGCCATTGGAAAGCACAACAACTCGATTAAATACTCTAGCCACAAAATTCATATCGTGAAGAACAGCTATAACAGTTTTTCCTTGCAAAACAAGGTGTTTAATAATTGATTCAATACAATTTTTGCCGCAATTGTCCTGAGCAATCGTAGGCTCATCTAAAATAACGACTTGCGTATCCATTGCTAGAATCGACGCAATAGAAACCATTTTCCTTTCACAAAGACTTAAATCGTAAGGATTTACCTCGCTTTTATCTAAAAGTCCTACAAGTTTTAGACTTTCTTTTGCTTGAATCAATGCTTGACTCTTATCAATTCCAATTTTTAAAAGTCCAAACATTACTTCGCGTATAACAGTTGATTCAAAAATCTGGTCATCTGGATTCTGGAATACAAATCCAATATCTTTAGCAAGAGAGGGAACAGTACATTCTGCAATATCTTTACCATTTAATAAAACGCTTCCAGATTTTGGCGTAAGAAGACCTCTAAGGATTTTAAGTAAAGTTGTTTTTCCAGTGCCATTTTGACCAACAATAGCGCATGCTCCAGGAGCAAAAGACAAATTTAGATTGTTGAATATTTGTGATGTTGGAGTATGAGAAAAAGACACATTTCGTATTTCAATAGTAGGAGTCATTATAAGCGATTCCCTTCGTGCGAGCGTAAAATTCGTGACGTTTGCTCAAGAGTTATTGGATACAAGCCATTATTGTTTTTTAACGAAAGTTTTTTGCAAATTTGAGTATAAACAGGAGAATTTACGCCATATTCTTCCAAGTCTTCGCGAGAAAAGATTTTCTGCGGAGTATCAAAATCAATGAGTTTTCCTTCGCTTAAAAGCATCACGCGGTCGCTATATTGCGCGATTTTTTCCATTTTGTGCTCAACCATAATAATAGTTTGACCCTGATTTTTTAAGGATTCTACTGCTTTAAAAACCTCTTCGGAACCTTTAGGATCAAGCTGCGAAGTTGGCTCGTCTAAAATTATTACTTCTGGTTGCATAACTAAAATAGCGGCAATAGACATGCGTTGCATTTGACCGCCAGATAAATCGTATGGAGAACAATCTTTAAGATGCGCAATGTTGAGCATCTCCATGATTTTCTCTACGCGATTTTGCATCTCGCTTTGCTCAATGCCAAGATTTTCAAGACCAAACGCAATCTCCTCATACACAGTAAGCTTAGAGCCAGTAATTTGATTAAAAGGATTTTGAAAAACCAGTCCAACTTTTTTACAAAGACTGTCTATTGGCATAGTTTTTGCGTTAAGCCCGTCTACCTCTACTTTTCCGCCGTATGCTCCGTGGTAAAGATTAGGAACAAGACCTAAAATAGCTTGAGATAATGTTGATTTTCCAGCTCCATTAGCACCTATTATTCCAATAAATTCGCCTTTATGAATATCGCAAGAAATGTCATCTAGCGCAAGAGTTTTACTATAAGGATAGCGATATTTTAAGTGCTCTATATGAATAGCTGCCATGCTACATATCCTAAATGATTAAGTAACGCATAAATAATAGATGCGATTATTACGATTAAACAAGCGCATAAAAATAGCGTATTGTATTTACTTGGCTTAAATGGTTTTATGAATGTTTTTTGATTATTGCACGAAAATCCGCGAACTTCTAAAGCTATAGTTCTTTCTTTAGAACTCATAAACGAAGACATTATAATCGGGGATATTAGAGGCAAAAAAGCTTTGAAACGAGTTATTAGGGAACCTTTTGTTTGTAATCCTCTGCTTCTTTGTGCGTCAACAATAGTCGAAGTTTGCTGTGTTATTTGAGGAATGATTTGAAATAGCGAGACAAAAACATAGCCCATTTTAGGTGGTAAACCAGCTTGTATCATCTCTTGCATCATATTAGAAGGTTTAGTTGTAAGAGTTAAAACACAAAATGCAAACGAAATATTTAATATATTTAGCACAATCTTCATTGCTACTTCAAAACCTTCTTTGCGAGCAATCAAAGGTCCTAGTTTGAATAAAATCGTGTAGTTTCCCGATCTAAAGAAAGTTTGAACTATAAAAATAGTTACAATAATAAAACCAGTAACTTGTATTACGATTTTTATTTTTGCTAGAACCTTTGATGTTGCAAGTAATATTAGGCTCAAAATAATAAAGATAGCGAAAGAAGTATAGCCTCCAAGCAAACTCGGCGTGCTTGTAGCGCATATTACGTATGCAAGCTTGGTTTTTGCAGATAATCCGTTTAGAAACGAATTCTTATCTTCAAATAGGCTGATGCTTTTCATAGTATCTCGTCTTATTGCGCTTATAAAAACTTGTAGAACTTAACGTTTATGCGATTTATTTGCTTGAGATAAACGTTTATTTATCAAGATCTTCGTCATCGGATTGATAGATGGCTATTAAACTCTTAGGAAGAACTTTATAGATTCCAGCTGCAAGGAACAAAACAACAATCTTATCTGGTATATCTACAACAAGCTCATCTACGAATGATGCAAAGAAGCCTTTGGAACCCATTGCTGCAAAAACAGCGTCACCCCAAACGTTTCCAGTGGTTCCACCCCAATAAATCATGTTTAGAGGTGTAGAGATGATTATTGCGATTGCTGCAACAATAAGACTTGTTATAAAAATGTGTAGGCCTTTGTTCATGTACTTTAGTCGTGCAGCGATTCCAACGCTTACGCCAATTGCTGCAGCTGTAATGCTATAGACTGTAGAAATTGGATCAATCGTTAAGCCGTAAACAATATTAGTTAAAAATCCTGCAATTCCGCCTACAACTGGTCCTGCTAAGCAAGCTGAAATGCAAGTGCCTAGTGTGCCAAGCCAAAGTGGTAGTTTTAGCATGCTTGCAAATAGTTTTGCAACATAATTTATGCCGATTGCAGCTGGTATTAGTACGAGTGAAGCAGTAGTTAATTTAACGCTCCAAATATTTTTTAGTTTCTGTACCATTTTGGAATTTCCTATCAGTTAAGGAATAAATTCAAGTTCATTATACGCTTTGCCAAATGTTATTAAAGTAGTTGAAAATTAATGTGTTATAAATTGTTATATTGTTTATTTTGTGTTATTTTGTTCTTTACTATTTGTTTTGTATTAAATCTTTATTGAAAATAATCACATTTAAGATACTTTGCTAGCAAAATCAAAGTGGCTCAAAATCAAAGTGGTTATTATTTCACTATTTCAAATTCAACTATCACAAATCTTACTATTCCAAATAATGGTTATTTATGATAAAAAAATATAAGAGCCTTTTATGCCTTTTGCAAAAATGTTGTTATAAAAATATTGTTATAAAAATATTGGCGATTATAAGAGGGAGATGACGATGAATGTAAAGCATAGTAGCGTGTTTACAGATTCCGAAGTTTTAGAAAGACTTAATAAATTAGAAAAATCTCCCCAAATGCAAGGGAAATTAAATGAGTTAAAAGAAGGCGTAAAAAACAACGCTTTTGACCCAATGCGTTTGATTCCATTAATACCAGTAGTCCTGATTATTGGTGCTGTTGGCAATTATCTGCCTTCACTTGATTACTCTACTTATAAATATCCTTTACTCATAGTAATTGCTTTTGTTGTTTGCTTTGCTGGCAAGTTTTTTGTAACAAATAAGGTTGATGTAAGCTCGCTATACGCGGATAATGTTTTAACGCCGATTTTGAATGCGATTCTGCCTGGAACTGTATTAGAAAATTCCGAAGGAATTGACAATAGCATTTTTAATAATCTTCTGCCAATATCTAGTAGGTATTATTCAAACAAACACATAATTTTTGGCGATGAATCTAAAACTGAATTTTCAAATATGCAAGCAATGCACTTTTCTAGAACTGAAAGTGGAAAAACTGTCAAAAAAACTGATTTTATTGGTCAAGTCTTATTAATAAACGCAAAAACCAATATAAATGGTCATATTAGAATTGTTCCCGTTACTGGAAAGACCTTTATGGGGCAAAAACTAAATGGATACTATGGCAAAAAAACAAAAGGGGAGAGTGAAGTTCAAACAGAATCCATTGAGTTTAACAACTCGTATTCAATCTTTTCTACAGACGATTTTTATACAAAGCTTGTGTTGGATCCAAGTTTTATAGAAGTATTGAATAATTTGCAAAAACGAATGAGAGTTTGCATATATATAGATAGCGAGCATATTATTGCATCTTTTGACTCTGGTCGGTATATATTAGGAAATCCTGGAAAATCTGGAATAGAAAACCTATCTTTAACAAGAGAATATGCAAGATTTAGGGATGTTTTGGCTGAGTATTACGAAATAATCAGCGTAATTAGAGAGAAATTGCAAAATTAGAGATAATTAAGACTAGAAAAACTAAAAATAAAGGAGACATTATGAGTGACATTATGGATAGCATTATGGATTATAAGACTATTTTAATAGTTATTGCGGCAGTGCTTGTAGTGGCTATTGGCTGGTTTATTGGTACGTTAAATAGACTAAGAAAATATAGGGTGATTATAGAAGAGTCGCAAAAAAACGTTGACATTGCGCTCGCTAAAAGGTACGACACGATTTGCCAAATGCTTAAAGTTGCGCAATCGTTTGCAAAATACGAAAAAACAACATTAGTTGATTTGGTGAGTTTAAGAGAAGGATTAAACTCTGCGGATTCTAGCGAAGCAATGAAAAATCAGAATCATGCAATAGGGAAGATTTATGCTTTGGCAGAAGCTTACCCAGAATTAAAGTCTTCAGAACAATTTTTGAATTTGCAAGAAGAAGTGAACGACGAAAACGAGCAGCTGGCTGCAGCAAAAAGAATAGTAAATAGTAACATCAGTGCGCTTAATCAAAATATTGTTACATTCCCAATTTCGCTTATTGCAAGATTAAGTGGAATAAAGCAGATGGATTTTCTTGATGAAGATGATCTAAGCAATAAGAAGAATATTGATAGCATGTTTAGCTAGATAACATATCTTAAGTGGCCAATCGTTGCAGATTTGTAGCGATTGGCTATTTTTATGATCTTTACGTACTAATGCGTGTGTTTGTATATAGGATTGAGTTGCTTGTAGGATGGAGCTGATTGTATTAAGGAGCTGATTGTATGGCAGAATATGATTTGCCGATTTTAGAGTATGATTCCGATAAAAGCGCAGTTTTAATGCCAAATCACGATAATATTTCCGTCCAGCTTCCATCTAAAGCGGTTTTTGCTTTCTTAGGCGATGAAATCGATCAGTATGCTTTAAGTAGGAAAGCTACGATTGTAGCAAATTTTGAATCTGCAACTAAAGTATATCCGATATATGTTTTGGAAGAAAAAGTAGGAGATACAGTAAGAGAAAATACAAACAGCGAAATAGAAGAAAAAACGCAAAAAATCTGCTTAGTACAGGCTCCAGTTGGCGCTCCTGCCGCTGTTCAGATCTTAGATTGGTTGATTTCTTACGGCGTTAGGGAAGTTATTAGTGCTGGTTCTTGCGGATCGCTAGTTGATTATGCGGAAAACGTTTTTCTGGTTCCGTATAAAGCTTTAAGAGATGAGGGAACTTCTTATCATTATTTGCCTCCAAGTCGCTATGTTGACGTTTCAGAGCGCTCGAGGCATGCTATTTTGCAAACCTTGCAGGCGCATAATTTGCCTTATCATGAAGTTAAAACGTGGACTACGGATGGGTTTTTCCGTGAAACTAAGACGAAAGTTGCTAGTCGTAAGCAGGAGGGCTGCGCGGTTGTGGAGATGGAGTGTTCTGCTTTAGCTGCGTGTGCGCAAATGCGTGAGATTGTTTGGGGTGAGATTCTTTATACTGCAGATACTTTGCATGATGTTGAAAATTACGATGAGCGCAATTGGGGTGGGGATTCTAAAGCGTATGCGCTTGAGCTTTGTATTGAAGCAGTGTTGCGCATTTGATTTTTGTAGGCGTTTACAGAGCTAATTAATGGGCTCGACGTGTATCAAACTTTGCCTGTTTTTTACAATTTGGGGTAGTGAAGAAAATAGCCGCAAATGGCAAAAATCTTCACCAGCGTTTATTAGATGTATATTGTTGGTGACTTTCAGCTAAATGCTAAATAAACTGCGATATTACAATGCCTGCAGCCATAAGTGGAATGTTAAAAATAAGGAATGTTGGAACACAAGTATCCCAAATGTGGCTGTGCTGACCATCTGCATTTAAGCCAGAAGTAGGACCAAGCGTTGTATCGGAAGCAGGAGAACCTGCGTCTCCAAGAGCTGCAGCGGAAGACATAAGAAGAATTGTTGCAGGAGTGCTAAAACCAATGCTTTGGCAAAGCGGTACGAACAAAACTGCAAGAATAGGAACCGTGCCAAACGAGGTGCCGATGCCCATAGTAACAAGCAAGCCAATAATCGTAATAACGAATGCAGCGATTAGCTTGTTTTGACCCATAAAAGCAACGCCAAGGTGTACAAGCTCATTAACTCCGCCTGTAGCTTGAATCACGTTAGCGTAGCCTCCAGCAATTAGCATAATAAATGCAATAAGACCCATAAGCTTAACGCCGCCCATAAGCTGCTTGTCGATGTCTTTCCACTTTATTGCGCCAAAAATAATCATGGTTGCAAGACCTGCAAGAGAAGAAAGCGAAAGATCCTTACTAATAACTTGCACTACTACAACAACAATAATCGCAAGAATGGTTACGTAGTGTGCTTTAGTAAGCGGGCCAACAACAGCGTCCGCAGCGCGAGTATCTGCTTCGGTTGTTTTATATTCGCGAGGCTTGCGGTATAGAACAAAAACTGCAAACAGTAAAGCTGCAAGCATTGCAGCACCTAAATACCAATTCACAGCGCTAACGTCTGAAACGCTAACTTTCATGCCGTTTTTAGAAAGATTAGTTGCAATAACTGTTTGGAAAATTAAGCCAAAGCCAAATGGAATAGCAATGTATGGAACTTCTAGGCCGAACGCAGTACAGCAAGCGGCAGCACGGCGATCTAGCTTAAGCTTGTTCATAATGGAAAGAATTGGTGGAATAAGAATAGGAATATAAGCAATATGAACTGGCACAATATTTTGAGACATGCATGCAATAATCGTTAGAACTGCAAGAAGAATAAATTTGTTTGCGCCAATAAGTTTACTGATTTTTTTAGAAATGATTTGAGCTAGACCAGTTGCTGTAATGGCTTCTGCAAAAGTACCAAGAAGAATGTAGGCGAGCGCAGTTTGCGCGTTTGTGGAAAATCCATCGCAAAGCAGCGCCATAATAGTATGGCTTCCATCTCCAAAAAGAGGGAGATGGCCGGCAATGCCGCCTGCAACGCACGCAACAATCATTGCGAGTAAAACATTGAGTTTAGCGAGACTTAACGCGCATAACACTACAACCGATACAATTACTGGGTTGCATAGAATGTTTAAAATTTGCATACTCTTTCACCTCTTTTTAAAGTTATCTTCATTTTGATGTTTGTAATAATATGTTTTTCAATTTTTATAATTTTTAAATTTTAATAATTAAAGACAATATCATAAAGACTTACGTAAAGTTTTATTCGTAAAGTAAAACTTAGATTACGCTTTTATAAATCACTCTTTAAAAGTTAAATACATTAATACATTAATGCAGATTCGTTCACAATAGTTTGTTAGCAATAGCATTTAAGAGTAGGCTCAGCTGTGTTGTTATCTCTAGTACCCAATCACCGCAAAATTGCACCTAATGGTTACTAGCGCTGCTTCAGAATTTATTGCGCTAAATTGTACAGCGCAAGCCAATCCAAAACCAGCGTAACAGTATTACATAGACACAGTGTAAAGCGAGTAGAAGTAAGCCTTCTGATTCATAAGATCCTCAAAGCTTCCGCGCTCAATAAGTTCGCCGCTTTTCATCACAAGAATTTCATCATATTGCTTAAGAGAATTGGCATCCAAGCGGTGAGTTACAACAAGTCGAAGAATTCCTTGTAAATCCAAAATAGACTGCGTTACGTTAACGCTCGTCTCGTTATCTAGCGCGCTCGTTGCCTCGTCAACCAGCAGAATCTCGGACTTTTTAAGCAAGCTTCGCGCAATAGCAATACGCTGCTTTTCGCCGCCTGAAAGATGACTACCGTTCTCGCCACACTGATAATCCTTGCCTTTAGCGGCAATCAAATCATCCAAACCAGCCAAGTGAATCACGCGATTCACTTCCGCATCCGGGAACGGCTTGAAAAGCGTAATATTATCTAAAATCGAAGCATCAAACATAAACACAGACTGCTGCATAAGAGTCGTCTTATCATAAAGCGAACTCTTGCTCACATTGCTAAGTTCGTGATTATTCAGCTGCACGCTACCCTTATAATCCTTGTAGTAGCCCATAAGCAGATTAATCAAACTACTCTTACCAGCACCAGAAGGCCCTACTATCGCGTAAGATTTTCCAGCTTGCAAAGTTAGATTTACGTTTTTCAAGACTTTACGATCCGCATCATAAGCGTATGAAACATCTCGCAAAACAACACTTTTAATCGGATCGTCAATAATCTCGCCAGAATCCTCTTTAGCGTTACTCATGTAATCAGCCATCTTACTAATAAGCTTCTTAGCACCCTTCATCTCGCCAAGCATTTGTGGAAGACTTGCAATAGGCTGAAGTACGCCATTCATCAAATTAGTGAAAGCTAAAACCATTCCAGCAGTAATAACACCAACATGAGCGTTAACCATCCAAGCGCCAACAAGCATCACGCCAAGCTGAGTTGCAAGGCTGGAAATTGTGCCAAGAGCAGAAACAGTAGTCATCGTTTTTTCGCGAAGATTCTTTGTATGTTCAAGCTCCATCGACTGATTCTGATAACGGTTAATAACCTCCTGCTCCGCCTTAAAACTCTTAATAACCGAAACTCCGTTCAAAACATCCTTCGTCAGGGCCGTATAAGACTCATTCGATTTAGAAACCTGCTCCTCACGAGTGGCAATTCCGTTAGCTGTAAGAATCGAGCACGCCATTGGAAGCACAGAAATAATAAGAGCAATAACAGTGAGCAACGGACTATAGTAAATCATAAGAGCTAGCGAGCTTACAAGCATAAGAACGTCTTGAACAAAGTCAAAAATCTTCTTCAAATACTTTTCTTGAATACGCTCACAATCATTAGTGAGCACAGAAAGATATGTTCCAGAATTTGCAAGCGAAAAATCGCTATAACTCTTTTTTAACAGCCTTTTAATAACAGACTCTTTATACTGATTCATTGCTTTTTCAAGAAAGCGAGGATACGCGCTGCGCTTCAACGCGAAAATCAGGGAGATTGCCAGCATAAAGGAAACTACAAGCAGTAAAATAGTAGCTAAAGAAAAAGCTCCTTTACAAGCCATATAATCGAAAATAATTTGCAAAATCCAAGAAATAGCAGTGTAAATCATAGACAAGGCAATAAAAACTATCATCGAAAGAAAAGCTACAAGCTTGTTTTCTTTGAAAAATAGTTTTACGTAATTTTTTACGTCGGGATGTAGTTTGGATGATTGCTGATTTGCAGGCGATTGCTGATTTGACGCAGTATTTTGATTTGCGCGTGAATTTTGATTTGCCGTGTTGTCAGTTTTACTCATTCTCGCTACCTCTCACTTCCTTTATATCTATTTTGATATTTTGATATTTCTGCTATTTTTCTCTAATGGTATTTTTGTAGCTAGCATTTTCGCTTCTGTTTTGCCGATTCGCTTACTACAAAACATTAAAAGCTACATTATCATACTCATTCTGATTGGTCACAATTATCTACTTGACAACACATATAAATACTTAAACACGCTTATTCGCAATGCTTGCTAGAAATAATATTAGAAGTAACATGATTAAATCAAAAATGTGAGATTTTGTTATATATGACGTGTTTTTATAGCTAAAATATAGACAAATGAACAAAATGTTCAAAAATAAGTTAGTATTTGTTCACCTTGAAGAGTACGATGAAGGTGTTCGCAAGGAATTAACAAAATAATTAGTTCCTTGTTTTACGCAATTTTGTTGCAATAATGCAATATAAGTGGCTGCAAAAATAGAATTTAAGCAGCATCAAAGTGAAGATTGAGTCGAAAATCAACAATCAAAAATAAAAAATCAATAAAAATTAAAAATTGAAACAAAATTAAAAATTGAAAATTGAAAATTGAAAAATATTAGTTAAACACAAAGGAGGAATGCGCAGCAATTTCGATAGAAACATTAAAAATGTATACCATCGGTATTTTGCAGCAAACAAATTATGCAAGAAGAACAAACGCTTATAGAAGCGAAAGAATTAGGTTTACAAATATTTAGAAGAACACCATTTTGGGACGTATCGTTAAAAGTAGAGCCTCATCAAATCGTTGCAATATCAGGCGAACACGGCTCTGGAAAATCAGCTTTGCTGCTTGCATTGTCTGGTTATATGAAATTTACGAATGGAACTCTTACTATTGCGGACGCAACTCTTCCTAACGATTTTAAAGAATCGCGTAAATATGTGGGATTGGGATTATTCAACGGAATTAACGAATTCTACAAAATGCAAACAATAGAAGAAGTTCTTATGAGCGAGCTGAAACTAGCAGCGCGCTCGCCTCTATTTTTGAAGCAATACAAAAATGATGTTAAAAACCGTGAAGCTTTACAGCAGTACGCTTACAACGTGCTAACTCAATGGAAAGTATTTTCTCCTCACAAAACAGCAATAGGAGAGTTGACTCCGTGCGAGCGCATGCGCTTGGCAATTGCGTTGGCTTTGCTAAAAAAGCCGTGGCTGCTATTTGTTGATGGAATTGAGATGGAGCTTACTAGTGAGCAAAGCGAATGCTTACTTGCAGACATTCGCGAATATGTTAGCAAAAACTACTGCTCCTGCCTTGTTGGAGTTTTGCAAAGTGAGTTAGAAAAGCAAGCGGATCAAGTCTTAAGACTTATGCCAAATAATGAGAAAACAGAAAATTCTCATACTGATTCTCAACTTGCTACAAGTGAAGCAAATGGTGGTGAAAACAATGCACGTTAATACTATTGCTCTTGCATTTCGTGAGATTAACAATACGATGAAAGGAAAAGCTAGAAAGCTTGTTATTGGAACCGTAGCTTTGATTCCACTTTTATACGGATCGCTTTACTTGTGGGCGTTTACAAATCCTTACAAAACGCTAGACACCGTTCCAGTCGCTTTTGTTGTGGAAGATGACGGTGCGATGATAAACGGCAAAATGCGCAATGTTGGCGATGAAATCAAGAATCGTTTAAAGAATCAAAAAGATGGAAGTGAAGGATTCCAGTGGAACTTTGTAGATAGCGCTAAAGCAAATAAAGGCCTTAAAAATGGCGATTATTTTATGGTAGCAACTATTCCATCGTCTTTTAGTAAGTGCATTGCTTCTGCGCAATACGATACTCCTACTAAAGCAAAGCTTCACGTAAAATACGATCAAGCAAGCAATATGCTGGCTTCACAAATCGGTAAAACTGCTTTCCGCACTATGAGAAGCGAAATTAGTGAGGCGATTGTTCAAGAATATTGGGAGCATATGTTTGAAAAAGTAAATTCTGCTTCTGATTCTCTTAATTCAGCAGTGAGTGGTTCTGGCGATTTAAGCGCTGGAATGCAATCGCTTAATGGCGGAGTAGATAAGCTTGCTTATGGATCGATTAAGCTTACTCAGTCTTTGCAAAAACTACAAAACGGATTAAGCGAACTTCAAAAGGGAGCGCAATCGCTTAAAAATGCAAATGCGCAAAGCAAAGATGGAGCGCAATTCTTAGCTCAAAAAACTAACGATTTGGCAAATGGCGCAAATCAGCTAAATAGTGGAGCGCAAACGTTATATAACGCTACAGACGAACTATATAATGGTGCTCAAAAGCTTTCAGATTCTAGTGCGCAGCTTGAACAGCATGTTAAGGCTGGAAACGAGGCTACAAAAAATCAGCTTGCTCAATTGCTTGTTGAAGCGCAAAATCCGCTTGTAACAAAAGAGCTTGTGTTAGAAAAATTGCAAGGTCTTGCAGGAGTATTAAGCGAAAATTCTAAGCTCTTAGAGACGAATCTTTCGGCGTTGAGCCAAGGTGCTGGAGCACTTTCTTCTGGTAGCTTGAAGATAAAAGCTGGAGTTGACGCCGTTTCTAAAGGAATATCAAGCGTTCGAGGTGGCTCATCGCAGCTTTCCGCTGGAGCAAATAAGCTGGCGGAAGGTCTTAGCGCTGTAAGCAACGGAAGTGAAAAGCTCAATAATGGTATTAATTCTGCTGCGCTTGGGTCTGCAAAAATAGTTGATGGATCAAGTCAATTGAATTCTGGAGTTCAAAAGCTTTCTGAAAATACTCCAAAGCTTGCTGATGGAGCTAAAAAGTTACATGAAGGTCTTAAAAGCGCACAAAACTCTAGCAAAATCAACAATATTAAGCAAAAAAGTAAGATGATGAGCGCACCAGTTTCCTTGGAGGAGCACGAGTATTCGCACGTTGAAAACTACGGTACCGGTTTTGCACCTTACTTTATTTCTATCGCCCTTTGGGTTGGTGCTCTTATGACAACATTCGTTTTGAGAGTTATGGATAGGCGAGCGATACTAAACGGCATGAATCCGCTTAAAAGCGCGCTTGTTAGCTTGACGCCGTTTGTGATTATGGGCGTAGTGCAAGCGATTATTCTTATGGGCGTTGTTCAAGGAGCGTTGAAGTTCCAAATCGATAATGTTGGTGCATTCTACGCGCTGGGGATTATAGCGTCAATAGTCTTTATGGCAATAATGCAAATGATTATGGTGGTGTTCCGAATGCCAGGGCGAATAGTTGCTATTGTGCTTCTTATGTTGCAAATCACAAGCTCTGCAGGAACGTTCCCAGTACAAATGACGCCATCGTTCTTTAGAGCTGTTCACCCATATTTGCCAATGACGTACTCGATTATGGGGTTGCGTCAAGCAATGTCTGGAAAGAACAGTGGTGAAATAGTCTCTGGCGTTGGAATGCTTGTGCTTTTCGGCGTTATTGCGATTGCTATAACAAGCATTGCCTTCCGCATGAAGCGTACTGTAAAAATGTTTGATTTGCATCCTGTAATTACATTGGATGCATGAGAATACGACAATGAGTAGGGAGTAATTACTGTGATTGCTGAAGTTACTGAAGTTACCATAATATAAAAATTGCAACCGAGTGCTGCTCAAATTTGTACCCAAGTTAAGTATGACTACTTATGATATTGTTCATACTAGCGTAGTTGTTCAGCTGGGTGTACGAGCAGTGCTCGGTTGTGCATAACTATACGACTATATGTGAACCGTATATGACGTAACTTGTATGGCTAACGCAACTATGCGCAATTATATTAAGCTACCTAAGGGCTTATATGAGTTACAGAGGGAAAGGACGTGTCAATGACTGCACGATTTACCGACGAATTAAAAAATGAGAATATCGAAACATGGGATGCTGCTATTCATCATCGTTTTGTTAACGAGTTAGTTGAGGGCACTATTCATGATGCTGTATTAGCTGGATATTTAATTCAAGACTACCGATTTTTAGATAGTTTCTTGGCTTTGCTTGGTGCTGCAGTTACGACAGCAGACACACTTGATTCTCGTCTCGTGTTTTCGAAATATATTGGTGAGGTAGCTGGAGATGAGAATACGTATTTTGTGGATGCGTTTAACGAATTTAATACTCCTGAATCTTTCCGCAATAAAATTCCAGACACTGAAGCAACTCGCGAATTTAAAAAGATGTTTTTAGACGCGGCTCACAGTGGACATTATGCTGCCGTGCTAGCCGTGTTAAACGTTACGGAATGGATATATCTTACGTGGGCATCAAACGCTGAAGGTAAGCGTCCTGAACGCAAGGTTCATTACCAGTGGATCGACCTGCATGATTATGAAGGATTCCACAAGTTTGTAGGGTTCTTGCGTGATGAGTTGGATCGTATTGGTCCTAAGGATGCTGATATTGCTCGAGAATATTTTGCGCGTGCAGTAAAGCTGGAGCGCATGTTCTTCGATAATTCGTATGAGACTCCTGCGGCAATCTAACAAACAGCATTCTAACGAATGGATGGAAATCTAACGGATGGAAATCTAACGAAGTAAGCAAGCTGTGAGAATAAAAATAGATCCTACAAGATTTGTAGGATCTACCTTTGAGAAGATGAGAAATTTTCGTTAATAATTGAAAATCTCACTGTTAACTATATATATTAGAAAGTAGATGCGTAAACTTCGGCAATAGCATCTTCGCTCATATTTATGTACGAATTCTTCAAAAGTCGTTGCTGCTCTTTAACAACGCTTGCAGCCCAGCTTTGAATCATATCTTCGCTCATGCCATACTCGTGAAGCTTGTGCTTAGTCAAAATTGTGTTAAGAACTTCGTCAAGCTTATCTAATACATCTGCCTTTTGGCATTCAAGAACATTTGCCATAAAGTCAAAAAGCTTAGAAAGCTCAGTGTTTTCGGCGCTAGTACTGTTTTCTGCATCATGCTTAGCATAGTAGCGCAAAACGCTTGTAAGAAGAGCAGCATTTGTTTCGCCATGAGCCACGTGGAAAGTGCCGCCAAGCGGATAAGCCATAGCGTGCACGCAACCGCATCCAGCGTTACCAAAAGCAATGCCAGCGTAAAGACTTGCAGAAACCAAGTCGCTTACAACTTGGCTTTTTGCGCTGCTGCCTTCTTTAACAACTCGCATATAGCTTTGCAAAATAAGTCCGCAAGCCTTGTAACTAAACATTTTTGTAAGCTCTGTTGCAATAGGGGAGAGCGCAGACTCAATAGAATGAGTAAGGGCATCAATAGAGCTGGTTGCAAAAACGTAATCAGGCAGGCTCTTTAACAATTCTGGAATAAGAACAGCGTCTGTAGCGTAGCAAGCATCATTTGCCAAACCCTTTTTAGTGTTGCGCTTTGTAAGCGAGAACACGGCAACGTTGGTAACTTCGGAGCCAGTTCCGCAAGTAGTTGGAACAAGAATAAGATTTGCGCCTTTTTGCGCAAGAATCTTGCCATCAATCAAGTCTTCGAGTGGGCTTGTTTGCTTTAACGCGCAAACTTTAGAAATATCCAAAACAGTGCCGCCGCCAATGCCAATCACGCGCTTTGGGGTAGTGTGAATATCTCGAACAATAGCGTCAACCATTTCGTCGCTTGGCTCGCCCTTGCCGTAGTTTTCTTGGAAAATCACATTGCAATCAAGGTTTAAGCTGCCAAAATAAGGTTCCCAAATGTATTGGTTTGTAATAACCAAATCGTCTTTGCCAAGCTTAAATTCTTGCGCAAAATCGCGCGTATTTTCAAATTTGTGAATAGTTGGCTTAATAGATAGCTGCTTCATCCTAGACTCCTTTGTTTTAATTTGTACGTCTTACGCTAATATGCGCGTTTTGGTTCGCGATTTGTGCGCGGATGATTAAAAAACCAAGCAACTGCTCCATTATAGAACAAATTGCTTGGTTTAATAAACGCGATTTAAGCTAATCATAAGCTAATCAGCAAAAAGCGATTCAGCCTAAGCTAATCAGAAAAGTCTAATCAGATATTAATCAGCCCTTCAACAAAGCCGTGTAAGCTGCCATTGTAATGTAGTTGTATGGCTGGTTGAAGTGAGGCATAAAGAAGATATCGCACAAAGCAAGCTCTTTAATCGTGACTTTCTTTTGAATAGCAAGAGAGAACAGGTGGATTGCTGCAGACATATCGTAGTTAGAAGCCAATTGGCATCCAACAATCACCTTAGAATCCTTCTTGTAAACAATGCGAATCTTAACTTTTGGATTCTCAACTTCCATAAACGCAGGCTTTTGAGTATCCTCAAAATCAACGTAATCAACATCCATGCCCTCTTTTTGAGCTGCCGTTAAGCTTAAACCAGTGCAAACAAGCTTGTAATCGTAGATCATCATTGCGCTGGAGCCTTGCACGCCCTCAGTTTCTACAGGAGTTCCGCAAACGTTGTGGCCTGCAATCAAGCCGCTTCGAACGGCATTAGTGGCGAGAGCAATGTAGTTTACGCGGCTTCGAGCGTTGTCGTAGATTGTAGCGCAATCGCCAATAGCGTACACGTCTGGGTCGGAAGTTTGCTGCTTTTTATCAACTAGGAAAGCGCCATTTTCGTATTGCTTCAAATGATCTTTTCCAAGAGCAACATTTGGGTGGAATCCAATAGCGCAAATCACCATGTCGGCATCGTAAGTGCCCTTGCTTGTTTTAACAGCCTTAACTTCAGTATCTCCAACAATCTCTTCAACAGCTTGACCAAGCTCAAACTTAATGCCCTTATCTTCCATAATTCTCTTCAAATTATCGGAAAACTCTGGGTCAAAGTAGCCGTTAAGAATATGGTCTTCCATATCAATAAGAGTCACGTTTTTATTCAAACGCTTAAAAGCTTCCGCAAGCTCCACGCCAATGTAGCCGCCGCCAAGAACCACAACATTATGGAAATTGCGCTCTTGAAGTTTAGCAATAACAGTTTGTGCATTCTGGAAAAGCTTTACCATTTGCACGTTTTCCAAGTCAATGCCTTTAATGCGCGGCTTGTTTGGAAGGCTGCCAGTAGCTAGAACGAGTTTATCGTAAGAATCGTGAATAACAGTGCCGTCTTTAAGCTCGACTGTTACTTCTTTCTTTGCGTAATCAATGTCGAGAACTTTGCTTTCAAGATTTACCTTAGCGCCCTTTTTAACGAAATCTTCTGGCTTCTGGTAGAACAGGCCATCGCTGCTTTGAATCTGCTTGCCAATCCACAAAGCCATACCGCAGCCAAGGAAGGAAATGTTGCTATTCTGATCGTAAATTGTAAGATCGTTTCCTGGGTAGCTCAAAATGGTGTTAGCGCAGGCAGTGCCAGCATGATTTGCGCCAATCTGAATAATCTTGGTCATCGGTAATCCCTTTTCATCATTGATTTTTAATTTATCTGTATTTTCTGTATTGTATGGTTTTATGCGCGCTGTTAACAACATTGTTCGTTAAGCACGCGCTAGTAGCTAATCATATTACACTACGACGAGTCTTGCTAATCGTGAGTCTAGGTGTGTTGTTTTGCGATTATTGTATAAGTTGTAATTACCATTTAATCTTTGCTATAAAAGTGAAATAAGTAATAGAATCATGAATGTTTTATACAAGTACATTCGTGTATATAGTTTTCGCAATGTATTTTAATAAAGTTTAATAAAGTTTAATAAGTGAGAGTTGTATGAGGGGGTATTGTAATGCGTATTTTGATTACTGGTTTTACGCCGTTTGATAATGAGTCTATAAATCCTTCGTGGGAGATTGCGCAATCAGTGCCTGCGCCTGAGGGTGTGGAACTTGTTCGTTTGCAGATTCCTACGGAATTTAACAAGGGTGCGCAAAAAGTTATTGAGAAAATAGAGGAAGTTCACCCTAATGCTGTGCTTTCGCTAGGGCAATTTGGCGGTTCTGCTTGTTTTAACGTTGAGTATGTTGGCATTAACTGTAGAGCTGCGCGCATACCAGATAATAGTGGATATAAGCCTTGGTATGAGTCTGTTGTGCAGGATGGTGATGTTGCTTATAAAGCGACTTTGCCAGTTGTGAACATAGTTGACGCTTTAAATAAAGCGAAATTGCCTGCGGCTGTGTCTTTTTCTGCGGGCGCGTACGTATGTAATGACGTGCTTTACAGTGTTTGTAATTATTGTCAGACTAAAAAATTGCCAATTAAGAGCGGTTTCATTCACGTTCCGTATTTGCCTGAGCAGGTTCTCAATAAGCCGAGCACGAGTTCTATGAGTTTAGCTGATATGCTTCGAGGCATTGAAATTGCACTGCGAGTGATTGCAGATAAATCGCCAGCAAATCTTTAATTCGTAAGTAATTGCTAATAATCGTAAGTAATTGCTAATAAATAGTATGAAGTATTTATTGTCTATACTTGCTCAAGCACGAGCCTATTTACCAGGATCTTGCTGGCCTTCGTTAGACCTGTTTGGATCTGGCTGAGAAACAGTAGGCTTTTCGGTAATAGGCTTCTTTTGATCAGCTTCTTGCTTTGCTAAATCTTTACGCATATCGGTCGTAGTTTTGCTAGCATTGTCAATGTCTTCGCAAATCTTCATAACCCATTTTCTTAAATCGGTTGCATACGTTGGCATAAGCTCATTAACCCACATTACAGATGTGTAGCTTCTGCCAGCAGTTCCCGTCAAAATGCTAATATCGTCGCCTTTACGCTGACTATTGCTTATAAGTACGTCGAATTTTCGCTCTTCAATAAGTTTTTGGAATTCATCTATATTAGCTTTGTCTACTTCTTCGCCTTGCGATACTTGCTGAGCGTATGCCTTAGGCGCAGAATCGCTGATTCCCATATCAGACATAAGCCAGAAAAGAACAGGATTTATTGAAGCGTACTTAAACTTTTTGTGACTTTTAGCAAAGTTTGCAAGATATTCATCAAGCTTATTTTCTTGCGATTTAACTGCGTCAAGTCTTTTAGCAAAAACCTTCTTTTTTGAAGGAAGGACTTTAGAAAAAGCGTTGCAAATGCTAGAAGCCATCTCGTTTCTAGCATCTTTTGAGAACCAAAGATAAGGGTTATCGCCATTTAGCGCTCCGACTGTGGAAGCTGCGTTTACAATCTCGCTGCTTTTAGACGTGTGCTTTGCAACCCAACTATCGTAGCCAGCGCCATTTGACACAACGACTTGCGCAGAATACAACTTTTGCAAATCTTTGCTAGATGGCTTAAATGCAGAGATGTCGGTATCTGGATTGGTGATTATAGATTGCACTTCAACATCGTTTCCGCCGATTTCTCTAGCCAAACTTGCCCAAGATTCAAGAGTGGAAACAACCTTGATTTGTTTAACTTCTTTTTTGGGTTGTGTTGGAGCTTTAGAAGATTGCGAGCTTGCACCACACCCAGCTATACCAATCAACATTGATGGAACAATTATGCACGCTAAAACAGCTTTGCATATTTTCTTTGCGCGAGTTAAATGAAAAATATTTTCGCACATCTTTGCGCCCCTTCCGTCAGTGTTATTAGCATTAGCACTTGTTAAAACTCGTTGTAGCTTGCTGCAAGGCTCTTTGCAAGTCTTGTTGTAGCTTTCTTATGCAATACAAATACCATTCTATTATAATATTCAGTTATTAACAGTTGTGTCGCGCACTTCGATACCTCACGATAGCCTATCCATACGAATATCCTACGCGTACGAATTGTGTTAGAAGATTTGCAAGTTGAACATAAGAATTAACATGCGAGTTGGGAGTGAATCATGGTTGTTGTATTAGATGGAAAAGCGCTAGCTGCAAGTATTAAAAGCGACTTAAAAAATAGAGTAGAAAAGCTTAAAGAAAAAGGCATTAATCCAGGGCTTGGAACGCTTTTAGTTGGAAGCGACCCTGGTTCGTTGAAGTATGTTGCCGGAAAACACAAGGATTGCGAAGAAGTGGGGATTCGCTCAATCCGCTGCGATTTGCCAGAAGACGCTAGCGAAGACGAAATTCTTAAAGCCGTAAATCAGCTTAATAATGACCCTTCTTGCACAGGTTTTATTGTGCAATTGCCTTTGCCAAAGGGAGTTGATTCCCAAAAAATTATTGAGGCAGTAGACCCTGCAAAAGATTGCGATGGAATGCATCCATATAATTTGGGCGAGCTGGTTATGCATATTTCGGGAGATATTGTTACGACTCTTCCATGCACGCCGCGAGGAATTTTGGCGCTTTTAGATGCTTATAACATTGATCTTGAAGGCAAAAATGTGTGCGTACTTGGACGAGGAATCACGGTTGGCCGAACAATCGGGCTCCTTCTTACGCGCAGGGGAGTAGACGCAACTGTAACATTGTGCCACACTCGCACTCGTGATTTGCACGATATTATGATGCGCTCCGACGTTATTATTGCGGCAATGGGCAGCGCGGGATTTGTAAAGCCGTGCGATGTTAAGCCTGGAGCCGTGTTGGTTGACGTTGGTGTTTCGCGCGTTTTTGATGAAGAAGTGGGAAGATATCGCGTAAAAGGCGATGTTGATGTTGCTTGTAGAGAAGTCGCGGGAGCGTATTCGCCAAATCCTGGTGGAGTTGGACCAATGACTCGCGCAATGCTATTGGCTAATGTTGTTGACATGGCTGAGCGAGCAGCGAGTGGCAAGTAAGTGTTAAGTAGCAAATATCAAGTCGCACGACACGCCCGAAGTAAAACGGCGTTTTTGGCTATGCCTGTATATAACATTGACAGAGCGCGTGCATAGTGCGCGTGCAAAAGTCATAATTTAATATCGAGTAATATCCACCCCAAGAAGAAACCACTAATAAGTAATGGCAGAGAATAATAACGAAGTCGCCAAGGTTGCGATTAATGATATTGGCACCGAAGAAGACTTCATCAAGGCAGTCGATTCAACCATCAAGAATTTTGATGATGGTGATTTAGTTGAAGGTACCGTCGTAAAGATTGATCACGACGAAGTATTATTGGATATCGGCTACAAAACTGAAGGTGTAATCCCTTCCCGTGAACTTTCCATCAAGAAAGACGTTGATCCAGATGATGTTGTTGAAGTTGGCGACACCATCGAAGCCCTTGTTGTAACTAAGGAAGACAAGGAAGGACGTCTTATTCTCTCCAAGAAGCGTGCACAGTACGAGCGTGCTTGGGGTGATATTGAGAAGATCAAGGATGCAGACGGCATTGTTGAAGGTACCGTTATTGAGGCTGTTAAGGGCGGCTTGATTGTAGACATCGGTTTGCGCGGCTTCTTGCCAGCTTCCCTCGTTGAAATGCGTCGCGTTCGCGATCTTTCCCCATACATTGGTCAGAAGATTAAGGCTAAGATTCTTGAGCTCGATAAGAACCGCAACAATGTTGTGCTTTCTCGTCGTCAGTTCCTCGAGGAAACCCAGTCCGAAGTTCGCGAGACCTTCCTCTCGCAGCTTAAGAAGGGTCAGATTCGCGAAGGCGTTGTGTCTTCTATCGTAAACTTCGGCGCGTTTGTTGACCTCGGCGGTGTTGACGGCCTCATTCACGTTTCCGAGCTTTCCTGGAAGCACATCGATCACCCATCTGAGGTTGTTAAGGTTGGCGATAAGGTTACCGTTGAGGTTCTCGACGTTGATCTCGATCGCGAACGCATCTCCCTCTCCCTTAAGGCAACTCAGGAAGATCCATGGCAGCGCTTCGCTCGTACCCATGTTCCTGGACAGGTTGTTAAGGGCAAGGTCACCAAGATTGTTCAGTTCGGTGTGTTCATCTCCGTTGAAGACGGCATCGAAGGCTTGGTTCACATTTCCGAGCTTGCTAACCGTCATGTAGAGAACCCAGAAACTGTTGTTAAGGGTGGCGAAGAAGTATTCGTTAAGGTTATTGACGTAGACCTCGATCGTCGCAGGATCTCGCTCTCCTTGAAGCAGGCTAACGAGGCTGTTGATCCAAATTCTGAAGATTTCGATCCAGCTCTCTACGGCATGCCAGCTGAGTATGACGAAGAAGGAAACTACAAGTACCCAGAAGGCTTCGATCCAAACACCAACGAGTGGATTGCTGGTTACGAGCAGCAGCGCGAAGAGTGGGAAGCACAGTATGCAGCAGCTCACGAATTGTGGGAGCAGCACAAGGTGTTCGCCGCTAAGGAACTCGCAGCTGCAGCAGAATCCGCAGCCGCTGATGGCCAGAGCGAAGAAGCTGAAGAAAAGAAGCCAGCTAAGGAAGAAAAGAAGGAAGAAGTTGCTTCCAACTATTCTTCTGAGGCTGCTAACGAAGGTGCTTTAGCTGATTCCGATCAGCTCGCAGCTTTGCGCGAACAGCTTTTGAGCGAAAAGAAGTAGTTTCTACTTTCTACTAGAAGCTTGTAAATAAAAACTAAGATGCCCTCGGTGAGTAATCATCGGGGGCATCTTGCGTATTGTTGTTCATAATGTTTTACGAGTATCTTGATTATGTTTGATGTCTATTTTGAGTACATTTGACAAGTATTTTATAACTCAAGTTTTGTAATTAAATATAGGTACAATCAATTTTCTTTTAAGAATCGTGATTATATGATGTAAAACGTCAATCATATTTACTAATCGTATTTACTAAAAGGATGGTGAAAATATGAGCACTTTAGAAAACAATCAGAAAAATCCTCAGTTCCCTTCGTATGATGGTAATAATGAGGAAAACGCTAAAGGAACTTTAGAAAGCTCGCGCAGTAAAATTGTTGCAGGTTTGCTAGCGATTTTCTTAGGATTTTTAGGTATTCACAATTTTTATCTTGGTTTTAAAGGAAAGGCGATTGCGCAGCTGCTTATTTCTGTTCTTTCTTTTGGTTTCCTGTTGATTATTACGGGAATATGGGCATTGATTGAGGGTATTTTGATTCTTTGCTCAAAGCCTGGAAGTAAGTGGCACAAAGATGCTGATGGTGCTGAGTTAAAAGACTAAAAATAAATATTTAGTATTAAGATTTATAAGTAATTTTACAAATAAAAGATGCGTTTTAGAATTCAATTTCCAAAACGCATCTTTTATTTTTATGCCTAAAACATTAGAACAAATGAATAATATAGCAAATACACTTATTCTTTAATATTGCATATTTTTTAATTTCATTAATGCTGCAGAGATAGCTATTAATAGAATCATTAAAGCATAAGGAATAGTTGTGTTGATTCCAGTTTTTTGCATCATTCCTCTATTCTTTGCTAAAGCATTGCCAGATTTACTATAATGCTTATAATTATTTTCATTATCAATGCTGTTATTATCCACATTGTAATTATCATGTTTTGCTTTTGAAGAGTAATGATAATTCGTTCTGGAATTGTCCGTATTAGAGTAATCCTTTCTGTAATTTTGAGAATATTCTTTATTTATGTTAAATGTGCTGCTGTTCTGTTTATTGTTATTCTTATTTGGAATTATATTTGGACTAATATTCTTATTTATCTCCTTTTCAGATTGTGTTGTATCAGGATCTTTTCCTGTTTGTGTATCAGTATGTGATTGATTGTTAGGTAGAGGATCTGTTTGAGTACTAGAATTTTTAGTTTCACTTGCAACATTTAAGGTTATAGTTGTTTCAAATGATAATTCTGTGTTTGAACGATCTTGATTTTTATTTGCAGACGCAATACGAATTTTTGCAGTAAGTTTATCTCCAACTTTTGCTGTTTTAGGCACTTCAATTTTCAAAGGAATATATGTAGTTTTATTTGCTTCGATTGTTACAGAATCGCTTGATGCAGTAAAATCACTTGTGTTTATAGACGTAACTTTAATATTTTCATATTTAGTACTCGTAGGATTTACCACAGGAAGACTTATCTCTTTGGTGGATAGATTGATTTTAGTTGTAGAACCTAAGGTTATGTTAGGACGTATACTTAACCATTCAGCAGAAATTCTCGTATACATTATGTCATTATTATCGCCCTCATATAGAAGACCATAGCCGCCTCCTGCTTTTTGACTTAAAGCTTGAATAGTGGAGTAAGCCATTGCACCATTCTTGAATCCCTTTTCTTCTGTCCAACTTTCTCCATCATTATATGAGACACGTATCAAACCATTTGCTCTTCCAGAACCAGAAGAAGATGAATATAAGAGGATTTTAGCTGCATCAGATCCAATTGGAGCATCTGGGAATGCTCTTGTTATTTGAGCGTTATTACCTGGATCCGGCAGTGTCTCATCTTTGTATGCTTTACCATACGTTTCTCCACCATCATTAGAAAAAGCAATGATTCTATGATTATTTGCACCACCTTCATGCGGTCTAGAGTTTAACATAATTCTTCCATCAGAAAGCTCTACAACCTTATTTTCATCCATATGGCTTTGTTCTTTACCTAGTCCAACTGGATTTCCAGCTTTCCAAGTTACTCCATGGTCATCAGAGTATACAGATACGGCTTGCCACTTCTCATTGTTTCTTTGCACACTTCCATTGGAACTGTTTACTATTGCGTATTGTTGTATTAAACGACCTTTATATTTTCCGTATTTTAGTTGAATGCCATGTCCAGAAGTAGCAAATCTAGCTCGTTCATTTTTTGGATATTTAGTTATGTCTTTAGTTATAACTTTTGGTTCGCTCCAAGTTAAACCGTTATCTTTTGAGCAAGTAACAGCAGCATCTAAAATATGTCTATCACTTTGATTAGTGCTAGCTGTAGAATCCCATACTCCACCATCGTATGATTTGACGAAGAATAAGAAAATATTGCCTGTTTCTTGGTCTACAACATATGAAGGGTCAGAGAATCCATATTTATTTGGGTTTTCTTTTCCTTTTGCTACAATTTGTATTTTTTCAAAAGTTTTTCCACCATCTTTAGATATTCTTTGAACAATAGAATTTGGATTAGGAGCATCATATGCACTATTTGGTCGATAATCCCAAGCTGTAAGAATCCAACCATTGTTAGCTTCAGCTATTGCAGGTATTCTATAATAAGGTTTTCCAGTTAGTCCTTCTACAGTTTGACCTATTGTTGCTAATCTAATAGGATCTCCGTCTTTTCTAGGCCTTGGAACTGGATTAATATTTGTAACTTTGTCTCCAATTAATTTTGGAGTAGATATAACTTCATTACCATTTGCATCTTTGCTAATTTTCCAATCGGTTGATGGAGTGAAACCTTTTTCTTTAATATCAGAATCCTCTGTTATATGGAATCCTTGCGTGCATGATACAGTTTTTCCTGGTTGTAGATTTCTCCACCTACAGTTACCGTTATTCCCTTCAACAGCCACAGCAGTGAGATTACTGTTAGTTGGCCAAACAGTCACATTGTGATTAGTATTATTTGTGTAAGTCAGCTTATATCTTAGCGTATCCCCAACTCGAACATCATTTTTTAAATCATCCGTACGTGTAATCGTAAATGTTACTGGTTCAGTTTGTTCATGGGGGGGGGGTAGTTGCTGATGCTACACCTATGCTAAGTGACACAATTGTTGCAGATGTAAGAATTGCTGAGAAAATATTTTTGCAAACTTTATGCGCTGTTCCAATCATTATATTCCTTTCTTCATTGAAGGCGTATAAGTAATTACCTATAAATTACATCTTTGTCTTTATAGTTTGCGAGAACAATTACCTCGTATCTGTAGATTCTAAATCATTCATATGACATGTGACGTATGTTGAATTTTATGATAAAAAGAAGAAATTATATTGATTAAGTGAATATAAGCGAAAATATTTCGAAAATAATAATTAGTACTTATATAACGATGGTTATGTAAAATCAAATATGCATATGTTGATTAAATATGTTGTGTTGTAATACGGATAGTAGCTTGTATAAAGGATTTTTATGAAGAATATTGAAATTAAAAAATTAGATTATTTAGAAGCCAAAGATAATATGAATATAATTTTAGATTTATATCTAAAAGCATTCCCTAAAGAACTGGATCGTATAGATAATGTTCGTGAGCGCATATTAGATAGTTTGAAAGATAACAATAGTGCGCTTTTACTTGTTGCTACAATGAATAATCGTATTATCGGTGTTTTATATGGCATAGAATTATTACAAGATAATTGGTATGCGAATCAAATTAAGCCATTTTTATCAGAAAATTATGATTGGTACAATCAAAGCTTAGAGCTAAATGAGTTGTTTGTAGATCCTGAGTTTCAGCATATAGGCGTTGGCAGTGCGCTTATGAAGAAAGTCGAAAATCTTAAATTATATAAAACAATAATTTTATCTACAGAAAAAGATAATAATGTTGTTGCTTTAGATTTTTATAATAAGCTTGGATACAGTTTATTAACCGATAATTGGAAATCTTATTACGGGTCTATTTACTGCGTGCTATATAAGAAGTTTTAGTTGTGTCAATTAAAACTTACGTTATTGTGAGAAATGTATCGTTTATAATCAAAATATGACAATGATGCGTATTGCTGTAACGGGCGGAATTGCGGCTGGAAAATCTACAGTAGTAAACCATTTGCGTTCGCTTGGCGCGTTTGTTATAGATTACGATGTTTTAGCGCGTAAATGAGGCTTCTAACGAAGGTGCTTTAGCTGATTACGATCAGCTCGCAGCTTTGCGCGAACAGTTTTTGAGCGAAAAGAAGTAGTTTTCTACTAAAAGCTTATAAACAAGATGCCCTCGGTGAGTAATCATCGGGGCATCTTTTAATATCTTTAGTAATAACGCTTTGATTTATTAATTTTTTATTATATAGTTTTTAAGAAAATAAATTTCTTACGAGAGAAAGTGTAATTATTGTGAGTGATTTGGATAATCAAACTGGAGATTACTCAGGCTCTGACAATCAGACTCAGTACGGACAGCCACAGTACAATGATCAGTCTCAGCAGTACAACCAGGCTCAGCCACAATATAACGACCAATCCCAGTATGGTGCTCAGCCTCAGTACAATGCTCAGCCACAGTATGGTCAGCCTCAGTATGGCCAGAATTCGTATTCTCAGCCTCAGTATGGTCAGTACTCTCAGTCTGCTCCTCAGTACAATCAAGCGTCTTCCTACTCTAACTATGGGTCTAATAATTATTCATCAAACACATACAGAAGCTCTCGTAACAAGATTGCTGCAGGCCTGTTAGCGATTTTCTTGGGCGCTTTGGGTGTGCACAATTTCTATCTTGGTTTTAAAGGCAAGGCTATTGCCCAGCTTCTTATTTCTATTCTTTCTTTCGGCTTGCTGGCTTTTGTTTCTGGAATTTGGGCATTGATTGAGGGTATTTTGATTCTTTGCTCTCAGCCTGGTTCTAAGTGGCATAAGGATGCCGATGGTGCTGAACTTCAAGACTAATTTTACAATTACTATTTAGCATATAATGCCCCGGTAATTAGTTACTGGGGCATTAATTATAATCAAAATATGACAATGATGCGTATTGCTGTAACGGGCGGAATTGCGGCTGGAAAATCTACTGTAGTAAACCATTTACGTTCGCTTGGCGCGTTTGTTATAGATTACGACGTTTTAGCGCGTAAAGTAGTGGAACCAGGAAGCGTAGTCTTGCGGAAAATCGTAGGCATTTTTGGGGAAGATGCCGTTTTGAATGATGGCTCTTTGAATCGCGAGTTTATTGCGGAGCATATTTTTGGTGATGATGTAAATCATAAGCAAGCGTTAAGCAGGATTGAATCGCTTATTCATCCTGCTATTTATGATTTAGCGAAGACTTTAGAAGGTGAGTATATAAGCGAGTATGAAAGCAAGCATGATAGTCAGCTCAAAGAAAACCGTTGCAAAGTCGGCGCTTTGAGCTCGATTATTGTGCACGATATTCCGCTTCTCGCGCAAGTAATTGACAGCATTCCATTTAGTTTTGACCATATTATTACAGTTGAAGCGCCTAAAGATGTTCGCATTGCGCGAATGATAATCGAGCGCAAAATGAGCCAGAATCAGGCGCAGCAGCGCATAAATAATCAAGTTGAAGAGATTGTGCGAAGGAAAATCGCGGATTTTGTGGTTGATTCTACAAAACCTATGGAAGTTATGCTTAAAAGCGTTGATTCAAAAATTAAAACGTGGATTAGTAAGGATGAGTAAGGAGCATTAGAGACCCAAAGGAAAAGTCGCCAGCAACCGCGCGATTGTTGGGTTTTAGTAAAATAAATAAAATGCTCTTGGAGAAAAGTAATGTCGAATAAAATTCAGCGCACAAACAAGCCTTTTGTAGTAAAAGCGCCATACAAGCCTTCTGGCGACCAGCCGCAAGCAATAGACGAGCTGGCGAATCGCATTGAAAACGGCGAAAACGATGTTGTTTTAATGGGCGCAACTGGCACTGGTAAAACTGCTACAACCGCTTGGCTTATTGAGCGTTTGCAAAGGCCTACACTTATTATTGAGCCAAATAAAACCTTGGCGGCTCAGCTTTGTGCGGAATTTCGCGAGCTTATGCCAGATAATGCTGTGAGCTATTTTGTGTCTTACTACGATTACTATCAGCCAGAAGCGTATATTCCGCAAACAGACACGTATATTGAAAAAGACTCGAATATTAACGACGATGTTGAGCGTCTTCGTCACGCAGCTACAGCGAATTTGCTTACGCGTAGGGATTGTGTTGTTGTAGCTACTGTTTCGTGCATTTATGGACTCGGTACCCCAGAGGAGTATGCCGAGCGAATGCTTATGCTGAGTGTTGGCCAGCAACTTGAGCGAGACGATTTATTACGTCAATTTGTTAGTATGCAATACAAGCGTAACGACATTGCGTTTACGCGCGGAACTTTTAGAGTGCGCGGAGATACGGTTGAGATTATTCCAGTTTACGGAGAATTAGCTGTGCGAATTGAGTTTTTTGGTGACGAAATCGACAGAATTACAATGTTGCATCCGCTTACTGGGGAAGTGATTCGCCAAGAGAGTAGCGTTCATATTTTCCCAGCGTCTCACTATATTGCAGGTCCGGAGCGCATGGAGCGTGCGCTTGAGGCGATTGAGAAAGAGCGTGACGAACGCGTTGCGCAGCTTAAAAAGCAAAATAAATTGCTGGAAGCTCAGCGTTTGGAAATGCGAACTACGTACGATTTAGAGATGCTTCGCCAAGTGGGTGTGTGCACAGGAGTGGAGAATTATTCGAGGCATTTTGACGTCCGCGCGGCTGGCACGCCTCCGCATACGCTTCTTGACTTTTTCCCAGACGACTTTTTGCTTGTTTTAGACGAATCGCATGTAACCGTGCCGCAAATCGGAGCTATGTACGAGGGAGATGCTTCGCGCAAAAGAACGCTTGTAGAGCATGGCTTTAGGCTGCCATCTGCAATGGATAATCGCCCGTTAAAGTGGAACGAATTTTTGGAGCATGTTGGTCAAACTGTGTATCTTTCTGCAACGCCTGGAGACTATGAGCTTGGGCTTTCGGATGGCGTAGTTGAGCAGATTATTCGCCCAACTGGCTTGCTGGATCCTAAGATTGAGGTTAGGCCTGTGGAAGGGCAGGTTGACGATTTGCTTGCGGAAATCAAGGCTAGAGTTGCAAAAGATGAGCGCGTGCTTGTTACTACGCTTACAAAGAAAATGGCGGAAGACTTAACTGATTACTTTTTGGAGCTTGGTATTAAAGTTGAGTACTTGCATTCGGATGTTGATACTTTGCGCAGAGTGGAGCTTTTGCGCGAGCTTCGCGAAGGCAAAATTGATGTGATTGTTGGCATTAATTTGCTTCGTGAGGGCTTGGATTTGCCAGAAGTTTCGCTTGTTGCGATTTTGGATGCAGATAAGGAAGGCTTCTTAAGATCTTACCGTTCGCTTATTCAGACGATTGGCCGCGCTGCTCGTAACGTTTCGGGAACTGTGCTTATGTATGCAGATAGCGTTACGGATGCTATGAGCAAGGCGATTAGCGAGACGGAGAGGCGTCGCGAAAAGCAAATCGCGTATAACAAGGCGCATGGAATTGACCCTAAGCCTTTGCGAAAGAAGATTAGTGACGTTAACGACATGCTTGCTAAAGAGGATGTTGATACTCAAACTTTGCTAGCAGGCGGTTACAGGAATGCTAATAAGGCTGGGAATTCGCATTATGGAGTGCCAAAAGAGCCAAATCTTGGGCAGCAAAGTAAAGAAAAGCGTATGGCGAATATATCCGCCTTGCCGCAAAGCGATATTATGTCTTTGATTAAGAATTTGAGCGAGCAAATGCATGTTGCTGCAGAACAGTTGCAGTTTGAGCTTGCTGCTCGTTTGCGCGACGAGATACGCGATCTTAAAAAAGAGTTGCGTCAAATGGATGCGGCTAATAAGTGATGTATTAAGTTAGCGTGATTGATCGTGAGTTAATCGTGAGTTAATCGTGCGAAATTTAGTTATGTTATGTGAGTGATTATTGATTATCTCTGTTTTTGCTATGTCTTTGCATTGATAGAGAATCAGCCATGGAATATTCTAAATTTTGTTAATGTGAAAAAATAAATTTATTTTATTTTTTTGAAAAAATACTTGACAAAAGGATTGAGAGAGAGCATGCTCAGACAGACAGACAGACAGACAGACAGCGTGATTTTGTCTTTTTTGTAACATAATTTTTTACAATTTTCACCACTCTATAAACTATTTATTTTGAATTCGCACATATGAGTGGTCTGCGCATATTTCTATACATTTTTGGCCTATAAACCTATATTTGCGCTATATAAATTTTTGAATTTAATAAAAAATTATTATTACTATAATCATTAATTTGGTTGGGAATAAAAATGAATAATAAAAGAATAAATAAAGTTATTAGTTTAGTAGTTACTTTTATAGCTACGATTGGACTTTTTGCTGGTATAGTCACTGCACAAGCAGTTGAAGTTAATAATACGAATAAGCAACCGCTACACATATCTATGAACTATGCAAAAGAATTAGGCAAAGGTCATACAACGCCTGGGGCGCTTGGACAGCTTAGCTCTGACATGGAAAATATGTGGAAAAATCTTCCAATAACAGTTATCGATAGTCATGGTAAAGAGCTTGAAGTTAAGAAAGAATTAAATGGTCACTGTGAACGCACTGTTGGCAATTTTGCGAATGGCGAAAAAGTAACTATAAAAGTTGATACTTCAAAGCTTCCTGATAGCTATAATCTTTCTTGGGAGTCTGATTATACGTATCCTAAACCAACTAGGAATTATGCTGAATTTCAAGCAGTTGTTGATAGTAGTACGCCTGTACGTATTTCGCTAAATCAAATGAAGGTGAAATTCGACTTACAAGGAGGAAATATTGGCGGTAAATCAGATGCAATCATAAATACTGTAAAAAAAGATAATACGGTTGATTTTCCAGCTGATCCAACAAAAGATAATTTAGTGTTTGGCGGATGGTTTACCGAGCTACCTGATATTGAACCTTATCGGAAGAGTGGCACTGTAGGCAAACGTTACTATTGGAATAATAAATCGCCATTTTCTGATTATAGTCGTGATTGGATGTCGTGGAACGATGAGAAATTAGACCCATTGTATGACGGCATATTTTTACTCCGTGCACAATGGAATGCTCGTGCGACTTTTAACGCAAATGGAGGAGTGTTCAATAATAAAAATGAGAACACGAAGTACGAAGTAACTATAGCTGGTAAAAAAATTACGTTTGCTCAAGCGCCTACGCGCGAAGATTATCAGTTCTTAAACTGGGCGGATGCTGCTGGTAACACTTACAATCCAGGTGATACTTATACTTTGAATGCTAATACCGTGTTTACTGCCGAGTGGAAGCAGATTCGCAATACAGTTACTTTCAAGAACGGCGATAAGACTCAAACGGTAAAGGTGGAAACTGGTAAGGCTATTGATACGGATGCCTTGACTGGCCAGTCTATGCCTAAGAATCCAACGAAGGATGGTTATACTTTCAAAGAGTGGAATACAAGCTCGGATGGTAAAGGTAAAGCATTTACTGGCACAACGACTGTTGATAGTGATTTGACTGTGTATGCCATCTTTACGAAGAATACAGGCAGCGATGATGGTGGCGATAATGACGACAACAATGACAGCGGAAGTGTTGAACCAGATTCAAGCGATAATCCTGAATTGAATGTTGGAGGCGGCAGCGTAAATAACAATAGAACGTTAGACAGTGCTGCGAACGGCTCGGCAGATGGTGCTGCAAATGGTGCAGCTGCCAATGGCTCGTCAAACGGTCTCGCAAACAGAAGCGGTTCTGCTAAGTCGCGGACTGCTGGCACGCGCTCTTCTGGAGTGCTGCCAAATGGTGGTGCGGATGCCTCTGGAGTAACTCTTGCGTCCTTCGTCTCTATTGTGTTTGGCTTGTTTGTGGCTTCTGGAGCTGTGCTAAATCGCAAGCGTGCTAAGTATTTGCGCTAGTTTGCATTATTGTGTAAGTCATAAATAAATTAAGGCGGGCACTGGTTAAACGGTGCTCGCCTTGTTCTTTTAGATTGCCTTATTGTTTCTTGCGCTTTGTCGTTTGCGTTTGCAATTCCTATTCAGTTATATTACTTTAGTTGGTCTGAATTATATACAATGTAATGATAATATGTTGAATATAAACGAATATTTGCGTATAGTAAAAGAAGATGGAGGTATTGTTGTGACTACTACGAATTTAAATATCAGAACAGATAAGGGAATTAAAGAACAAGCTGATAAGATTTTTTCAGAACTCGGTCTCAATATGACAACAGCAATTAACATGTTTTTGCGAACAACTATTCGTGAGAACGGGATTCCATTTTCTCTTAAATTAGAGGTTCCAAATGATACAACGATTGCTGCTATTGAGGAGGGTAGACGAATTGCATCTGATCCTAGTGTAAAGGGTTATAGGAATATGGAAGATCTTAAGGCGGCTCTTGATTTATGAAATACGAAGTAAAATTCACGAATCAATTCAAAAAAGATCTTAAATTAGCTAAGAAACAAAATAAAAATACGGATAATCTTTCAGAAGTAATTAATGTTTTAGCCAATGGTGGCGTGCTAGAAGCTAAATATTGCGATCATTCTCTGACTGGAAAATATAGCGGAACAAGAGAATGTCATATTGAACCAGATTGGCTTTTAGTATATGAAATTAAGAATGAAGTTCTTGTTTTGATGTTATATAGGCTTGGTACGCATTCAGAATCGTTTAAGAAATAAAATAACACATTTTTAAATCTACAGCTTTTTTATTGATAAAAGGTTTAATGTGCAAGCGTAAGTGCGATGTTTCATAGTTTTCCTTGCGAATTGGTGGGATATTAGTACGACGATTGGCGAGTTTTTGTTCCGACGATTGGCGAGATATTGATATGACGATTGGCTATGTTTAGAAATGTGGTTGTAAGTGCTAAACGTTAAAAGGTTTAATTAGTGGCGGCTCATCAATGCGATGGAATCTAAAGGTGATGTGTTGCTTATGATTATGGCCTCTCTTGCATGGCAGGAATCGGAGTAGCTTTCAAAGAATGTTAAGATGGGTATTCAGTTCAGATATCAGAACTGCGAGATTCATATCAATCACAACTGGTTCTTGGGATACACCAAAGATGAGAACGGACACCTTGCAGCAATACATGGTGTTTTTGTCATTTATAGAAAATTTATATGGTGGAATTATGCCAGGATTGAATTTATCAACCAAATAGTTTATAGCGTAATAAGTTTAGGTGTGTTTTAGACATAGAGGATAACGATGAAGACATTTGATATGATTAAAGAATTATGTAATAAAAAAATATAAGCGTTTCGGAACTTGCCAGACGGATAGGGCAGACTTCGCAGAACTTTGGTAAGAAACTGAAACGAGATACAGTTACTCTTGAGGAGTTGAAACAGATAGATGATGTTATGAAGGTTACCTTTGAGCAATCATTTATCTTCCCGGGTGGAGAAATGATAAAAACAAGTAATGAGTGAGAGAAATCATGGCATACGAAAAGAAAAGTATTAGAGCAATAATAGATGATGTAAATAGTAGAAGATTCTATCTTCCTGCTATTCAAAGAAAATATGTGTGGGGAGATTCACAGATCACAAGATTAATGGATTCTATCATGCTTGGATATCCTATTGGAACTTTTCTTTTTTGGAAAGTTAAGAAAACTATTGTGAACCAAAAAGAGTATTCAATGTATGAATTTATAAAAGATTACCATGAGCGAGATATGTGTAAGAATCCGGCTGCACCGCAGCCGTTCCCGTTTGGTAGTGGAGATGAAACGATCTGGGCTGTTTTGGATGGCCAGCAGAGATTGACTTCTCTATACATAGCTTTGCAAGGAAGTATGAGCAGAAAACTTCCAAACAAAAGATGGAAGAATGATGATGCATTTCCGAAGAAAGAACTGTACTTTGATTTGCACAGTGAAAAAACTGATGATGAGGACATTTCTTACGATTTCAGATTTTTAACAGCAGAAGAAGCCGCAAAGAATAAGGACAATAAGATATGGTATTTAGTAAAAGATATTCTTAAGTATTCAGCTGAAGATTTATTAACAGAAGTTATCATTCCAAATGGCTGGGCAACAGATAAAGTTGCAACAAAGAACATTTCGCTTTTACATACAAGACTTGTTACTGATGAAATTATCAACTACTTTGAGGTAGAAAAAGATTCGATTGACAGCGTATTAGATATTTTCGTTAGAGTAAATTCTGGTGGAACCGTTCTTTCAAAGAGTGACTTGTTATTCTCTACTATTGTTTCTCATTGGGATAAGGCAAGGGATGAAATTGATAAGTTGCTTTCTGAAATAAATAAGAAAGGCGAAGGATTCAAATTCTCTAATGACTTTATAATGCGAACTTGTTTGTATCTTTTAGATATGTCCGTAGCATTAAAAGTAGAAACATTCAAAAAAGACAGTGTATTAAAAATAAAACAAAACTGGGCTGCAATCCGAAAAGCCATCAAGGATACAGTTGATTTGTTAAATGAGTTCGGATTTAATTCAGAAAACATGATTTCTTATGTGGCTGTTTCTCCTATGGTTTACTACAGATACAAAGGTGGTAATTTCGATTCAAGCAGTAAAGCTGAATTAAGAAAATATATTGTAATCGCACAGGTAAGACAGATTTTTGGCACCGCATCAAACTCTGCGCTGACAAGCATAAGAGAGGCATTGAAGGCTGCGCCATCTAATTCATTTAGTATGAAAAATCTAAATGGGATTAGATTCACAGGTGGCAGAACTCTTAGATATACTGCGGATGAGATTGATGCAATGTTTGACACATATGAGATTGGTGCCTATACATTTATGTTGTTATCTCTTCTGTATCCAAATTTGAAATATAGTCAGAAGGGATTTCATCAAGATCATATGCATCCGTATACGGGATTTGAAGAAAGCAAAATTGATGGTTTGATATTGCCGGACGGAACAGTGATTGATGATGATACTAAAGAAGATTGGCGTAGAAGAAGGAACACATTAGCAAACCTTCAATTGTTGGAAGGTAGAGAGAATGAATCCAAGAATGCGACACCACTCGTTGATTGGTTGAAGATTACTGAAAATAGTGAAAATGCTAAGTACATTCCGTGTGATATTTCTTATGAACTTTCAAATTTTGAAGAGTTTATGGAGAAACGTCAGGAATTGATGAGCAATGCATTAAAGGATATTCTTTTATAGTATTTTCCTATACAAGCAATAAGGCAACCCAACGCTTGTGTCGGCTCGACATACCGATTTTCAGGGGGATGACTGTTCTATGATTGCCCTATACAGCAGATGGGTTATAGGTTACTCGTTGAACAATCAATCCACGTGGAGAGTGTTGTATTAATGTTGAGGGGTTAAAGCTGGGTGTGCATCTCGTAACGTTCAAAATTACGCTACTTCTTTCGCTACTTAGTTCGTTTCAATTCTCGCTCAAAAAATCGTGTATTAGTTGTTTGTGTCGTTAACAATATTTTCTATATTTCTGCCTGAGTAGAAGATACGGATAACAGTAACTGTAGTTTTATTTTCGTCTACTTGGTAAAAAACTGTGTAGTTATCTATGGGAACTCTGTGTATTCCTTTAGAACACCACGGCTCCCACTTAACAAGTGTATATCGCATAGGCATAGTCTCAAGAGAACGTATAGCATGCTTAATGCGGTTGACTTGTTTTTCAGCTATTCTTAGAACTTATAATGTAAAACGAATGTATTCGTATAGCTCTGTAAGATCAAGGAACGCTTGTGGAGAATAAATGATTCTGTATGATTTGCTCATACTCCGTATTCTTTAGCGAAGAATTGGTCTACTTCATCTGCACTGTATTGTTTGCCAGTTGAAATAGAGTCGATGCCTTTTTGTAATTCTGCATCAAGTTCGGCTCGAGTTAAATTACCTAAAGCAAGCGGTTTTTCCTGCTTATTAGTTGGCAAGCGGAGTTCAAAAGGCATGCCTTTTTGTAAAACGATTTGACTATAAAGCATTTGGATTGCTGAAGATGGTGTTATGCCAAGCTGGTTCAATATGCTTTCAGCGTTTTCTTTAAGATTTGTATCTATTCTTGCATATACAGCGTTCGTGTTTGTCATTGTGTTCGCGTCCTTTCTGACCTTATTTTACAAAATAGTTGCAAGCATATGCAAGCAAATGAAAGCAAAAGTTTAACTACTATTCAGATTATAGCTTTCCGTTGTTGGTTTAGGTATTTTTTGTTGGATGGAAATTAGGCGTATTGGTAAACCTGAAGGAGTGTGAAGATGGCTGCAAAATATTAAGATGTGCAAGAATTGCTAGAAAAAGCTAATTTTAATGCTAGCTTGAGTTTGCTTTAGTGAGGACGATTGGAAAGCTCGGTGTGTGAAATACATGTCGTCAAGTCATAAAGGCCAAAATATTTAGTGTGTGCAGCAATTTTTTTGTTGTGTGTATTTTCATGTTTTATGCGAGCGCTACTTAATGCGTAATGCGTATCAATGCGTATAATCGTATAATAATGTGATAAAAAACACCAAAATATGTATAATAATGTGATTAAATGCACTAAATTATGTATAATAATGTGATACACGATAAAAGATAACGCAAAATATAACAGAATAACCGCAGAATTGTTGCAACATAATAACGTAGAAGAACAATCACGCGTAAAAACAGCAACGCACTAATACGGCTGCAATATCTAATAGCGTAATGAAAGATGAAAGGTGAGTAATCATGAAAAGACTGATTATGAGCAAACTTTTAGCATGGAAGAACTCACCGTATCGTAAACCATTGATATTAAAAGGCGTGCGTCAAGTTGGTAAAACTTGGATATTAAAAGAATTTGGTAAGCTTTACTACAAAAATATTGCTTATTTTAACTTCGACGAAAACAAAGAATATAAGCAATTCTTTGAAACCACTAAAAATGTGGAGCGAATTTTACAAAACCTAATGCTTGCAAGTGGCCAAAAAATCGAACCAGAGAACACGCTTATCATATTTGACGAGGTTCAGGACTGCCCAGAAGTAATAAACTCGATGAAATATTTTTGTGAAAACGCTCCGCAATATCATGTTGCTTGTGCTGGATCATTGCTTGGAATAACGCTTGCCAAACCATCTTCATTCCCAGTTGGAAAAGTTAATTTTATGCAAATAAACCCAATGAATTTCACAGAGTTTTTACTTGCTAATGGAGATGAAAATCTAACGAAGTTTATTGAACAAATCGATAAAATAGAGCCGATTCCAGACGCATTTTTTAATCCGCTATACGAGAAATTAAAAATGTATTATGTTACAGGGGGAATGCCTGAGTCAGTTTTAATGTGGGCTAAAGCACGAGATGTAAACGCAATGCAAGAAACATTGTTTGAGATTATAACAGCTTATGAACGAGATTTTGCGAAACATCCTAATGTTAGTGAGTTTCCTAAAATATCAATGATTTGGAATTCTATTCCATCTCAACTGGCGCGTGAAAACAAAAAATTCTTGTATAAAGTTGTTAAAAATGGTGCTCGGGCAAGAGAATATGAAGACGCTTTGCAATGGTTGGTGTCGGCACAATTGGTGTATAAAATTTATAGAAATACTGCGCCGAATTTACCTATTGCTGCTTATGATGATGTATCTGCTTTTAAGATTTATTTGGCAGATGTTGGCTTGTTAAGGCGATTAGCTCAACTTGCTCCTACTGCGTTTGCGGAAGGCAATAGACTGTTTACTGAGTTTAAGGGTGCTTTAACGGAAAATTATATTTTGCAGGCGTTACTTACTCAATTTGAAGTTATGCCTAGATACTGGTCTCAAACGAATCTGCCTTATGAAGTGGATTTTCTTATTCAACGAGAAAATGATATTTTCCCTGTTGAGGTTAAATCTGAAGCAAATATTAACAGTAGAAGTTTGAAAAAGTTTAAAGAACTATTCCCTAATCAAACGAAATTACGTATACGATTCTCGCTGAATAATCTAAAACTAGACGATGATATGTTGAATATTCCGTTATTTATGGCTGATTACACGGATAAGCTTATAGAACTTGCGCTGAAAGATTGCACTGAAAGAAAATGATTGATAAGTTAGCGTGACTAATCGCAAGCTGGTTGTGGTTAATAAGCGAGCGCAGCTAGTCGCAAGTTAGTCATGTTTAATCGTAGTAAATAAATAGTTGCGAGTTTTGCGTATAGGTCACAATTTGCTGGTACACTATTACTCGGAAAGTGGGTATTTTCCCATTTAAAAATAAACAAAGGAAACAGGCAGGCATTATGAGAAAAGCCAAAATTGTTGATACTATTGGACCAGCTACCGAATCGTTAGAGGGCATTACCAAGCTTGTTGAAGCTGGCATGGATGTTGCTCGCTTAAACCGTTCGCATGGCACTCCTGAAGATCATTTGCGCGTTTACAACAATGTGCGCGAAGCTTCAAAGACCACTGGTCGTAATGTTGCTGCTCTTGTTGATTTGCAAGGTCCAAAGATTCGTTGCGGCTGGTTCAAGAAGAACGCTGACGGCGAAGACAAGGTTTATTTGGAAGAGGGCCAAGAGTTCGTTATAACCACAGACGATATTGAGGGTGATGAGCATCGCACTTCCACAACCTTCAAGGGTTTGCCAGGAGATTGCCACGCAGGCGATCCAATTTTGATTGATGATGGCAAGGTTCGTCTTGAGGTTACCAAGGTAGAAGGCAACGACGTACACACTAAGGTTGTTGTTGCTGGTCCAGTTTCTAGCCACAAGGGCATTAACCTTCCAGGTGTTGCCGTTTCTCTTCCAGCATTGACTGAAAAGGATGAGGCCGATCTTCGTTGGGCTATTCGCACGGGTGCAGACATTATTGCAATGTCCTTCGTGCGTTTTGCTACCGATATTGATCGCGCTCACGAAATCATGGACGAAGAAGGCCGCCGCATTCCAATCGTTGCAAAGATTGAGAAGCCACAGGCTGTTGCAAACTTGGAAGAGATTGTTAAGACCTTTGACGGCATTATGGTCGCTCGTGGAGATATGGCAGTGGAGATGCCACTTGAGCAGGTTCCACTCGTTACCAAGCGCTGCATTGAGCTTTCTCGCCAATACGCAAAGCCAGTAATCGTTGCTACCGAAGTTCTTGGATCAATGGTTAACTCTCCAGTTCCAACTCGTGCAGAGGCTTCTGATTGCGCTAACGCTGTTCTTGACGGCGCCGATGCAACTATGACCTCTAACGAGACCGCAGTCGGCAAGTATCCAGCAGTTACCGTTCAGACCATGTCTCGTATTTCTCAATACGCTACTGAAAACGGTTACGATCGCATTCCATCTGTGGAGCTTGACATGTCTAGCACGGGTGCAGTTTCTTCTGCAGCTGTTGACTTGGCAGACAAGCTCAACGCTAAGGCGATTGTTGCTTACACGCAGACTGGTCGTACTGTTCATCGCATTTCTCGCGAGCGCCCAGCTGCTCCAATCTATGGCTTGACCAACAATGAGCACACTTATCACTGGTTGGCTTTGAGCTGGGGCACTGAAGGCTTCTTGATTAACGAGGATTACCACGATATGAACCGTCACGATCTTATGATCTTTACCGACAAGGTTCTTCGTGAAGCTGGTAAGGTTGAAGACGGCGACAAGATTGTTGTTTTGAGCACTGCTCAGGGTGAGCGCCAGGCTGGTCGTACAGACTCTATTTACGTTCACACCGTTGGTGCTTGCGATTAATCGATAGCTGATTGCTAGTTAATCGTTAGTTTTCTAAACGCGCATCCTTTTGGGTGCGCGTTTTTGTTTAGTGCGAATCTTGTGATTTCTTACGTTACGATTTAAGTTCGAAGTTGTCGATTCCCGCGTTTGTTTACCATTTGAGCCAATGAGGGAACAAATGCAGGAATGAAAAACGCTACGAGAATTAGGTGTGTCGTTTGGTGTGTTGTTTGTGTGTTGTGCAAAATCGCATGAGAGAGAGGATAACAAAAACGCCGCTTAGCATGTAAGCGGCGTTGTGCACGTGCCCCCGGTGAGACTCGAACTCACACTGCACAGATTTTGAGGCTGTTTCCTCTACCAATTGGGATACAGGGGCATCTTAAATTATCCGCGTTTTAACGCGACTTGATGACTATACCACATTTTGTAGAGTAATCAAATATACCGCGTGTTGCGCGTAAGAAAGCGAGTTGCAACCGCGCGGAAAAATCGCCAGCAACCGCGCGCCAAAAACCCAAAGTAAAATAAAAATAAATAAATATAAATCAAAACAGAATAAAAACAGAAATATTAATTTGCAAATTCTTTAAGACTGGGTGTGTTGATGTAAGAATTTTGGTATAATTGCAACTTGCGCCTCTGTAGCTCAATGGATAGAGCAACGGCCTTCTAATCCGTTGGTTGCGCGTTCGAATCGCGTCGGGGGCACTTTGCTTTGCTCTTGTGTTATGTGAAAAATGTTTGTCACGTATTATGCAAAATAAGGAGCACTTGTGGAAAATCATAGTGTAATGGAAAATGCTAGTGTAGCAGCATCAATAATTCTGGCAGCAGGTGATGGGACGCGCATGCGTTCAACAACGCCTAAAGTATTGCATAAGTTTGCTGGAAAAACGTTCTTAAATCGCGTAATGGACGCAATGGCAGGCGTAAACCCAGGGGAGCTTGCTGTTGTAGTGCATGCTCAAGCGCAACGAGTGTCGGCAGCTGCGCAAAGCTACGACAATGCTGTGCGGATTGTAAATCAAGACGATAAGCCTGGAACGGGTAGGGCTGTGCAATGCGCAATGCATGACCTTAACGAGGCTTCAAAACAAGAATGCGGTAATGCGCTTAAAGGGGCTGTGTTAATCGCAGCAAGCGATATGCCACTTTTAGATACGCAAACATTGCAATCATTAATCGATTTTCACAATAATCAGGGCAATGTGGCAACTGTTTTAACTGCTGTTTTAGACGACGCCACTGGCTACGGGCGAATTGTGCGAGAAGCAAATGGTGATGTTTTGCGAATTGTAGAACACAAAGATGCCAATGCAGGAGAGCTTGCGATTAAGGAAGTTAATACGTCTGTGTACGTGTTCGATGCGGAAGTGCTTACAGACGCAATATCCAACCTTAACTCCAAGAACGCTCAAGGCGAGTTTTACTTAACGGATGCGCTAGAGCACGCTCGCACAATGGGACGAGTTGGAGCAATGGCGGCAGCAGATTCGTTGAGTGTAGAAGGCGTGAATACGCGCGTTCAGTTAGCTGCGCTTGCAAAAGCATACAACAAGCGCGTTTGCGAAAAGTGGATGCTTGAAGGCGTAACGATTCTAGACCCAGAAAACACGTGGATTGAAGACGATGTTGTTTTGCAAGAAGATGTTACGGTTCTTCCAGGCTGCTTCTTGCAAGGGCATACAACTGTTAAAAGCGGCGCTGTTGTAGGACCGTACACTACGCTTATTGATGCGCAAGTTGACGAAGACGCGGTTGTGGAGCGCTCGCGTGTGCAAGAATCGCATATTTGCCGCGCTGCAAACATTGGTCCGTGGACGTACTTGCGACCAGGAAATGTGCTTGGCGAGGAGAGTAAAGCTGGCGCGTTTGTGGAAATGAAGAAAGCACATATTGGAAACGGCACTAAGGTTCCGCATTTGAGCTATATGGGCGACGCTGATTTGGGAGAGCACACGAATATTGGCGGTGGCACGATTACAGCAAACTACGATGGCGTGCATAAAAACCATACGACTATTGGCTCTAACGCGCATGTTGGTGCAGGAAACCTGTTTGTAGCTCCAGTTACTGTTGGAGATGGAGTTACAACGGGTGCAGGATCTGTTGTGCGTCACGATGTTCCAGCGGATTCCATGGTGTATTCGGAAAATACGCAGCACGTTGTAGAAGGCTGGAAGCCAGCTTGGGGGCGCTAGTTCGATAGTTCGATAGTTTGCTAGTTCGATAGTTAAGGAGAAACATATGGCGGCTTTAGAAAGCTCTGTTAACGCGATTAGGATTGCTGCGTCTGCAGCCGATAGGTTAAAAGCCACTAATTGCCAGGCTTTTGACGTTAGCAATCTGCTTGGAATTACAGACGCCATGCTGATTGTTTCTGCATCTAACGAGCGTCAAGTCTTAGCTGTTAGTGAAGAAATCGAAAAAGACTTGTACTTAAAAGACAACAAGCGCAAGCCAATATCTAGAGAAGGCTTGGAACTAGCACAGTGGGTTTTGCTTGATTTTGGCGACTTTGTGATTCATATTATGCACGAGGAAGCGCGCGAGTTTTATCGCCTTGAGCGTTTGTGGAATGATTGCCCTGTAATTGATTTGCAACTTCCAGAGCATAGCGAGAGCGATGCGGATGGCGATGATGGCGATGATTCAGATGATGGCGATGATTCAGATGATGGCGATTATGTCGATGATGCGCAAAATGGCGATAATCAAGAGTCTGAAAGGTAGCGCAAGATAATGGTGGATTTTGTTGAAAGCGCAACGCAAATTGCGCATAATGCCAATAAAAACAGCGCTCACGAGGGCATTGCGCGTTCTGTAATGCTTGTTCGCCATGGTCAGACGCCTTATAATGCACAATTTAGACTTCAAGGCATGATTGATATTGCTTTAGATGAGTCTGGAATAGAACAGGTGACTCGCTCTGGCAAGGCTTTGCGCGTGCTATTTGGAGCTTCCGACTTAGAAGACCCAAAGAACCCAAATAGCCAGGAGCACGTGCGCATTACACCAGAAGAAGCGGACGCTAATTTTGTTGCCATTGTTTCGCCTCTTATTCGCGCACAACAAACGGCTCACGCTTTTGCAGATAAGATTGGTCTTAATGTGCATGTTGAAGATGGCGTGCGCGAGCGATTTTTTGGCGAGTGGGAAGGTCTTAATCGCCAGCAAATTAGCGAAAAATGGCCAGAAGATTTTAATGCTTGGGTAAAAGGCGAAGGTGGAGAGCTTAATCACGGTGCAGAAACTAAGCAAGAAGTTGGCGAGCGCGCGGCGAAAGCTGTAGAAGATTGGGCGCGCAAAACTGGATCGGATCGCGATTTACTAGTGTTCTCGCACGGATCTTGCCTTTCTCAAACTGTTCATAAGCTTCTTGGATTAGACAAGGTAGATCCTTCTTATAAGACGATTGGCGGAATGGGAAACGGCCGTTGGGCGCGCTTAATTCCAAGCCAAAATTCAGATGGCTCGATTCATTGGCGTTTGGATGCTTACGATCAAGGTCCTGCAGCAGACCCTACAAGCCAGCGTCTTATTCGCATTTGGGGAGCAGCTTAATCTGCGTAATCTCTCCTTTTTACCGCTTATATTTCGAAAACTACCGTTTAGCGATTTTGTAAAGACAGACTATTTACAGTGCCGTATAGTCAAAATTACAAAACAAAAAGCTAGCAAACGCTAAGAAAAGTTAGCAAAGTTAGCAAAAGCTAACGGTAGTATACGGAAGGGAGGCTTGATGAAAGTAACAATTGCTATTGTGCCGCCAGAAGAAGAGCAGCACGCTCAATTGTCAGTTCACAATATTGACGATAATCTTAAACGCATTATAGCCAATTTGCAAAGCATTGATTCTAAAGATGCAAAATCAAGCAATACTGAAAATAATACTGAGATTGCCGAAAATAATACTGCGAATGCGGCAAATAGCAACAATAATTCATTTATATACGGTTATATTAATGATTCGATTATTGTTATGCACGAGCCGGATGTGATTATGATTTGCGTTGAAAATTCGCGCGTAATCATTCACAGTGATAAAGGTGAGTGCGTTTCTTACAAGCGCCTAATGGATTTCGACAATCCGCAATTCGCGTCGTTTGTGCGCATATCTAAATCCGCAATTGTGAACTTAAATCGCATTGTTCGAGTCGATCCAGGATTCGGCGGAAGTATGAGCGTAAAAATGGACGACGGAAGCGTTGAGTGGATTAGTCGCAGATGCTTAGCAGGCTTCAAAAAGCGCTTAGGAATGTAGTTTTAAGCGTATTTTTTATTACTAATTTTTAATACTAATTTTTTAATACTTAAAAAGGAAACGATTATTATGGAAAAGCAAGTTACAACAATAGGCAAAACAATGGTAAAAAACATTGTTAAAGGCATTGGCATAGCGTGCACTATTTTTACTGCAATTAGTTTTGTGTCAAGCTTGTTAGCAAATACCGCAGTTGGAAACAGAATCGCATCTTATGCTGTAGCGTCGTTTGTTATTGGCATAGGCTATGGAGTATTCGCTATTTTTTGGTCGAATGAGCGTATGTCAAATCTTGCAAAATTCGTTTTTGCACTAGTTCCACCAATTGCTATTCAATTTATTGTGTCTGTGATTGTTGGATGGATTTCATTCAAAGATGAGCCAGCTGTGATTTGCGGATGGATTTCGTTCACTGTTGTTTTCCCGATTGCAATTGCTGCAATAATTTATTACTTCGAGAAGAAGAAAGCGGAAGAAATGAACGCTAGATTGCAAGCATTGCGTAAAGAAAGCAAGTAAATTAGTGACAATTAAATAATTTAAGTAAAAATTTAAGTAAATAAAATAATCAAATAAAAAGTGAGTGGTGTTCATCTTCGCCTTTGAAGAAGAACGCCACTCGCTATTCTAAAACGCGTCATAGAATGGTCATAATTTATTCGGCGTTTTGTTAGATTTTTGCTAAAAATTAGTATTTTGATTAATCTTTAGCAATTCGCTAATCAGCTAATCGACCAATTGACTAATCTTTAGCAATCGTCTTTCCAGCATTAGCTCCAGAAGTCAAATCCTGAATTTCAGTGATTTCCATAACAGGAACAGCAGCAGGCTTCTTTGTGCCTTTTTCTTCTGCAACGCGCACTTGCTCATTGTAAATCGCGTCATTCGTGTGAAGTGTAACTGTTCCGCGGAAGCGATAGCCCTTCTTTTCTGCCAAATTTGCAACAGCAACAACAAGCTGGCTGCCGTCTTGCAAGTTCTTAAAATGCTGACCTGCAGTGCGCTCGTGGTATGCAAGGTGATTATCGTCTAGAACAAACATCGACATCTTTGGGCCAAGATCAAGCTCGCCCTCTTTGCTAATCGTTGCAATCCAAGCCAAATTGTTCTCAATAAAAGTCTTTATATCTTCACTAAGAGTTGCCATGTTGAGTCCTTTCTTCAACTGATTATTGCGCAATCGCGCAATCATGCGATTATGTTTCAATCACTTTTAAGATTACGCGCAATCGTGCATATAAAGGCTTAAAATTCGGCAAGTTTTTGCAAAAACACCTAAGCTTGTGACATAAATCACTAATTGCACAAAGTGCGCGCTCCGAATTGCTTTTTCGCGCTACGCTTTAAGCGAAAAAGCAGGTCGGAGCGACTACAAAGTCATGGGTTGTAAATCATGAATCGTAAATATTAAGGCAATAGCGTGCTATCAAGTGCTGATTTCGCAATAAAGTAGTAAATTTTCCGAAGGAACGCCAATGGGTTGTACTTTTCTTGTTTTTGTGGCTATTCTATAAAGTTTATAAGGCAATTTAGCTAACTTAAAGAAAAATTTAATGCTATAGACTTGTTGTTTGCAATAATGAGGGGAGTGACATGAGTGAAATAAATAGCGCGGTTCAACCAAGGCAGAATAATCGAATTAACGTAAACATCGCGCGAATCATGTTGCTCTTATGCGCCGCAATTTGGGGCGGAAGTTACGTATCGTCTAAATACGCTCTAGAGGTATTCACTCCGCAATGGCTTATGGGGGTTCGCATGCTTGGAGCGTGCATAATAATGGGCGTGGTTTTCTTTAAGACGATTCGCAAAAATTTTACTAAAAAGCTAATAATTCCTTCGCTTTTAACGGGCGTTACATACTACGCGTCTTTAGTTACGCAAACAGAAGGATTAAGGTGGATTGACCCAGGCAGAAGCGCTTTTCTTACAGCTGCATATTGCGTTATAGCGCCATTTTCCGCGTGGATGATTATTAAAAAGAAGCCAACGCTTTTAGGAATTATTGCTGCTTTAACATGCGTTGTGGGCGTTGGATTCGTTGCGCTAAAGCCAGGCTTGCTTGTTCTTACGCTTTCTCACGGAGATGTTTTAACTCTTATTTGCGCGGCTGTTTTTGCGTTTAACTTAACATACTTAGCGTATTACTCTAGGCAGTACAATCCCGTTGCTTTAACATTCGGCCAGTTTAGTGTTTCTGGAGTTCTATTTTTGTGCGGAGCTGCAATAAGCGAGCCTTTGCCTAACTTTAATGCCGAAGATAATTGGATTACATTTACAAACATGTTCTATCTTATAGTGATAGTAACTGTTGTTGCTCAAGTTATTCAAAACTACACGCTGATTTATCTTTCTACAGCTAACGCTTCTGTGATTATGTGCACAGAATGCTTGTTTACATTGCTATTTTCTAGCATTCTTTACAATGAGCGAGTAACAAGCATGGCTTTTGTTGGATTTGCGTTGATTTTTGCTGCGATTCTTCTTGCAAGTTTGGCAGAGCATATTGAGCTTATAAAAGCAAGAAAAAAGCAGAGCGCTTATAAATCTAAAGCAAAAGTGGCATCTGCGCCAGCATCTACAATCTAAGTAGTAGTCAATTTGAATACTAATTAGCGAATATTTTTGGTGATTACTAATTGGTGCATATTGCTTAGCGAATAGTGGTAGATAACGATTTTTAAGGTGTGCTTGTGAAGAACTTCTTTAAGGGAATATCATTTACGCAAGTTCTAGCTGGCTCTCTTGCAGCTGTGACGGCGTTTTTGCTTTCGTCAAAAATTGGTATTGCTGGGTCTGTTATTGGCGTTGCAATAGGTTCGATTGTCTCTGCTGTAGCATCGCAACTTTATCAAAATGTTATTCACGCGTCTTCTAAAAAGATACAGTCTTCTTCTGCGCTAAAGTCAGGTTCAAGCCGCTATGAAGAAGATGACACTAAAGTGGTAAATAATGCGCGTTTTATTGCATTAGAGGATGATATGCCTAAAGAATACGAAGTTTACAATAATATGATTGATTCGAGCAAAGAAAAACAAGCTAGAAGAGTTGTTGCAATGGCTTCTAATGCAAATGTTGCAAATGTTGCTGGCGATTATTCACGCGATGTTGATTCTTTAAGTTCGCAAAGCGCAAAATCGGTGGAATCGCAAGCACTTAATGCCGAAAGCACGAGTGTTATGGAATTGTCTTCCTTAAGAAAACTAAAAGAAGAAGATAATGCGCTTTCGGAAGGAGACGAAGACTCGATTCTTACTCTTAACGACGCTAAACGCGAATTAGGAGGCAGAAGTGATTACGCAAATAGTGAAGCTAAGTATAAGAAGCTTACGATTGTTATTGCTATTTTGAGCGCGCTCGCGGCTGTTCTTCTTACTGCTGGCATTGTGTTGCTGTTTACTCAAGGAAAGGGTACAGATAATTTAGTGCCTTCTGGCCAGAATACCGAGCAGAATAATGGCCAGAATCCAAATAATCAAATGCGGCAAAATGGCCAAAATAATGGCGTTCAAAATCAAGATAAGAACTCTAAAGATGTGCAAAAAGACTCTCAAGATGCGCAAGATGAGAAAGATAGTAAAGACAGCAAAGATAGTAAAGACGGCAAAGACGGCAAGGAAGGCAAAGATTCTTCGAGCAAGAATCCTAGCGAAAAGCAAGATAAAAAGACTCACGAAAGGTCTTCCTCTTCTTCTTTAGATTCAAATGGGTCTAAGGCAGATTCTGGCGATCAAAGCTCTGAGGATTCTGGCGTTTCTGGAGCGGATTCTGGCGCGCGCGGGTCTAAAGGCGATTCCTCGGTTTCTGGCGATTCTTCGCCGTCTTCGCCTTCGACTTCGACTAACGGCTCGGGTGGTGGATCTTCTGCGCAACAAGGCGAATCTGGCTCGCAGCAATCTGGCAGTTGAGAATAGGCGGCGTGAGTAGTCGGCAGCGAATAGGAATAGCGCTAAAAACCGCTGCATACGACACGCCGAGTTTGGTTGGTAGCAAAATCTGTTGTATTCTATCAAAGGTTCGTTTGAGCTATACAACTAAAACGGGGCTATGGCGCAGCTGGTAGCGCATCTCCATGGCATGGAGGGGGTCGGGGGTTCGAATCCCCCTAGCTCCACAATTTGAAACGTCACTTTTAATCGGAGTGGCGTTTTTGTTATATTTCGATACGTATCTTATATACTTGTAAGTCCTAGTGCATGTAAATCATATTTTGCACAATCATTCTAAACTGAAAACTTAACTTAAAACTTAGAGGAGAAATTCCGCATGGTAAAGCGCGCGTGGAAAGTGGCATGCAAAATAGCCAATAATGAGCGTACGTCTGGGTTGATTATGCTCGGATTCGCTTTAGCTGGATTAATGCTTGCAAATTTGCCATTTACGTCTGCGATTTTTGAAGCTGTTTCCCACACGCAAATCGGAATTCCATACACAAATATTCACATGTCGATTAGCCACTGGGTTCAAGATGGAGTGCTAACTATTTTCTTCCTTACAGTTGGTTTAGACTTAAAGCACGAGCTTATTGCAGGTTCGCTTAGAGACCCTCGCGCGGCAGCAATGCCAATGATTTGCGCTGTTGGTGGCATGATTGTTCCGCCTATTCTTTTTGCTGGAACTGTTACAATATTCTCGGAGTTGCACGCTGGTCAAGAGATTATGCGACTTACTTCTGGAGCGCTTCCGTCTTTAGATATGGTTCGCTCTGGTTGGGCTATTCCTACAGCAACAGATATAGCGTTCTCGCTAGCAGTTCTTGCTCTTTTTGCTAAAACGCTTCCTAAAGCATTGCGCGCATTTTTAATGACTTTGGCTACAGTTGACGATCTTCTTGGAATTGCATTAATCGCATTATTCTTCTCTTCGCTTAACGCGTGGTATTGGTTTGTAGGCGTTGTTTTATGCGGATTAGTGTGGACTATGCTTGTGCGATTAAAGCGAGTTCCATGGCCTGTTGTGGCGCTTGTTGGATTGCTTGCGTGGGTTATGATGTATCAAGCTGGCGTTCACCCTACTCTTGCAGGCGTAATGGTTGGTTTGCTAACTCCTGCGCATCTTGTTCACGGCGAAAAGTCGCTTAGAGCCGAAAGGTATCGCCAAAAAATTCAGCCTTTGTCTTCTTTGTTTGCGCTTCCAGTTTTTGCACTTTTTGCAACTGGAGTTCATTTTGAAACTTTGACTTGGCAGCTATTCTTGTCTCCAATATTAATTGCGATTACGATTGCGCTAGTTGTTGGAAAGCCTCTTGGAATTATGATTACTGCTTGGATTGCTAAGAAAGTTATGGGCTTGCGCGTTCCAGACGATTTGCGCGTTCGCGATCTTTTTCCTACAGCATGCGCGTGCGGAATTGGTTTTACTGTGTCTTTGTTAATAGCTTCGCTTTCTTATAGCGACGCGGATCTTTCGGGCGAGGCACGATTCGGCGTACTAGTGGCGTCTATTATTGCGGCTGCTGTTTCTGGATTCTTGCTTGCAAAGCAATCGAATCATATGGAAGAAGAATTAGACGATATTGAAGAGTGATTAATAGCAATTAAAAGTGATTAAGATTGACTTTAATGCGCTTTTTAATCGCGATTATAAGACGACTAGAAAGTGACTAGAAGGTTTTAGAAGGTGACTTATGGTTTCTAATAATAATCCAGATAATTTAGGTAATCCAGATAATTCCTGCGACTTGCGCTCGCAAAATGGCGAACAGAACTCACCTTGGAAAGACACTTATTACAGCGGTGCCGTAATGATGCGCGGGCCGATGATTCCTAAGGAAAGCACAACGGAAACACTGTTGCAACACGATTTGCCTAATAGCGATTTGCATAATAATTACGCGTGGCAAGGCCTTGACCCTTGGCGAGTTCTTAGAATACAAGCCGAATTTATTGATGGCTTCGACGCTTTAGCAAAACTTGGATTAGCTGTTAGCGTGTTTGGTTCTGCTCGCATAAAGCCAGACGAACCAGAATACAGTAGCGCTCGCATAATGGGCAAAGAGCTTGTAAAACGCGGTTTTGCGGTGATTACAGGCGGCGGCCCTGGAATTATGGAAGCAGCAAATCGCGGAGCTGCAGAAGCTGGTGGAACAAGCGTTGGGCTTGGAATCGAATTGCCTCACGAGCAGGGCTTAAACAAATGGGTGAATCTTGGAATGCAATTCCGCTACTTTTTTGTTCGCAAAACAATGTTCCTAAAGTATTCTTCGGGAATTATTGTGTGCCCAGGCGGTTTTGGCACAATGGACGAGCTTTTTGAGTCGCTTACGCTTGTTCAAACACATAAGGTTTCTAAAATTCCTGTTGTGCTTTTCGGCAGCGAATATTGGAAAGGCCTTATGAATTGGATTGAAACTACGGTTAAAGAAAGAGGACTTATATCGTCTTTTGACCCTAGTTTGCTTGCGATTACAGACGATCCTCTAGAAGCTGTGCGAATTGCAACTGGAGATAAGTTTATTAATTAGTTTTGGCTAGTTTTGGCTAGTTTTGGCTAGTTTTGGCTAGTTTTGGCTAATTTTCCTTCATTTTTCGCTCATTTATAAGCGTTGTAAGCTGCCAAATCTCTTCTCCAACGTCGATTCCGCGTGGGCATTGCCTAGAGCATGCGCGCACGGATTGGCACGCGCTTATGCCGTCGCTAGAATCCGCCAACTCTAATCTTCGATTAGTGGCGTTATCTCTAGAATCGTTAATAAATCGCGCAGCATTTATAAGCGCTGCAGGTCCAATAAACGCTTCTCCGCCTGCATAGACTGGGCAAATTCCTTCGCACACGCCGCACATTATGCAATTGCTTAAAAGCTCAAACTTTGCAAGCTGCTCTGGGTGTTGCAAAAACTCAATAATCGCAAGCTTTCCGCTGCTGTTTCTTGTTTGAACATTTTGCGCTTGCAAGTATGGCTCAAGTCTTTTAAGCTGCGCAATCATTGGGGAAAGATCGCAAATAAGGTCTCTTTGAACAGCAAAGCCAGAAAGTGGCGCAATCTCAATAATGCCAAAGCTTCCATTTTGGATTAGTGAAGATATTTCTTTAGATTGTGACTGCAGATTGTGATTTTCGGCGACTGATGTTGTGGTTGCTTGCGACTTTAGGCTACCAGTTTTTCTAAAACCGCTTGATCGAACGCCTTGAGTTTGCGTATTTTGCCTAGCGTTTTGAGCGATTGTAGCTGTGCAAAGTAAAGTTGGCATGCCGTTTACGTTTGCAGCATCCGATCCGCAAACGCCGTGACCGCAAGAGTATCTAAATGCCAAAGTGGGGTCTAGTGTGCGCTTAATTTTAAGCAAGCAGTCTAAAATCGTGTCGTTTTTGCGCGCGCGAATCGTATAATCTTGAAGCCAATGTTTTCCGCTTAATGGTTTAGCTTGTAAATCGCCAGAATTTTGCGTCTGGAATGGGCTACTTTTGCGCTTTTTTGCAAAAGGGCTTTCCCTGTGCCTTCTAACTAAACCAGGGGAGTTGGTGGAAGCGCTTGGTGTTGAATTGGTTGAATTGGTGCTTGAATTTGTGCTTGAATCGCAAGCAACCGACGAGTCGCCAGCAACCGCGGAGTCGCAAGAACCGTCATTTGGCGTAAAACGAGATACGCGAAAAGTCACAAAAGCTTCATCGCTTGTAGTGCAATCTTGATTAATGGAATGCGCAAAGTTGCGTCTAAAATCGTCAACCATTTGCGCATACCTCCAATTCGTATAATTCTAGTTTGCCATAATACTTGCACAGAAATACTTGAGAGAAAATGCAGAAGTAGAAATACTTGCACAAAATCACAGAAGTAGCAAAAATGTTGGCTGCGCCTAACGTTAGGCTTAAATTATGACAGATGCTTTGTTTTTGCTGGATACAAATAAAGACGATGCGCCCGTTCTTGCAAATGGGATTGAAGAGGGATGGACTCTTAGCTTGCCTCAACGCGTTAAAAGGCATGCAATAAGCGCAATGCGACTTTCGGATGGCGATTCGCTAGACCTTTCGGACGGCAAAGGAGTGCGAATTCACGCAACGATTACCGACAGCGAAAACGGCTTAGTTAGAGTAGATTCGTTTATAAAAGAGCCAGCGCCAACAACCAGATTATCGCTGATTCAGGCGCTTGCAAAAACGGGCCACGACGAGCAAGCAATAGACATGGCTACGCAAATCGGAGTAGACGAAGTAATTCCTTGGTGCGCAAATAGGTCAATCTCAAAATGGAAGCCAGGACGCACAGATAAGCGATGGAATCAGGTGCTTGAGGCTGCAACGGAGCAATCGCGAAGAGCGTGGATGCCGCAGCTTTTAGAGCCAGTTACAAGTAAACAGATTCTAGCGATTTGTAGGCGTGCATGCGTTTATGGAAGTCTTGTAGTTGTTTTGCATCAAGATGCAACGGATTCTTTTAGTCAAATCGAAAACTATGTAAACGACTTAACAGAAAAATGCTTAAAAGACGGCAAAACGCGCACTGTTTACGTAATTGTAGGGCCAGAAGGTGGAATTAGCGAAGAAGAAGTGCAAAGTTTTATAGATGCTGGAGCTAAAAGTTGCGTTTTAGGAAGCAATATTTTACGAGCGTCTACAGCAGGGCCAGTATGCTTATCATTGCTTTCTAGAGCGCTTGGCAGGTACGAATAGTAAGCAATTTTGCGATTAATTCTTGCAAGCTTTGTGCGTGTTTTGTGTAAAATGGTAAATGGTGTTCGGCAATAAGAATTGCGACAAGAATTGCAGTAAGAATTGCAGTAATAATTATTGAAAAGTGGGCAAAATAATGGATAAAGCATGCAATACATACATAACTGACAAAGATTGCATTTTTTGCAAGATAATTGATGGGCAAATCCCAAGCAGCAAAGTGTATGAAGACGATGCAGTAGTGGCTTTTAACGATATTAATCCGCAAGCCAAGGTGCATGTTTTGATTGTTCCGCGCAATCATTACAAGAATGTTGCTGAGCTTGCGCAAAATGATTGTGATGTTTTGGCTCATATTGCATGCGTTGCGCAAAAAATTGCAAACGACTTTTATAATGGCGATTATCGCCTTGTTTTCAACACTGGTTTGGGAGCTGGTCAAACCGTGTTCCATGTTCATGCTCATGTTTTAACAGGCGAAAAACTTGAAGAAGGTAGTTTATAAATCGTGGCAAATAGTACAACGCGTATTGTTCAAATTCCAAGCGAATTAAGCCCAGTTGCTGTTTTGGGAGCAGCAGATTCAAACTTAAGAGAGTTGGAGAAGGCTTTTCCAAGCGTAGATATTTCCGTTCACGCGGATTGTGTGAAAATCGTATCTAGAAGCGCAAGAAGTGAGGAAGACGCTTGCAAAGCTGAACACGCGTTGCGCAAAATAGTTGACTGCGCTTACGAAGCTCCTGTTGATTCCTATGCTGTAAAACGCATGTTAGAAAGAGACGTGCTTAAAGGCGCTGAACATAATGTGCGAATCGATAGGATTGGGCACAATGGCGGAGTTTTTGGCGGATTAAAGTCTTTTGGTGCTGGGTCTGGAGATGGGGCTGGCTTTGGTTCTAGCTTTGGTTCTTGTGCAATGGAAAGCGATTTTGCGCGAGATTCTGCCGATTTAATGCCATCTAGTGAAGATGCTAAAAGGCGCGCAATGAGCCGAAAAGCGCAAATGGCTAAAGGCGTTATAACGTTTGCAGGTGGAAATCCTGTTCGCGCAAAAACCGCGGGTCAAACGGCTTATGTGCAAGCAATGGAGTCAAATACAGTAACGTTTGGTATTGGGCCTGCTGGCACTGGAAAAACGTATTTAGCGGTTGCTAAAGCGGTTAGAGCTTTAGAAGATGGTCGCGTGCGAAGAATAGTGTTGACGCGCCCTGCTGTAGAAGCTGGTGAAAATCTTGGATTCTTGCCAGGAACTCTAAACGACAAAGTAGACCCATATTTAAGGCCGCTTTACGATGCGCTTTCCGACATGTTGGGTGCTCCGCAACTTAAGAGGTATATGGACGAAAACGTTGTGGAAGTAGCTCCGCTTGCATACATGAGAGGGCGCACGCTTAATGACGCTTTTGTTATTTTAGACGAAGCGCAAAATGCTACTGTTCAGCAGCTTAAGATGTTTTTGACACGTCTTGGATTTAACACAACAATGGTGATTACAGGAGATAGAACGCAAGTCGATTTAGCGGTTCCAAAATCTGGATTAGCTTCGATTGAGAACGTGCTAAAAGGCGTTAAAAGTATTGCGTTTGTTCACTTAAATGCGCAAGACGTTGTTAGGGCCGAGCTTGTTGGGCGAATCGTAGAAGCGTACGAAGCGTGGGAAAAGCGCGAGGCTGATTTTAGGCGCGAGAAGGGTAGCGTGCGTGGTGCTAGGGATATGCGGGGAAAGTCGCAAGCAACCGCAGAATCGCCAGAAACCAACGAATCGCAAAGTCTTGAATCGCAAAATCTTGAGAGGAATAGCAAGTAATCATGAGTGTTGAAGTGATGAACGAAACCGTTTGGCAAATCGACCCAAAAATATTCTCCGACCTTGGAATGTGGGTTTTGCAACAAATGCGAGTAAGCGTTCAATCCGATTTGTCGATTACTTTTGTAGACCCAGAGCCAATCGCTAGTCTTCACGAAAAGTGGATGAACTTAGAAGGACCTACAGACGTTATGAGCTTTCCAATGGACGAGCTGACTCCTGGAAGCGACGACAAAGTGAGTGAAGGAATGCTTGGAGACCTTGTGATTTGCCCGTGGGTGGCGGCGCAACAGGCGGCTGCGGCAGGGCATAGCACAATGGAAGAGATGCTATTGCTTACGATTCACGGAATGTTGCATTTGCTTGGATACGACCACACTACGCCTCAAGAAGAAAAGCAAATGTTTGGCTTGCAAAGGCAGCTTTTGCTAACGTTCTTTGCGGCTAGATCTGGCGAGCTTTACGACGCCACTTTGCCAGCAGGTGCCGTAAATGAGCTGGAAGAATACGAGAAAAATCATGCTAAATAACATTACAATTCCGCCGATTCCCGATTTGCCTGCGCATATGTGGGCTTGTTTGGGTGCGATTGCAATAGTCGCAGTTTTGCTTGTGTGGCTTTCGCTTGCAATGGCGGCGGCGGAAGGAGCTGTGCCAAGAGTTACAAGGTCTAGTCTTAATAATCTTATGATTGAAGAACAAACGAACGATAACGAAAGTCAAGTCGTTCGCTTGAGAAAGCTTGCTAGAATCCGCAGAGCAAAAAAGCTTATAGCAGATAGGTACGCAACGAGCGGAGCGTGTGCGTTTGTGCGAATCGTGTGTAATGTGTTAGACGGCGTGGCTTTTGCAGCAATCGCGGCGGCTCTTGGTGCGTCTTTTTGGCTAACGCTATTAATTGGACTAATAGTGGCAATGATTGTTGCAATTGTTTCAATTCTTGTGCGGCCAAGGTCAGTGGGCGCAGCTCAGCCAGTGTTTAAGCTAATGCGCTTGTCTAGAATAATTTCGATTGCTGTTTTTATGAATCCTTTTGCAAAAATCGCAAGCCGTGGGGATTCGCAAAGTCAAAGTCAAAATCATAAGAAAAATGTTGCGCTTTCCGACGACGAAGAGTTGGAAAATATTCAATTAGACCAAGCTAAAGCGAGTATTGATAGGCTTGTGGAAGCAAACGATTTTGACCCAGAAGTTTCGGAGATGATGCGCAATGTGCTTACGCTTTCCGACACGTTAACGCGCGAAATCATGGTTCCTCGAACCGATATGATTTGCGTTAAAAACGACGAAACGCTGGAAAATTTCCTAAAGTTATGCTCAAGATCTGGATTTTCTCGCGTGCCTATAATTGGCGAGTCGGTTGACGATTTGGAAGGAATTGCGTATTTGAAGGATGCTGTGCGCGCGACCGTGTTTAATCCAGCGGCATCTGAGCGCGCGGTTTCTACGATTAGCAGAAGCCCGATGCTTGTTCCAGAGTCCAAGCCAGTGGATGATTTATTCCACGAAATGCAACGAATCCGCCAGCACGTTGCCGTTGTTGTAGACGAATATGGCGGAATTGCAGGGCTTGTGACGATTGAAGACGCGATTGAGCAAATTGTTGGAGAGCTAGAAGACGAGCACGACCGCACTCAGCACGCGGATCCGCAAGAGGTGAGTAAGGGTGTGTGGAAAATGCCTGCGCGCACGCCGATTGCCGATTTGGAAGATATTTTTGAAGTGCATATAGACGAAGACGATGTAGACACTGTGTTTGGGTTGCTTACTAAGTTGCTTGGAAACGTGCCGATTGTTGGGTCGAGTGCTGTGACTCGCGGCCTTAAGTTGACAGCGGTTGATTCTGCTGGGCGGCGTAAGAAAGTTTCCACGATTCTCGTTGAGCGAGATATTCAAGGCCTTAAAGATATTCAAGGCCTTAAAGAAGAAGACGATAGTGAAAAGAGTGGGGGCAAGAATATCAGAAAGACTGATGGCAAGACTGATGGCAAGAATGGCGATAAAGATAGTGGCAAAGACAGCGGCAAAGACAGCGAATTATCGCAAGTTAATAGCAAATAAATAGTGTTGAATTATGAATAGTATGAAAGATGTTGACGATATGAGTAATGATATGGACGATGACTATATGGACGATATGAATGACGAAATGTTTGCTAATTTAGATCCTTCTCTAAAAGCGAGCGTAGAAGTGCCTGATTTTAACGGCTATAAATCGGGATTTGTTGCTGTAGTAGGCAGACCAAACGTTGGAAAATCAACGCTTATGAACGCGCTAATCGGAACGCAAATCGCAATCGCGTCTTCTCGTCCAGAAACAACGCGCAAGGCGATTCGCGGAATCTTAACAACTCCAAACGCGCAAATGGTGTTAGTTGATACGCCAGGAATCCACAGGCCTCGCACTTTGCTAGGCCAGCGTTTGAATGACATTGTAGACGAGTCGCTTGCAGATGTTGATGCTATTGCTTTCTTGCTTCCAGCAGATCAAGAGATTGGGCCTGGAGATCGCAGAATTCTAAGCCGACTTCGCTCCGACTTTGCTAAAAAAGATGCGGCTGGAAACTGGGCGTGGAAGGTTCCGCTTATTGGAATCGTAACAAAAATTGATACGCTAAGCCGAGATGAGTTGGTGTCTCATTTGATTGAGATTCAACAGTTTGCTGATTTTACGGATATTGTGCCAGTTAGCGCTTTGGAACGCGACAATGTTGACGAAGTTAAGAAGGTTTTGATTGACAATCTTCCAGAAGGTCCGAAGATGTATCCAGACGATCAGCTCAGCGAGGAGAGTCCTTCTAGCATGATTACGGAGCTGATTCGTGGGGCTTTTCTTGAGGAGCTTGATGACGAGTTGCCACATTCGCTGGCGGTTGTTGTAGATAGCATTGTGCGCCCAGGAGATGAGGACTATGTGCAATATAGCGATAATAAAGCGCATGTGATTGTGTCGGTGTATGTTGAGCGCGATTCGCAAAAGCCGATTATTATTGGGCGCGGTGCGGAGCATCTTGTGCGCGTTAAGAAGCGTTTGCGTACTGCGGTGAATCGTATTACGGGCGCTAAAGCTGTGCTCGATTTGCACGTAAAGGTTGCAAAGGGGTGGCAGAGCGACCCTAAGAAGCTTGAGCGCTTGGGTTTCTAGCGAATCGACGATTTCGAGCTGCATAATGCGCGAGAAATCACCTAGACTCGCTGAGCCGCTTAGAGCAGAAGCACTGCTTCTGCGCTGCAAAGCGCTTTGACTGAGCTTGAAATTGCATAATGCATTTCAAGCTCCTTCAAAGCGTGATTTGGCTCAAATGTAAAGTCCAGTGGACTTTACATGCCAAATC
>QWCG01000021.1_pt1 | contig 44527 bp, 60 predicted proteins | sample 1972481 | NCBI WGS metagenome assembly QWCG01 (sample SAMN09866714, study PRJNA288562) | Human vaginal metagenome isolate term3_vaginal, whole genome shotgun... | isolation source: vagina | host: Homo sapiens | place: USA: California
TGAATGGCCGGGCTTGATTAGTCAGGGACGTTTGTCCACTGAAGAGTTTGAAGACTTGAAGAGCTTGCCGGGCCCAAGTGTTTATGTGGTTTTCTCATACGGCACCCCTATTCTCGCCATTAGTGATAGTGGTTTGGTGTGGACTTCCCGCGATAAGTTTTCATCCACCACTTCACGTCATCAAAATTTGGTAAGGCGGGCGCTTTAGTAATGAAAGTCATCGACCTAGCCTAGTCCACCTTTGCCCATAAGGCTTCATGGCTTATGGGTTTAGGGGAACAGACTAGAAAGGAAAAAATAAAATGTTCACATACACAGTAGATACGGCCATCAATCGCTTCACGCATAACGGGATTGAATACGCGGTAGCTTATGATGATTATGCAGAGAATCCACTAGAAATGATGGGTGAAAGCTGGTTAGCCATTACCAGACGTGGCCGCCACAGTACCTCCTTCGACCCTAAAGGCTTGTTTAACTACATCGAAGGATGTAGGGAAGACATCGAGCGGCTTATCATGGCTATGGAAGATGCGGTTAGCGACCTAGGTGGCGGTGAATGGTGGAACCACCTGGACGCTACCACAGCTGCCTACATGGTAGCCCTAATGGATGACATTGATTATCAAGTAGCCGAGCTTAAAGGCATCGGCACGTATGAATGTGGAGAGTTCACATGCATCTACGAAAAGAGCGCACCGGAGTCCGAGTATGTGGAGTCCTACGTTGAGGAATATGCACGATGGGCTAATGGTGAGGTGTATACCATTGGGGTGACACTTCCCAACGGTGAAGAAGACATGGTTAGCGATTTCTATCTGGACAACCCGTATAACCAGGATGAAGTAGTGGCGAGTGTGAAGGACTGTTTTTAAATGTTCGAGAACTTGACTCGGGAACAGCTGTTCGATACATTATCAGACGTACCGGAGTTCTTTGTCACACTCTACAGTGACAAGTCTCTAAAGGCTTGGACGTGGGTTGTAAGCTACAGCCCCTATACGACCGTGGACAGTCACGGGGTTATTACCAGGAACGATGGCGTAATTGAGCACGCGAGTAGCCGGGTGGCTGACTTGCTTGCCGATATTGCAACTGAACTCTTCGAGGTTTGGAGCAGAGACTAGTGTGACCTTTGCCTATCCGCACGGTTGTTCGGATAGGCTTAGGCGTGCTAATCTACGGAAGGAATGAAAATGAAAGCACAATTTAGTAACGGTGTATACCCCCTCAACGGTGCCTACCTGGTAGGTAACATCAGCGACACCCTGAATATGCTTGTGCAGGACGAGCTATTAGAGAGAGATGACCTAGAAGGTAACGTAGACTTCATGGGGCTGTTCAATGCAATGGCTGCTCATGTAGCAGACATCGTTACTGAGGAGATTAACGAGTGGGACTTGGTGGAGTGTTGGAACTCCTCAAAGGAGCCGAGTGTTTCCAATGACCTTATTATGAGGCCCGACTATCTACCTATTGAGGTTGAGGTGAAGGATGCCGAGGGCCTATTAGAGCTTTGGAGGGAAGAATACCAGCCCGACGGTGAAATTCCCGACGGGTACCACATGAGCGGTTTCTACCGCACGTGCAGCGATGATGTTTGGTCACTAGAGGCCGTTCTTATTGACCTCATTGGCGATAAAGGCGTTGATGCAGTTATCAATAAAGGCATGGAACTCGTGTCTGAGTTCGTGTTTGACTAGCCTTTACCAGCCGCGTTGTAAGGCTTAGCTACATTTGTGAAGATTTGACTCTAGAACTGGAGAATATTAACTAATGCTTGACTTCATCATTAACGCCGTATCAATTCTCTTCACTGGTGACTTTCTTGGCAGTGACATTGAAGCGTTCGCGGAGGACTCGCCACTGTATGACGTGTTTTACGCGGTTCATGATTGGATCCAGTAATCACGGTAAACTACACTAGACTTAAGGAGTGCTAAAACGAACAGAAAGGTTTGGGGCGGAAGGCACCCGCCCCGGGAAACGCAATGGCTAAAATTACAGCCTGGAGAGCTTTCGAGCTCATGGAAGAAGGCCTAACTCAAGCGGAGATTGCTCGGCAGGCTGGCGTTACACGCCAGTACGTCTACAAAATTTTGCGAGACGCTGGTTTTCGGTCTGAGTTTGCACAGCAAACACGGTTGATACGTGACAACTTCCCGTGGGAACTGGAGAATAACGAGGTCATGGATAACACCGTGTACATTCAACTGTGGTTGGCAGCACGGTTCAACGACAACCCAGACTCTATTAGCAAAACGTCTACCGAACGTGTTAGAGCTTTGATAAGGAAACTTGTGCGGTTCAACCAGGTAGTTGACTACGACCCTAAATACCCGTGGGTTAAAGGTTTGTTCAACACCCGTGGTTTGGCCTTCTTGCCGAGGCAGGAAGAAGATGAAGACTACATGATTAAAATACGACCAGGGGTAACCATCACTGAGGTGGGCAAGAAGCTCTGGAAGGTACCAGATTTAAAGAAACTGAGGTTATGAGTTTAATTATTGCATATAGTAAAGGTTTGATAGCAGTCCATCGGCCGGGGCGCTTATCCGTGGCGCTCCCACCCGATACGATTGCCACGCAGCTTCTCGACCTAGGGTTTATCTGCATCCAGGTTAGGAGGTATGTTTGATTAACCGCTCCGTATCACAGATTAACCAGTACTTGCGATGCCCTAAAGCGTATCAACTCGCACGCATTAATAAGGCTTGGCAACGCCCCGCTAGTTGGCTATCGCAGGGTTTGGGGGTTCATAAAGCTTTAGAAGAATGGGAGCGCTCGGGAAGGACGTTAGCCTGTGAAGAGCTAGAAACAATCTTCATTGAGGAATACGCGCGCTCCGTTGACGAACAGGCACAGACCACCCCCAATTTAGAGGTTTGGTTCGGGAGTGGGCCTTACGACCCGGTAACCGATATTGAACGCAGGTTCAATAAAGGATTGAAACAAATCCAACTCCTTACCAAATACGCTACAGAGCATCCAGAAGAAAAGATTTGGGTAACCCCGAACGGTGAGCCCGCTATTGAGCTCAAGTTTAACGTGGAGCTCGGAGGGGTACCCGTTGTTGGCTTCATCGACCAAATTATTGAAACACCCAAAGGTTTAGTTGTCCGAGACATCAAGACCGGCTCTAAGCCAGGTGACACCTTCCAGCTGTGTACCTACGCAGAAGCTATGAAACAAACATACGGTGTTGATATTGACCGTGGGGTTTACTGGCTGGGTAGGACTGGCCGTCCAGGCCGGGTGAAGGTCTTTACCGACAAAGACCGGGCAAACGTTCACGATGTTTTCCGTGAGGTCAATGGTCTAATTGAGGGAGGCCACTTCCCTGCTGATCCAGATCAATCCAAGTGTGCCATGTGCTCTGTCCGGACTAGTTGCATGTTTAGCGAGGCTTGATTGCTGACACTTCTACAAAGTTCATTAATGCAGGGCAAGGCGGGTGAACACTTGCCTAGGGTGTGGGCTTCCATGGACACCAGGTTTAGCCGTGGACAGTTGGCACTGGTCGCGGCAGGTCCAGGGGTGGGTAAGAGCGCGTTCATGTTGAACTACGCCCTCAAGTCAGGCGTAAGCTGCCTGTACTTTTCCGCTGATAGTGATGCTAGCGTTCAGGTTAGCCGCTCGCTTGCGATTCTCGGAGGCTTGACTATGCAAGACGCGGTAAGCCTATCCAAAAGCGGTGACACTAAAAGAATCCTGGAGTTGACTGGCAGCTCACCAGTAAGATTTAACTACAGCTCATCCCCAACACTTGAGGAAATTGAGGGCGATGTTCTCGCATACGAGGAGCTGTATGGATGCTACCCACAGCTGATAGTCATAGATAACGCGATGGACGTTGAGCTTGGAATTGATGCTGATCAGTCACAGAGCTTGGATAGCCTCATGGCGTGGTTGCATGATTTGGCACGGAAGACACAGGCGTGCGTTGTAGCACTTCACCATGTTACAGGACCCTATAACAACTCTGATACTCCTATTCCTTTGAGTGGAATTAAGGGGCAGATAGGGCGAGTGCCCGAGCTTATTCTAACACTTCACAAAGGGTTGGGCGAGTATGGTCAGCCCGATGAGCTTAGGGTTTCCACGGTGAAGAATCGTGGGCAAAAAGCCGACCCGTCGGGAGAGACGTACACCCCACTGGCGTTCGATGGATACAGAATGAGTATTAAAGACATTGATAATTATGGAAGGTTTGATCCTTGGGCAAAAAACGATGCAAGGACTGTGTAAAGGAAGGAATAACCACTCGTAGAGAAGCTAAGTACCCAGGCCCACGGTGTGCGACACACCACAGGCAAAGAAAGAAAGAGTTGAAGGCAAGAAATCATGCTAAGCATGTGTCTAAAACCTTCGGGCTAACATCTGACGAGTACAGCAAACTGTATGAAGCGCAGGGCGGGCGATGCTACATTTGCCAGCGCGCAACAGGTAAACGGCGGAAGCTAGCCGTTGACCACGACCACGATACAGGGTACGTGAGAGGCTTGCTGTGCAAGACGTGTAACTACAAGCTTCTTGGTTATCTAAGGGATGACACCGAAGCCTTCCAACGTGCCATTGACTACATCAACAATCCACCCGCCTTCCAGATTCTTGGTAAGAAGAAGGTACCAGATGATTAAAAGCTGGTGCGTACTAGACGATGAGCTAGTTGTTATTGAAACAAACCCCGATAAGCATCACAAATTTTTAGTGAAATGGTTCAACCTTACTTGCGGAATGACAAGGCGTGAACTGCTCACAGAAGCTAACCTGAAAGAAGTGAAAAGAGCAATTGAAAGTGCACTTGATTGATTATGAAGCGAACAACCAGCTAATGCGCTTTGGCACATGTGACCTGTGCTCCTTTGAAGCTATGGGCTCTGAACCAGAGTTCTTATTCACCGATGGTGAGAAAGAATGGTGGGTTGACGGCTATTACTGGTGCTACGGCACACAGTATGCTATTGACGTTAACCCTATCCAGTTCGCCCTGTGGCTGGAGAAGAACGAGGTAGATGAGCTGCCAACAGATTATGAGTCTCTTGAGAGACTTGTTGATAGGTTCAACAATGATTAAGCACGTGTCAGTCCGTGACCTCATGTTCACATTCAAAGACAGTGGGGATAATCACTTTCCTGTGCTCGTCGAGGTTGAGAGCATGACCAGACTTTGTAGACGTTTTACTTTTAGCTTGACGGAGTTTAGGGAGCTTGTAAGGGCTGCGGAGGCCTGTTAAATTTTTACGATTCAAGAAGTGAAAGAGATAAAGGAAGCAATTGAAAGTACAATTAATCAACTATATGACCTACCCGGAGATTGAATTTTTCGAGACTTGCTGCACCCGTGGGTGCGAGGGTATCGCAAACTATCCAACCTACGAGTTTGAGAGCGGTGGAAAGACCTGGAAGGTTGATGCATGGTTATGGCATTGGGGTTCATACTATGAGATTTGCACTAATCCAATTGCATTCGCTGAATGGCTGAAGGAGCAGGATTTGGATAACGGTTCTATTCCACGGGATTATCGTAGTTTGGATAGTCTGGTTGACTTGTTTAGGAAAACCAGTGATTAAACAAGTCCTAGAACACTACTACCCGAACTGGGAAGCGCCGGAAGACACTGGTGAGGAGTGGATTAGCTGTCTGTGCCCCGCACACGACGATAACAACGCTAGCGCCGCTATAAGCTATGAGCATGATGCTTTCGCTTGTCTGGCGTGTGGTTACAAGGGGGATGTGATAGCGATTATTAGACGAGAGGAAGGTTGCACGTTTGGGGAGTCCAAGCGAATTGCAGAAAGAATTACTGGAAGAAGCTGTGAGCAGGTACAAAACGGCCTTCGAGGGAAGCCCCGCAGAAGAGTACGTTCACTCAAGAGGTTTGGAGACGGGTAGATGGTGCTTAGGGTACGTGGAAGACCCAATACCGGGGCATGAGGAGTACCAGGGCAGTTTGGCTATCCCTTACCTACGGTATAATCCAATTCAAGGATGGTCTTGCGTCTCTATGAGGTTTCGCAGAATCGACAACGGCAAGCCGAAGTATCTTAGCCTGCACGGAGATCCACCCCGGCTGTTTAACACTGTAGCTTTGGATGGCGCTAGTAGTGTCGTCGGCGTTTGCGAGGGGGAGATTGACGCTATCACTGCTACACAGTGCGGGTTACCAACCGTTGGTGTGCCTGGTGCTACTGTGTGGAAGGCGCACTGGGCTTATTTATTTAAGGGGTACCAGCGAGTGATAGTTCTCTGTGACGGGGATGAAGCTGGATGGAAGTTTGGCAAAGCTATGAACGACAGGCTGAAGAATAGTTTTTTGGTTCACCACGAACCAGGCGAGGATACTAACTCCCTTTTCACCAAGCAGGGTGAGGAGGCTGTGCAGGACTTGTGGGAGGGTTTACTTTTGTGAGTTGTCACTTGCGCCCCGTCCGCGTGTGCTATCTCGGGAGCCTTTTACTTAAAAAGGTTTCGCACGAAGTAAAAACGGAACGCCTGTTCCGTATATCAAAGGAGAATCTGTGACAGACCTAGAAAAAGTAGCCATCGACATTGCGTACAACATCCTGGACTCCCAGGATCCGCGCAAGTATATCGGTGGAGGATTTGATGAAGAAGAAAAGGAGATTATCTGTGACATCTACGAAGCACTCATTGTACGGCCAGATCTCTAAACCAGAGCTGTTCACAAAAACCGGATGCCCACAATGCAAACAAACAAAAGCATGGCTTGACCAGCATGGAATCCCCTACGCGGAGTATGACATTTCAACGTACAACGGAGCCTTTTTTTACGTCGTAAACGTGCTGGGCATGAGGGCTGCACCCGTTGTTTGTTACAACGGTGAAACGTGGTCAGGTTTTAATAAGGAGAAGTTGGAATGGCTAAGCCGCTCTTTTGCACACTAGATGATATTAAACAGTTTTGGGGAATCAATAATCCAGAAGAGTTTGTTGAAGATATTCCATCGCGGGGGTGCTACGGGCGCAGGGACAACCTTGTTTACTCGCGCTATGACATAGAAAAGAAGATTAAGAATGGAAAAAGTTAACCACCCGTCCTACTACGAATCCAACGGCCTTGAAGCAATTGACGTTATTGAAGCTTTCTTCTACGACAGCTTCAATCTTGGCAACGCCTTCAAATACATGGCACGAGCCGGTAGGAAGAATGATTACGTTGAAGACCTCCAGAAGGCAGTATGGTACCTGGAGCGCGAGATTGACAACAACACAGCCTACATAATCACAGAGTTTGGGAAACTGAGTTTCAAGCTCTCAAGACACGGTTTTGATGTTCACAAGGGAGACACGGTGTACTACAAGGACAAGTACGGTGGCACCTGGGAGTTTGATTATGATGATGATGCTTTCAAGTGCTTAAACAGTGGTGAAACAAAGAGTGTTGATGAGTCTCCTGAATACAACCCTGAAGACTGGGTAGTCATTTACAATCCGCCGTTCTAAAGGAGATTATGGCTAAACAAATTTTAATTATTCCAGACTCCCACTGGCCGGATACAGATATGAGAGTTTTCAAGGGGGTGCTTCGATTCATCCAAGAGGTTGAACCGGATGAAATCGTTCATATCGGGGACTTAATGGATTATCCACAGCCTTCACGCTGGACAAAGGGTACTCGGGAGGAGTTCGAGGGGAACATCTTCGAGGATTCAGAGGAAGCAGTAAAGAAATTCCTCACTCCCCTACGGGACGTGTACGACGGGCCTATCGGTGTTCACGAAGGAAACCACGACCTCCGAGCTCGTGCATACGGGGAGAAGTACGCACCGGCCCTGTGGCCCAACGAGTTCTTCCACATGGAAAACCTTCTCCACTTCGAGGACATGGGAATCAACATGCTTCCCGACTTTTACAACATTGCCCCCGGTTGGCTATCAACTCACGGGCATCTTGGCGGCATTCGGCTTAATCAAAACGCCGGTAACACAGCTTTGAATGCGGCCAAACGGATCGGCAAGAACATCATCATGGGGCACACCCACCGAGCGGGTATCACAAGCTACACCACGGGTCTTGCTGGTGAAACCAACACTCTAACAGGCGTTGAGGTTGGGCACATCGTGGACACGAAGAAGGTCACCTATCTCAAGGGTGCTACCGGAAATTGGCAGAAGGCGTTCGGAATGTTGACTGTGGAAGGACAGACGGTTGTTCCAACCCTCATTCCTATTAGCGCTGGTCGGATTATTTGGAAGGACGTGACGATTAAACTGTGAAACAAGAACTAGTAGACGAGCTAACCCCACTCATTCGAGAGGCTTCCCTAGCGGCAGAAGTTCGCTGGTCACGCATCCTCCCGGCACAGGACATCCAGCAAGAACTCTGGTTGAAGATTCTGGAAAACAGTTCCCTAGAGGACTTCTTTGAAACCTGTGACAAACGCAGGATTAAAAAAACGCTCGTTCGTAAAGCGAACAGTATTTGTTCGCAGGAGAGGTTCGCATACGCGCATTTCAGTGGCCAATTCATCTACTCAACCGAGGATGTCAGGGAGATCCTTGCAGACGTGCGCGAGCAACAAACTCTCCCCACGGAAGAACGAGTTGACTTGGAGGCCGGTTTGGAGCGGATGCTTGAATCCTACCCGGCTGCGCACGCCACCATTGAGAAGTATGTAAAAGGTTTGTTGGGTAACGAGGTTACGGAAAAGCGAGCTTTGACCCGTGCGGTCAAGGTGCTCACCAACTTCATGAACGGTAATCGGTGCGACCGCACCGATGAATACGAAAATAAGCACGGAAAGAAAAACCCCCAGAAACTCTGGGATTAAACAAAGGAGAAAAACAAGTATGACTAACGACGCATTCGAGACGAAGGAAGTTGCAGCCGTGGTAGACAATTACGATAAAGTGACCGTAACCCTCAAGGGTGGTAAGGGCTTTGAAGCACCCTGGATTGTGATTCACGCAAACAGCACCCAGGAAGCTCTCGACATCCTCAACGAAGAGTCCATGAAGGAGCTTAACGATCGGGTCCACGACGTGGCAACCTACTTTAATCGGGTTGAAACCGTGTCCAGCAAGGGGAAGCCCGCTTCGGCATCCCAGCCCCCGGCAGGCGCACCCACTTGCCCCCCTGGTTGGACTTTCAAGTCTGGGGTATCCAAGTCCGGTAAGCCTTACAAGGGGTACTTCCCTCCGCAAGGCTCTAACGAGAAGCCTATCTGGTTCTAAAGAGAGAGGCAGGCCCACCCTTCGGGGTGGGTTTAACCTGTGGAAGATATTTACGCAGTTTTCCTATTAATAATGCTCGTAGTTTTGTTTGTCATTCTAGTGGCAACAATCGTTTGGGCAGTACTCATTTGCACAATCGCATTCTTCGTATACATATCAAGAGATGACCCTACATGGTTGCACTAATAACCGTCACTTTCATGCTTAGCCTTCTCGTCTTCGGCGGCCTTGACACAACCCTCAACTAGAAAGAAAAAACATGTTTCAACAAATTGCAGACTTCATGAACGCAGGAAACCAGAAAGTCCCTGAGGAGCCACGTAAAGACCCCTTCAGCTACGAGTGCTGGCATATTCTCAACCGCGTACTTGAGGAATACCACGAAACCAGATACGCAAAAACCACAGCGGAAGCCCTCGACGGATTCCTTGACATCGCCTACGTAGCCTTCACTGGTGCCCTCCACGTTGCCGGCCTCAAGGCAACCGAGGAAGCATGGAAGCTTATCAACCGTGCGAACACCAGCAAGATTGATGGCACCTATGGGCCGACAGTAACCGACCCTTTGACCGGCAAGATTCTCAAACCAGAAGGATTCAAGCACCCCAACATTCAGGAGGTAATCGACAATGCTAGTTAACTTTGAAGACGCACCCGAGCTGGTTCAGCAGCGGCTCTTCCCCACACCTGAAGAAACCTATTTTCCCCCAATTAGCGTAGAGAGAGGGCCTGTTGAATGGGCTCAGGTTCACACCCCAGATTACGACATGGTGAGCTTCGCAACCACCTACGAGAACAAACTCATTACAGCAGATTTTGTTTACTTTACCAGCGTGGGATACCTCACGTGTGAACTAACCCCCGACATCACCTACGAAGGTGTGTTCAGAGACCTCAAATCCTTCAATAGCAAGTTTGAGGACCTGTGTAAGGAAATTGATAACCGGAGGAACTACAAGTGAAACGACCAAGCAACACCGAGGTACTAAACCTATTCAACAATATTCAATGTTCTAACGGGTATCTCAGGGTAAAACGTGAACAGGATATGCGAATCGAATGGGAATACTGTGGTCACATAGTAAAGACAGAAATTAATGAAATATACGTATCCTTCTACTGCGAACTTGATGAATACTTCAAGTGCTCTAAACTCTACTTCTTCGCCGACTGCGACAGCGTAGAGGATATGAAGGCTGACTACTTGAATCATATGGATTGGTGGATTAATGCAAAAGGTAACTAAAGAAGAAATCACTGCTGTATTCCCTGGTGCGAAAGTCTCTGTGTGGGGCGATGAAGAAACATGGAAAGTTGAATGGGAATACAAAGGTCACAAAATCAGCGGCTTCATTGACGAGGACTACGTGGGGTGGTACAGCGAACTGAATAAGTCTTTCACGTACGAACCATACTTCGAGCCTCACACGACCCTGGAGAAGCAGCATAAGCAAATCACCTCCGATATTGCCAAGTGGGATTATGCCTTCGCTTAACGAAGTACAGGCACACCGGAGGTGTCAACTAGATGACTGGTACTCGTGCTGGCGAATGTCTGGAAGTGAATACTCCCTTTCATTCCGTGAGCAGATAGAACTGTTTGTAAACACGATCGACGAATGGATAAAGAAGCATGAACCTAACTGCAATTAACTGGAATAAGATTGATGATCCGATTGATAGCCAAGTATGGGATAGACTCACCACCAACTTCTGGCTACCGGAGAAAATTCCCGTATCCAACGACCTCCCCTCCTGGAGGGCTATGCCAGACAATGAGAAGGAATTAGTGAAGAAAATCTTTGCTGGCCTCACACTCCTAGATACACTCCAGTCGGAGGTTGGTGCCCCAGTACTCCAAGAACAAGCACAAACCAAACACGAGGAGGCAGTGTTCACCAACATTGACTTCATGGAGTCAGTGCACGCGAAAAGCTACTCGACCATTTTCTCCACCCTGTGCTCCATGCAGGAGATTGAAGAGCTCTTCGCCTGGGTTGAGAATGATGAACTAATCCAGAAACAAGCGCTCAGTATCCAGGCTGCATACGATGGCCTGCGGGACATCCGCCGCTACGCCGCAAGCGTTCTCCTCGAAAGCTTCCTGTTCTACAGCGGCTTCTATGTGCCACTCCGGTTGGCAAGCGAGGGCAAGCTAACCAACACAGCAGACATTATCCGGCTCATCCTCCGAGACGAGGGGGTACACGGGTTTTACATCGGGTACCAATTCAGGAAACGCGGATACACAGATGAAGACCTCGAATGGATTAAGCACTTTGCACGAAGCCTTTACAACGGCGAATGCGAGCGTACAGAGCAGCTTTACGACGATGTGGGCTGGACGGACGAGGTTAAGTGCTACCTCAGGTACAACATGAACAAAGCGCTCTCCAACCTTGGATTGCAGCCTATGTTTCCCCCTAGTGAGACTCAGATTCCAGCCTATCTCCTTGCGGCCCTGGATATTGGTACCGGTGAGTCTCATGACTTCTTTAGCGGCTCGGGTGCATCCTATGTTATGGGCCGGGCAGAGGCAACAACCGACGAGGACTGGGCATGAGTGAACTAAATCTAGGGACAGCAAGAATTTGTCTTGAGCACGAGTACGGCATGTACACCCTTAACTTTTTTGGGCGTAATACACAAGGAACGATCTACAACATTGAGTGGTTGCAGCTTAAAAACTTCGCATTCGAGCTAGAAGCACTCGTAGAAGAAGATGTGTCCGAGTACAGAAAAACTCAACTGGGGGATGGAGCGGAGGCTGTTGTCCGAAAACTGTATTTTGATGGCTACAGTCTTGAATTTAGATTCAGGGATAACAGCTTGACAGAGATTTTAGATGGGGATTGTGCTGTAAAAGCTCTAATCAACTTCCTAAAAAATGAGACCAGTGAAGAATAGAAACCCTGACCCAGACATCATGTTCAGTTTTGAACTGGTGTTTATAGCTGCAACTATGCCAATACTTCTGCTTATTCTGCTTGCGTTTGCGCTCTTAGCACCCACGCTAGGAATTTTCAGTAGCCCTATACACAATCCTAATCACACTACTTATCAAAAGGAGTATTTAACATGCAGTACAGTAAACCAAAAGTGCGACTGCTGGCCTACACCGAGCCCGTAATCCTGGACGAAATGATACCCCCGGGGTACTATTCACAGCTTAAAGAGTACCCACTGGAGTTTGCTGGCCGTGCCTGTTACCAATCCTTCGACCGGCCAAACCCAAAGACAGCAGACACAGGTGACTACCTGCGGAACATCATCAAGCTGGGGCACGAAAGCGTGCTAGAGCACGCTTCGGTGACCTTCTATATCACGGGTGTTTCACGTTCGTTCACCCATGAGCTTATTCGTCACCGCCACCTGAGCTTCAGCCAACTATCACAACGGTACGTTGATATGGAAAAGATGCAGGCAGTTATCCCGCCAGCCCTGCGTGCGGATGCACCAGAAGTATTGGACATCAATCTTCGCCTAGTGAGGTCACTCTACGACTGGTTGGAAGCACATCTACGCGAGCTGCCGGTTAAACAACGAAGAGAAGCAGCACGGTGTGTGCTACCCAACATGACAGAAACACGCATCGTTGTCACAGGTAACCTTCGAGCATGGAGGGACATGCTAAAGAAGCGGCTCTCCCCCGCCGCAGACAAGGAAATGCAGGAAGTCTCCAAACTGATTCTCAATGAACTAACAAAGCTCTACCCAAGCGTGTTTAAGGACATTAATGAAGGCCGTTCAAGTAACTAAAGGGGACAAACTAGTCCTCGATGATGCAACCCAGGAACTCTACGGGGAAAGGCTAGGCACAGTGAAGGAAGTGTTCTCAGCAGGAGGCACCTACTTCGATGACCAACTTGTTGGATTCACTTTCACAAACATTCCGTGCAAGCTATTTTACCAGGTCTTTGCGGAGGTGGAAGTGTCACAGTGACGAAACTGCTCTACTACAGTCGTACCGGCACAACCTCCAGAATCATGAAAAATTTTGAAGGTGCCCAGTCGATTGAGAACTACAACGGTGAAGGAGAATACATCCTCACCGTCCCCTCCTACTGTGCACCAAGAACCGGGCAGTATGTTCCCAAACCAGTCAAACAGTTCCTAGCCGAGCACTACACCAATATGGTTGGGGTTATTGGTGTTGGCAACTCAGTGTTTGGACACGAGTTCTGCCTGGGATCTAGGCGGATAGCAGAACACTATCATGTGCCAACGGTCACAGAAATTGACATGGCGCTGACCAAAGAAAACATTCTAGACATTGAAAGGGCAGTTAATGACAAACTCCTATCTTGATTTGAACGCCCAGTTAGCAATCCTTGGCAAGGATGGTGAAATCCAAACCGACAAGGATAAGGAAGCGGCAAGACAATACTTCCTTCAGCATGTTAACCAGAACACCGTATTCTTCCACACACTAGAAGAAAAATACGAGTACATGACGGAAAACGGATACTGGGGACCTTTCCGTATCCCGTTCGACGATGCTAAAGAACTGTTCAAGTATGCTTACAGTTTCAAATTCCGCTTTCCAACCTTCGTTGGGGCATACAAATTCTACACCTCGTATGCAACACGAACATTTGACACAGGCAAATACCTGGAACGGTTTGAAGACCGTGTGGTGGTCGCATCAATCGCGCTAACGGGTAACTACAATGAGGCACACGCCTTAATCCGGGGAATCCTTATGGGATGGTTTCAGCCTGCAACCCCTACCTTCCTTAACGCAGGCAAAGCCTACGGTGGTGAAATGGTATCGTGCTTCCTACTCCGGGTAGACGATAACATGGAGTCCATCGGTGAATCCATTAAGCACAGTCTCCAACTCTCCAAGCGTGGTGGTGGTGTTGCCCTCTCCCTCACAGACCTTCGTGAAGAAGGGGCCTCCATTCAGAATGTTCCAGGAGCCTCCTCGGGTGTTGTACCCGTGATGAAAATTCTCGAAGACTCCTTCTCCTACGCTAACCAGTTAGGGGCAAGGCAGGGTGCGGGCGCAGTGTACTTGCACGCGCACCACCCGGACATTATGAAATTCCTTGACACCAAGCGCGAAAACGCCGACGAGAAAATCCGAATCAAAACCCTCTCACTCGGTGTTGTTATCCCGAACATCACCTTTGAGCTTGCCAGGGAGAACAAGGACATGTACCTCTTTTCTCCGAAGGATGTGTTCAACGAGTACGGCAAGCCTCTCTCGGAGATTGGTGTGACCCGGCACTACTTGAAGATGGTCAACAATCCTCGGATTCACAAGAAGAAGATTAACGCACGCCAATTCTTCCAGACACTGGCGGAAATCCAGTTTGAATCCGGCTATCCTTACATCATGTTTGAGGATACCGTGAACAACACGCGGCAGACTGATAAGAAAATTATCCAGTCGAACCTGTGTACGGAAATTCTGCAATCGAGTGAATCGACTCTCTACGACACCGATGGTGAAATCTTCTTCCTTGGTAAGGATGTGCAGTGCAACCTTGGCTCAATGAATATTGACAAGGTGATGGAGTTCCCGAAGAGAATACCTGAAGTTGTTTACTCGGCGGTCAACGCTCTGACGAAGGTGTCCCTGTCCTCGAACCTTAGCATCGTTCCCTCCATTGAGCATGGGAACCTGTCAACAAGAGCAATTGGCCTTGGACAGATGGGTTTGCACGGATACCTTGCTCGTAAGCACGTTCACTATGGTTCGCCCGAGAGCCTAGAATTTGTTCACGCGTACTTTGCAACCGTTCGATACCATGCCCTCGCTGCCAGCGTGGAACTAGCGAGGGAAATTGGTTGGTACGAAGGATTCTGGGATGACGCGGAGAGGATCAAGGAACAGTTAGCCAAGTACGAGCGTAGCGACTACAGCCCTATCAGTGAGGCTGGTAAACGCCTGTGCGAAGGCCTGTACATTCCTGACAGGTACGATTGGATTAGCCTTATTGAGGACATCATGGATTACGGTTTGGCAAACGCCTACCTACTGGCTGTGCCACCAACCGGAAACATCTCGTACGTGAACGGTGCCACACCGTCTATTCATCCGGTCACAAGTCCTGTGGAAATCCGTAAGGAGGGGAAGATGGGTAGGGTTTACTACCCCGCACCCCACCTCTCGAAGGACACACTGCCCTACTACAAGGATGCCTACGAGCTTGGGTACAAACCAGTGATTGACACTTACGCGGCAGCAACCCAGCACACAGACCAGGGGCTGTCCTGCACCCTGTTCTTCAAGGACACGGCAACCACCCGTGACCTAAACAAAGCCCAAATCTACGCATGGAAACAGGGGCTGAAAACCCTGTACTACATCCGTATCCGGCAAGAAGCACTAGAAGGAACGGAGGTGAAAGAATGTCTTTCCTGCTCTCTCTAATTGTTCTTCTGCTATCAGCAGTATGGTCACTCACTGCCCTCATTGCTGAGGGCACCACATGCCAGGAGGATATTGTCAACCACGCGGTTGACTTATGCACAAAATACTAAGGAGAAAAATTGATTAGCAAAACTGTTGCAGGCCGCGAGGTTCACATCCACTACGCAAACAATCGTAGCAAGTACAACCAGTTCAAAACCTGGTTGGAAAGTACCGGGGGTGAGAGTGTGGCCGTAGATACTGAAACCACCGGCCTCAACATGTTTGCGCCAAACTTCAGAATCAGACTCCTGCAAATTGGTAGGGGTACAGAAGCGTGGGTACTGCCCTTGGAAACTCTCAACCTCCCAGCGGAGGAAATAGAAAACCTTCTAACAGGCAGGCCCCTAGTCTTTCACAATGCCTCCTTCGACCTCAACGCACTACTCTCCCAGGGAATCGTTATCCCCTGGGATAATGTGACAGACACAAAGATTCTTGCGTCCCTCGTAGACCCCCGAAGTAAGAAAGAAGGTGGATCCGGCCACTCCCTTCAAGAACTCACAGCGGCCTACATCGACCCGGTTATCGCAGAGGATGTGAAAGGCAGTGTCACCCGCCTATCACGAGAACTAGGAATCAAAAAAGCGGAATACTTCACAACTGTTCCGATTGACGATGAAAACTTTATCCTCTACGCGGGCATGGATGTGATCTTCACCCACCTTCTGCACAACTGCCTTATGGCAGCAATCCGCACCATGAAACAAAACATCCCACAATTCAACACAGACCTTATTTGGTTTGAGCACCAGGTAGCCCGCATCTGTGCCGAGATGGAATACACGGGATTCTTGTTGGACGTTGACTACTCCCAACGTCTCAGCAAGCAGCTCACAGGCGAACAAGAAGCCTGGGAGGCTGTGGCCTACGCAGAACACGGTGTTGAGTCTGTTAACGCGGCAGCGGACGTTGCAGAAGCCCTCATTGAAGAAGGAGTAACCCTCACAAACAAAACAGACACCGGCAAATGGAAAATCGACAAGAGCGTGCTCGAACCATTGGCCGAGCAAGGCAATACACTCGCTATTGCTGTGACGGAAGCTAAACGAGCGAACAAATGGAGAAACAGTTGGGTAGACAAATTCTTGGAACAGGCAGACCCAATGGGCAGGTGCCACGCTAGTATTAACCCGCTTGCTGCCCGAACAGGGAGAATGAGTATCACGGGTATTCCCGCACAAACACTACCCAGTAGCGGGTGGAGTATCAGACGATGCTTCATTGCAGACCCAGGCTACTCCATTGTTTCCTGTGACTACGCGGCACAGGAACTACGTGTTCTAGCCGCTTTGTCTGGTGACACAAACATGGTAAACGCCTTCAAACACGACGAAGACCTTCATCAGAAAACAGCAGACGCTTCAGGTGTACCCCGCAAGGTAGGTAAAACCGTGAACTTCGCTTACGTTTATGGTAGCGGTGCTGGTAACATTGCCCGCACCTGCGGTATCAGTGTTCAGAAGGCCCGACAGGTGATTAAGGGGTTCGAGAAAACCTACCCACGAGTCAAGCAACTCTCCGAGCAACTACAAGCAAGCGCAACCAAGAACGGGTACATCGTATCCGCAAACGGGCGTGTGCTTCCCGTAGACCGCGACAAGCCTTATGCGGCTTTGAACTACTTGATTCAGTCAACAAGCCGGGACATTACAGCCTCCGCACTAATCCGAATGGATAAAGCCGGATACACCCCCATGCTCCGCTTGCCTATCCACGACGAGGTAATTGCTTGCGTACCCGAGAAGGATGCCCAAGAGTGGGCAAACAAACTTGCCTCCTACATGGAATGCGAGTTCAAGGGACTGACTATCGCATCTGACCATGAAGTTTATGGTGCTTCATGGGGTGGCGGCTATGTTCCGGACGAAGAACGGGACGAGTACGAAGCCACCTTCAAGTAACCCTACCCCCACCCCTAACCGGGTGGGGGTTTTTTATTACACACTGTTAATTCCACTCGCACGAGTGGGATACACGGTATGCTAGTAAGCATGAGAGTTTTAGGAAGAGTGCGACTATCTCGCACAACAGATGAATCTACCAGCGTAGAGCGTCAACAGCAGATTATCACCCAATGGGCAGAAGGTAATAACCACACCATTGTTGGGTGGGCAATTGACGTTGATGTTTCAGGCTCAATTAACCCCTTCGACACTCCCTCCCTTGGGCCTTGGTTGAAAATGCCGAAGGCACGCGAATGGGATATTCTTTGCGCATGGAAACTAGACCGCGTTGCCCGCAACTCCATTGGTCTACACAAAGTCTTTGCCTGGATTCAAGAAAATGATAAACAGCTCGTCTGCATCGCAGACAACATTGACTTATCCACATGGGTAGGTAGGTTGATTGCTAGTGTTATCGCGGGTGTGGCAGAAGGTGAACTGGAGGCCATTACCGAGCGCAACAAGGCGGCTAACCGTACTCTGCGAGCCAACGGGCGCTGGCAGGGTGGCGCACCGCCATACGGCTACCGAATCAAGGACACAGGCCATGGCAAGGTGCTTGAGAAGAATCCTGACGAATGGGGAATCCTGAAGCAGATAATTTACCGTGCGCTGGCCGGAGAATCCATTAACAGTATTAAAAACTGGTTGGTACAATCCGGGCTACCTACCGCAGCAAAGTCACGCTACGGCAAGGACAGCACGTGGACAGCCTCGGTTGTGAGGGGGATACTCACCTCCAAGCATCTGTTGGGGTATCAGACGCTTCAACGTAAGCCTGTGCTGGATGCGGAAGGTAAACCCATCCTCGTAGGCCCTCCCCTAATCAGCCTGGAAACCTACAGCAAGCTTCAAGAGGAGTTGAGTTCGAGGACGCTCGCCACCAGGAACGTATCTTCGGGTAACCCCCTGAAAGGGGCAATAAAATGTGGGGTGTGCGGCGGAAGCATGGCCCTACGAAGTAGAGAGAAGGTGACTGGCAAGTTCTCCGGTAGCTACGTTTGCCTGAACGATAATTGCACCAACAAAACCATTCACGCCGCTAAACTCCTCGCTACAGTATCAGAACTGCTAGAAGAAGAGCTTGGGCAGTTTGAAATCATGGAGAAGCACACAGAGTACGCGGGTGACACCACCCTCCAACTCAAGGAAGCCGAAGAATCCTACAAGGAGGTAGCCGAGTTCCTACCCAATGCTCCCTCAAAAGAAGCAAGACAGGTAATCCTCGAACAGCTCCAGGTGATAGGCAAACGAATCAACGCACTCAAACAAACTCCCATGAAGGATACAACAACATGGAAACCACTCGGTAAAACCTACGGGGAAGCCTGGAAAGAAGCGGACAACGTTGGCAAACAAAAGCTTCTACAAAAAGCTGGAATCATAATCAAAGCCACAAGCATTAACAGCAACACAGGACCAAAACCAGGGATCTTCCGCACGGAACTAATCATCCCCCCGGACCTAAAACAACGCCTAGGCAAATAAAAAAGCCCCCTACCAAACAGGTAGGGGGCAATTTTTTACTCCACAACAACCCACGCAGGGTCGTCAAGATTGGCCTTCATTGGCAAACGGCTAGTAAGCCTGTACAGCTTCTTATCTTTCACCAGCTTCTCACCAGGAGCATAGATAACATCCGGATCAAACAGGTTGTACCCAGGATAATCATCACTCACTGTTGGTGCCTTCAAAAGACCCTGTGCACGAAACTCCCGGAGAGTATTAACCATGCGCTCAGCCTCCTCCCGGAGGCGGGCACGCCTAGGCTGCTCTACATTCTCCAGCCATGTCACAAACTTGAAAAACTCCTCCTCAGAAAGAGCCTCAACCATACCATGTACATCAGACAAAACTTTTCTCCTTAACTACTACCCCAGCCGGAACTACCCCAGCCGGAACTATTCCAATCAGAGCTATTCCACCCCGAGCTACCCCAACTACTATTGTTACTAGGAGAAGTGAACGTAACCTTACTTGGGTAAGAAGTATCTAGCCCATCGAACGTATGCTGTGAAACATTAACCTCCGTGGCTGTGTACCAATGGTTCCAAGTAATAAACTGAACCCACTCACCTTGAATTACGGTGCCAGGTTTAACCCACCTGTCTATAACATTAGTAGGCCCTTTAAGAACAGCAACACTATCATTAAAAGTTACAGGCCCCTTAAGCAAGAACTTGTCTCCTTGACGCTCCCGAACCAGTGACCCCTTATCCTCAAGAACAGGGCTGTTACCCGGCTTGTATTTACACTGCCGGTTCAAGCACTCTGGGAACACAGTAAACTCATAGCCGCGACAAGTGATATGAGGAGCACCGCCGGTAAACACAAACCCGCGCTCAGTGGGGGTCACATTCCTAACCCAGTTATCGGTAGCTCCATTAGACCAGTTAGATGTAAACACTAGTTTACCAGTCCACTTGCCTTTGCAAACCACAGTTATCTTCCTGCGGGAGCTATCTTCATCCGCCTGAAACCATCCATAGTCCACGGGAGGGAAATATTTATTCCCTGTAGAGGGGTCATAGACACCCTCCTTTACTCCAGACGGCATATAGAACACCTTCGGCATACGAATATCCAGCAACTCCAGGGTATCCTGGTGAATCTGCAACACCTTATTCTGCGCAGCATCAATCCGTTTACCAAGACTATTGATAGCAGCCTGCTTCTCACGAAACTTTACGTTAGTACTTGCTTCAGCAGCCTGTACCCTGCTCAACGCATCAATAGCTTTATTCTGTGCAGCATCAACATTAGCCTGCGAGGGCACATGCGGGGTGATTTTGATGTCCCTAACCCTCAGTGTGCCGTTCGGGTGAAAAAACTTCCCTACACGGATAGCCGAAACACTGGGCTTAAAGGTAACAACATAGGAAGAAGTCTTTTCGCTAGAAGTGAGGGAATCTCTAATATAGGTGGCCCAGTTAGCCCGTTTTCCACCAATAATTTGATAGACACTATCGATAGCATCGGCACCATTTTGGTCATAAATATTTAAATACGCGTAGCCACTAGAGGACTGAGACCAAGTAATCTCCACGTCATACTCAAGCCCACTGCTCACATGAACAAGAGACTCCCCGGGAACCTCATTTGCACTCCCAGGGAACTCGTACGGCGCAGCCTTAGACTTAGAAGCCAAAGTCCACTCGGGCGTGCTAGTGCCAGGAACCAGTGGCACACAGCTAGTGCCCAAATACTGGTACCCAGACCACTTCTTCAGCGCCTCAACAGCATCACTAGCAGCCTTATTCCAAGCACCCTGCTTCTCATTAACAAGCTTCTGAGTCTCATTCCACTTGGTCTGATTATCGGCAACAGTCTTCAACAACTCAATGTTGGTCTTGTTTCCACCAATTGCTTTCGAGTTGGCTAGGATAGCCTCATTCTGCATCTTATCCACGAACGCCTGGTCAACCGTGCTCGGGTAGCACTCAATACCAGCAATCCACTGATTCGTTACACTCCCGTTAGGGTGATTGAAGTAGATTTGATCCAGGCAGACCTCGCGGGTGTCATCCGTGAACCGAAGGGTTTTAGTCACCCAGTGCCTCCTCTCTTGAGGCACCTTCAACCCGTAAACCGGGTAGACACCAGCCCTAGGCGCACCGTTAGCATCCAGCCCACCGGACTTCACACACTTCTCACCATTTTGGTTCCTGAACTCAATGAAAAGCACCGACCCCTCACCCGTGGCCTGTGTCCAAAGCTTGAACGTGTAATCAATACCCGGTACCACCTTGATAAGCTTCTTCGTCGGCCGGTGCGTAACCTGCCTACCCTGAGGGTTACCCGTGCGCCACTGGTGCCCGTCCGGGAACGACCAGTTAGGGTAATTCTTCGGATAATCAGGGCTCATGCCACCAGGTGCAGCCTCAAACCACAGCGGTTGCCCCTCATACTCCTTCCTTGAGGAATAAGCAATTAGAGAACCACCAAGCGGGATACCGTTCTGCAACGCAGTAATCTTATCTGTGGCCTCAGCAACCGATTTCTCGACCGCAGTTTTATTGGTATTAATCTGATTGGTAATCTTCGCATTGGCATCGGTGATAACCTTCTGCACATCCGAAGGGTCGATTAACAGGGGGTGAATCTCCAAATCGCCAACAGTCTGCGCCGTACCATCACTACTGCCCCACGACCACTCCATAGCGCGCAGAGAAGCATACTGAACCCCTTCCTGGAACCGGAACCGGCCAGTACAATGAACCCACTTCTTCGCAGTCGTAACATTCACAATCACCCCCCAAGGGCCTGGTACCAGGTGCGCATCAGGGTTAGTATCCATCACAACGGACTCTTTAATAATTGGGGAACTTACACCCCCAGCATTGGTGCCGTTAGCAGCAAGTGTGATAGCCGCACTAGACGGATTATCAACACGAAGCCATACACTCCAGTAGTAATCACGGTCTGTTTGAACCTTTACCCAGTGACGCTGCAACTGTTCGTAGGCACCCCCCTTCTGAGGGTTTTTATACAGGGTGAACATCTTACCCTTGTAAAACCCATCATTTTTATCCCACGAGCCAGGATTAGCCTTACCTCTCTCCAGCCACCAGTACGGCTCCAGAGTATCCGGCTTCACCACCACCAGCGAACCCGCACCGTCAACCGGGTACAAACCCTCAAGAGCCTTCTCCATCTTCTCAACACGAGCAGCCGCATTAGCAAGCTCCGTATTAAACTTGGATTCATCAACCTTCCCAGCAAGAGAATTACGAATCCTACCAGCCTCAGTCTGAATCGTAGCCAAATCATCCAACGCCTTCTTAACATCGGTCTTGGCCTTACCCAAATCAGTCTTAGCAGACTCCAAATCCTGCTTCTGCTGCTCAGTCAGCTTCCCCTGCTCAGCCAAAGCAGTATTAGCCTTATCAAGCTCTTTCTGCGCACGGTCAACAGCCTCAGTCACACCATCAGTGATCTTCGCAAACCGCTCGTCAACAGCAACCCGCAGCACCTCATACCTAGCACCGCCATTCCCCCGAAAAACCTCCGCAAGGTCAGAAACAAGCTGGTCTACCCCCTTAGCGATTCCCTGTAAAAATTTTCCGAAACCAGAAAGCTCCTTACCGGTAAGAAGTTTGCGAACATCAGCCTCCGTACGCAAATCAGAACCATAGGTAGAACCACGGGTGTAAACATCATCATACTTATCATTAGTCTGCTTTGGCCTACCACCAACAGGGCTAGTCAATCAAACCACCATCCCTAAGCTCACCAATCAAATCAGCCAACTCGCCACCAGACAGATTAGCCAATACAGAAACAACCGGCTCCTGAATCTTCTGCTCAACAGGAACCCACTCACCAGACATATTCAACGGGTGCCCCTGCCCCCGAACAGGTGGTTGAAAATGAATCACCTGCCGAGAAGGATCATGCACAAAACCACACTCGCACAAATGTTTAGACCACTGCCGAAGAACCTCCTCAGGAAAGCCAACAGGAAATCCCTTAAACTCAAGATTCTGAAACGCCCACAAGAACCTCTCCTCCGGATTCTTGTGGTCACAATCAGACTGAAGCCACATCACCAAACTCCTAACTGCTTTAACGCGCTCGTACGCTTCTCAAACACATCAGCCAAATAAGACAAACCAGACTTGTGTTCACGGGCACCAACCGTGACCTCCCAGCCCTTACCGCTACTAAACTTCAACTCACGAACCTGCTCGACGTAAAGAGCATCCTCTGGGGCACCCAGCGGGTGCACACCAACCCGGTCACCAATAAAGAAGTCCCCGTACCCAACGGGGCCAACAAAATACGGGCAACCATTATTCATCTTCACACTCACACTAATACGCTCACGAGTATCCCACTTCTTCTCACGAGTAGAAGACAATGTACTCAGTGTGTAAGACTGGTCAGCACCGTCAGCCCATACCTCAAACGGATAATCCCAACCATGCTGGGCACGACGGTCACGAAGATTCGCGGCAAAAAAGGCCATGAACACATCCGAATACAACGGCTCCAAAACCTCCGCAGCGGCAGCACCAAGTTGCGACTGCCCCATTAGCAGGGAACCTAGGAACCCAATCGCAGTAGTAATACCCGCCTTAATAGTCTCATTAACCCCCGGCATAGAAGACCCACCGGAAACAATCATTGTTGCACCCGGAGGGATATACGTGAAGCTCGTGGACTCAATACCCGTGTAATCACCATGCTCTAGCACCACCCACGGTGCCTCCGGAACACTGCCCAAAAACCCAGGCTTACGGTACTTATCAGGAAAATCAACACGGGGAACAACATCCTCGTACTCGGTCAAACCGTCAGACCTAAGCCTACGGATAGCGCGAGTAAACCCCTGGCTAATAGCACCACCAACGGCGGTCTGCTTACCCCAACCAGACTTATCCACAAATTCAAACACCAGGCACCCCTCACGAAGCTCCTTGCCGGGAATAGGGTCCGGGTCACCCGGAAGATAACGCCTACACTCCACAGCAAGCTCCGCATCATTCAAAATAGGCGCGGCAGTCTCATGGAATGTCTTGAATCGGCTAGAAGCCAAGCAAGTCAAAGAATTATCGGTAGCAAAATCAACCGGCTTCACAACCTCTGACCAGGTTGACATATCAAAATCCCCCCACTGATTCACATGCATGGGGTCGTCAGGAAGCCTCCACAAAGCGTTATTCTTCCTGTACAACTGGCAAAACAAGGTAGTTGCCAAAGCCCAACGAGAAGGGCCAAACAAGTACCACGCCTTCGGGAACTGCACCTGCGGGGGGAGAAACGGGTTAGCCCAAACCAAAAGCTCCTTCAACTTCTGGTAATCATGCAACGCAGTCAACCGAACAACACGGTCACCCCTGTAATTAACCTCCGTTTCGCACGCCTGCACACGACCAGACCAGCGAGCACCATCCTTATCAAACGTAATATACAGGGACTTAGTAGGCCACTGGGTATAATCCATCAGCAACCTACCCATCTGCCCGTCAACGGGAAGGGTAACCTCCGCCGAGCCAGTATCATTCAAAATAAACTCAAAGTCATACTCGAACACATCAGACAGGTAACCCAGGAATGACCAATTACCATCCCACAGGCGGATAACCGCATCCTCGCTGAACTTCTCCTCAATCCGTTTACGCTCAGCTTCAACACGAGTGTAAACATCATCAAGCTCACTCACTACACATTCCCCCACGGCCTATTGAACGGACGCTCCAACCGCAACTGAACCTTCCCCGGCTCAGAACACTTAACAGTAAAAGTCAACTTCTTAGTAAACGGTGGAATCTCACCCCGGAAACGAACACCATTCATACGCCCCCACACAAGGGACTTATTATCACTCATAACCTGACGTGCCCCAGGGTCAGTGTCTACGACAGAATCCTCACCCTTGGACAAGGCAGGTAAACCAACACTTCGCTTAGCGTGACCACCATCGCCAGGAGCATAATCAGGCAGAGTCCACGTACCAGGCGCAGACACCACCCACTTCGGAAAGATAGGAACCCCCGTAGGGTTAGCATCATTCACAGTAAAAGTGGCACTAGTGTTAACAGCCACTTCCTGCTTAAACTCTTCCCCATACCAGAACGGGTTATCCGCTGTAACACTCATGTGAACGTCAACAGCGGACATAACCTCAGGATCAAACTCAGTATCGACCTTAATCTCTTCCAGACGGCACTTAAGCCTACGAGTACCACTCAACTCGGTGGTTACCTCGATAGTGGCCTCCTTGTTGTAAGACCACAAACGCCTCCAGCGCTCGTCCTTCTCAAGAATATCCCCATCGTTCAGAATAGTCACAGTGAACGTTACCGAACGGGCCGGAGTGCGAGTACTAACTAGACGGGAACCCGGCCTATTACCATAAACTTTGGTAACAGCCTCACTCTTAGAGTCCACGAACCCTTCAATACCGGAAGCAAGATAAATACCCTCCTTACCGGCATTCTCCCCAGCAATGGTGACAGAATCACCATTAACACCCGTCACCCTAATAGTAGTACTCAAACCAACTCCTAACCCATACCCATCAGTTGCTTACGCTCACGCAACTGTTCCAAACGAATAGCTTCATCCATATCCTCAACGTGATAATGGACTTCCTTGGTGCCATGCACCATATTGTTGAAGTCACCCTTGTTCCGGTTGAACGCCATAGCCGCATCAATCGACTTGCTAATGACACCATTACCCATGCCCAAATCCGACTTCAACTTATCCAGATTGGTTGCAACAAACTCAATTGGAATCTTTGCAATACCAGAATCCTTAATCAGCTTCTCTACCGCGAAATCAAACTCCTTGGAATTAACATTCCAGGCAATCTGACCAAGAATCGGGTGGTCACCAACCCTCGAACGAGCGAAGCTAATAGCCTGATTAACCATGTTCTTAAACTGGCCGGACACAGCCCGGTAGTCATTAAGCAACTGGTTCTGCAACAGCTCCTTAGCACCCTCAACAAAATACTTATTAATGGACAAGTCCATCTTGGAATAATCCGGAGCCTCAATCGACTTGTTCAGCTTATCCCTAATATCCGCAATTTGCTTAGCGTACCGCTCGTTCTCCTTAAGAACCCTCTTGTTCTTACTTTCCAGAGCCTTACCCAACTGCTTACCAGCACTCTTGCCGTGAATCTTAGCAACGCGCTCAGCGTAAGCCTTATCAGCCTTTTCTAGATTCTCCAAGTGCTTCTTATAAGCATCCTGTTCCTTTTTACGGGAATCATGGATCTTCTTAGCGTTAGATTCAAGAACTGGCTGAAGAATCTTGCCCTTATTCAACTGGTCAAACGGTGCCCTAACCTGCGCCAGCGCATCCTCAACGGCTCCGACAGCGCTACCGGCACCGGAGCTAATACCCTCAGCAAAGCCCTCCATGAGCGCCTTGCCAGAATAGGTGGTGTACCCACGGCCGGAGAACGGACCCCACTTAGCAGGAGAAAATGGGAACGCACCACGAACAGCGTTAAGAACACCGGAAACAGCATCCTTAGCAGCACCAATCATGGACTTAATGCCATTAATGAAGCCCTGGATAAGGGCCTTACCAGAACTAAGCAGGAAAGACCCCAAATCGCCCAGCGCAGCCTTAGCCTTGGAGGGCATCTGCTTCACCTCGGAGACTGCGCGAGTAACACCCTGGGAGAACGTAGAAACAGTCTGGCTCCACAACTCGGAGCACTTAGCCAGGAACCCGTTAACCAGCTCCCCCGCCTTAGCGAGAACACCAGAAACCCAGCCAGCAACAGCGCTAATGACATTAGCAACCATGCCCACAAATCCAGCAACGACAGCAGCTACGAAACCTACAATCGCGGCCAAACCAGAAGCCACAAAGCCAACAATGTTTGCAAGCAAGGTGATAAACGCACCCGCCACCTGAAGAATGATATTCAACACAGGGGCGAACGCCACAACCAAACCAACAACAACACTGATGACCGCACTAATAATTGGCATAATCGCAGTCAAAACAGGAGCAAACGCACTAACCAGGGCACCCGCAATCTGCATAATAGTACCAATAACCGGGGACAAAGCATCAATAATCTGACGAACAGCATCGACAAACTGGGTAACAACAGGTGCAGCCGCCGCAAACGCAGGCTGTAAAGCCTGCATAACCCCATCACCAAACTGTTTAATAGAATCAATGATAGGGGAAACCGCGTCACCAACACGCTGAAACGCCTGCCCCAACTGGGAACTAGCACCATCAACCTGAGACACAGCCAGCGCAAAGAACCCAGCAACACCAGCAACCGCAAGCAACGGAGCGCTCAGTGCACCAAGCACGCCAGACAAAGCCCCAATAATAGGTGAGACCTGCTGGAACAACATAAAACCACCAGCCAAAGCAGCAACCACAGGAACCAACGGTGCCATGGCCGGAAGCATAGGACCAATCGCAGACAAGACAGACCCTAGAGCTGTGCCCAAGGGACCAGCCAATGGTGCAAGACGCTCAAGCGCGTCAGCAAAGCCATTAACCAAATCAGTCATGCCAGGCCCAAGAGCCTGAATGAAGTCAGAAATAGCGGGTGCAACAGTGCTAGTAATAACTGTAGCAACATCAAGAAGCAGCGGGCCCATAGTTTGGGCCACACCAGCCATAGCGTCAAAGAAAGAACTCAGCGCAGCAGAACCTTCTGCGGAATCAACCCACTCAGCAGCGGCAGAAGCGGCATCTCGCATCGTGTTAATAGCACCAGCACCAGACTCGGAAGCAGCACTAAACACAGCACCGATCACATGGCCTACATCACCAAGGGCAGAACCAAACGCCTTAACTTCATCCAACATAGACTGCAAAGAAGCCTGAAGAGACCCATCTGCGAAACCCCGAACCATCCTGTCAGACCAAGCCTGTGCTGTCTGACTGATACCGCTCAACAGGTCGTCAAACAGCTTGGAACCAGCAGAACCAACAGCCAGAACACCAGGAATCCAGTTGAAGAACGCCCTAGAAATAGACTGGGTAGCATTCGATGCATGGTCAATCAGGTTGCTCATAATTTCCATGCCCCTACCAGAAGCAAGGAAACGGGCAGTATTCTTAGCAGCCTCACCGGAAGCACGGGCAATATCAACCATTGCCCCACCAACCATGCGGCCAATCGGGGCTAGGGCAGCCAAATCCTGCCCCATTGCCCCCCAAAACGCTTCCTGCACACCAGAAGCCGCCTGGCTAAAAGCATCCTTAATAGCAAAAATACCACGAGCGCCCTTTTGGGCAGCAGGTCCCATTCCGGCAATCGCCTCATTGAGCTCATCAAAATTCTTTGCCTTGAGCACACCCAAGAAACCAGAAAAGGACTTTACAATAGTACCTAAACCCAAACCAAAGGATAGGAGTGCAGCAGGAGCCATAGCAGCCGTCAACTTCACCATAGCGGTCAAAGCAGACCAAGTGACAGCACCAAGCGCAGAAAGACTGGTCATTAATGAACCAACAGCCACCGTAGCGACAGCTAAAGCGCCCTTCATAGCCGTAAGGTTCTTTGCAAAATCAAGAAAGACCTTGCCACCAAACAGCTTGCCGAACGGGCGAACAAACCCAGTAGCAAGACCATTCAGAACAGCCATATCCTTCACAAACCGCTTCTTATCCACGGTCAATCGGGCCTTAACCTTCAAGCGTGCACTAGCAAGCTTAGCCAAAGCATGGCACTTGGCTACAAAACCTTTATCCTTGATACCAAGCTTCGCCTCAATCTTGCCTAATGCACGCTCAGCACGTGCCTTAGCAGCAGCAACAGCCCGCATAAGCGGGGTAGTCACCGGCTCAAAGTTAACCCTCGAACGCACAGCGCTCTCAATACGAGCACGCAGCTTCCGGGCGTTGCGATAAACAGTGTTACCGGCCAGATGGAATCGCATCTCAATGTTATCCATCACAGCTTCAATACCACCACGAAGGGCACGAGCAGACTGTATGACATTACCCGCAGCAAGCTGAAAACGAACGCCAACCGTGGAATGTAAAGCCTGTTCAATCCTCTGCTTCAACGCCTTGGCCCTAGCCGTAACAGTCTTAGCTGCATTAGAGAGAGACACACTGATAGGAACATTGGACAAGACACGTTCCAAACCAGCACGAACAGCACGAGCGCCGTAGAGTAGATTAGCTGTTCCCAACTCAAAGCTAACGATGACATCCTTCAGGATACCGTCTGCGCTATTCCTTGCTGCAACAACTTTGTCCAAGAAGGTCTTAGTGGAAAGAATGATATTACCCTTAATACCACGCAAGACAATCTCGGCAAGAGTCTTACCTTTATTAGCTTCCTTAGTGATCTCCCACGGGGATATAGTAATCCCCATCTTAATACGACTAAGCAGGCCACTGGCTTTCTCACGCAGAGCAGCAAGGTCATTCAACACACCAGCATGTGCCACATCCACATTGAAACGCAGATTCCCCATAGCCCGCTTAACAGCGGCCTTAGCCTTAGCAACCGAAAACTTATCCAGCTTAGCAGACAAACCAACAGTCAAACTGCCCCAAGCAAACTTGGCTCGAAGCTTCGCAGCCCGAACCTCACCTACCAGACGTTCACTAGCCAGCTTCACCTTAGCCTTAATAGGTTCAGCAAAACTAGCGTGTAAACGGGCAACCTCCCGGACAACACTAGACTGGGACACGCGTAAGGGAATATCCTTCAGGACAAACTCAGCAGCCCTACGTGCACCCATAGCAGCCCGAGTAACATCCTTAACCAGTGTGAGCTGCTTAAATCCGATCTTTATCTCGGAAAGATGCCGGCGAGTTGCCTCCTTAATAGACCGAACCTCCGCAAGAAACTTAGACACATTAACCCGAATGTCAACAGGAACATGCGTATAAGCCTCTTTAGCTAAAGCCTTAACCTTCGCGGGCAACCCGTTTGCTTCTAGCTCTGCGACAACCTTAATAGACTCCCGCAACGCTGCAACAGCAGCATGAACCTTCTCACGAAGACCCTTAGTATCCAGCTCGCCAGTAAAAGAAACCTCACCCTTAGTGGAAGTTGCAGCTTCCTTAACTTCGGCCTCTAGTTTTTTCTTATCAAAATCAGGGTCAATCCTGATCTCAATATCGTCAAGAGTGCGAGCTTCCCTCTCAACCTTGGGCCTAAACTTTTCAACATCGGCAACAACGCGGATACTAACGCGACCGACTTCTTTGCCTTCACCTGCCATAACTACTCCCTCTCAGCCTGCTTAGCGTATGCTTTAGCAGCAGCCAAAAAATTGTTAACCTTCGGCTTAACCCTCCGGCCAGGAACAGGAATTGGCTCGGGTGGCTTTAACTTCTTCTTCGTCCGAACCTGAATATTCGAGAAAGTCCCCTCTTTAATCGCATCAATAACCCCAGCAAGAAGAACCTCCGTAGTTCCCCAACCATAACCATCCTCTTCACCGCGAAGAATGGCGCTGGAATAGGAACCCGGAGACAAATTCTCGATTAGAGCCAGCGCTTCAGCCGGAGACAAAAAAGGAGGGTCACTCACCAACCCTCCTAAATCAACCCCGTATTCCCGAAGCACATCCGCATAAAGGGAACCCCCGCACTTATCCAAAGCCCCGACGAGGGTTAGGCTTCCCCCACCTGGGCTGTCTCCAACCACTTAGTGACAATATCCAGAATAATAGCGGAATCATCACCAATCAGCTCCAGAAGTTCGTCACCACGACCATTAACCTCGGCAATACGAACCAGCTCCACGAACATGTCGAACTGTTCATCAATCTCATCAACGGACTCGTTGCCCTCGTAGGCCTCCGCCTTAGCAAGAATGTCCGTCACCTGATTACGAGCACCCTTACTCATGCGAAGCAAATTTGGGAAGATGAACTTCTTACCATCGGCCTCAATCACCGTGGAAGCGTAACGCTTATCCGCAGCAGCACGAAGATTATCAAGACTAAAAACTGCCATTGTAGGTCTTCTCCTTATAAAGTCTAAAAATAGTGTAGGTCTGGAAGAAACCCCCCTGGACGACCTACAGAATCCAGGGGGGTTAATAATTACTTAGCCGGAAGAATCCACTGATAAAGGTGACGGCCAGGGTGCTTCAGGAACGTTGCACGAATCGGCAGCGTTGCAAAATCATCACTAGCCATGGAAATAGATTCCTCACGCCGAACACCTGCCTTAGCCGCAGTAAAGGCAATCGTGAAATCACCATCACGGATCACAATCAGCACCGCGCGCTCAACAGACTTACCGCCCGGAGCATCGACACCAAATACACCCTCCTCCTTGGAGGCATTCTTGCCGTAGTAAAGCTCAAGCGTCTCAGCGTCAAACTGAATCGGCTTAATGGTCACATAATCGACCGGGGCATCCTTACTGACCTCACGGAGGTTCTTCTTCTGCCAAGAACCCTTAGTCTCAGAATCGCCACCATCATAGCCAAACTCCGGAAGATCATCATTACTCGTGTGACCAATAGGTTCCCAACCACGCGGCTCAGCAACCTGAGTCACGGTAGCACCCGTGTCACCCTTGAAAACAACCTTCTTGCCAAAGTTCTTGCCAATGAAGGAAACCGTGTAACCCACCTTGGGGTCACTACCCTCAACAACGGCACCACCCTGACCAACAGCGGAAAGCTTCTCAAGCGCCTCCTGAACCTCTCCGGCAGTAGCGTCCGGCTTAAGCTCACCGGACTCTTCAGAACCCACAGTAAGCTTGTAGCTTGCAGAACCCGCCACCTTAAGCGTGAACTGGTGAGAACCAAACGTCTCAGGGTCAAACTTAGCCACCTGCTCACGGGTAGGAGCAGCGGTACCAACAGGGCCGACGTAAACAAAGCCCGTAGAAGCGGTAAAGACCGCGTTATCATTAATCATAAACTTATCCCTTCCTCGGAGGACGAATAGTTAGGGCAACTAGCCCCTGAATCCTCCACGAATCCTGAAACAACGAAGAAAACTGGGTCATACCCATACGCTCCTCAACACTGGAAATCCATCCAGCGTCAGTCATCCACTGCTCTTCCTTCGCCTTAAAAATGACATCTATACAGTCACGGTAAAGCTCTTCAGCCTCAATAATTCCATCAGAATGATAGGCAGTAATCTCTACCGTTGGTGTATCCAACAAAAATGGTTGCTTGCTCGAACGAGGCCCACCAACACGACGAATGTTAACAATCGGATAATCACGGTAATCAATATCCTCAATCCATGAACCGACTTTCACATTCTTTGGCAAGCCCCGACGAAGAATCGGAATCAAAACCTCTTGAAAACGAGGGAAACTAGACTGCACCCGGAGTCCTCCCCGCAGAATCTTCCCAAGAGAACGGATCGAAGATACCCAGGGTGTAGCCAATGTAAGCAGCATCTCCCCCATCATCATCCAAGTTCACAAACGCATCCACCTTACCGCGAGACACGTTAATATGGGAGTGAGGGCCAGGATTATGCGCATTATTAGCATGGTGCGGAGCTAACCGAGCCTCAAACACCTCAGCAAGGGCGTTAGCGGCAACATGCGTAGCCTCACGAATGTTAGTGGATCTTACGATAAGCTTATTCATAGCTTTAACCCTCTTCGGCTCCCACTCAACCTTCGGCACTAAGCCCTCCTTAACGTATAATCCAGATGCCCAGTCCGAGGGGAACAACGATAAACAGCAGGGTCACCAAATACAGAGAACATCTTGCCTTCAATATCAACCTTCGACTGTGCACCAATCTCAAAATCACGGTCTTTCCTTTGAAGCCTCATGCGGACAACCTTCTCAGACTCGTAACCCTCGTTATCCTGTTCCGCACGACGGGCGGCAGTACCAGACTGCCCAACCGGGGCAATCCAAACAAACTTGCGAACTCCCTCTTTGGAAGCCCGAGTCCGAATATTCCCGTCCCGGTCAACCACAGCTTCCTCTGGGTAGATAGTCACCCACGTATTGCCCTTATCAAGCAAACTCACAACGCATCACCCCTCAGCGAAGGTGGAAGCATCGGCACCACGTGAATAACCCCAATTGACTTCTTAACCCCCAAATCAGCCCATTCATCAGGCGTAATATTCAAACGACCATCCGAATAAGCCTGAGAAAGCATGTAAGTGTAGTTGCCCTCAGTCTCCTGAACATAACCCTCCGGGTTACGAACCAATCGAATGACGGCATCCGCGCAAACACGCCTTACAATCTCACCAAAGTACGGATTTGCTTCCAACCGGGAGTCAAAATCAGGGAGACGGCCCCTGATTTTCAACTCACAGTCTTTCAACCGAGCAGCAACCAGAGGACGCTCCTCCGCAGTCAGAGGGCGAAAGAAACGAACCTCAACATCCTCAACAGTTGCCAAACTCAATTAATTACTCCTCTACCGCCGACGCTTCTTCTTCGGCTTTTTCTTCCTCCTGCTTCCGCACGCCACTCTTTGAACCACCCCGTTTCTTCTTCAACACTTCCCAGGAACCTGAAGCAACAAGCTCCTTCGTAAGCTCAGATGAAGCATCTGCAACAACCCCTGTAGCAATATTAACAATCACTAGGCAGCTACCTTAGTGTCAGTGACCTTAACGAACGCCTCCGGATCATGGACATGAATAGCGAACTCCGCCTCACAACGAACAGCAACAAGGTTGTTCTGCCACAGGGAGGTCAAACCAGAACCGTCCTGCGCAGCGGAAAGGTCAAGCGTAGCCTGGTCAGACACGTCATAGGAAATACCGCCAACCTGGCCCCACAGCAGCTTAGAGAAGTCACCGTAATAACCAACGATGCTATCCTTCTTAAGCTTGTCGGCAATGGTAACCGGACGGCCAAGGATGCGGCCCTGACGAGTAAGGGAGTTAGTGTCGGTATAAGTGGACTCAATGAACAGCGGACGACCATTTGCGTCCAGAGAATCGTTGATAACCGGCTCCGTCACGGTATCAAGAAGACCACCCGTGAACTTCTTACCGTCCTTCACAAGAAGCTCAAGCGCACCGTTGGTAGCCGCATAGACGTTAGCCTTACCGCCCTTGTCAAAGAGAGAAACAGTCTTCGTGGTCTGGTCAACATTCTTATCAAACGGGGAATTAGTACCATGAAGAGCCGCTTCGTCGAAGGCAATAGCGAACGCCTCAGCAACCTTTTCGCGCATCGTATTAATGTAGTTCTGGGGGTTGGCACGAACAACCTCAGCAGACATAACGAAGATGGTAGCAATCTTCTCGGGTGCCATACTAAACTTGCTAAAACCACCCTTAGTCAGCGGCTTCTTACCAGCTTCCTTAACCCAGGAAGCAGTAACATCCCCATCCCAGAACGGAATGTCCACACCCGTAGGCCCCATCTCAACCTTCTTAGCAAGAGGCTGAACAATAGACTTACGCTGCATCTCCTCGAAGATGGGTGCGGCCAGCTTAGGCTCAAGGAAGCCCTTAAAATCACCAGTAGAGGCAAACTTATTATTATCAATAGCCATATCTTTTACTCCTTATCGATTAATCACATTGCGAACAGCGTCCAAAATAGGATCGCCATTCAACGGCCCAGATGCGCCACCAGAACCCTGCGAACGATCCGTAGCCTTACTTCCCGAACCCTTAGCAACTGTAAACAAGTCCTTAAGCTGCTCAGCGTGAGCAACCAACTCCTCCTGGGTAGAACCATGCAACAGTTCGGCAAATGACTCCAGCTTGTCGGTAGAAATACCAACCTTGATAGCGGCCTTCACACGCTCAACATTCAAGTTAGCCTGGGAAGCCTCACTACTCTTCTCCTCGATTTGAGCCTCTAGCTCCTTAATCTTGGAAGTGAAAGAATCAGTAACCTCCGCCTTAGCAGCTTCAACAGCACTATTCTTCTCAGTCCGATACTTTGCAGCCTCAGAATTAGCCTTATTAATAGCTTCACGTGCCCAATCAGGAAGCTCCTGCTTCTCCGACTGCTTCTCTTCATTATCAGACATAAATTACCTCCTGGGTAAACAAAAAGCCCCACCTGGGGGCTAAAACTTACTTAAGTACTTCGTGTACTCTCCGGCTTCTGCGGCCCTACGGAAGGCGTTCATAGCATCCTTGCCATGAAGCCCCTTCGTGACCTCTTTCCACATCTTCTGAGCTGCTAGGAACCTGCCCTTACCTGCCCACTGCTTCAGATTGAAAACCGGAACTACTTTGCAATCGCAACCATCATGCCAAGCGCTCATGTGCTCCTCGGGGTCAAACTCCCCAGCTCCAACCATTTGCATAGAATCCCTATCGCCAAACTTGGAACCAGCCGTTCGTGCCGAGTAATAAACCGCACCACGAGACACAAGCATCAAACACCAACTACAAGTTTCATCCCCCGTAGCAACACGCGCCCAACCACGAACAATACTGGACTTATCCTTACCGATAATGGATTTTTTATACTCCCCACTCTCAAAGTAAGGATCAGGAGTTTCAACCGCGTGCATGATAGTCCAACGGCCACTATTCTCAATCGAACGAGCAACCCTTAAAGCCAGCTTATCCACATCCCGAGAAGTAACCTCACGGGCGGTAAACTGGGACTTCAACGGACTCATGTCCTTCAAAAACCTATCCTCTTTCAACTCGGATAGGAATACGTCGTGCCTAGGGGCACCGGGAAACGCTTTGTAACGCTCCGAATCATAAAAATCCCTAGACACTTCTGCCACCTGCTTAGCAGCAGGGGACACAATCCCAAACAACAATCTCAGAATGCGAAGCCACAAAGGAAGCGTAATCTGAGTGCCAACAAACGGGGCCATAACCTCTCTTACAGCCACCACGGCACCACTAATTATCTCCTTCTGGGTCCTCTCCATCTCCTGAAGATTCATCTGCTGTCACACCCCCGTACAGACCACTAAGCTGTGCTCCAGGCTCCTCCTTATCCCAGATACGCATCTGCCGACGCTGCTCTGGGGAGTAACCCATATCAATACGAGCTTGCTCACGGGGTGTAACACCGTTACCTCCAGCGTAAGCCTTACTAGCAGCATCAGCCTTAGCCTGCAACGTTGGAGTAGAAGGGTCGCGCCACACGGTTTCCAACCGGAAATGGTCAACCGTCAACTTATTACCCATGACAAGTAAGGCAATTCGCATTGCCTGTTCCCAAGCAGAACCAAACTGTGCGCACATAACTTCGCACTCCCGAATCAATCGACTCTCGGAAGCTCGAATAGCTTCAGCAGAAGCAGGGTTATCAGATGCAGTAGAGAAATACTGCGGAGGCAAACCAGTATAAGCAGAAGCCAGCTTAAGCAACTGTGTCATACCATCGGTGTAGTTACGCAGCTCCGCAGCGGGCAACTGTTGAGCCTTACCATCAGCATCCTCAACTGTAATAAACGAAGCGGCGTAAAGCTCCAAAGAAGAAAGTTGACCGCCATTGGTGATCTCGTCAGTTGTCGTACCAAACAAATACCGCTGTGGGTTAGCCATAAGTTCAGATGTTGACTGCATATTCATCAACAAACGACTAATAGCATCGGTAACAGAACGAATCTCCGGGGTAATCAAAGATGTACCGTACAAATCCGCAGAATCCGTAACATGAACCATTGGAACAACTGGAACAACACCAAGACCGTGATTCACAGTCTCAACCTGCTTCAGTTCCCCATCCTCTGACTCGTAATACTCCGTTGCATCAGGCGTATAAAGCGTGGCAGCAACAGTATCTCCATCCGTATTCTTAACTACACGAACTGCCCACTCAACCCCACGAGTACGAGGGTCAATGCTCGCATACAACGTCTTCGGGGACTCAACCTTAATAATCGGAACATCCGGAATAGCCAACGGATTCTCAGCATCCGACTCCATCGGGGCGGCAATCGTAATGTACGAACGACCATAAACCAAAGCCTCACAAAAAGCCACGTTAGAGAAATTGTCAAGACCATTTGCCTTGAACCAAGACCACAGCAATTCATCTGAATCCGCCGCATCCCCAACGGTGAATCCCTCGATAGCCAAACGCTCAGAGACAGCGTTAACGTAAATACGGGGAACACCCACCTGCGCAATCAGCTTGCGCATCTGTGGCGGGGTAGCCAAACCTACTGCCAAATCACGTGGCTTAGCGTGATAGTATTCGTCAGCAGTCTTAAAATCCTGCTGGGCAGCTTCAAACTTTGAAATAGCATCCTCTAAAGTAATTTGAACATCCACTAAATAATAGCACCTCCTCTACCAGACCTGTAGTACCTACTCATTAAATAATCCTGCCGAGCGGCAAAAGCTAAAACGCTAGTCACAGCACCGTCAATCTTCCTGCTAGAATCCTTTGACTTCTTACGGATGGTCACAGCGTCATAAACAGTCGGAAAACGGTGCGCGTTTAAGATATACCAGCGCAAACGAGGGTCACCGTCGTGCGACAACTCCCCCTCAACAACAGCATCCAAGAAGCGCTCACAATCCAAAGCAAACCGCTTCTTTTGACCACGCATATCAAACGCAACAGGGTTACCGGGTGAGGCTTTCACCTTCACCTTCCTCTTAAAGTCCTTACCCCATTCATCAACATAAGACTCAAACTCGTGAACATCGGCCCGGAAACCAACAACATCGTACTTCTCAAACGCAGCGCGAACAGCAATATCAACCTGTTCACGCGGAACACAACCATCCGGTTGCTTAGCAGGATTCCAGCTATTCAACAAGAAAATAGCACCATCACTAATCCTGCAAGCACTTAAAGCAGTATGGTCATTACTCTTAGAACCATCGAATCCAAGGGTAATACGGTCACCCGGCTCCAGCTTCACATCAGCAAGACAAGCATCCCATTCCTTCGGAGAAATCCAGGAATCCTCCGCAGCATTCACCTGATTCAAAAACTTCCTGCGGGACTCACTAACCGGATTCCGAATATCAAGAATGGAAGCCACAATAGTTTCAATATCCAGCCATACCGCATCGCCACGAGCAACACGAAGACCCTCTTTAAGCTCCTCAACACCTGCCTCAAAACCCTCCGGATCATCGTCAGGAGAGGGAATCTCACTCACTGGGGTACCAGGAGGAGCCTCAAGGGAGTCATACAAAACCCCCGTATCAATAGCTTCACCTGCTTCAACCTTAAGGTGGACATCCCAAAGAATCTCACCAACACTCCCCTGACCGGGAATATGCGCGTTACAAATACTCAACGAACGACAAGAACCATACGCGGCCTTCGTCACGTTACCGTCAATGACGTTTGCCATAGCAATACCATCATTCGACTCAACCCACCACTGAACCTCATTCTGAACAATGAACGTGGGACGCTTACCCTCCAAGGCCATTGGGGAACTAGTCACACCCTCAATCATCTTGCCACGCTTGTCATACACAATCGTCTTGTGAATGTCAATACCAAATTCCTCCTTCAAACGAGGAGAAACCAGCGAAGAAAACAAAGTGAAAGTGTTGCGAGTTTGGTCTTGAGTCACAGCAGCGATCTGAACCCACGGGTCATAACGAGCACGGCCAACAGCTTGACCATTCTCAAAATGACTAAACTCAACAGGGCCACACAACTCAACGAGCGACAAAGCACCAACCAGCGGGTCTTTGCCCCAACCCTTCAACCGACGAAGAACACCCTGGCGGTAAATAAAACGGCCATTTTCATCGACCGCGTACCACCAAAGAATAAACCGAGCTTGCTCCAGAGTCGGCATAAACGGCTCCCCCGCATGAGGCCCACCAGGGGTCAACACATACAAGTAAAGCCAATTAATAACACCCCAACCAAGTGTATACTTCGGGAGAATAAACTGACCGTTATCATCACGAGTCCAAGTAGGCCCATCAACCCACGGCCTATTCTTCAAAAGAATCCCTCCACTCAGTGAAGTGCTTAAACTTCTCAAAAGGATAAGAAATCCCCCGAGAAGCAAACCACAACTCAATATCGTTTACGTAGCCCTCAACGTAAACCTTCCACTCATGCGTAACCAAACGCTCCCTATACAAACGCCTGTTATCCTCGTCAAGAGCAGCCTCACGAGACAACTCCTTCTCAGCCCGACGCTTAGCAGACTTACTAGCCCACTCCTGAAGCAACCGAACACCGCCCAAACTAGACCTAATGTTCTCCTCGGACAAAACCTTGCGGGTACCAAACACCAGGACGAAGACCCCCACGATAAACTGCGCCGGGGAAGCAGTTATCCACTCAACCAAAGACCCGTCATTCACGCTTCTCCTTTAAAAGAACCTTCTCAGCAGCAACCTGATTCCGATACCAGATTGACACCGCAAGAATCAAACAAACAGCAGCATCAACCAAATCGTTAACTACTAAACGGGGGTTCTCCGGAGGCCACGGCCAAGGAAGCATACTCACCTGATAAATCTGGGAAGCAAGCATCAAAAACACCGCATTCCCAAACAAACCAGCATAAATACCTGCCTTATACCAACCCGTAACAGCGGCAAACAAGAACAAGGCAAACATACACAAGCAGGCATACGCCCAAACAATAGGCGTATAAAGATTATCCACCTGGATAAAACCTGCCTGGTAATCCTCCCCCGTAATGTAATCAACAAACCGCGTGAGCCATGAAAAAGAAAAAACCCCCATAATCGCCCTCACGGTTCTAGTCACTACTGCCCCTTACGGTAATTAGCGATCTCATCCTCAAGCGACACCTTCACAGGCTCCTTCGGAGCCTCAGTCACAGGATGAAACGGAACAGCATCAATAGCAGCAGCATGAGCAGCAGCAATCTTAGCCTGCTGACTACGAGAAAAACCATTCGGCGTAACCTTCACACCGAAAATAGTCAGAATAAAACCAACCACAAAAATAGCAAGCTGGAACCGAGGATCAGCCCCAAACGGAGTAGAAGCAAGAGCCGCAATCAGCGTTGCAATAAAACCACCTATAGCAGTAATGGTGTTAGCGTTACGCTTATACCACGGCTGCTTATTAATCTCGTCATTCAGGTAACGTGCAAGGCCGTCAACAACCATCGTATTCATTACTTTGCCTCCAGTGCCGTCAGACGAGCGTTAATAGCGTCAAAACCCTTAACAATCAGGTCTTTAATATCCTCCGTATTAGCCCGAGCAACAAACGCATGGGCATCCGCATTGAGAAGCGCATCAATCGGACGCATCTCAATATTCGAACCATTCACACGGCTACGGTACCGTGTCTCAATCTTGTCAAAACTCAATTCAGTCTCCTTATTAAAAGGTGGATTATCAATATACTTGTTAACTTCACGCCTAAACACGTTCATGTCCATCAGCGCACCAGACCGGCCATTACCCGCGCCCGGATCCCACTTACCCTGAGCCTGATAGCTGTACTCCCAATGGGAAGTGCACGTCTCGGGCGTAGCCCGCTTACCCAGGAACCACAGAATTGCGGCCACACAACGGTAATACGCATCCAACTGCTCAGCAGGCCACGCACTAATACCATCACCCTCCGGCTCAATACCGATAGCCAAGCGGTTAGCGTCATTAGTGGGATACCCATGCCCCCAACCACGACCCGCGTGCCAAGCAATACCCACGCCACACAGCGTTGCAACACCACTACGGCTCAAATGAATCTGCGAACACAGACCCAACTGTGGGTGTTGCGCAATATAACTGGGAGGACAGCTATTACTCCCAATGTGATGGCAGAACACACCCTGAATGCGCCCAAAATCACCATGCCCCCGGTCACGCCACCCAGGGAACTCCTTAACCGTAACCCCAAACGCCTTCAGAACCTCTGGAAGAAACGTAGGGTCACCTCTCCAACCCGGATTAGGTTGAATCAAACCAAACCTCCAAACTTAAAAAAACTGTTTCCAGACGCAGCAATAGCTCAAACACCTACCGAGAAACAGCTAAGCATCCTTAAAACGTTCCTTGAACATCTCAGACAAATCAACGACCTCCGCCTTCGCCTTCTGACGGTCTACCTCCATCTGAACACGCCGACGAGCACCCTCGGAAACAAGCAAATCCGACAAAGCCGAATTAATCCCCACAAACATCTGCGCAGAAGGACGCTTCGCCCAAATCAGGTCATTAGCGAAGTGAAGAATAAAACGGGCGTACTCATAATCAGACGGCTCATAGTACTTTGCTTGACCGGAACGACCCATCGAATCCCACAAATCTGTAATAATCGGATGCGGATTCTCCAACCCAAGCTCAGGCTGAACCACTTCCCCATCCACTTCGATACGAGTCACCTCAACATCGCTCTTATTCCTACGAATACGCTCCTCCGAGCGCTTTGGAACAGGCCCCCTAGACCCCATTTTCCTCCTATCTAACGCCAGGGTGACGCTCAACAGGACGATAACGCCTAGCCAACCTCCTACGCTGTGCCTCAGCAGCCTCCGCCTGAGTCTTCCGCCTATGACAAGCGGAACAAACACCCTGTAAATTACTCAAATCATGGTTATCCCCATGAATAATATGGTCAACTTCGGTAGCAACCGAAGAATGACAAATCTGGCAAACATAACCATCACGGGCTAACACCCGTGATCGTACGGAGTGCCAATTAGAAGGGAGCCTTTCGGCTCTCTTCGTATTCCATCTCCAATTAACCAACGGAACTAAACCTTCAAACGGAACAAAATTTTATCCCTATATAGCGGGCGCTCACCGCCCGCTTATTAATTAAGCGAGCCTCCGAAGGCTCGCATATTATTGGACTCCGTTTGGAGTCCAAATACTATATAAGCGAACGCTCACCGTTCGCTATAGTAAGTAGCGCCGAAAGGCGCTTACTATTTATATCAATTAGAGACCCGTAAGGGTCTCTTAGATTATTTAAGCCCGCTTGATGCGGGCTAATATCTAACGCCGAACGCTCACCGTTCGGCTTATCGAAGCGTCGCTCACCGACGCTTCTCTATAAGACCCCCTCACTTATATAGATATGGAGACTTTTCAGAAATTTATCAGAAATACCCCCGGAATAGGGTAGGAAAATAGCCTTATTTTTGAAAATTCAATCTTTAGTATGATTAGAGATACAACCACCGAATTATGACCTACAACACGATTAAATCGACTTTAAAACCTGTACGGGACCAGGCAGGCGCAGTGACCACCGATAGCCACCCTGGGGAAAGGGTATCCCCCGTACCCCCCTGGCCTGGGGTTATAGAGTGTTTTTGCTGGTCATGCGGTTTTGTACCGCTCGGTCTATAGTCTGGTCAGTCTGGCCCGAACGGTCTGGTCTGTCTTTTTTAGACTGCCTGGTCTAGCTGGACTAGCCGGTCTGGTCTCCTGTCTAGTAGTCCGCGCTGTCTAGTGTGCGTGCACCTGCCTGTCTTACCCCCTGTGCTCCCCCTACTCCCTCCTACCCGGTACGCCCCGGGTACCCCCGGCCTACCCCAGGGGGTAGTGCCTGCCCTACCCTACCTATCCGTAGGTAGTACCCTAGCTACATACCCTACAGTAGGTAGCGGTATCCCTACTTACCCACGCGTAGGTAGCACACCTGTTACCCACTCCCCTGCCTCCTATACCTATATATGCCTATAGGAGGGCTAGTATCTCCCGGCCTGCACATACGCCCGTATCCCCCACTGGTTCGCCGTTACAGCGACTTTTAGGCCGTCCTGGCCTATTTACCCACGTCCGCCTAGAAAGTCCGTCAGACGGGCTGTGAGGGGCTAATACGGATGTATTGCCTAGTCACTAGGGGTATCCACACCACCCAGCGGTAGTGATGTGCACACTAATATTCATGCAAAAACATACTCTGAACTGTGTATTTGTGTTTATTCTCGCTCCCCCGATCGCCCGTAAACTCCGCTACAAACGCCATTTGTGTACTCCTACCTGCGCGTTTGCGCTGTTTTACGCGGGTTTACGCTATTCACTCCGGTTTACACCGCTCCCACCAGCGGAAACGCAATTTAAAAATTTCGCTTTTTATACTTTGACCTGGTGTTTTGCATGTGTTTATGTTTGCAAGTGTGTTTTACACGCTAAAAACATGCTTTGACCTGCGTAGTTGACAACTTTTTGATAGTGTGGTTATATGTGAATCACACCACGGGAACGGAGTTCACGGGGTGGAGGTCGAAAGACCAGGCCCGCGCCCCGCGCGTTGACCTCAAGCCCACCGGCTGACAAGTGCATAACCCGAGGTTATAGCACGGTGCAAAGCACCAACCACCCCCGGTTTAGGGTAGACGGGTTGACAGCGATTAGGCGTGTTGGTAAATTCAAATTTGTTGGTTGATTCCAGCGCATGTTGTGTGAAAGCTGAATAGTGGATTTAAGAGGGGTTTATCCCCCGCCTGCCTATGTGACAGATAGGTAGGTTCATATGCTAGTGGTCTCGAAAATTCCTAGCACTACCCGGTATATCCGGGTGGTGTTACTAGTGCTACCCCGCCGGGGTAGCGTTGAGTTTCACCACGTAGATAGGAATTATCATGCTAGATGACATGAAAGAGCTTGCAAATAGGGCCTACCAGCTAAAAGACGCGGTTAAGGCCGATTATGTCAAGCTTAGCGACTGTGAAGAGGAGCTTAGGGCGATGAAAGAAAAGCTAGACGCGGAGGTAGCTCCGCTCATGCCTCCCGAGGTGCGCGAAGAGGAGCTTAAGCGAGACTTCCTAGAATGGGTTTACGCATGATAGCGGTGTGGGTAGCGCCATGCTTGCCTATAAGCGGTAGTTTATAGGCTTGCAGGTGATAACCATCCTCAAGAGAAAGGAAAAGAGTAATGAGGATTGATAAGGATTACCTGGTAGCGGTCTTCGATTACGCACTTAGGGGGTACTCCCCTGAATGGTGCGACACCGATGTACTAGCAAAGGTAGTAATGGGATACCTCGATGAGGATTATTACGGTGATGATTGCTCCTCAATTGAGGATCTCCTAGAGGACGACGTTTGTGATGCCCTAGATCGCATTTGTGAGAGCTTTGACCAGTGCGATTATCCACTTGATACGTCTGTGGATAATCTTTGGAAAGAGTACCAGGTGAACTCGCGTGATATTGATGACTACATGTGCATGATGGGCATGGAGCACGATAGGTTTGACAGTGTAAGCGACTACGTCACAACGGCTACACGGATGTATATGTTTAGCGATATTGACAATGTTGCCGGTATCATCAAGCGCAACGCCGTCTACGATGAGCTTTCTCACTACACCGTCACGGTGGCTATCAATGGCGAGGTTTCACAAAAAAAGGAAAGCTATGCGCTACTTCCGGACTTGATTGATGAGTGGGTGGATTGGCTTGAATATGAACATGAGGCCACTCCAGACGTGGACACTGTGCGAGGTACCACGTCAATCTTTGGTGTGTGGGAGGATGGCACGGAAGTTTCTATTACGGTTGACGAGGCGTAAATATAGTTGACACCCGTTAGGGGTTAGGGTGCCGCTTACCTATAAGGCATCACTTATAGGTTTGCGTGTCCTAATCGTTACAACAAGATAGGAGCGGAATATGAAAAGGATAGCACGCAATGAGGACGCGGTTAACGCCATTAAGGCCCGCGAGGAGTTCCACAACGGCGG
>QWCG01000022.1_pt1 | contig 43309 bp, 29 predicted proteins | sample 1972481 | NCBI WGS metagenome assembly QWCG01 (sample SAMN09866714, study PRJNA288562) | Human vaginal metagenome isolate term3_vaginal, whole genome shotgun... | isolation source: vagina | host: Homo sapiens | place: USA: California
TAAAAAACGCCACGCAACCAAACACCAACAAAAACACAACAAAAATAATCCAAAAAAACAAGAAAAACACCCCAAAAACCCAAAACACGGGAGTGTCGCAAACAAAAATAGATGGGCAATTAACACATAACTGCCCATCTATACAATCTTTATCTATTTTTTACCTATTTTACCTATTTTTACCTTAGATATTTTCTACTTACTTTGACTATTTTTTAGTCACATGGCCACCAAACTGCGCACGCAACGATGAAACTACTCGCAAAGTGTCATCTCCACCTCCGCGAGATACTTGGCGAGCCCACAATGAGCATGCGGTAACTGGGGTTGGAACACCAAGTTCAAGTGCAGCTTCAACCATCCACTTTGCTTCACCAGACTCATTAGCAACAGGAGGCATAGATTCTAATGTTGGATCGTCTTTTGCAGCGCGCGCGAATAAGTCAAGAAGCCAAGACTGAACAACAGAACCTTGGCGCCATGAAGACATAACCTTAGCTGGATCATCTATTAATTCTGAACGCATCATTGTTGCAAAGCCTTCACCAAAAGCCTGCATCATGCCATATTCAATTCCATTGTGAACCATCTTGGCAAAATGACCACCGCCAACAGCACCAGCGTGAACGAGTCCGTCAGGGCCTTCAGGCTTCAAAGTCTCGAAAATTGGTAGCATTCTCTGATAATCTTCATCGGAGCCGCCAGCCATCAATGCGTATCCACGAGTCGAGCCCCAAACTCCTCCTGAAACTCCAACATCCATAAAATGGATTCCTTTTGCTTTTAATTCAGCAGAATGACGCTGATCATCAACATACCTAGTATTGCCTCCATCAATTACTAGGTCATTATCTTCGAGAAGATTGCTTAATTTTTCGATAGTTGTGTCTGTAGGAGAACCAGCTGGAACCATAACCCATACAATACGCGGACTAGAAAGTCTTTGTACCAATTTTTCTAAAGAGTCAACATCTCGATTTGATTCGGCACTAACATCGTATCCAACAACTTCATGACCTCCTTCGCGCAAGCGCTTAACCATGTTTCCACCCATGCGTCCTAAACCGATAACACCTAATTGCATAATAAATTCCTTCTTTCAAATTTTTTGATAACTTTTAATAACTTTTGCAAAACTGTCTTATAAAATTTTTATAAAATAATTCTGACGTCTGTATCTTTTGTATCTAATGGTTCTTATAAAGAATTTTCAAAGATATCTGCTACAAATATCTGCAAAAAATATTTGTACAAACCGTCTGTTCCTACACAAAACTTATTCAGATAATCTTTTTAATTTCATATGAACACAGGAACAACAGCAGAAACTAGCATAATAATTGCAAGCCCAACAACAGACAATACCGTTTCCATTAATGACCATGTTTTAAATGTTTGTCCTACGCTCATACCGAAATATTCTTTAACCAACCAGAATCCAGCATCATTTACATGAGATAAGAAGATTGATCCAGCACCAATAGCTAGTACGAGTAACGCTAATTGTACTTGATTTAGATTTGCAGCCAAAGGTGCAACAATTCCAGATGCCGTTACGGTTGCAACGGTTGCAGATCCAGTTGCCAATCTAATTAGTACAGCGACAATCCATCCAGCAAGAAGAGGATTAAGATTTGCCTGAACAATGCCCGTAGCAATAACTTTACCAATTCCAGAATCTACAAGAGTTTGCTTGAATCCACCTCCAGCAGCAACGATCAACAAGATACTTGCAATTGAGGAGAACGAAAGGCCTACCAGAGAATTTAATGTATCCCTACTCCACTTTGCGCGAATAGCAAATAATATCATCGCAAAAATAGTAGTGATTGTAAGAGCTTCAAGTGGTGTTCCAATCCATGCGATTACACTACCAAATGTAGATTTTGATTGCCCCGTAATATCAACAACACTGGCTGCAAGCATAAGAATTACTGGAAGTAAAATTACGCTAGACGCTTCCGCGAATGTAGGACGATTTTGTGGCTTATCTTCCTTCTTATTGTCTTCTTCTTGCTTAGCTTGAATAGGAACCATTTTTACCATCCAATGAACCATTAGAGGTCCTGCGATTGCTACAGTTGGTATGGCGATAATCAAACCAAAAGCCAAAGTCAATCCAAGGTTTGCATGCAAAGCATCAATAGCAACAAGTGGTCCAGGATGTGGCGGTACAAAAGCATGCAAAGCCGATAAGCCTGCGAGCGCTGGTATGCCGAGAGCAATTACTGGCATTTTTGTACGACGAGCAACAAGAAGAATAATTGGTATAAGTATCACTACACCAACTTCAAAGAACAGTGGAATTCCAACAATAAATGCGCTCAGAGCCATGGCCCATGGAAGCTTATGTTCTGGAGCTTTCTTAAGTATGGTGTCACAAATCACGTCTGCTCCACCAGAACGCGTAAGAAGAATTCCAATAATTCCGCCTAAAGCAATGAGTAATCCAACTCCTGATGCTGTGGAACCAACTCCATTAGTAAAGCTTGTAAGACTTTTATCATATGGAACTCCTGCAATGATTGCAGTTGCAATCGAACCAATCATTAACGATAGGAAAGGATGTACTTTTACCACTGCAATAAGTACGACAATAAGCGCTATACCTAATATTGCCGCAAGAATTAACCCACTCATAAATCCTCCATGATTTTGTGAATTGTTTTAATTATTGTGATGCTTTATTTATAATTCCTTGTGATCTTTTGTTTACGATCAATACGCTAACAACTTTGTTATTTGCGTTAGTAATTTTTGAATGTATATTTTTTGTGCTGCTTTACAATTGTTATGCTTTACAATTGCGACTATTTTTACATTTACAATTGTTTTTGCAGCTGCGATTGTTCATATGTTTTCACTGCTTTGATAGCTCTATGAACCATATCTTCAACAGAACCTTCAATCGATATAACGGTTCCGTTTTCTTCTTTACCTAGAGGCTCCAAAATTGCGAACTGACTTGGCAATAAAGATGGTGGCATAAAGTGTCCTTTACGATCTTTTAGCCTCTGCGCTATTAACTCATGGCTTCCGTTTAAATGCAAGAAGTACACGTTTAGATTTTTAGAAAGAACTTCGCGATATGACCGTTTTAATGCAGAGCTTGAAACAACTGTGTTTTCTCCAAGACTTTCACGCGCAACCATCCATTTGTTAATAAGATCCAACCAAGGCCAACGATCTTCATCTGTTAGCGCAATTCCTGCGGACATTTTATCTATATTAGCTTTTGGATGAAAATCATCACCTTCTGCCAGAGTGTAACCAAGTTGATCACGAATTGCCTCAGAAACAGTAGACTTGCCGCAACCAGCAACGCCCATCACTACAATGTGAATCGCCATAATAGCTCCTTTGTTATTGACAACACTATAAGAATACCACACAAAGACTCTTTGTCAAAGAATTAAGAGTCTTTAATGTGTTATTTTTTGAGCATAACTATATTTTCATTTTCTATTTGCTAGGATGAAACCATAAATATACATAAAACTGCGAGGCAAATATGGTGTCTAATACCACACAAAGTCAAATTTCTAGTGACTTAGTGACCGAAAACGCTCCTTTACATCTATCTATAGCAGATTCTCTCGCAGATGAAATAGTAAATAACAAATGGGAGCCAAAAACTAATCGAAAACTAGAAGATATTCAAAAACAATATGGAATATCTAGAACAGTAGCTCGAGAAGCAACAAGACTATTAGCATCTTTGGGTTGCGTACAATTTCAACGCGGAACAGGCGTAATAGCTTGCAATCCAGAAAATTGGGACGATTTAAATACACGAGTAATCACATGGAAACTACATTCACCATACAGAGAAAATGAACTACGAGCATTAACAGAACTTCGTCTTGTTGTAGAACCTGCCGCAGCAGCTGGATGTGCATTACGCGGAGATGTAGAAATACGCTATAAATTGGGCGTAATTGGTCACGATATGGTAAAAGCGGTAGAAGAAAATAGACTGGCAGATTTTCATGAATTAGATATCCAGTTCCATACTCTTTTGCTTGCAAATAGCGGTAACCCGATTTTTGCAAAACTTAGTTCAATAGTCGAAAGCGTATTACGCGGCAGGGTTGAGCTAAATCTTTATCCGCAAAAACCAAATAAAAAAGCGATATTAAACCATAAAAAGGTAACGCAGGCAATTATGGAAGGTGACGCAGCTGCAGCAAGCGCTGCTATGCACGATATTGTAGCCGAAGTAAACACTGCACTTGGATTAGCGGCTTTATAGCCATAAAAGCAAAGCTTAATCAACTTTGCCTAATCAATCTTGCCTAATCGACTTTAAGCCCAAAGAAATCTGCAAGCTTGCAAACGCTCACTCTGCCATACTTATTAACCAAGCACATCCATCGCTTTGCATTCTCTTCACCAAAGCGCGCAGCCTTACGCCTATACGTATCTACAGTTAAAAATCGCGGCGGAATCGACTTACTGTTGTATTTATCTGCAACCATCACAATTTCTTGCTCAACCGTACGCGGAACATAATCGCCAGCTGGAAGCGGCAAATTTTGCGCAACAACTTGCTCGCAAGTTAGCCCAACGCCCGTATGATTACGTGCAAATTGCGCAATATCTTCGCTAAAGCCGTTATCAATCAAATAGTTGTAGCCGCGCAAACCGTGCAAAATATAATTCGGCCCGTCAAACTCCAACTTGCCATTCGCTGCTTTTGAACCGTCTTTAGCTAAAACAAAATACGTTCCAATATCGTGCAACAATCCGCCAGCAAACGCCGCATACTCGTCTACATAATCTTTCGGCGCGATTCCGCCACTAACTTTAGGAAGCTCTAGCGCATTTGCGTCAATCAACTTTTTAAGACACGACTTTGCTAAATCACACCTGTTTTTTAGATCTTCATTGATTTTAGACATTTGACGAAGCATAATTTGCTCAACATCTGCTTGCGACTTATCCGCAAAATCAGCAAAATCTGCAAAATTCTCAAAATCATTATTCAAATTAAGCTGCTTAAAAGCCAACAGCTGATTTTGGTGTCTAGCAAGCATCCAAGAAATCGTAGCAATAACAACACAATGGCAATGAATCAAATTGTACGCAGCTTCACTTGGCGCAGTAGCGCGATGCAACTTTTCAATCCTATTAAAATCAGGCAAATCTGCAAGCATAATAATCGCGCTCCTTAAACCCTAAATCACAAAACGGCCGTTATTGAAAGCAAGCGCACAAGCAAACATAAGCACATGTGCAAGCCAACGCAAACGGCCGATTAGCAGTAAAGCAATAATATGGATTTAGTTATTTTTTAACTGCTTTAATCTGACCAGTATCTATTCTAGCGATTTTGCCAGTGTTAGATATTTTAGATTCCTTAGTCTCTTTATCCTTAGCCTCTTTATTTTCGGACTTGCTTCCAGACTTCTCAGACTTCTCAGACTTGACTTCTCCAGAAACATTCACTGCAGCAATATCTCTAGCGTTCATAATCGCAGTTTGCTCAGCATCAACCGAAGCTTGCGCTGCAACATCATTGCCTTGCAAAGACTGAACAGCTCTAGATGAAGCAACCTCTTCTCGCTTTAATCGCGGAGGTCTACGAGTAGAAACAAACAACGGCTGAACTTCTACAATCGGATTGTACGGAGCTAAACCAAACCACTTAACTGGCGTTCCAGCAATATGACGAATCGCATACTTCATTTTTAGAGACAATGCGCCGCGCAAAGAAATATTCGATTCAGGCATCAAAGCCTTATGCAAAAGCACGTAACGAATTGGGCCAATATCTGGATCCGCATCTACCTTAGGGTACACAGACTGCTGTTGTGGCAGCTCGCCCGTATGCGACAAATCGTGCATAATTTGATGCAAATATGCAGGAATCGAAGGAGAAACCTTAAATCCAAGCTTGATTTTAACGCGGAATAAATAATCCGTGCCAAAATTCTCCACGCAATATTCGCGAGTAAACGGAGCATCATCAGTTTCTACAGAAACAGCCCACCACGCACGAGCGCGCTTAGGATGATCCGCAAAAATCGAGAAGAAAATACCAGTATCTAGGCGCTTCATCTCCTTATCGGAAGTCAAATACACAATATTGTCTGCAAAATAAGGGATTCTAAAATCACTGTGTAACTTATCTAGAACAGGCAAAAAGTCCTTAGGCTTCATGTGCAATCGCTGCGAGCGCTCAATCTTAGTGCCATCTTTCCAAGTGAGCATAATAATCAAAATCGATGCACCAAGAAGCATGGTAAACCAGCCGCCGTGCATAAACTTTGCCATAGATGCTATAAAGAACAAAATCTCAATAATCAGGAAGACTACAGCAAATACTAAAGCGCCAAGCTTCTTATTTTGATACCACATGTGAACCGTAAGAAGTATTGTTGTTGCAATCATGGTAAGCGTAAGCGCAAGACCGTACGCTCCAGATATATGCTCAGAATCCTTAAACACAGCTAAAACTGTAAGAGTTGCAAGACAGAGCACAAAATTAACAACAGGAATATAAAGCTGACCGCGAGTTCGCGCAGGGTATCGCACTTGAAGATGAGGCATCCAGTTAAGGCTGGTAGCTTCCGAAACCATAGTATAAGCACCAGTAATCAAAGCCTGGGACGCAATAATGCCAGCTGTTACAGAAAGCACAACGGCAACGTAACGTAAATTCGGGCTTAGCATCTGGAAGAACGGGTTTAAGCCTTCTATAGACCACAATGCTTTATTGTTTTGATGCTGAAGCATCCAGCTGCCTTGACCGAAGTAGTTTAGAATAAGCGCAACTTTAATAAACGGCCACGTAACATAAACGTTTCCGCGTCCAACGTGACCCATATCAGAATACAGCGCTTCTGCACCAGTTGTAGAAAGGAAGATAATGCCCATCAAGGCCATTCCTTGCATATTGTGCGAACTAAACAAGAACTTTAGGCCATAAATCGGGTTCAAAGCCTCAAAAATCGCCAGATTTTCGCCAATATTCATGATTCCAACAAGCGCTAGGAATCCGAACCAAATCATAACGACTATGCCGAAAACTTTTCCAATTCTTTCAGTTCCGCGCTGTTGAACAGAAAACAGAATCACAATAATAATTACCGTGATCATTAAAGAAAGATTGTCGTTTTCTAAGAAGATAGGCCTAAATGCAGATATTGTGCGCAAGCCTTCTACTGCAGAAGATATTGAAACTGCTGGAGTTAGAACAGAATCCGCAAGGAACGCCGCACCACCAATCATTGCTGGAATCGCAAGCCATGCGCCTTTTCGCCTAATAAGCGAGTAGAGTGCAAAAATTCCGCCTTCGCCCTTGTTGTCTGTTCGCATTGCAACAAACACGTATTTTACTGTTGTGATTAGCGTAATTGACCAAAACACAAGTGAAAGCATGCCATAAACCGCTTCGCGACTAATGTTTTGCAATCCGCCTTGACCTGCCAAGAATGTTTGAGCAGTGTATAAAGGAGATGTTCCAATATCTCCATAAACAACGCCCAATGCAACAATTGACATTCCTAAAGTGAATTTATCGGAGCTGGTTTGTATCTTTGCCCACAATCTTCCAAGCGGGCCTCTAACAGCACTATCCGCAAGCTTTTCGGCCTCTTTAACCTCTTTTGCTTGCTGATACGCCAACGCCTCTCGCTCTTCGCGAGTGGTGGTTTTCTGAGAAACCTTTGGCGCTTTTGTAAAAGAAGCGGCCTTTAGAATCGCCTCTTTAGGGTTTGTTACACCCTTATTAGCGGCCTTCTCAGACTCCTTCGCCACGTTACGAAGATCTTTAGCATTATCACCAGATAACGCTGAAACGCGTGACTTAGTCATGCTTGATTTTTCCTCCAAAAAGTAAGACCTCTTCTTTGCAATAATCTGCCATAATAAGAAGTCGCATACGGTCTTACTGCTTACAGTTTTATTTATTTGTACCTAAATATTGTATACAACAACAGATATATAAAGCAAAATAAGCGTAGAATCCTTGGAAAATAAGGCTTAATCAAAGAAAGAATATAAGACTAAATCGTCTAAAAACCATAGATTTCTTTCGTTGTTTTTAAGGTTGATTCTGCTACTTCCCTCAAAGAACAGTCAAGCACATTTGCTAACGATTCAAGAGTGTAAGGCACCATATAAGGTGCGTTCGGCCGTCCGCGGTAAGGCATTGGAGTAAGGTACGGAGCATCCGTTTCAACAGTTATGTGGTCTTTTCCAATGATTCGCGCAGATTCTTGCAAATCCTCGTTCCCCTTATAACTAATCGTTCCAGAAAAGCTTGCATACCATCCGTTTTCTTTTAGAACTTGAGCTAAGTCTTTTCCGCCAGAATAGCTGTGGAAAACTGTGCGCTCTGGCGCTCCGTCTTTTAGCAAAATTTCTACAACGTCACTATGCGCATCTCTATCGTGAATTTGAAGCGGCAAATTAAGCTCTTTTGCAAGCGCTATATGCGCGCGGAATGAGTCGCGTTGGTAAATTCTTGCGCTCTCGCCTGTGCGAAAATAGTCTAATCCCGTTTCGCCAATCGCAACTACTTCTTTTGAGTTATCTACAACCAGCGAGCGCAAGTGTTGCATCGCTTCGTCAAATGGAATATCGTGATACGGCTTATAAACTACTGGCAAGCCGTCTGGCCCTTCTGCTCCCCTATGGCCGTGTAAAGGCGCTTCGTTTGGGTGAATCGCTATTGCAGCACGTACGCAATCCGCGTGATCTGCCGCAAAGTCTATTGTTGGCTGCCAATCTGGGTATTCACATCCAACTTCGATCATTTTAGAAACGCCTGATGCTTTTGCACTATTTACTAAGTCGTTTGCGCTAGGCTCAGCTATTAAATCTCGACCTTTTTGCGATAATTCTTGATTAAGATTTTTTGCAAAATCCACTACGCTTAGCATATGCGTGTGGTCGTCTGCGATTGTTACGCCTTCTTTAATTAGATTCTGCCATATTTCAGACTGCTCTGTTAAAGAAGGCGCCCAATTGTGCTCACGATGATGCTTACTCATGATTTACAAGTGTAGTCGCAGATTTAACGTGACTTAAAACGCGGATTAAAACGTGACTTAAAACGCGGATTAATACAACACATAAAACGCGACTTAAAACGCGACTATTTCGCCTCTTAAACACCACTTTGCGCTTACGCAATCGCCGCACTAATCGCAGCGTATTGCGATTCCACAAGTCTGTAATACGCACCTTTTTGCGCCATAAGTTGCTCATGGCTTCCGCGCTCCACGATTTGCCCATGGTCAATCACGCAAATCAAATCCGCATTCTCGATTGTAGAAAGCCTGTGTGCAATCACAAAAGAAGTGCGATTTTTAAGCAATTGAGCTAATCCTGCTTGCAAAGCTTCTTCTGTACGCGTATCTATATTGCTTGTTGCTTCGTCTAGGATCAAAATTCGCGGGTCTGCTAAAAGCACGCGCGCAAACGATATAAGCTGCCTTTGGCCTGCAGAAAGAGTAGCTCCTCGCTCTTCAATCTTAGTATTGTAGCCATTAGGCAATTCTTCAATAAACTCGTGCGCGTGAACTACTCGAGCTGCAGCCTCAATCTCTTCGTCCGTTGCGTCAAGCTTACCGTATCGAATGTTTTCTTTAACAGTTCCGCTAAATATAAAGCTGTCTTGAAGCATAACGCCCATTTGCTTTCGCAAAGATGCTAACGTTATTGAACGCACATCGTAGCCGTCAATTGTGATTGAGCCTTCGGAAACGTCGTAGAATCTAGAAAGCAGGCTTACAAGCGTTGTTTTGCCCGCTCCAGTAGGGCCAACAAGAGCAACCGTAGTTCCAGGCTCAACATGCAAGTCAACTAAATTCAAAATCGGCTTTCCGCCCTCTTCGTAGCGAAAAACAACATCGTTTACATCAACCTTGCCTTTAATTTTCGGCAATTCTTTTGCATCTGGCTTATCTACAATATTTGGCTTAATACTTAAAGTCTCAAAAATACGCTCCAAATACACTGAGCATGTTATAAGTTGCGTGTAGAAGTTACCAATGTTTACAACTGGCTCCCAGAAAGTGCTCGAATACCACACAAATGCTATAAGCGTACCAGTGCTTATGTTCATACTGCTCGCGTTTGTTATGCCAACATAGTAGAGCAGCGAAATTGCTGCACTTTCAATAATCGAAGCTCCAGGCCAAAGCAGCATTTGCACTCTAACATTTTGCATCCACGCTTTTCTAACTCCCGACTGCTGCTCTTGGAATGTAGCGTATTGCTCCGATTCTCGCGCAAAAGTCTGAGTGGTTTTTACGCCTGCGATTGATTCGTGCAAATATGCGTTAAGATTGCTTTGCTTATTTGATAGTTTTTTAGACGCTTTTCGTTGCAAAATTTGCAAAGTGCGAGTCCAGATTATAAAAACTGGGAATAATACAAGACTCCACAACGCCATTCGCCAATCCATAGCAAACATTGCGATTAGTGTAATGATTAGCACAAAAACATCGGAAAACACGTTGATTAAACCAGAAGAAAGCGTGTCGGAAAGCGTGTTTATGTAGTTTACTATGCGAATCAAAATCTTGCCGTGTGGGCGCGAATCGAAGTAATCAAACGATAACGATTGCACGTGCGTAAAAATATCGCGGCGCATATCTTTAATTACCATTTGACCAAGTCGCGTAATTGCAAGCGTTCTGTAGGCTAACCCAAGCTCATACAGCACAATAAGCACGCCAAACAATGCAATAAGCACGTACAAATAAGAAACGTTTTTATTAGGCAAAACTACGTCTATAAGTGTTTTTGTAATCATTGGAGTTACTGTCATAATGCAACTTCCACTAATAACAACTAAAACTATTTTGACTAGTTGCCATGCGTACGGCTTTATGTATTTGCGAACGCGCATCAACTCGTGCAAATTTACGTGCTCTTCTTGGCTTTCGTCTTCTCTATAAGTGTTGCGTTGCGCCATTCTACTCCCCCTTAGCCTCGTGTGAATCTTCAAATCCCAAAGCTTTGCCCGTTTGCATACCAAGCTGCTTTTTGTAGATTTCCCAATATCTTCCATGCGACGCAACAAGCTGCTCATGTGTTCCGCGCTCTACGATTTTGCCGTGATCTAGCACAACAATCATGTCTGCGTCTTTAACAGACGAGATTCTGTGCGCAATTGTGATTACTGTTCGCAAGCCGTCTAACTTTTTTAGCTCTTTTTGAATATGCTCCTCAGTTTCCATGTCTACTGCAGAAGTTGTATCGTCCATAATTAAGACTGCGGGATTATTAGCTAGCGCGCGAGCAAGACTTAAGCGCTGCTTTTGACCACCCGAAAGGCCAACTCCTCGTTCTCCTACAACAGTTTCGTAGCCTTCTGGCATGCTCATAATAAAATCGTCTGCATCTGCGATTCTTGCCATACGCCTAATCGTGCTATCTAATTCTTTGCAATTTTCCTCGTTTTGAGTCAATCCAAAGCTAATATTTCCTGCAATCGTATCGGAAAACAGGAATGTTTCTTGTGCGACTATGCTAACTTGATTTCTAACAGTTTCTAGAGGCCATTCGCGCACGTCTTTTCCATCAATCAAAACGCGACCGCTCGTAGTGTCATAAAAACGCGCTATAAGACTTACAAGCGTTGACTTTCCAGATCCTGTTTCGCCTAAGATTCCAAGCTTTGTGCCTGCTGGAACATCTAAATCAATATCGCTTAAAATTGGTGAATCAAGATCGTCTGGGAACGCAAAATCAACGTGTTCAAAAGTTACGCGCCCCTTAACTTTAAGATTTTCCGCAGATGTAGATGGCAAATCAATATGCGATTCTTGCGTAAGAAGCTTACGAATATTTACGCATCCTGCGTTGAATCGCTGCCAATCATTAATAAGCCACCCAACCATTCTTACTGGCATGTGGAGCATCCAAAGGAAGCTGTTAAACGTTACAAACGCGCCTAAAGTCATGCTTCCATTAAGCACAAGCCATCCGCCAAATCCTACTGTTACAAGCTCCAGCGCAAAGCCCATACCGTCCAGCCATGGCATGTATTTTTGCGTGTTTTTTGCAAGCGTAATATTGCGATTAAAGTAGTCTTCGTTGCAATCGTCGAATTTCTTTGTTTCAAAAGGTTCGCGAACAAAAGCTTTTACAACGCGATTACCTTCAATGTTTTCTTCCACCATTGAATTCATGCGCGCAAACGATTCGCGAATCGCAAGGAACTTCGGCCTAGCATTCTTGCCCATAAGCTTTGCAAGCCAGAATAAAAATGGTGTAATTGCCATAAGCGCTAGAGCTAGCTGCCATTGGATTGAAAACATTATAATTAGCGCAAACACAAACATCACTAGGCAATCCAGCGCCATATAAGACACCCAGCTTAAAATGTGGCGAATCGCGTCCGTATCCGAAGTCATGCGGCTCATAATGTCGCCTGTGCGCGTGTGATTAAAGTACGTAAAATCAAGCGAATGCAGCTTCTCGTACTCGTCGCTTACAAGGCGATACACGGCGTTTTGGCCGAATCTTTCCATTTGAAGCTGGTAGATATACCTTGATCCAACGCGAACAATCATCATTGCAACCATTAGCACGCACACAAAAGCAAGCAAATCATGCTGTTTTCCAATAATGACTTTGTCTACAATAAAGCCCGAAAGCAGCGGCATTGTCATTGCCATTGTGTCGTTTATAGTAAAAAGAACTAGCGATACGCCTACTCTCCACATATCTGGCTTACAATATTGCAAAACCCAGCGCACATTGCTTGCGTCTTTGCGTTTATTTGGATTTACATACATGCGCTAGATTCTCCCTTATTTTTGGCTTCGCGATTTATTTTTTATTAAGTTTTATTAAGTTTATACTATTTTTCTGAGTTTATTTTTGCGCGACTATTTTTTGCGCGACTATTTTTTACGCGATTATTTTCTGCGTAACTACGCACGCGATTACAGCAAAAGCATGTGGCGTGCAGCCAAAGACCACACGCCACATGCTATAAGTTAAGCAATCAGCTTAGTAAACTTGCGCGAGTTATCGCTACAAATTTACTCACTTCTGCCAACCAATGTTTTCAACAAAAACGTTAGCATATCCAGCAGGACCGCCGTTAGCGAAGCCCTTCTTGTATGCCTGATAGGTTGGAGGAGCAGAAACTGGAAGCGTACCATACTCGGCGAAAGCCATGGACTCAGCCTTGTTGACCAATGCAGTCTGTTCCTTGTAATCGTAAGTCTTACCAACCTTGGCGAGCAGGGCATCAATCTTCTTGTTGCCAGTGCCAGTAAAGTTGGAATCGCTCTTAGAACCGTAGACCTGGGAAGCGGATCCCAAGAAGCTCAATGGGGATTGGGAAACCCAAGCCATTGGAAGCACCTGGAAGTCGAAGGAAGCAACAGTCTTAGAGAACTTAGAAGCAGGCTTGTTTACAGTCTTGCACTTCATGCCAGCCTTCTTCATCATGGCCTGGAATGCGTTAGCAAGAGCTGCCTGAGTAGAGTCATCGCCGAAGAAGGTGAATGTGAACTGAACGGTCTTACCATTCTTAGCGTAGTAACCGTCTTTGCCCATCTTGTAGCCAGCGGCCTCAAGAGTCTTCTTAGCGTTTTCTACGTTGAACTTACCATCAGCTGGGAGGTTGTTCTTGTAGCCAGCCTGGAACATGGAGAGAAGCTCCGAACCTGGCTGCTCGCTCTTCCAGCTCATACCCTGGAACTGAATCTTGTTGTAGGTGGCAACGTCGAATGCCTGAGCAACGGCCTTACGCACGGCCTTGTCTTTGAATGCGCCAGCCTTTGCATTTAAGTTAATAACACGAATCTTGGTGCTGTAGCCGTAACGGAGCTGAGCGCCCTTAACGCTACGAGCAGCCTTAACCTTATCCTTGGTGGAGATGGAATCCACGGAATCGATTTCGCCGTTCTGGAAGGCGTTCATTGCAGCGGTATCTTCCATACGCTTTACAACAACCTTGTCAAGCTTTGCCTTCTTGCCCCACCACTTTGGATTGCGCACGAAAACAACCTGATCTTCGGTTGCGGACTGAATCTCGAATGGACCTGCACCCCACTCGTTGTGAGGATTATTTACCCAACCCTGGTTGAATACCGCTGGATCGGTTGCCTTTGGATGAACCAATGGAGCGAAAAGCAATTCCCAAGTTGCGCATGGCTTATTGTACTTAACGATTACTTGCTTAGGATTTGCGCCCTGCTCAACGGACTCAATGCAATCATAGCCCTCGTGAGATGGTACAGAGTAGGCTTCGTTCTTGCCATTCATAACTTCCCAAGTAGCCTTGAAAGCAGTGTAATCGATGTCTGTACCATCGTTCCACTTAGCCTTTGGGTTCAAATCGTACTGAACTACGAGTGGCTTGTCGCTAACCTTCTTAACAGAAGTAATGTAATCAGGGTTGTACTTAACCTTCTCGCCCTTAACGGTATCGTAATAAGGAAGCGATGGCTGGTAGAAGCCCCACAAAGTGGTCATATACGCGGTGTTACCGTCGTTAGAAGCGTAGTTCCAGTTTGGACCCATGTCAGAAAGCGAGAACGTGTAAGTACCGCCATCCTTAACATTGTCACGAGGCTGTGGATTGTCGTAACGCTTATCGACCTTAGGCATTGGAAGAGCGCCAGTGTAGGAAGTATCCACACCTGCGGCTGGCTCTTCGGTCATTCCGCCCTTAGCTTTATCTGCCGTAGTGGCGGTTGTACCACCACAAGCGCCGAGCAGCATTGCAACAGAAAGTGCAGCTGCGGCGAATACAGTTAATTTACCTGCATTAGTTTTTTTCATGATTCCTCTCATTCCCCAGAAATGATGTCCACTTTCTGGTATGTGTGTAGAGTATATCTAATCTTTTGACATTTTGTGTTACGACTTTTTTAACAAATGCTGAATTTAAGCTTTTGTTACTTAAGATTTAATCCAGAAAAAAGAAAATTAAATGCAGAAAACAGCAAAACAGAAAATTTTTTAGTTTATTTTGATTAAAAAACAAAATATATTACTTTTTTTAGAATTTATGCGCCTGTAACAAAAATCGCGTGTGTCTTGCATAACACACGCGATCAAACTTGCCCTAAACAAAAGTTTAGGCGTATTCACAAAAGATTAGAATCAGACGCTTGCAACGTCATCAAACGAATCTTCTTCGTTGAGAATAATACGCTTACGATTCTTCTCAATAACAGGGTCTGGAATTGGCACAGCGCTAATCAAAGCCTTAGTGTACGGGTGCTTAGGATTATCGAATACCTCATCCGTTTCGCCAGATTCAACAATGCGTCCGTGGTACATAACAGCAATTCGGCTAGAAATATGACGAACAACCGCCATGTTGTGAGCCACAAACAAGTAAGCAACACCCAACTTGTCTTGCAAATCTTCAAGCAAGTTAATAATTCCAGCTTGAATAGAAACATCCAAAGCCGAAACAGGCTCATCAAGAAGAAGCAGCTTAGGGTTTACAGCCAAAGCGCGAGCAATAGCAATACGCTGACGCTGACCACCAGAGAACTGCGTTGGGAAGCGATCAACCTGATCTGGATTTAGCTCAACAAGCTGCATAAGCTCCGCAATACGCTGACGAATCTCTTCCTTCGACTTCTTTTGAACATGAAGAGGCTCTGCCAAAATATCGTAAACAAGCATACGAGGATCAAGAGAGCTCATAGGATCCTGGAACACATATTGAATCTTAGAACGAAGCTCGCGACGCTGCTCTTTAGTCAACTTATCGTTAAGCTCGGTGCCAAAAACTGTAATAGAGCCAGCTTCTGGCTTCTTTAAGCTCATGATTTCCATCAAAGTAGTTGACTTACCAGAACCAGATTCTCCAACAAGAGCCACAGTTTCGCCTTCGCGAATCTCAAGGTCAATGCCATCAACAGCGCGAACTTCGCCAACCTTACGTCGCAAGAAACCGCCACCTGTAATTGGGAATGTTTTAACTAAGCCCTTAACATCCAAAACAACCTTGCGATCCTCGCGAGGAATGCCTTCAAACATTGGCTTAATCGTTTTTTCGGTTTCTGCGTGAAGCATCGCGCGAACAGTTTCGCTTTCTGCCTCAAGGCCCATCATATCGCTGGTATCGCCACTCTTTTCTTCTGCAATCAACATATCCATTGTTGGCTTAGAGATTGGAGTTAAGCGGCGAGTACGCTTTTGATCAACGCGCGGAACAGCGCCAAGCAAACCGATTGTGTATGGCTGAGTTGGGTGAGCAAAAATCTCCTCAACGCTATTATGCTCAACCAAATGACCCGCATACATAACAATAACTTCGTCTGCAACGCCAGCAATAACGCCCAAATCGTGAGTAATGAAGATCATTGCGGCGCCAGTTTCTTTCTGAGCCTTCTTCAAAACATCCAAAACCTGAGCCTGAATCGTAACATCCAAAGCGGTAGTAGGCTCATCAGCAATAATAATATCTGGGTTGTTAGCAATTGCCATTGCAATCATAACGCGCTGACGCATGCCGCCAGAAAACTCATGAGGGAAAGCCTTTAAGCGCTCAGCTGGCTTAGTAATACCAACCAAGTTAAGAAGCTCAATAGAGCGATCGCGAATCTGATCTTCGGTCATATTTGGATTATGAATAACCAAAGCTTCCTTAAGCTGATCTCCAATAGAGAACACTGGAGTTAAAGCAGAAAGAGGATCCTGGAACACCATTGCAATGTTCTTACCGCGAATCTTACTCATCTCTGCATCAGACTTTGTTAAAAGCTCTTCGCCCTTATAAACAACAGAACCCTTAACAGAAGCATTCTTATCTAGCAAGCCCATAACAGCCAAAGAAGTAACAGACTTACCAGATCCAGATTCGCCAACAATACCAATTGTTTTGCCGCGATACAAATCAAAGTTCATATTGCGAACAGCGTGGACTGTACCAGCTTCCGAAGCAAAGCTAATTTGCAAGTTGCGTACAGAAAGAAGTGGTTCGTTGTTCTGATTTTCCATTGCAAAGTCTTCCTTATTTGCGCTATTACCCATATCAGTCATGTTTAAACCTCCAACAAGCCTTACTCGGCCTTACCAACAGACCTAGAATATGGATCAATCGCATCGCGCAAGCCATCTCCAATAAGCTGAACGGAGAAAGTCAAAACAACCAAAACCGCAGAAGGAACCAAAAGAACCCAAGGAGACGTCATAACGCTACTTTGACCAACGTTAAGAAGAGTACCCAAAGAAGTATCTGGAGCCTTAATACCAAGACCCAAGAAGCTCAATGCTGTTTCGCCATTGATTGCGCCGATAACACCAAGAACCGTGTTAATAATCAAAACGGAACCAAGATTTGGAACAAGGTGGCGAACAATAATGCGGAACGAAGAAACGCCTTCAAACTTAGCAGCACGCACATATTCGCGTTCGCGCAAGCTCAAAGTCAAAGTTCTAAGCGTACGAGCGTAACCAATCCAACCAAAGGAAGTCATGCCAAACGCAAGCCACAACCAGTCGTTGCCGCCAGTAGCAGAGCTAACAATCAAAGCAATAAGCAAGAAGGATGGAACAATCAAAAGCATGTCTAGAAGCCACATGCCAACCTGCTCAAACCAACCTTCAAAGTAAGAGATAGCAGTACCAACCAAAGCAGCAATAATCGTAATCGAAATGGAGCTTACAATACCAATAGAAAGCGAGCGACCAAGTCCGCGAACAACCATTGCATACATGTCTGATCCGCCAGGCGTAGTTCCAAGCCAATGCTCGGCGCTAGGAGGAGTTGCAAGAGCCGTAAAATCAGGCTCGTCGTAGCCCCACTTGCTAATCTTAGAGCCAAACAAAGCAAGAAGAATCAAGAGAACAAGTAAAACTAAGCCAACAACAGCGGATGGACGCCTAAAGAAGCGGCGCGTATAAAGCGTTATTTTGCCTGTGCGCTTAAAATTACCCCAAGAATTAGCAGTTGCCTTTTTATCGGCAGCAGACTCTTGAGCCTTTGAAGATACATCTTTTTTACTCATATCAATACACCTACACTATTGCGCAATTAGCTCAAACGAATACGAGGATCAAGCCAAGCGGAGAAGATATCTGCCAACAAGGCTCCGGCCAAAGTACACACGGCTCCGAACGCAGCAATAGCAACAGAACCATTAATGTCGTTATTAGAAATAGTTTGTACGAAGTAGCTACCCAAACCGTTAATTGCAAACACGGTTTCAGTAATCACAGCGCCCGTAAACACGCCTGCAATAGAGAAGGCAACGTCTACGGCAGTAGGAATCAAAGAAGTACGCAAAGCGTGACGACGAATAGCCACATTTAGAGGCAAACCCTTAGCGCGAGCAGTACGAACGTAATCAGCATTCATAGTATCGAGCAAATAGGTGCGCTGCGTAAGATGGTAGCCAACCATGCCAGGAACGGTCATAACAATTGTTGGCAAAATCAAATGCTGCAAGAAGTCAAGAATAAAAGCAATAGGATTAGAACCCTGGTAGGAATGTAATCCAGTAACAAAGAACAAACGAGAACCAGCAGCGTTATTAATGCTGATTGCAGCTAAAACAATAAGTAATCCAAACACGGCGGCTGGAACAACAAGCAAGAACGTAGCAATAGAGTTAAGAACCCTGTCTTGCCACTTATATTGGCGAATAGCAGTATAAACACCAACGCTAACGCCTAAAACAATGCCAAGAACAGTTGCGCATGTAACCAGCTGCACCGATGCACCGATTCGCGCAGCAATCGCAGGACCAACAGGCGCTTGCTCTGGGCTTAATCCCCAATCCCAACGAGTAAGAACACCAGTAATCCAACGCAAATACCTTGTAATAACTGGAGTTTGGTCGTTAATATTTGCTAAATCCAAAGAACGGTTAATCGAAGGAATTGGCGGATGCGGATGCCTAGACATATAGTTCGATCTCGGATCCATAAATGCACTTGCCAAGAAATACGTCATGGATACGGACACAAACAGCATCACAACATAATTCAGGCATCGTTTAACGATGTATCGTATCATTGTGACTCTTTTCTACGTCTAAACATTGTTACCTCCATCTGGTAACTGCAAACTTACGCTTGCACACTGCCATCATTTAATCACTAATTAAAAAGGCAAATCATAAGCGTTTAAGGCACACTTAAGTAAGCCCTAATAATTTGGACGTGTAATTAGTATATTTTTAGCTAACCTATGTACATTGCTTAAAATAAACATGTAATAACACGTAATAAATAGTAATCTTAACCAAAATTAATACATAAAATTGGCAAAATATCAAAATATTTAACGAAGTTACTTAAAATTTACGAAAATTAGTTGCGCAAATCGCCATAAACACATAAAAATGCATATTTTGCATAAATAAGACACGAACACTCGCGAACACTCACGAACGCTTTAAGCCACGCAAAACGCGACTCGTGCATTGAGCAAGCTACAATAACGCTTATTCACTGTTTTTAACAAGATAAAGGAGATATATGTCTGAAAACGTAAAAGCCGTTACGCTAAACGACGTGCGCGAATATTCTAAGCATTTTAACGAACAGCGAGCAAATCGAGTAGCAGCAAACGCTTCGGTATCGAGCGGCGTTCTTAAAGCAGCAACAAGCTACCAGGGTCAGCGCGCACTTCCACGCGAATTTTCTATAGAACTAAAGCAAGGAACAATAACAAACCAACAGCATTCTGGACGTTGCTGGATGTTTGCATCGCTTAACACTTTGCGCTACGAGCTTATGCATAAGTGGAATCTAGAAGACTTTGAGTTTTCCGAAAGCTACTTGTTCTTCTGGGACAAGATTGAAAAAGCAAACGCATACTTGGAAAACGTTTTGGCGACTTTAGATGAGACATTAGATAGCCGAATTTTTGAGAGCATTAACTACGGTCCGATTGACGACGGCGGATGGTGGCAAATGTTCGTTAACTTGGTAAACAAGTACGGACTTATGCCAAAGAGCGCATACCCAGATTCGCAAAACGCTACCGATTCCGAAGCATTCGTGCAATACATTAATAGCAAGCTTCGCGAGTTTGCATGCGAATTGCGCGAGGCACACAAGAATGGCACTTCTATGGAAGAGTTGCGAAAAATGAAGATTCGCGACTTGGAAACCGTATACCGCATGACTGCAATCGCACTAGGCGAGCCACCAGAGCGTTTTGACTTCTTTGCGCGCACTAAAGATGACGACGACAAGAAGGACGATAAGAAGAGCGGCGAAAATAGCGAATCTAAGAGCGAAGAAAAGAAAGACGATAAAGGCAGCGAAAAGCCAAAGAGCGGTAAAGACGATCGCCCAATGATTTGCGAATACGGCATTACGCCACTCGAGTTTGCAAAGAAGTACGTGCCAGTAGACGTAAACGACTTTGTAAGCTTGTGCAACTCCCCAATGGAACGCACTCCGTTCAACAAGCTCTACCAACTCAAGTACACAACAAACGTTGCTGAGACGAAGGAAATGGAGTTTGCAAACGTTGCGCTAGAAGTGTTCCGCAAAGCAGCTGTTGATCAGCTAAAAGACGGACACCCAATTTGGTTTGCTTGCGATTGCACGCAATTCTCGCTAAGGCAAGAGGGCTTCTTTGACCCAGCAGTTGTGCGCGTAGACGAGCTATTCGATGTAGAGTTTACATTCGACAAAGCTAAAGGTTTGGAGTATATGGATTGCCCAGGCAACCACGCAATGACCTTTACTGGCGTAAATCTTAATAAAGATGGCGAGCCAGACCGCTGGAAGATTGAAAACAGCTGGGGCAAAGATAACGGCGAAGATGGATACTACGTTGGATCCGCTCAGTGGTTTGACCGCTACGTTACCGAAATCATTATTAACAAGAAGTATCTTGATGAGGCAACGCGAGCCATACTGGATCAGGAGCCTGTAATGCTTGACCCATGGACGCCACTTACAAAGCGCTGCCGCTAAACTTGATTTAGCACACGCTGATTTACAAACGTAGATTGCATTCGCAAATTACAAATGCAGTCTGCGTTTTTTGTTACTGAATGCATGCTATTTAGCGTTGCGAGATTTCCTATTTAGCGTTGCGCGACTTCCTATTTGGTGTGTAGGAGGGCTGGGTGTTTCTACGCTCGCGCGATTGGCCGCGCTCACTCCTTCGCCGCATGTAAAGTCCACTGGATTTTACATTTGAGCGGCTCAGCGAATCGAGGTGACTTCTCGCGCGCTATGCAGCTCGAAGTCGTCGATCCGCACAACGCTTCGCCTCTTACTTGTTTTTTGTTGTTGCGGTTGTTCCGATTTGGCTTTGATTTTGTTTTTGGTTTGAAGTTTGTTTATAGGCGTGAGTCATTGGATTATTTGGTATCGGCTGCCGCTCTTATACTGTTCGACCAAGAATCACCCAGCCCTCTTACGTGCTTGAACAATTGCGTATTGCTTAATCACCGAGATTCTCGAGTTTATGTAGTGCGATTGTACCGAATTTCCGTATTTTTTGATACAAACGCACTACACAAACAAACAGAACTGTAGTGCGATTGTATTTGATTTTGGTGTTTTTTGATACAAACACACTACACAAACAAGCAAAACTGTAGTGCGATTGTATGGCGACACGCCGTATTTTAGGTACAAACGCACTACAAAATGCACAACAGAAAGAGAAAAATGACACATTTTGCAGATTGAAGTCATGAGTAAGCGGCGAACACTTGAAAAAGATAAAAGATAAAAAGAAGCCCGGTGGGAAAGAGAAAACCCACCGGGGCAGAGAGAAAGAGAGAAGAAGGTTTCAGTTATGGGGTTCGCGAACGAACCTCACTGATGGAAGAACCATCAGCAATATTCATTATAACCACATTTTTCTCGCAAAACACGCATATAAACTAAAAATTTCCTGAAAATTTTTTCGTATTCCTGGCAGTATGCCAATTTTTTGTTACATACGTCACTATGCCTTAAAATTTTCCGCTAAAATCACTCAGATTCCAACGATTTTTTAGCTGCAGCCAATCTTTCTTCGTCAGCTTTACGACGAGCAGCAAGAGCAGACTCAAAACGATCAAGCTCCTCATCAATCGCCTCTTTAGGAATCTTGGCAAAAATCGGAGTTGGCTTAGCAACAGGAGTACCAGTAACCAACGGCTCACTTTCCCATGGATGAACAGTTTTTCCAAGCTCATAGTCGCCAGTAATAATCGGGTACTTAAAATCTGGATTATCTAAGTCGCTCACCTCTTCGATTCTTGGAAGCGGCGAGAACACTCCCGTTCCACCAAGAGCTTCCCAAACTTTTTGCGCAGAATGAGGCAAGAATGGGGCAAGCAAATGATTAGCGTCCGAAACAGCTTGTGCAACAACATGCAAAACCGTTCCAAGACGAGACTCGTCATCCTTAATCTTCCAAGGCTCCGTAGCAGAAATATACTTGTTGATATCCGACACAACGCGCATAGCCTCATTAAGAGCATTCTTTTGATGATGACGCTCAATCAAACCACCAACAATCTCAAAAGCATTAGAAGTTTGATCCAAAAGCGCACGGTCCATATCTGTCATTGAATTTTCATCCAACGGCGGAATCTCTCCAAAATTCTTATTAATCAAATTTGCAACACGATTAACAAGATTGCCCCAACTTGCTGCAAGCTCCTCGTTATTGTGACGAACGAACTCTGCCCAAGTAAAGTCGGCGTCAGAATTTTCTGGACCCGCAACGGAAATGTAGTAGCGCACAGCATCCACTGGGTAGCGCGCCAAAATGTCTTTAACATAAATCACGATTCCGCGCGAAGAGCTGAACTTCTTGCCTTCCATGGTCATAAACTCGGAAGCAACAACCTGCTCTGGCATGTTAAGTGGGCCATAAACGCCAGCCTCGCCACCTTTAGAGCCAGCGCCGTTATACGCAAGCATCTCTGAAGGCCAAATTTGAGAATGGAAAGTAATGTTATCTTTGCCCATAAAGTAGTAGCCAGGAGACTTAGGATCGCACCACCAATCGCGCCAAGCGTCTGGCTTGCCCTGCCTACGCGCCCACTCAATGGATGCAGACAAGTAGCCAATAACGGCGTCAAACCACACGTACAAGCGCTTATTTGGGTTATCAATCCAGCCTTCTACAGGAACTGGAATGCCCCAATCAATGTCTCGCGTAATTGCTCGAGGCTTAACTTCCTTAAACAGACCAATTGAGAAGTTAATAACATTTGTACGCCAACCATCCCTGGAATTAAGCCACTCCAAGTTTGCGTTTGCTAAAGCAGGCAAATCGAGGAAGTAATGCTCTGTTTCTTCAAATCGCGGAGTTTCGCCGTTAATCTTAGAAACAGGATTAATAAGCTCGTCTGGGTCCAGCTCGTTTCCACAAGCATCGCACTGGTCGCCCCTGGCGCCGTCCGCGCCACAAATCGGGCATGTGCCCTCAATATAGCGGTCTGGAAGAGTGCGGCCTGTAGAAGGCGAAATCGCAACCTTTTGAGTTCCCTTGTAAATATAACCATTCTTAAGGCACTGGCGGAACATCTCTTGAACAACATGCTCATGATTTGCTGTTGTTGTGCGCGTAAACAAATCGTAGCTTAAACCCAAATCGCACAAATCTTTAGTAATCACGCGATTATAGCGGTTTGCAAGCTCTTGCGCGCTCACGCCTTCTTTATCTGCCTCAACTAAAATCGGCGTGCCGTGTTCGTCTGTTCCAGAAACCATAAGCACGCTGTTTCCCTTCATGCGCTCGTAACGCGCGTACACGTCGGAAGGTACACCAAATCCTGCAACGTGACCAATATGACGAGGGCCATTTGCGTAAGGCCATGCAACATTCACCAAAATATGACTCATAGCCAAATATTATCTTGTTCAGCGAGGACACATTAAATAACACACCGAAAAATCACACTAAAAAATCGCTATAAAAATCACTATAAAATCACATAGCAAAGTAGATAAATCAAGCATAATCGCGGGTAATCAAGCGCAATCGCACACAACCACATTTAGTCACATATGATTTAGTCACATATAGTCACATTTTTTGATGTAAAAAACTAAAAATCCACTTTTCCACAATTACAAAAAATCGCGTAGACAAAAAAGTAAAACACGATATTGTGTATAAAACTTAGAAAATATTAAAACCTAGAACAGCAGAACATTACAGAATTACAGCACTAAAACATTACAACACTAAAAAAGTTGTCGTATTAAGCACATTACGCAGAAAGGAGAAATATGAGCACTTCAACGTTGAACAAAAAACGCACAATACACAATGACGAAAAAAATAAAAAAGCAATAAAAGACTACAAAAGACGCAAAGAGTACAAAACTCGCGAAGAATACGAAGACTACAAAAACTACAAAGAATACAAAAATTACAAAGACGAAGAGATGATTTTATTTTCGGAAAAACAAAACGAGGAGCTGCCGATTCTTATAGACACAAAACACCTACCAGGGCCACTAAGCATGAAGAAACTATGCAATTTTGGAGCATTCAACAACGTTTCAATACGCACTGGGTTTACGCAATCTACCGCAAAAACCCCAGAAGGACGATGCAACGTGCTAAAAAATCTGCTGCCAAACGGAACAGTGGCATGCGCATTTACAGCATCTTGGATTTGGCTTGGCGGAAAAATCCCAAACATACTAGAGATAATATCCAAAAGTCATTATCGAATAAAGCCGTACGATCACCGACTACAAGTGTTTAGAAGAAAACTAATGAAAAAAGAACAAAGGGTGATTAAAGACTTGCACGTAACTTCTCCAGCGCGAACTATTTGCGACATTGCACTAACGCCATCAAAAAACATTTACGAAGAAATAAGAAGAGTAGATACTGTGTGCGAATTGGCGCAAAAATACAACACCAGTTTTAAAGATTGCGAAAAAATCATAGACAGCAATCCTTATTTTCCAGGAGCTGCGAAGGCAAAAGAATGGATTAAATACATAATAGACAAGGATGACGTTCTTTATGACTATTAAAGAAAATATTAAGAATTATAGAGCGAGCGCAATGCCGCCCGCAATGCCGCCAAAACCGCCAATTGTGCTTACTGCGCAAGTAGCGTGCTGCGAAAACACAAGCAAAGACGTGCTATGGCATATTGCTAAGAACGTGCCTGCATTAAGAAAATGGGTTGTTGCAAACCCAGTCGCGGACGCAAAAATGCTGGAATACATATCTCAACAAGGCGGGCCAGGCGTTAAACAAAGTCTAGATGTGCTTTTAGAAGCATACGAATATGCAAAAAATGGTGGTTAATTGCTGCTTAATTTTCCACATTTGAACATTTTTCGCTTTTATTGCTGCAACTTTTCCACATTTGCACATTTTTGGCTTAATTTACTACTTAGTTGTCCACATTTTCCTTGATTTTTAAGCAAGCTGCATAAACTTCTTTGCGATTAGCAAAAGAGCCATCATCAAGCGGATTACTGGAAACAACTCGAGTTATAGCGTCTTTGATTCGCAAGCCCTCGTTTTGTGAAAGATCGCAAGCCATTTTAGCAAGCTGATCCACACTTAAATCAACGCTTTGTTGCACAACATCACTTTCGCTAGCGCCCGAAAGTACAAGCACAATCTCGCCACGAGGAGGATCATTTTCTACGCTTTTTGCAATCTGCTCAATAGTTCCGCGACGCACTTCTTCAAAATCCTTAGTAAGCTCGCGGCATAACGCCATTTTGCGATCTGCTCCAAAAACTGCAAGAAGAGCTTCCATTGACTCCGCAATCCTGTGCGGAGCCTCGTAAAACACGATTGTTCGCCTCTCTAAAAGAAGCGAGCGCAAATGCTGCATGCGCTCCCCCGACTTGCGTGGCAAGAAGCCTTCGTAGCAAAAACGGTCTGTTGGCAGGCCAGAAAGCGCCAAAGCATCCAATACGGCACTCGGTCCAGGTGCGCAAGTAACAGGCAAGTCGCGCTCTATTGCGCGGCGAACAATCGCAAGCCCTGGGTCGTTAATTGTAGGCATGCCAGCGTCGGAAACAACAAGAACAGTGCTTCCTTGCTCAACCTTGTCTAGTAAACCATCTGCCTTATTGCGCTCATTGTGATCGTGATACGCAACAACTTGCCCAGAAACGTGCACGCCAAGGCGATTTGCAAGGTCGTAAAGCCTGCGCGTGTCTTCTGCTGCAACAATATCCGCGGTTTCTAGAAGATTAATCAAGCGCGCAGAAGCATCTCCCATATTCCCAATCGGAGTGGCCGCAAGAACAACTTTGCCTAAACTATCTTCACTACTCATCTTAAATCTCCTTATAAAACCTCTTAAGACTCTACACGAATTTATAAAATAACGCACATAATGCACTTAACGCACATTAAAAACAAGGTATTTGATTAGAATTATGCTTAAGTTTATGCTTAATAATGCTTAAGTTTATGCTTAGTGATTATGCTTAACATAAATTGCAATCGCGCAAAACGAAAAGAGATACCATGAAGATTATAGAACGCCAAATTAAAGGCATTGACGGCAGCAACGCGCTTCTAACTGCATATGTTTTAGATGATAATTTAGATAGCGAAGGCGATCAAACGCGACCAGCAGTGCTGATTTTGCCAGGCGGCGGATTCTTGCGCGTTTCTAATCGAGAAGCAGAGCCTATTGCTATGAAGTTTGCGGCTGCTGGATTCCACGCTTTTGTTTTGCGATACTCGCTTGTGCCTAGCGCGCACCCGACTCAGCTTTTGGAAGCCGCAGAAGCTATGAGCTTAATTCGCGAAAACGCAAAAGAATGGCATGTAGATGCGCAAAAAGTGGCGATTATTGGATTCTCTGCAGGAGGCCATGTAGCCGCAAATCTTGCGACTAGCGTTAGCGACGATGTTGAAGAAGCAAATGGATACAACGCAAATGATGTTCGACCAAATGCTCTTATGCTTGCTTACCCTGTGATTTCTGCTGGCGAATACGCGCATAAGCCAACTTTCGACCGTCTTTTTGGAGACGTAGATTCTAGTACTCGCGAGCAACTAGTGGAGCAGCTTTCGCTTGAAAATCACGTTGATTCTAAAACTCCGCCTGTGTTCGTTTGGCAAACAATTACGGACCAGACGGTTCCAGTTCAAAACTCGATTATGTTTGTAGACGCGTGCGTTAAAGCTGGCGTAAGCGTGGAAGCGCATTTGTTCCCTAAGGGCCCGCACGGCTTGGCTTTGGCGGTTAAAGAAACAGCTAAGCGCGATGAGAATGGTGCAGTAATTCCTGAATTTGTGCAGCCAGAAGTTCAGCAGTGGATTGAGCTTGCTTGCGATTGGCTGCGTCGCACTTTTGCATAATCTAACTTCGATGCGCGCTTAGACCGCGCAAACGATTACCTGCCATGTAGTGCGTTTGTACCTAATTTACGGCGTGTCGCGATACAAACACACTACACAAACACACAAAACTGTAGTGTGTTTGTATTTGATTTTGATGTTTTTTGATACAAACGCACTACAGAAATTTTAATCACACGATTTTTGGCATTGGAGTTGTTAGTGAAGCTGTAAGGTTGACTTGCACAACCCCTGCTCCAGCGTGAACCTCTACTTTCTTAAGCGTTACAGTGCGAGAATCCGCAGGCGCGTGATCGTCATCTGTCATGGTTGCTGGCGACTTTACAGCAACAAGAGCCAAGCTATCAAAATCAACACCAGCCTTATTGCACAAATCCTGCGCTTCCTTCAACGAATCAGCAAAACCTGCTTTGTCGATTACGCGCTCAACAGGCACACCATACGCCTCGGAGCAAAGCAGATTAATACGCTCACGAAGAGACTTTCCACGGCGGCTTTGTGGAACTTTCGTTTCAGCATCAGCGGTAATCACAGACACAAAATCGTCTAGCTGATCTGCCAATCCATCTCCGCCATCTCGGAAAAGATTGCCAACAATCGGCTTGCGGAATCCCAAAGTCTTAGCTTGCTCAAGCAAATCTGGAACCTGCTCATCTTCGCCTTCCCACAAATTAATAAGAGGGAACGTAGGAATATTAAGCGACTCAAGACGCGAAACGTGGAACGGGTAACGCCATGCAAGAGTTTCGTCATCTTGCCAAGTAGTGGCTCGAGTAACAACAACCGCAGCAGCAGGCCACTTTGCGCCAAACTCGCGAGCAGCAATATCTAGCCACTTTTGCGCGCCAGCATCCGTTCCATACCCTGCTTCCACAACAACAACATCGTGCAACGCGCAAGCCATCTCAACGCTCACAAGGCTTGGAATACCAAGCGAAACGTTGGCGAATGGCCCGCAATGAACGTAAATCGGAGAACCATTAATCGTCTCAGTTTTTGCAGGCTTTACAGCATCTGCAAGAATATTTGTGATTCGCCACAAGTCAACAAAATCGCCAAATTTAACAGGATTCCCGTCTTTTGTACCAGCAATCATTGCAGCAACGCGATTTGCGATTTCTTCCATGCTTCGCGAAAGAACTACGATTTGCATAAGCTCACAAGTTGGCGTTAACACAACGCGCTCCGCAACCGTGCCCTTGCCAAAGTCAACAGCAATGCTACGTAAAGATCTTGAAGGCACTTCGCTTACTCGCGGCACTAAAATCGTGTCTAAAATACCCTCATCAATCGCCTTTTCTGCAAAAGAAACAAGCAAATTTTGCGCGCATTCAATAGCCGCCATTTCTCCGCACAATCCCCAGTCAATCAACTCTGGGTGCGAAAGCGAAGACTTTCCGCCGCCGCTAGCGCCACCTTTTGAACCAGCTGCAGTAATGCCCATGCTTGGCTGCCTCAAAACAGCCGCAGCATCTACTCCACGTTCGCGCAACGCGTCTACAAGCGCAATAGTGGTGGTTGTTTTGCCCTCTCCTCTAGAAGCCTTAAGAGGAGTATCAGCTGTAACAAGTAGCACTTTACCGTGCTTTTTTTGCTCGCTTGGATTCTTCTTTAGATAATCCATAAATCCAAAAGCGTCGATTTTTTTCACCAATCCAAATTGTGCAGTAAACGAATCAAGAATGCTCATATTCCCCACTTTCATAAGCGAAAAGCCTAGTTGATGCCGATAGTGTTCAATAACAGACGTTCAATAATAAAACGCGCATAGCTAATGTAAATGAACAATTTTTATACTATACGATTGCATAGGCGTGGTATAGCAATATTACATTAAAACTATGCGCGTTATTAGTAACGTCTATAACGGTTTGCGATAAGTAACTTAAGCAACTTAATCGCTATAGCAGCTTGCGATTAGTGATCGGAGCGATTAAAACCATTCTTCATGCGCATGCTAGTTATGTACAGAACTGTATCGAGCAAAGAATCGGTTTCTTTCTTCAACTTTGCAGCCATACCCTCGTTCGCTTTAGCCAAAGCCGCGCGCACGTCTTCGTTTCTAAGCTGCGCAATAATGGCATCCACATTCCGAACTAAATCATCGTAATCTTCGCCTTCATCACCTTCGCGCTCTGGCTCGTAATCTTTCAAAGAAACGCCAAGAATCTTTGCAACAGTAGCATCCGTAGACTTAACCATTGCGTGACCAAGAGAACCAACAACTTCTTGGTAACGCTCAATCGCGTTTGCAGTGTCGTTAAATGCAGCATCCGCAAGAGCCGCAATAATGCGATTCTCCCAATAGAAGTTTTCGCTTGTTACGCGAGTAGTTGTATCTTCCAAATACTTTGGAGTTTCGTTTACATTTGCGTAGAACGGAACTAAAGCATTAAACGGGTTAGAGCCGTACGCCATCCACTGAATTGTGCGGAATGCTTCTGGCACGTAAGGGCGGATTTGCATAACAGCCAGCTGGCTTTGGCGATTAATGCCGATTGGTCGGAAAAGATGACGCGTATGCTCATCGCCAAGCTTGCCGTAAGGATCGTACTCAGTTCCCTGATAGTGCGAGCTTAAAACGTACTTAATATCTTCAACAGTCACTTTGCGCTCAGGCTGACGCGCCCACGGAATATCGTTGCTATCTGGCTTGTGATCCGCATCTTTACCATCCCACACTTCGTCATAAGGATTCAAGAAACGCTCCATAAACCACGCGCGCGGCGTGTTGTACACATGATCGGCGTCCGAATGAGAGCCGAAAGCATCTCGAGGATTAAACGGCGAAGCGTTTTCCACAGACAAATCTAAGTGGTTTTCTTCAATAAACTCAAGCAAATCAGCCGAGCACATGTGCTCTTCTTGGTCTCCCAAAGCATCTTCCAAATCGAACTCGTCAATTCCAAGCTGGTTTGGCATAACAACATACGCCTCGTCTGGAACGCGCTTAGCAATCCAGTGGTGTCCGCCAACAGTTTCCATCCACCAAATCTCGTTTACATCCGAGAACGCAACGCCGTTCATCTCGTAAGTGCCGTACTTTTCTAGCAACGCGCCCAAACGTTCAACGCCTTCGCGAGCGCTACGAATATAAGGCAAAACAAGCGTTAAGAAGTCTTCTTCGCCAATTCCGCCAGACACTTCTGGCTTATAATCAGCGTCACCTTCTTTGCCTTGCGCTTTTTGAAGCTCCACCATTGGGTCTGCGCCCAGCACGCGCTCGTTGGATGTAAGCGTTTCGGTAGCGCTCATTGCCACGTTTGCTTCGTTAACGCCAGCTTCTCCCCAAATTCCTTCGCGCAAGTCTGCGTTTGGAACGCTTGTGTATTGCATTGGATTATCTGGAAGCTCTACTGTTACGTGGCTAAGCACGGACTTATAAACGCGAGGCTGGTCTTGTGGCTTTACTACCACTAAGCGCTTTGGGTTAAACTCTCCATTTGCGGAGTCTTCGTTACGCGCAATAAGCGTGGAGCCGTCGTAGCTCGCTTTGCGTCCTACTAAAATTGTTGTGCATGCCATATTTGCATCCCCTATTTTCTAATTTTTGATTATTTTGGCTATTTGATTATTTTAGATAATTTTGTTTGTTTAGATTAGTTTTGCTTATTTTTGACTATTTTACACACGCGCATCTAGTCGTAAGCTGCTTGCGATTTGCCAGCGCGAAGTCATATAAAGCCTAAATCCTATACTCTAAACCTTAAGCTCTAAACCTTAAACTCTAAGCTTTTCCTCGCAAATATAATCCGTTAACGTCTACATACGAATCATAATGCCTGATTTCATTCATCATCTCGTTAAGATAGAAGCCCTCTTTAAGATTTGGAAGAGGTTTTTGCGTACCGAACACTTCTAGCATGTAGTCGTGATCCTTGTCTGGCGGCTGCGGACCGTTGTAACGCATAGTAATAGAAGGGTCCGTGCATCCCACAAATCGGCTAGCTTGCGAGTTTCGCCCTTGCACAACTTCTGGAATCATGGTCGGCATTGTGCGCGAAAAGTCCTGAGGAATTTGCAAAGCGCGCGAGTCGTTAAAGTCAAACATAAGCGCTTCTACTGGAACATTTGCCACAACCCAATGAATCCACTGGAATCCGCACACTGGTATAGCGTCGTCGTCTACAAATCGCCAATGCAAGTAGTGCACAAAATCAGGCAACTTGTCTACATAAAATGGAAAAGACACGACTGGAACGCCGTTAATCTTGTTTTCTTTCGGCGCAGCTTTTGCAAAGTTGTCTGGAATAGTGGTGAAATCTGTAGAAATATTCATAATTTAAGTATCTACTACCGCTGTGACTATAAAATGCGACTGTGCGTTAAAAAAGTTTACAAAAAAGCGCTTCAAAAACAAGCGTTGCGTTGCCATTCCCAGCAATCCGCTTTTTAGCCACAGCAAGCGCATCAAGACATTTAAGCGCGCGCTCTGCTGTAATTTTTTTAGAAAGCTGCATAATCTCTGCTTTAAATTCTTGATTCACAAGTGGTGTTTGTAATTGCGCATTATTTAGCACAACAAGCACATCTCTGTACACGCTGCAAATCGCATCTATTGCGCGGTTTAGAACATCTCTGCTTACGCGAGTCACTTTGCGCTTAACGTCGTCTTTTTTGCCAATCGCATTGTATGCGCTACGAATTTTAGGCGGAATTTTATCTGTTGGCTTAATTCCATTTATGCGCAAAAACTCGCTTTGCTCGGCTTCAACAGATTTTTGCACTTCATCTTCTGCCTGCGCTTTAGCGTCTTCGATTAGCGTTTGCGCAAGCATAATCGCATCTATTGCGCGGCCAAGTCGCAAAACACTTGCAACAAGTTCTTCTCTCCTGCTTCTAGCACGCTCGCTTGTTGCATAAAGCATTGCTAAATCAACGTTTCCTTGAGCTATGCGAGCCACATTTTCCGCTGTTTTTGCATCCACATTCGAGCGTTTTTGCACGTATTCTTGAACATCTTGGTCGCTTGGTTGCGCCAAATTCACTATTTGAGACCTAGACCTAATTGTTGGCAAAACATCCGCTGCGCTTGCTGCGCAAAGAATCCAGATTGTGCGAGGTGCTGGCTCTTCGATTTCTTTTAGCAAAACGTTTGTTGTGCGCTCAAGCATGCGCCCAACGTCTTCGATTATTATGATTCGCCACGGCGCAACACTTGGCATTTGCTCCGACATGGACACGATTTCGCGCACTTCGTCAATGCTTACTGTAACTTTGTCTGTGCTTAAAATGTTTACGTCTGGGCTTGTTCCAGCCAATACTTCACTTGCGATTTTATCTGGATTTATTTGAGTATTTATTTGAGTGGTGGAATTTTCGGCGGCTCGGTTGCTTGCGATTTTTCCGCGCGATTGCAATGCTGCTGCAAACGCTCTTGCCACTTTTGCGCACCCAAATCCAGCTGCACCGCAAATAAGCCACGATTGCGCGATTTTGCTTGAATCGCCTTGCGCTACTTTTTTAAGACGCTCAACAACTTGCGATTGACCAACTACCGATTCCCAAACGTCCATTGCTAAAGTCCTAGAGTCCTAAAGTCCTAAAATCCTTGATTTTCTGGCGATTCTGGCGATTTTTCGCAACAGTAACGCACACCAGCATCATCCATCAACTCGCACACGTCTTTAGCAATCAACTTCGATAAATCGCAAGCTGGCAAAGTGGCGTCTAAAACGCAAAATCTTTGCGCGTTTTTTTCAGCAAGATCCAAAAACGCTTCACGCGTTCGGCGTGCAAAATCAAGCCCTGCACTTTCCATGCGATCCGCCTGCCCATGCAATCGCACAGCAGCATCTTTCTCGCTCATATCTAGCAAATACGTGCGATTTGGCCAAAGGCAATTAGACGCCCACTCGCTTAAATCACGCACGTCTTGCATAGTGAGTTCGCGCCCACCCGATTGGTATGCTAGCGAAGAATCAATGTAGCGATCCGTTATAACAACCGCACCGCGCTGCAACGCTGGAATAATGATTTGCGCAGCGTGTTGAGCGCGATCTGCCGCAAAAAGCAGCGCCTCTGCACGCGCAGAAATCGCTCCGCCATGCAAAAGAATATCTCGCAACTGTTTTCCCAATTGCGTGCCGCCAGGCTCTCTAGTCACAACAACCTCAAGCCCGCGCGCTTGCAAAAAATCGCGCAAAGCTTCGACTTGCGTGGTTTTCCCAACGCCGTCTATACCTTCAAAAGATATAAAAAGACCCTTGAGACCATTGTTTAAGCCGCTAAGCCCGCTTTTTTTAAGACATATAGCCATTTTCGCATACCTCTTACGGGTTTACTCGGATTTAGTCGTAGACTTTTTTACAGCAGGCTTTTTAGCTGCCGTTTTCTTAGCAGCCGTCTTCTTTGTTGCCGTCTTCTTAGCGGCCGCTCGCTTGCGCTTTACAGGTCCAGCCGCGCGTTTTTGCGCCAAAAGCTCAAACGCCACTTGCGGCTCAATCGACTCAGGCGTGTACTGCTTTGGCAGCGTGCGATTCGTAATGCCGTCCGTAATATAAGCACCGTAGAAGCCGTCTTTAATCACCACTGGCTTCCCGCTTTCTGGGTCTTCTCCAAGCTCCCTAAGTGGCGGTTTTGCAGCTCCACGCGTGCGCTTGCCGTACTTTGGTTGCGCAAACAGCTCTTTAGCTTCGTCTAAAGTCACGCTAAAAATCGCGTCTTCGCTTGCAAGCGAACGATTATCTGGCTTAGAATCCGCCGACGTTTCGCCAGAATCCGTGCGCTCGTAAGTCTTAGTCAAATAAGGGCCGTATCGCCCATTATTCGCCTCAATCTTCGCGCGCTTTACTTCGCCTTGCTCGTCAACTTCTTCTACAACGCCAACTAATCGCGGCAAGCTCAAAAGCTTCAAAGCGTCTTGCAAAGTTATTGTTGCAGGATCCATAGTTTTGAACAAAGACGCCATTTTTGGCTTGTTTTGAGCAGACTTTTTAGATTTTGCAGAAGACTTTGCAGAAGACTTTGCGCCAGTTTTAGCAGAATCGTCGGCTGCTTGCGATTGGTCCTCATCCGAGGCTTCTACAAGCGCAACGTACGCACCAAAACGCCCGTTCCTAACTTCTACGCTTCCGCCAGTTTGCGGATCCGTACCCAAAACGCGCGGACCTTCGGAGTTGTTCTCAATCAAATCTCTAGCAACTTGCTCGCTCAACTCGTCTGGAGCCAAAGTGCTTGGAATCGAAGCTCTACGCGCATTGCCCTCTTCGTCTAGATTCTTAGTATCTTCCAAATACGGGCCGTATCTGCCTACGCGCACGTGCAATCCGCCGCCAATATCAATCGTGTTGATTTCTCGAGCGTCAATCTCGCCAAGCTGATCAACTTGCTTTTGCAAGCCTTCACGCATTGCAAAGTCGCTAGCAACCGAAGAATCGCCAGCAACCGCCGCCTCGTCATCTCCAAAGTAAAACTTGTAAAGCCAATCTTTACCAGCTTCCTCGCCATGCGCAATGCGGTCCAAGCCATTTTCCATGTCTGCCGTAAACGCGTAGTCAACGTAAGTTGGGAAATTAGATTCCAAAAGCTTAATAACCGCAAAAGCAAGCCAACTTGGAATCAACGCACGCCCACGCTCATACACGTATCCGCGGTCAATAATCGTAGAAATAATGCTAGCGTAAGTAGACGGCCTACCAATCTCTTTAGCTTCAAGCGTTTTAACTAAAGACGCTTCCGTATAACGCGCTGGCGGCTGAGTCTCGTGACCATCCGCACTAACTTGCAAAGCTTTAAGAACATCGCCATTAGCCATATGCGGCAAAGCCTTAGACTGCTCGTCTTCGCTAAATCCGCCAAACACCTTCATAAATCCAGCAAACTCGATAACGGTTCCAGAAGCTTGGAAATTAGCCGTTCCAAAGCTGCCAGCCGAAGCATCTAGCTTAACTGTAGCTGTAAAACCAGTAGCGTCCGCCATTTGAGATGCAAGCGTGCGCTGCCAAATAAGCGTGTAAAGCTTAAGCTGATCGGCAGGAAGCACGCCAGCCAAATCCGCAGGATTCCTAAAAGTAGACCCAGCAGGACGAATACACTCGTGCGCTTCTTGAGCGCCTGCAGAAGTCGTAGCATACTGCTTTGGAGAATCCGCTAAATACTCGCTGCCAAAACTAGACTTAACGCAATCTCTGGCCGCAAAAATCGCCTCTTTAGAAAGCGTTACAGAATCCGTACGCATGTAGGTTATGTAACCGTTTTCGTACAAAGATTGGGCCGCGCGCATAGTTTGGCGAGAGCTCATAGACAAGCGGTTTCCAGCAGTCTGTTGAAGAGTAGACGTTGTAAACGGAGGCAATGGGCGGCGGCGATACGGCTTAGTGTCCATTGAGTTTACAACAAAATCGGCAGCGCCAAGGATTTGTGCAATCGCGCAAGCGTCTGCCTCGCTTAAATAGTGCGCTAAAGCAGATTCGCCCTTGGCTTTTTGAAGCTCTCCAAGCGAGTTAAAATCTTTAGAACCAGCCAAACGCGCTCCGTTTAGAGCCGTCATTCGCGCCGTAAAATCAACGCCGTTTGCACTCAAATCCGCGCAAACATCCCAGTAGCTTGCTTTTCTAAACGCCATTCGCTCGCGCTCGCGCTCAACAATCAAACGCGTTGCAACAGATTGCACTCGACCAGCCGAAAGACCTGGCCCAACTTTACGCCACAAAACTGGCGAAAGCTCGTAGCCGTACAATCTATCCAACACGCGGCGCGTTTCTTGCGCATCAACCATATGGTTGTCAACGTCTCGCGTGTTAGCAAGCGAAGCTTGAATCGCGGGCTTTGTAATCTCGTGAAACACCATGCGCTTTACTGGCACTTTTGGCTTAAGCGCCTGCACAAGATGCCACGCAATCGCCTCTCCTTCGCGATCCTCATCAGTCGCAAGGAACAACTCGCCCGACTTTGCCAGCGCAGCCTTTAAGTCCGAAACTGTTTTCTTTTTATCTGCGCCAACAACGTAGTATGGCTCAAAACCATTGTTTACATCTACGCCAAACTTGCCAAATTCCGCCTTTTTAGCAGCTGGCACCTGACTTGGCTGCGCTAAATCGCGAATATGGCCTACAGACGCCATAACCGTGTATCCGCTTCCAAGATATCCGCCTATTTTACGCGCTTTAGTGGGAGACTCCACAATGACAAGCTTGTTCTGCTCTGTCATACTCTCTCCTTTCATTCAGATGCATTCTATATGCAATTCCGCGCTTTTATTACTAAAATCCACGCCAACTCTAACGCAATACGCGTTGCAAATTCTGCAAAATCAACAAAATCAAACTTTGCGAAATATCAGCATATACTCCTATATATACCACTTTACTTATTTTTTATTCAATTTTAATTATTTTTTATTCAATTAGACGATAGCATTTTTAACAAATCGCTTTCATTAGACTGACTTTGCTCATCGCTTTTTGATGGTGCAGTAGGAGGCATAGGAGGCGCTCCAACTAATCCGAGTCTGCTTAAAGGAGCGGCCGCGCATTGCTTAATAACCATTAAAACGCCGAAGGTTAGGCTACACGCACCTGCAACAGCCCAATATGTTAAAACGTGCGAAACGCCAATCGCCCATTTTGCGCCCAGCTCAATGCCTGGCATGATTTGATAAAACATGTACGCAAAATACGCGATGCAAATAACGCCCATTGTAATCATTGCGGTTCCAACAATTTGCACGCTTATAGACGACTTTCTGCAACCAGGCAAATCCATTGCAGACCCGCGCGTAAAAGCCATTACAGCACAAGATATTGCACCCACTATTAGTACCGACATTACAACGTCTGCAGGCCTATGCCAGCGGCCTCCCATAAGTGCCACAGCCAGCAAAAACGTTATTAACGCTGCTCCAGCTGCAGCCCATGCTCTAAACGCGCGAGACGCCGCGCAAACAAGTATTGCGCAAGCAGCCGCCATTAAAAGAGTGTGGCCAGAAGGTGCGGAATTTTTTGCAAGAGTAGCAATGTTTACAAGCATTTGTCTAGGAAGAACGCGTTTTAATGGCTCTGCAGCAAGCGATAGCACGAATATTGCGCAGCATTGTGCAATCAGCAACCATCGTTTTCTTATGATTGATATTATTAATGCCACAACACAAATTAGTGCAGATAAAACTATAACGATTATAGAACTTCTAAGCGGCGCTAAAATTGCGGCGAATGTTGGCGGAATGGCACTATATCCAAAAGTGCTGATTACCATTTCTTCGTACGATTGGCCGATTGGTGTTCTAACAGCTAGAAGCCATACAGCACTAGCAGATGCAGCAAAAATCAATGCGAATATAGCGCATAACACGATTGTTGATATTCTAGGACGATTCATCAATGGATCGAGCTTAGAAATATCTTGGTTAGCTGCGCTGCTTTGAGAGTTTTGGCTATTTTGGATATTTTCGCTAATATCGCTAATCTGGCTGCCTTCTAATAGACTCATACCAAGCATTTTATCAAACAACACTCCATGCGCTTTGACCGAGCTTGAAATTGCACAGCGCATTTCAAGCTCCTTCAAAGCGCTGAGCAGCTCAAAGCAGAAGCACTGCTTCTGCGCTGCGAAGACGTTAGCGCGCTTAGACCGCGCTAACGATTTTCCGCGCTTTTTAGCTCTAAACGGCGTGTCTAACAACAAAAAGCGGAAGACAACTCCGCTTTTCGTTGCTGATTTTGCCGTTAGAGCTACAAAAAGCAGACTACTGACCGTCTACAGCGTCGAAGTTGTAATCAAACGTAAAGTCACTTGGCGTTACATTTGAATCAGCGTTTGAATCAGAATCACTAGCTGGCGCTTCATCAAAGTTTGGCGTGAAGTCAAAGTCAGACGGAGTATAAGTATCCTCACTTGGCGTCACGTCAAAACTTGGAGTGAAATCAAAATCAGACGGAGTCTCCTCACTTGGCGTCACGTCAAAACTTGGAGTGAAATCAAAATCAGACGGAGTATAAGCATCCTCCGAAGGAGTCACGTCAAAACTTGGAGTGAAATCGAAATCAGAAGGAGTATAAGTATCCTCAGAAGGCGTCACATCAAAGCTTGGAGTGAAGTCAAAATCAGAAGGAGTATAAGTATCCTCAGACGGAGTTACGTCGAAACTTGGCGTGAAGTCGAAATCAGACGGAGTATAAGCATCCTCCGAAGGAGTCACGTCAAAACTTGGAGAGAAGTCAAAGTCAGAAGGAGTATAAGTATCCTCAGAAGGCGTCACATCAAAACTTGGCGTAACGTCGAATGAAGGCGTAACGTCATGCTCAACACCTAGCTCCTCCGAAGGCGTCACGTCCGAAGCGTCAGGCGCAGCAAGCGCAGCTCCACGAGAAATATCTCCAACGCTCTCGCCCTCTTTATCAACATTTATTGTGGTCCATCCAAGCTGCCTTCCGTCCTCGCCTACAAGCAAAAGCGTATATAAGCCGTGGCAGCCTTCTGGAATTGAAACATCAAAGGCCAGATCGTCATTATTAGGATCGCCTGAATAGTCCTTAGCAATAAGGATATCGTCATCTTTATAACTTGACGAAGTCAGCAGCACTGGTTTCTCGCCGTACGCATCCCCAAAATCGTCTACACTGCCCTTATAGAGGTATGCGCGAGATAGAACCAAAAGAGGATCACTTATAATCTTGTTCATATCTGCGTTAGGATATATTTTTCTTGTTTTAATCCTAACATAGCTAGGCATTCCAGCTTCTGCACCAATGCTTTTATCTAAGACTAAGTTGCCTTTTAAGTTTGGATCAACGTCACTCAACGATGCAGGCGCTGGAGCATGCGGATAGGAATCGTCTCTAGAGACTACTGGCGAAAAGTTATCTAAGTACGAAAGATCATAATTGCCAAACTTAGATTTTGTAGGAGTTGGGTCTACAAAACTATTTGACTTTGGATTTTGCATGCCATTCGTAACATTATTTAAACCATAATGAGCACTGTAATTCCTAATAGAAAAGCGCATAGCCTCTGCAAGATCTTTGTATGCTTTCTTCAACTCTTCTTGGCTTTTAGCTGCATCAATACGCTTCCAGTGTTTTTCAAGCAAATACGAATCTTCGCCATCTTCCTTAGTAAAAGAATGAAAATGATATTCGTATCTTCTAATTTCCTCTTTTATTGAATTAAGAAGCTTTTCGCTAGCAGCATCAAGCTTGCCAGTTTTACTTGCCATTCGCGTATTATTAGATGCCATCAACATGTCGTAATACAGCTGAAATGCGAATTTGCCTTCTCCAGTTGGATTTTTGCCCAAGTCATAATGACTATAGATAAGACCAACGCCATCCGTTGTGCCATAAAGCTTTGCAAGGTTAACATTCGTGCTTCTTTGAACGCTTGCGTACGAGTCAGCAAACGCAGGCGCGCCCGCAATAAAGCAAGGAGCCGCCATCGAAAGACCTGCTACCACTAACGCAATCTTTTTTGCGACTAAAGTTTTATTTTTCATAATATTCTTCCTTTTTCTTACTTACGATTTTTGCTACAAAAAGCAGACTACTGAGCATCTACAGCGTCGAAGTTGTAATCAAACGTAAAGTCACTTGGCGTTACATTTGAATCAGAATCACTAGCTGGCGCTTCATCAAAACTTGGAGAGAAATCAAAATCAGACGAAGTCTCAGTATCCTCCGAAGGAGTCACGTCAAAGTTTGGCGAGAAGTCAAAGTCCGAAGGAGTATAAGCATCCTCAGACGGCGTCACATCAAAACTTGGCGAGAAGTCAAAGTCAGAAGGAGTATAAGTATCCTCACTAGGAGTCACATCAAAACTTGGAGTGAAATCGAAATCAGAAGGAGTATAAGTATCCTCAGAAGGCGTTACGTCAAAGCTTGGCGTGAAGTCAAAATCAGACGGAGTCACATCCTCGCTAGGAGTTACGTCAAAGCTTGGCGTGAAGTCAAAGTCCGAAGGAGTATAAGTATCCTCAGACGGAGTTACGTCAAAGCTTGGCGTGAAGTCAAAATCAGAAGGCGTCACGTCCGAAGGAGTATCCTCGCTAGGAGTCACGTCGAATGAAGGCGTAACATCATGCTCAACACCTGGCACATCAGAAGGAGTCTCCTCCGAAGGAACAGGCGCAGGCGCAGGAGTCACGCCCGAAGGCGTCTCCTCACTTGGCGTCACATCATAATGCTGCCCATTAATGTATGCATTAATAAGCTTTTGGTATTCGTCCAGCGTAAATGGCGCCTTATTGCCTTCCAAGTAGCTAGCTGGAACAGCTTCCCAAGATATAACAGTGCCGTACTGGTCGCTAATGTTTCCGCTAGTAAGACCCATTGCCGTAAGCGCTGGATGTATAAAGTTTAGGTAGTGGCCAACTTTAAGATAATATTTCGAGTTTATTTCTTCATCAGACACGCCCTTAGCTATAAAGTCATCGTACTTGGCTTTTTCGTCCGTAATCCACAGTTTCATTGCACCAGTCATGGTATCCGTGGTGTTTCCGCCGTCGTAGATTCCGCTATCGTATGAACCCCAAGCCAAATTCTCAAAAGTCTTATAGTGCTTTGCGTGGCCAAAAATATTGGCAGAATAGAACGCGTCATTTATTGCTACTGCCGTCGTATAAAGACTTACGCCAAGAGGCTTAAGCCCACGACTCTTGCGATACTCGTTAATCGCGCGCATATACGATATTGAATTATTCAAGCGCGTAATGTTATCTGGAGAGTCTTCGCCGCTATTAAGCTTTACCTTTGAATCGTACCAGTCTGGCTTTTCTGTAAAACCATGCAATATGGCAAAAGCTTTAGCTGCATCATCGCGCTGAGCACGCGTAAAGGATTCATTATCCATTACGCTTGCAAAAAGCCCACTAGCAGTGCTTTTTGCGCTGGTGCTATCGTAACTGGTTGCTGGGTGAGCGTAGCTAGATACTGTTACATCGCTAGCAAAAGCGGTGTTTGCAGTAGCTCCAAACATAGAAACCGCTGAACCAGCCAGAATTGCGGCTACGGTTGCAGCGGTGAATTTTTTAGAAAATGAACTGAAAGAGTTATTAGAAAATGAATTGAAAGCCACTTTTTCGGCAGATTTTGGAGTTTGCTTTTTCATGGATTCTCTCTTTTACTATAGGGGTTTACTATAGGCCTTTGCTATAAGACCTCCGCTATAGGCTTTTACTATAAGCCTTTGCTACAGAGACAAATAACAAAAAAGCTTTCGGCTTTGAATGCCCCTAGTAGCAAACAAAACCGAAAGCAACACGCTCAACACCTAAAACACACTATCTAACGTTAAAACTCCAAGAAGAAAGAAAATTAATAGCAAATCAGAGTTTAAGCAATTAGTAAGCACGCAATTGGCATATCAGCAAGGCGCTTCCCTACAAAACCCCTTACCAACCGTTGAGCGCAAGTATAAACGCTCTTAAATTTCGAGCCGAGGGTATTTATCTAGCTGCGCAATTAGCAACGCGATTAATAATGCGATAAAGCGATTTAAGAAATTATGCGCATCAATCGCAATGCTTAAACTACGCAGCTAGACAAATTTAGTTTTTACGCTTTTAGCTTAGTGACGAGCCTTGCGAACAGCAGCACCCATGCCAGCAAGCATAGTGGCAGCCAAAGCGGTCAAAGTTACGCCAACACCAGTACCAGGCAACTTCTTACCGCCATCCTTCTTCGGTAACGTGAGAAACACCTGGCTGGTAGTTAGCAGCAAGTGGCTCTAAGTCATCTGGCAAAGCGTAGCCAGCAACCAATCCGGCGTCCTTAGCCTTAGCAGCCTTGAATGCACCCTTGTAAGCAGCCCAAGCCTTCTTAGCACCAGTAAAGGCCTTAGTAAACTCGGTCTTAGCATCGTTGAAAGCCTTAACAGCGTCGGCCAAATCTTCCTTAGCGTCCTTAACAGCCTTCTCAAGCTGAGCAAGCTCAACCCTATCAGCCTTGGTAAGCTCGTCATGAGCAGTCTTGAAACTTGCAAGAGCAGCATTTGCGCCATCAAGCTTGGCCTGAGCAGCCTTGACTTCAGCGTATGCAGCATCGTACTTGGCGTAAGCCTTCTCGAGATTGCCGTTAGCTTCGTCGAAATCAGCGCTGGTCTTTAGCAAAGCAGCCTTAAGAGTGGACACAGCTACTTCAACTTTTTCTTCTGGCTTGTAGTTGGTAAGAGCATCCTGAGCCTTCTTAAGAGTAGCCTTAGCAGTCTCTACATTCTCAGCAGCCTTAGCAGCATCAGCGGCTGTAGTCGTAACAGCAGTCTGCGCATCCAAGAACTTCTGTGCTGTATCGCGCTCAGTATCATTCATTGATTCGTCTTTTTTAACGTAAGTCTTGCCTTGATCCTTGGTTTCAACGCCCTTAGTTGGAGCAGACTTCTTAGCAGCTTCCCAAGCATTGGAAGCCTTCGTAGCAGCATCATCAGCAGCAGTCTTAGCTTCCTCAGCCTTCTTAAGACCCTCTTCAGCGGTCTTAACAGCAGCCTGCTTCTCCTCGAGAGGAGTAAGCTTCTTTTCAGCTTCCTTCTTAGGAGCTTCAGTCTTGTCAGCAGCGAATGCTGGGGTTGCCATTGCGAAGCCAGCAAGCAAAGTTGCGCCAGCAGCGAAAGCGGCGATAGCCTTCTTATTCATCATTTTATTTCCTTTCTTCTTCTCCCCCACTCGCAAAGCGAACAAATCGCAATGCGGCGAGGAAAACATAAAACGCGCATCCGCGCATTCCACCAACGGTTATCCACCGTGTGATGTTGCTATTAACATACCCCCCCCCCGTTTGAAAAAGTCAAGCACCAGCCACACATGCTAAACCGAAAAAAATGATGATATACACAAACTAATCCGCAATAAAGGCTACATTGCCGTAAAATTTGTGGATAAACAACACTTAAACCGTAAAAATACGCATTTCAAGGTTTTTGAAGAATTTTCCCAGGTTTTTTTAAGGAAAGACTTTTCGCGCGTGTCGCGTCGCTTGCGAGGTCTAAGTGCGAAGGCACGTCACGCCGTAAATCAAGTACAATCGCACTACAGTTTTGCGTGTTTATGTAGTGCTTTTGTATCAAAAAACTGATATGTACCCCTTTTTCTGGACACATATCCCTTTTACTTAATCATGCTATCTGCGTGGATGCTTCCCTGTATTTAGCAGGAGGCATCCATGCGGT
>QWCG01000023.1_pt1 | contig 41377 bp, 33 predicted proteins | sample 1972481 | NCBI WGS metagenome assembly QWCG01 (sample SAMN09866714, study PRJNA288562) | Human vaginal metagenome isolate term3_vaginal, whole genome shotgun... | isolation source: vagina | host: Homo sapiens | place: USA: California
ATATAAGTCAACACACATGATTTTGAACTCGTAACTATATTTACTAGTTGACATGAAATAACCCTTTCACTAACTGTCCAGAAAAAGGGGTACATATCACAAATTTGGTACAAAGTGCGTCAATTGGTTCCGCTTTTTGTACGTGATTTAGGCCAAATTTGGTACAAAACCCGTCACATCGCTCGCGCAACAACAAACGATGAAACGGATTATAAAACAAACAGGGCAAAGGATTGCGCGCCGAGTTTAAGCGCGGAAGAATCGCAAGCAACCGCTCCAACCGAAATCCGCGGCTGCAAAATCGCCTCTGGCGTAAGCCCTGCAAGCGCGCTAAGCGCAATCGTCTCCTCGTTTAATCCAGGATTCATAACAACAATGATTCGTTCTGTAGAGGATTCGCCATCCGACACAGCCGCGCACCGCTCGTACGCAAAACTGCGACCATCCACAGGCGCGTGCAACACTCGCCAAGTGGCATCCGCGTGCAACGCCGCGCACTCGTGACGCAAAGCAATCAACGCACGCACCCAGTTAAGCAGCGAATCACCATCCTGCTCCTGCCCCAAAACCGTTGGAATTTCGCCACTTTGCACGGCCTGCTTGCGCGAATTTGCGCAAGTCCTTCCATCCGCGCGCGCTTCAACAGGCAAATACAACTTCGACTTTGCGGCCGTGGAGAATCCAAAATTCTTAGAATCATCCCACTGCATTGGCGTACGCGTACCCGTGCGCGCATAACCGCCCTCTTTTGTAGGAATATCGCGGTATTTCATGCCGATTTCGTCGCCGTAATACACAAACGGCACACCTGGCATTGTAAGAATCATGCCAAACGCAATCCGCCTTTCGCGCTCGCTTAATCGCGGAGCCAGGCGCGGTGTATCGTGATTGCACGTTATAAAGCTAAAGTAGCCCTCGTTGCAAGTAGCCTCATACTGCGGGCAATAATCGTCTAAGAATGGGCAAATGCTGCCGCCGCCGCGCGCATTAAAGTAGCTGTGGTCGTGCTCGGGGCTGCTGTCTAGCGCATTATCCACATCTCTAGCCAGGCGCGCATAACCGTTAGGATTCCCATCCCATCGCCAATTCAAATAGAAGTCCATGTCGAATCCAGCAGTCAGCGCCTGACGAGGCCTGCCCCACTCCGAAACAAAAGCAGCCTGCGGATACTCGGCTTTTACAGCGCCCAGCATTTCTTGCCATGCGCGAATCGTGTTGTCTTTGCCAAGGCTTCCCTCGCCATTGTTGTCGTCGTTTTTTACAAGCGAATCCGCCATGTCTACACGGAATCCGTCCGCGCCGAGCGCAAGCCAGAATCGCATAACATCAACCATCGCGGCGCGCGTTTGCGCAGCCTCAGCGGAATCTGGCGCAGATTGCCACGCGCGATCCCTATGCGCAAAGCCGTAATTTAGTGCTGGCTGGCATTTAAAGAAGTTAAGAATATACGTTGCATCTCGCTCGCTTTCTCCGCCAATAAACGGCATGGAATAGCCACTAAACGCACTGTCTGTCCAAATATATCGCTTGCTAAACTCGTTTTCTTGCGCGCGCGAGCTTTGCTTAAACCACTCGTGCTCTTCGCTTGTGTGACCTGGAACAAGGTCTAGCAAAATGCGCATTCCACGATTATGCGCTTCGCTAAAAAGACGTTGCAAATCCTCGTTTGTGCCGTAGCGCGCTGCCACTTTTTTGTAGTCGCGCACGTCGTAGCCCGCATCCTTAAATGGCGAATCGTAGCAAGGATTTAGCCAGATCGCGTTGCAACCAAGCGATTTTACATAGTCGAGTTTTTCGATTATGCCTGGAATATCGCCGATTCCGTCGCCGTTTGAATCATAGAAGCTTTGTGGGTAGATTTCGTAGAATACGGCGTCGCGCAGCCATTGCGCATGTTCGTTTTGCATGTTTCCCCCGTTTTGTTGGTTTTGTTGGCGTGACCTGTCTAATTTTATTTTACTATTCACATTTCCGCATTTTGTTGTTGATTTTGCCATTTTGAGCAACAAAATCAGGAAAACTTTCCGCTTTGACTGAGCTCAAAATCGTCGACTCGCATTCGACCAATCAATAATAAAATTCCGATAAATTTACTGATTTACAAAATAAAATATAACTTTTTATCAAGAATAAACAACTTTAGCGGAAATTTTTCCAATAGCGCGCAACATGATTTGCCAACTACAATATATACGTGTATACTACACATTGCTTATAAACAGATTTCAACAACAAATGTGACGCTGCAAAAACGCAGAGAAACGTCGAAGTTGCGTCACATGAAATTTGTTACTATGCCACCAAAGAACATGCCAAGCTGGCATGATATAGGAGGTCAAGGATGACGAATATGAAGAAAGTGCTGGGCGCAGGCCTCGCAATCGCCACTATGTTTGGATTTGCTGCATGCGGTTCTAGCACCAACGCTGGCTCCAGCAGCAAGTCGAACCCAGTAAAGCTCACCGTATGGTCTTCTTCCGAAGATCAGAAGGCTGGCGGCTGGATTCAGGCTATGGAGAAAGCCTTCCAGAAGGATCACCCAGAAGTTACTTTTAAGAACGCTGTTGTTGCACCACCAGATGCTGCTAAGACAGTTAAGCAGGATGCTAAGGCCGCTGCCGATGTTTACCTGTTCCCTAACGATCAGCTCGGCGACTTGGTAAAGGCAAACGCAATTGGCGAGTTGAGCGACGATGCTGCAAAGCAGGTTAAGGGAGACAACGATGAGACCATCATCCAGTCTGTAACCGCTCAAGATGGCAAGCTTTATGGCGTTCCATACATGGGCAACACTTGGTTCATGTACTACGATAAGTCCAAGTTCTCCGACGAAGACGTTAAGTCCCTCGATAAGATGCTCGAAAAGGGCAAGGTTGCTTTCGATATTAGCAACGCTTGGTACCTTCCAGGCTTCTACCTTGATGGCAACATGACCCTCTTCGGCGAGAAGAGCAACGATGGCAAGGCCGGCATCAAGATTGGTGATAAGGCTGCCGAAATCACTAAGTATGTTGCAAAGCTCATTCAGAACAAGAACTTTGTAATGGATGGCGATGGCGCTGGCTTGTCTGGCATTAAGAACCACACTGTTGACGCTTACTTCTCTGGCTCTTGGGATGCTGGCGACGTAAAGAAGGCTTTGGGCGACAACTACGCTGCTGCTCAGCTTCCAAAGTTTAAGTCCGAAGACGGCGAGCACCAGATGAAGTCCTTCGCTGGCTCTAAGGCTGTTGCTTACAACCCTAACTCCAAGGCTCCAGAGATGGCCGCTAAGTTCGCTGCATTCCTCGGTTCTAAGGAATCCCAGGAGCAGATGTACAAGCTTCACGGCGACATCCCAGTTGCTAAGGCTTTGAGCGATCTTGTTAAGGATAACCCAGCCGCTGTTGCTCAGATGAACACCATTGCTAAGACTTCTGTCTTGCAGCCAACCGTTCCAGAAATGGGTGCCTTCTGGGATCCAATGAAGACCTTCGGTACTGCATTGGCCAACAAGGAAGTCAACGACGGCAACGCCGCTGCAAAGATTGCAGACTTCCAGAAGGGCTTTGAGGAAGCTCTTAAGAAGTAAGTAATAACTTATGACTATTTTCTAAATATTAAATTCTTTTAAAAGAAAATAATATTTAGAAAAACACGGCAAGGACGCCCCGCTCCCCTAAGAACAGTAAATCGGGGCGGGGCGTTCTTTGCTTGTATAAGCCCCACAATTTTACGGAAAGGCATGTCATGACTGGCACGACATCCACCAAGCGAGGGAAGCGAAAGAAGGCACCTTCTGCCGATGAATTTGTGGCCCCTTCGCAATACTCACTACAGGAGGCTGCAAAGCACGCAGACGCACTGTCTTGGGTTTCGATAATTATCTTTGGTTTTGGTAACTTCGTTCGCAAACAGTACGTGAAAGGTCTCGTATTTCTTCTATGCGAGGCTGGAGTTCTTGCCTTCTTGGCCACAACTGGTGCGGAATATTTACCAAAATTCGGTACACTCGGCACTAGAAAACAAGGCAGAGTAAAGATTAACGGCTTCTGGCATTACGTTGCTGGAGATAATTCTGTTGAGATTTTGCTGTATGGCGTTATGAGCATTGCAGCAATTATTGTTTTAGTTTATTTGGCTACTTTGTCTTTGCGCAGCGCATACAAGGCTCAATCCTTTGTAAAGCGCGGAGAAAAGCCTATCACCTTTGTTAAAGATGTTGAATCTTTGCTCGACCGCCACGCGCACGTTGGTTTTATGACTCTTCCAACCGCTGGAATTGTTCTGTTTACGGTATTGCCATTAGCATTCATGATTTCAATGGCGTTTACAAATTACGACCGTGATCACACACTCCTGTTCCACTGGGTTGGCTTAGACAACTTTGTTAAGATTCTTGGAAACACAACTGGAACCATTAATGCTGGAATCTTCTTCGATGTTTTGATTTGGACCCTTGTTTGGGCCTTCTTCGCTACATTCTTGAACTTCTTCTTCGGCATGTTTATGGCAATGATTATTAACAGGCGCACTACTCGCCTTAAGAGCTTGTGGCGCATCTGCTTCTCGCTTACAATCGCAGTTCCACAGTTTGTGTCTTTGCTTGTTATGCACAGCATGCTGCAAAGAGATGGCGCTATTAACCGTCTTCTCATCTCTTCTGGATGGATTCATTCTCCACTACCATTCTTCCAGGATGCTACTTGGGCAAGGGTTACCGTTATTCTCATCAACCTTTGGGTTGGTATTCCTTACACAATCATGCAAATCACTGGTATTTTGCAAAATGTTCCAGCAGAACTTTATGAGGCTGCAGAACTTGATGGTGCAAGCTGGTGGCAGCGCTTTATGAACGTTACTATGCCATACATCTTCTTTGTTATGACTCCATACTTAATTACAACGTTCACTGGCAATGTTAACAACTTCAACGTTATTTACCTCTTGTCTGGCGGCGAGCCAACACCAATCGGCTCTTCGGCAGGTAAGACTGATTTGCTCATCACATGGCTGTACAAGCTTACGGTTGATAAAGATAACTACAGCATGGGCGCGGTAATCGGCATTATGACATTCATTGTGCTTGCGATTGTTGCTTTGATAACATACCGCAACTCTGGCTCCTACAAGAATGAGGAGGGATTCCGGTGAGTAATAAGAAGGATCTTATGCAAAGCGAACAAACTGTGCATAGTACACGCAGCGTTCCATTCTGGCGCGATCAGCGCGTGCGCCGCATAATCGGAGATATCATCACTCATATCTTCCTGATTATTATGTCTATTATTTGGCTCGCGCCAATCGTATGGGTGTTCTTGGAAAGCTTTAACCAAAACACCGCTCCATACCAGACAACGTTCTTCCCAACTAAGTATACGTTTAATAATTACATTCAGCTGTTTACTGAGCGAGAAGTTCTTGACTTCCCACGAATGTTCTTGAACACCTTGATTGTGTCTATTTTCGTGTGCATTATCTCTCTGTTCTTCGTGCTTGTAGTAGCGTTCTGCATGTCTCGCTTGCGTTTCCGCGGTCGTAAGACATTTATGAATATTGCTTTGATTCTTGGCATGTTCCCAGGAATCATGGCAGTTATTGCTATCTACTTCATTTTGAAGGCTTTTGGATTAACGAATGGCTCCGTTGTTCTTATTTCCCTGATTATCGTTTACTCTGCTGGTAGCGGCATGGGTTTCTACGTTATGAAGGGCTACATGGATACGATTCCAAAGTCTTTGGACGAGGCCGCCTACTTGGATGGTTGCACAACTTGGCAAGTATTCTATAAGATTATTCTTCCAATATGCAAGCCTATGATTGTGTTCCAGGCTATTGTTAGCTTCTTGGGTCCATGGCTTGACTTCGTTCTTGTTAAGACGATTGCTCGTACTCAAGATAATTACACTGTGGCTTTGGGCTTGTACCAAATGTTGCAGAGAGAATACATCAATCACTGGTTCGCACGATTCTCCGCTGGAGCTGTGTGCGTTTCCATTCCAATCGCAATCCTGTTCATTGTTATGCAACGATTCTACGAAGAGTCGATGTCTGGCTCTGTTAAGGGATAGTAAGCTCTGCATTAATTGTAGAGTTTGGTGAAATATGGGGGTCGAGCGTTAAAAGCGTTTCGGCCTTCGTATTTTATGCTAAATAATTTAATAAAATACAAAAGGATATATTCATGACGTTCCCACCTTCAACACAATGGCCAGTTTATTCGGGGCAGCTCGGATTCTCGCTTAACGAAAGATCGACCACATTTACGCTTTGGGCGCCAACAGCATCGAGCGTAACACTGCGACTTTTTGAAACAGGAAACAACAGCGAACCTTTTAAAACACGTGATTTGAAGCCATTGCGCGACGGAGCATGGAGAACGTCAATCTTGCAAAGACTAGATGGCGTTTACTACGACTTTCTTGTGACTTTTGCAGATGGAAAAGTGAATCGCACAAGCGACCCTTGGGGTGTTGCTAGCGGCGTAAATGGCGAGCGCAGCCTTGTTATTGACGAAGATCGCGTGGCTCCTGCAGGGTGGCACAAAGACAAATCGCCAGAATTTGTGCGCCATGCAACGGTTGTTTGGGAAACGCACGTTGAAGACTTTAGCAGCAATGCAAATGGCGGATTTAAGCCAGAACACCGCGGTCAGTATCTTGCTTTTACAGATTCGCATACAACTTTAGATTCAGATAGCAACTTCCCTACTGGAATCGACTATCTTAAAAAACTTGGCGTAACTCACGTTCAACTAATGCCAATCTACGATTTTGCGACTGTGGATGAGGTTGCGATTTCGTCTGCACGCAAAGATGGAAAAAGTGTTGATTCGCTTTACAATTGGGGCTACGATCCTCACGCGTACAACGTGCCAGAAGGCGCATACTCCAGCAACCCGTACGACGGAACGGCAAGAATCCGCGAGTGCAAGGCGATGATTGGCGCTTTGCACAAGAATGGCATGCGCGTAGTTATGGATGTTGTTTATAATCACATGTTTGAAGCAGCATCGAACGCGTTTGAAAGCGTTGCTCCTGGCTATTTTTGCAGGCGCAAGGATGACGGCGGATTTGCAAACGGATCGGGTTGCGGAAACGAAATGGCTTCCGACCACCCAATGTTTAGACGTTTTATGATTGAGTCTATTTTGCATTGGGCGCGCTGCTACCATGTGGATGGTTTTAGGTTTGACCTTATGGGCTTAACGGATGCGCAAACTTTGAATATGATTCGTGCCGAACTAGATAAGCTTGATGGCGGCAAAGATATTCTTATGTATGGCGAGCCGTGGGGTGCGGATGCTGCAGCTGTTGGCGATGACTGCCCTATGGGAGATAAAGCTGGGCGCGACTTCCTTGATTCTAGAATCGGCTGGTTTAGTGATGAGTCTCGTGACACGATTAAGGGCAATGTTATGGATCATCGAGACCGCGGCTATGTAAATAGCAACGAGTTCTGGACGGCAGATCCTGTGCGCAATGCGTTTAATGGCTGGCGTGGTATGCCTTGTGCTGGTAAGAGTGTTGGTCAGATTGTGCAGTATGTTTCTGCTCACGACGATTTGACTTTGTGGGATAAGCTGTGTATTTCTATGCGCGATAACGCGTCTAGCTGCGATTTTGACGCAAGCGATCCAAACAGCGTTGCAGACATCTTCAGCGCTAACATTCTTAGCGCTGGCATAATTTTGTGCTCCGCTGGAATGCCATTTATGCTTGGCGGCGAAGAGTTTGGCCGCACTAAGCATGGTTGCGATAATTCCTATAATCGCGGAGTTGCTATGAACCAGCTTGATTGGTCTAGAGCTAAGCGATTCCAGCCGCTTGTAGACTGGTATAGCGCGCTTATAAAACTTCGCGCTAAGAACGCTGATTTCTACGACGCTCAGCACACGCGTCTTAACGCATCCGATAACTCCATTCTTGCGGAGCAAATCGGAAGCGACTTGATTGTGTGCGCTAATCCTATGAAGGATGCTCGTGCAACGGTTGATTTGCCTGAGTCTTGCGCAAGCCGCAAAAAATGGCGCTGTGTGCTGGACTCCAGCGAGTACTTTGATAGGTGGATTGGCAGCGCTTCTGGCAGCCGCGCATCAATGCTTTGCGATGATAATGGCGATCAGCGCGCGGTTCATATACCACCACGTACTTTTGTTGTGTTAAGCAACAAGCGCGCTTGATTGCTCGAGTTTTTTTAGCGCTCGAATCGCATTTTATCCCGATTTTGTTCCCTTATTCTTGTGATTTGGAAACAAAGTCGGGATTATTTTTGGGTTTATAGTTAAATACTAATATTTTCAAATACTTAGCCGAATATTTGGTCGAATACTAATATTTCAAGGCAAAACCTTGTAATTTCCTTAATTGTTCCTTATAACTTGCCAAAATGTGCGAATTATTCCTGCTGTTCTGCTAGAATCATTTTTAGACTTTATACCCCCCTTGCGTATATTCGCGATGGTGGAGAGGAGAAAGTTCAGTAACAAGACAGAGACGCTATTAAAGCACACAGTGCATGGCAGCGCTTTGATCTTACAACTTGATAATTAAACAAATATCCCCACCCCCCCAAACCTAAATGATTTGAAGAATGAGGTAAATATGAACGCTAAGATTGCAGCCGCCATCTCTTTGGGAGCAAGCTCTTTGGCTCTTATTGGAAGCATAAGCATTGCAAACGCAGCAAACGCTGCCGACACGACTACAACCGATACGTCCAATCATCCAGCAGCACGTGTTGAAAGCATATCCGACACTGGTTTTAATGCTGTTAGCAATGTTATGTCTTACGGTCCAGAAGATTTTAAACCACAAACCGTTAACTCGCCTGTTGCTGGTAATGAATCTGGAAAGACTCAGGCAGATCAAACTCAAAACGCTGCTGCTGGCCAACCACAGCAAGGTCAGACTCAAGGCAATCCTGGTTCTGCTGGCGCTAGCCAGACAAGTTCCGACCCTAGCGCAAGCACACAAGGCAAGGCTGACGAAAAGAAAGAAGATCAGGGCTCCGTTACGCAAGATGGTGGCAAGGATTCTAAAATATCGCCTGAAGATGCACAAAAGAAGTTTGAAAAAGATGCGCAAGAGAAGTTTCAAAAGGCGCAAGAATATCTGAGAGAAGCAACTGCGTCATACGATCCAGTAGAAAAAGAAGTAACAAAAGTTCAAAATGAAGCTGATGAAGCTATTCAGAGCGTAAATAGCGCAATAGAAAAGAAAACACAAGCTGTAGCAGGAATCGAAAAAGCAAAGAAAGATATAGCATCTAGAATTCAAGAGCTTAAAGACGCTCAAGGTGAAAATAGAAAAACTATTGAAGAAAATTTGCAAAATTCAAGGCAGGATTTAGAAAGAACAGCTAAAGAAGCTTCAGATGCTATGAGTCAGATCGAAGCAGCGTCTAAAAAAGCAAAAAACGCTGAGACAATGCTTTCAAACGCAGCTACTAAGTTGGAAGAAGCTACAGATAAAATCTCAGAAACAAGCAATACTGTTCAGAATATGATTAAAGGTCTTGAGAGTAATCATGGAGATCTTTTTAAGAAAGACGAAGGTCGTAAAGCCGCATTTAAGATTGTCACAGATAATTTTACTAAGTATATAAACCAATTAAGCACATTGTCTAACAACCTTAACGGCCGCAAAGATTCGCTTGCTGCAGCCGCCAAAAAAGCAGAAGAAGCACTTAGATCTAGTCTCCCATCTGCTGACGAGCCTGATGCGAATGCTCCGCAAGAGCAAATTCCACCAATGCAGAACCAGCAGAACGCTCCAGCTCCTGCTCCAGCAGAGCCAGAGCAGCAAGAGCAGAATCAAGCTCCAGCGCCGAACGCTCCACAAGGGAATCAACAGACTCCACAGGCTAATCCACAAAATCCTGCAGAGCCAGAGAAACAAACTCCTCCTACTCCTCCAGCGCCTCCAGCTGCCCAAAAACCACAGGCTAAGCAGCCAGAAAACAAAGCGCAAGATAGCGATAGCTCTGCTCAAGGAAACTTTGCAGGAAGCCACGCGCAGCAAAACGGCGGCAATTTGAATGTTGTTCCAGGCGCAGGCTCTATGGAAGCGGCTCCTTCTGCTCCAGAACCAAAAGAGCCAGCTCCATCTGTTCCAGAGGCAAAGGAATCGGCGCCTGCTCCTGTTGAGCCACAATCCGCACCTAAACACAGTGCTGCTCCAGCAAATCAAACGGAGCCTGCGAATACCGCTAAAGCTGCAGAAGAACTCGTAGAAAATGCTACTGCTAAGTCGCAAGCAACCGCAGAAACTCCTGCACGCACGCCTCGTGCTGCTGTTGCTCCTGCTCCTGCCGCCTCTGCTGCTACTGCAGCAAGCTCTGCAAGCGCAGCAAAGAGCGAAGAGTACAAGAACGCATCCGAAGATTCCGCAAAAGCCGAAAGCCAGAAGGAATCCGATGAGTCCAAGAGCGAGGAGTCTAAAAACGAAGACTCTAAGAGCGAAGACAATAACAGCGATAAGAGCACTCAGGCAGCTGCCGCAAACAACGGTGAGCACGCAGCAGGCAATAACACAACGCTAATCGCAGCTGTTGTGGGCAGCATCACTGCTGGAATCGCAGCAATCGGCGCTGGTTGGCACTTTATGCGAATCCGTCGCAAGTAAGTAGCAAGTAAGTAGCAAATATGCGCGAATAATCGCAAATAACAAAAACCGCAGTTGGCATTTAGCTTTCTGCGGTTTTTGCATACTCAAGTCACATAAGTCACCACAAAAATCGCCAATATTGCAAACGATATCAATACTTAATATAATGGTTAGCTAGAGCGTGCCTCAATCCAGCGATGTGTTGAGAATCGCACCCTTTAGCATCGTTTGCAATCAATTCGATGCTCGTACATGTGCCACGATTAACAAAGGAGCATCATGAGCACAACAAACAATGGCACAACTAATGGCAAAACAAAGGCTGCCACAACTGTGCCCGTAGAAGAAAGCGCAGAAAGGCTTGCTCGTCCACTAGTTAAACTTGCAAAAGCATGCGGAGTCGCAACTTTCTACATAGACCAACTAGGTGACTATACGGAAATTACGGACGAAGCGCTTGTAGGCGTTCTAGACGCGCTGGGCTACCCTGCAACCACAAGCGAAAACATTGAAAACTCACTAAAACGCGTTCAAGAAAAGCGCAATAGCGAGCTGCTGCCACCAACCGTGGTGTGCTTTATTGGAGCAAAAACGATTGTTCCTATTCACTCTGAAGAAGCTACAAGTAGCCCAGAAAAAATCCATATAACGCTTACGCTAGAAGATGGTTCGCAATACGAGGAGCCTCTTAACAACTTTGAAACAAGCAAAGAAGACGGATTAACTCTTGAACTTCCGCAAGACTTGCCAATGGGCTACCACACTCTTCTTGCAAAAGTCGAAGGTAAAAATGGCAAAACTGTTGCACACGCGCAATCAACTCTAATTTGCGCGCCAGCAAAAATCCCACTTCCGCAAAGCGTTAAGGAACGCCATCGTTGGGGATACATGACTCAGCTTTATTCCGTTCGCTCAAAGGAATCTTGGGGCGTTGGCGATTATGGCGACTTGCGCAGACTGCTTAAAGACGCTGGCAGCATTGGCAAAGCCGACTTTATGCTTATAAACCCAATTCACGCGTGCGCACCAGTGGCACCTTTGGAGCCTTCTCCTTACTTGCCAGAATCGCGCAGGTTCTTAAATGTTACATACATTCGTCCGCAAGATATTCCAGAGTACGCGCAGCTTAGCGATAGCCAGCGCAAAGAGGTGGAGATTTTGCACGAGGGCGTGGAAGCGCTTAATAATAATCCAAATCCAATGGACATTAACGCCGCGTGGAACGCAAAACTTCCAGCCTTAAAGATTATTTTTAAGCAGCCTAGAAGCGCCGAACGCGAGCAGGATTTCGCAGACTTTAAGGCGCGCTCTGGAGAAGATTTAGACGCTTTTGCTACTTGGTGTGTAGCTTTTGAAGTTTGGGGTGCTCCTTGGGGAGATAATCTTTGGTTTGATACAACCGGCAAAGGCACGCCTCAGATCGACATGCTTAGACGCGAGCACGCTGATTTGCTTGAGTTCCACCGCTGGCTGCAATGGATTGCAGATGAGCAAGTTGCCGCCGCTCACGCAGAAGCTAAAGCCGCTGGAATGGCGATTGGACTTATGCAAGACATGGCTGTTGGCGTACACGGATACGGCGCAGACGTGTGGTGGAGCCCAGAGCGCTTTGCTAATGGCGTTAGCGTTGGCGCGCCTCCAGACTTCTACAACCAGCAGGGTCAGGATTGGGGTCAGCCGCCATTTGACCCTAATTACTTAGACGAAACTGGCTACATTGCCTACCGAGACATGGTTCACAACGTGTTCTTGCATGCTGGCGCAGTTCGCATTGACCACGTTCTTGGTCTTTTCCGCTTGTGGTGGATTCCGCGCGGCCAAGGCGCAAAGAACGGTGCTTACGTTTACTACAATGTGGACGCAATGCTTGCAGTTCTTAGTATTGAGGCCACTCGCGCAGGCGGATTGGTGATCGGCGAAGACCTTGGCACTGTTCCAGCGTACGTTTCTAAGGTGCTTGCTTCGCATGGCATTCTTGGAACTGTTGTTGAATGGTTTACGCACAATGACGAAGCCGAAAAAGCCGCTAAAAAGGCTGGAAAGAAGGAAATCATATTTGCAGATCCTTCTACATACCGCGAATACGCTTTGACATCTGTTACTACTCACGACATGCCTCCTACAGCAGGCTATCTTGCATTCGAGCATGTTAAGATTCGCGAAGAGCTGCACCTTCTTACTGATTCTGTAGAAAGCTTCCAAAAGAATGCTAGCGAGGAGCGAGACGCCATGATGAAGATGCTTCTTGATGGCGGATGGATTAGCAAGGATGCTGCCGAGCATGTAGAAGACCATGTGCAAGAGATTGTAGAGGCCATGCATGCGATTATGCGCACTTCCCCATCTTTGCTTTTGCAAGTTGCACTTGTTGACGCAGTTGGCGAAAAGCGTACGCAAAATCAGCCTGGAACCAGTACCGAGTATCCAAATTGGCGTATTCCTCTTGCAGATAAAGATGGAAACGTTGTTCACACAGGCGACGTTTTTAAGTCTCCACGAGTGCTTTCTATGGCCGCCATTATGCGAGGCGAAAAAATTAACCAATAAGCACAAATAACTGTAAAATTACCACCAAAAAACGTAAAAAGAAAGGTTGAAAATACTTGCAAACACTTGAATTAAGAGTATAATAAATATTGATTGTTACTCATGTAGTAACTTCTTTCTCTCTCGCATAGCGCGTAGGTCGCCTGTAGACACGGCTTACGCGCTATGTTTTTGATGTCCTAAGTGAGGCGAGCATCTATGGCGATGTTCGCCTCACTGCGTATTAGCCGCAACATACTTAGCAAACACGCGCTCCAAAAGCGGCGTGTGAAGCATAATCAAAGACCCCCACCCAAGCAAAATCAACAGCGGTAATCCTTGCAAAAAATACTTTAGCGATAGATACACAAGCGCAAAGAACACGCAATCAAGCAAAAACATTATAAGCGTTGTGCTAGCGTAGCTAACGCCAAAAATCAGCGAATTAATAAGAGTTCTGCCAATCGAGTTTTCAAAGCGCGCTTGCAATGCAAACACCCACTGCGCAACCAGAATCCACAATATGCTAATCGCAAACTTTATTATTAAAAGCGGAGTAAGTTGCAAAAAAATCCAAGACCATATAATTACAACTAAAAGTGGCCCTAAAATAGCCCAAATAATAGTGGCTTTAACAAAATTATTCTTAAAAGACTTAAAGTAGATTGCTGTTGTGTGCGCCTCGCCACGTTCAATACGTCTAGCTGTCTCGTGAGCGGCCGTAATAGACGCTCCAACCGTTACAAGCGGAATGCTGGTAATAATCATTAGAACAGTAAGCCAGACCGCATCTGCAAACGATTCCATTCCTTGAGCGAACTTAGAATCGGGGCTTCCAAAAGAGATCATTACAACTACTCCCGCCTAATTAAGCAAACTTAAACAAATCTAAAATAACAATACACTATAAGATACGCTTAAACACAAAGATACGCTTAAACACAAATGATGGTGGCTGCAAACACTTGCAACCACCATCATGCATGCTGAGATTCGAAGGAGAAAAAACCTCAGCCCTTTACCGCACCTGCCATAACACCTTTAATTATGTACTTCTGGCAGATTAGGTAGAAGACTATTATTGGAACAATTGCCATAACCAGGCAGCCCATCATTGCACCCATTTCAACAGAGCCATAGCCGCCCTTCAAATATTGAACTGCAATAGAAACCGTCTTGTACTTGTTCAAATCCAAAGTGAGGTATGGAAGAAGGAAGTCGTTCCAAATCCACATTGTTTGCAAGATAGAAACGGATATAATTGCAGGCCTCATAATCGGCACAATAATCTGGAAGAATATGCGTGGCACAGAAGCGCCATCAATCATTGCAGACTCTTCCAACTCTTGAGGAATGCCCTTTACAACGCCCGTGAAAATAAACACAGCCAAACCTGCGCCAAAGCCAAGGTAAATAATCCACAATCCCCAAGGGGTATTCAATCCAAGCTTTGTAGTGATGTTGGAAAGAGTGAACATAACCATTTGGAATGGCACAATCATGTTGAACAAGAACAACACGTAAAGCAGCTTTGCAGCCCAATTGTTTACGCGCACAATCCACCAAGCACACATAGAAGTGCAAAGCAGAATCAAAGCCACAGCGCCAATCGTTACAACAATTGTCCACCAGAAGCTCATCAACAAATTCGTGCGGTTAATGCCAAGAACGTAGTTATCAAAACCAATAAACGACTTTGGAGTAAGCGAAAATGGCTCGCTAGCAATATACACCTTTGACTTAAAGGAGTTCATAAACACTAACGCGATTGGGAAAATCCACAGCAAACTCACTACAGCAAAAAGCGTGGTCCAAAGCGCAGGATGCTTAGTCTTCTCGTTCATGCTGCCACCTCCTTAGAAGTTGTCAACCTGTTCTGAATCAAGGCAATAACGGCAACAATAATGAAGAATATAACTGCCTTTGCCTGACCGACGCCTTCACCATTGAGTCTTCCATAGAATGTGTTGAAGATGTTCAATGCCAACATCTCCGATTTTCTGGAAGGAGCACCATTAGTCAACGCCAAGTTCTGATCAAATAGCTTGAATCCGTTTGTAACCGTTAAGAACGTGCAAACCGTAATAGACGGCATCATAAGCGGAATTGTAATCTTAAACAGCGTTTGCGTTGGGCTTGCGCCATCAACGGCGGCGGCCTCAATAACATCTCCTGGAAGCGCTTGCAAGCCAGCAATGTAAATAATCATCATGTAGCCGATTTGCTGCCAGCATATCAAAAGAACCATGCCCCAGAATCCGTACGTTGCAGAATATGTAATAGCGCGGCCAAAGTAGCCCAAGATGCCATTAAGCACTACCTGCCAAACGTAGCCCAAAACAATTCCACCAATCAAATTCGGCATAAAGAATACCGTACGGAATAGGTTGGAGCCTTTGAACTTTTTTGTAAGCATATAAGCGATTGCGAATGCAATAACATTAATAACAATTGTTGTTACAACCGTAAAAGCCGTTGTAAATACTAACGAATGAAGGAAGTGCGGGTCGCGCAAAGCCTTGCGATAATTGCGGATTCCAACAAACTTTCCGTCAGTAACAGTATGGAACTTAGTAAAGCTAAGATACACGCCCATTACAAATGGCACTAAGAAGCCAATTACAAATGCAGCAAACGTTGGCAGAGCGAATAACGCCCACCATTTGCGTATTGCCTTTCCACTCATATTAATCATGATTCGTCACTTTCTCCTCCTTGAGTACGCGCCTATGCAATTCGCTGCGCTCGAACCAATACTTTTATCTTACTACATGCAACCACAATGTCAAACGTTGTCATTTTTTTGCATGTCGCCACTAAAGAAGACAAAAATCAAATGTGAAAAAATCCCGATTTTTGGCGATTTTACGGCAAAATCTGCTATTATTGTTCGTATTGCAAACGTTTGTGTAATGAGCGCAAATAAGCATATGAAAATTCACATATGCCACGTTGCTCATATACTAGCGTTGCGCATATTTTAACAATATTAATGAAGATATTGAGTAAACATTTGCTGCGCGAATAAAGGAGTTCAAATGCCAGCTAATATTCAAGACGTGGCCGATCAGGCGCATGTATCTGTATCTACTGTTTCTAGATCGTTTACACGCCCAGACTTGGTTTCCGCAGCAACGCGCAACAAAGTATTAGCTATTGCCGAAAAACTAAACTTTTCAATATCTAGGTCTGCAGCAGCACTAAAATCTGGCAGAACACTAAGAGTTGCACTTCTTCTTAGCGACAGCATTCGACTATGGTTTAGCGCGTCGATTATACAAGGCCTAAATCAAGTTCTTCACCCCGCAGGCTACGACCTTTCAATCTTCCAAATATCCAGCAGCCAAGAGCGCACAGAGTTCTTTAGCATGCTGCCTACTCGCCGAAACGCGGACGCTGTAATCGTTTGCTCCTTCGACGTAAACAAGTCGGAAGTTGCTTCCCTAAAGGCCACTGGCGTGCCAGTCTTAGGTATAAACTGCTTGAATCCTATGGATTGCGATTTTGACGCAACAATTAACATAGACGACGATCGAGGCGCGCGACTTATGGCACGTCATCTTATTGGACTAGGGCACAAAAACATTGCCTACATTCGCACAAACCGCGATATTTCACTGCATTTTAGCGTTTTACAGCGCTACCACTCTTTTATTGACGAATGCAAAATCAACGGCATTACGCCTACAGAAATCGTTGCCCCAGAAGGATTAGACAGAATAAGCTCAATCGTCTCTTCGCTTTTAAGTAACGTAAATGTTCCTACGGCGATTGCCTGCCAAGAAGACGGCATAGCAATTCCGCTTATGTTCCAGCTTTCTAGAAGCGGATACAGCACACCGGGAGACGTTTCAATTATTGGTTTTGACGATAGTTTTTACGCTAGAGAAACAGGGCTTACGACTATTCGCCAAGACCCTGCAGAAATGGCAGCAGACGCAGCAAAAATAACTTTGTCTCTGATTAATGGCGATTATTTAAGCGAAGAATGCAAATATATTACCATTCCAGCACAGCTTATAGTTAGATCAAGCACAAGTCAGCTTGAAAACAATTAAGACCATTCTTAGACTAAGGTCATTCTTATTTTAGACTAAGGTTATTCTTACAACAAAGCGATATATCAAGCATATCCTACTCAAGCATATCCTACTCAAGCATATCCTACTCAAGCATATCCCACTCAAACATACCCTACTAAGATAATTCTCAAAACAAAAAGAGCCTCAAACCGTTAGGCTTGAAGCTCTTTTACTTGTCACTAATGCACTGTGCTAATGCAATTACAAAAATGACATATATTAAATTATGAATTTAATAATCCAGTTTTAACCCAATTCTTAGGATCAATCGGATTAATCCTGATCTTCGTGAGTCTGAGCAACTTCCTTAGCCCAATTGTCAACGAAGGCGCTCTTAACCTTATCCCACTTGCCAGTGCCTTGAGCGTACTCAAGCAAAGCGGAGCCAAGATCGTTCTTCCAGTTGTCAGATGGCATCATAGTGAAGTTCCAGCTTACAGGAGTCTTACCAGACTTAGCATCTTCAACAGCAGCAGCAGTCAAAGGATTCTCAGACTTAATATCTGCAAAGCTCTTGAACGGAGTGGTGAAGCCCATCTTCTTAGACATAGCTTCCTTGCCGTAATCAGAGGTAAGAACCCACTTCAAGAAGTCCTTGGTTGCCTTCTTGTTGGCATCCGAAGTCTTCTCGTTAATGCACCAGTAGTTCTCGGAACCAGTAGCCAAGCCTTGCTTTTCTTCGCCCTTAGCACCAATGTAGATTGGGAGCATGCCAAGGTCTTCGGCCTTCATGCCAGCCTTCTGCAAGTCGGTCCAAGCCCAAGTACCATTCTGATAGAACACAGCCTTACCAAGCGAGAACTCGGAGTTTGCATCCTCGCCAGTCTTAGAGCTGAGCTGAGTTGCAGGAGTGGTGGAATCAGTAATGTAAAGATCGAAAATCTTCTTGTAGCCATCAAGGAATGTACCCTTAATCTTTGCTGGCTGCTTGGTAACCTTGTCTGCCTTGAACTCGTAGTACAGAGGAATGTTTGCAAGGTGAGTCTTAAAGCGCCAATCAGAGCTGGAATCGAAGCCAGCAGAAGTGAATGCGCCATCAACGCCAAGTTCACCCTTACGGGCCTGAATGTCGTCTGCAACAGCCTTGAGCTTATCGAAGGAGTTAATCTCCTCAGCAGACTTTACCTTAGCATCCTTAAGCTCCGTGTACTTCTTTAACAAAGCCTTATTGTAAATCAAGCCGTAAGTTTCCATTGCGTATGGAACGCCAACAACCTTGTCTCCATCCTTAAGAGCAATATCCTTGTTTTGAAGCTGCTTGTAAAGCTCGGTATCCTTAAGATCTGCAGTGTAATCCTTCCAGCTTGCGTAGCCAACAGGACCATTCACCTGGAACAGTGTAGGAGCTTCGTCGCCCTTGCTGATTTCGCTCTTAAGCGACTGCTCGTAAGTGCCAGAAGCGGCGTTCTGAACCTTTACAGGAATGCCAGTCTTCTTGGTGTATTCCTTAGCAACTTCCTTCCACTGATCAGCAGATTCTGGCTTGAAGTTAAGGAAGTAAACCTTGCCCTTATCGGAAGAATCCGAAGAGCTAGAACCACATGCAGCGAGCGCACCGAATGCCATTGCTGAGCAAGCTACAAGCGCAATTGTTGACTTAATTGTACGATTCATCATCGAACCTTTCTCCTATGCCGTCGGCCTACCTTTTGGCCGCCGCACCCCTAGGTGCCCTTTCGACAATTTTTATTATGCCTCAAATGCAAAGATATTGCAAACGATAGCAGTGTTGATATGATGGCGTGTCGAATAATCTGCAACAATCACAAATCAGCAATTCCAGCGAACGATTACACGATCTCCCTTATAAGTTCCAAGAGCGCTGTAATGCGCGGTATCTAGTCGAAGCAAGCGCGCCTGCTGTGCATCTACACCAAGCCATCTTGTTGCTAAAATCCTAAGAATGTGAGCGTGAGCTACAATAATCACATCTTTGCCGCTTTTAAGCTTTGGTAAAACAGAGTCGATTATTTTTTGAGTACGATTAGAAACTTCTTGTAAAGATTCACCATTAGAACGCACAACTTTTACTGTTTCGCCACTTGGAAGAATCTCTTGGCAAGAATCCGACATAAAGTCTGGAAGAGCTTTAGGGCCATCCTTCCAAACATCCCACGACTCAACGCCGCTTAGAGCGGACACATCTTTTCGAGTACGCCCCTCTGCGCAGCCGTAATCCCACTCGGCAGCATATTCTAGCGGCGTGCAATGCGCAAATCCTGCCAATTGAGCCGTTTGACGAGCACGAACAAGAGGGCTTACAAACTGGCAATCCTCGCTAAAACCGTTTGGAAAAGCTTGACGAATCCTGGCGCCTGCGCTTATAGCTTGATTGCGGCCAACTTGCGTTAGTGGAATATCGGTGCGGCCCGTGTGCTGTCCAGATTCACTCCAAGCAGTTTGACCGTGGCGCAAAAGAACAAGTCTGCCCTCGGGAGCTCCGCCACAAGTTGCTGGAACGTCTTGAATCTCGTACGAATCTGCGCTAAATAAACCACCATTAACGTCAACGTCAATACTGTTCAGCATAAATCCACTCCGCCTTAAGCACCGCCAACAAGTCGAAAATCTGCGCTTGGTGCCTTAGCGCAAACCTAAACCCATTACATACAAGCTGGCTCCACTGCCATGTTCGCTCGCTTTTATAACACTTTTATAACACTTTTACATGCCAATTTCTAATTGGTATTTCGTTGCCATTAATATAAAAACATGACGTCAACTCAAAGCAACGAGCAAAACAATACGCAAAACAACACACAAAATGCATATGCAAATCAAACTATTCAAACGCTTCTTAATCGCAGATCTATACGCTCTTTCAAAAATGAGCCAATTAGCGAAGATAATGTAAAAACATTGGAAGCAGCGGCACAGCGCGCAGCTTGCAGCCAGTTTTTGAACGATTGGTCTGCAATCAAAATCACTAGCAAAGATTTTAAACAAAAACTTTCTAAACTTGGGAATCAAACTTATATAGCAACAGCGCCACTTTTGTATGTTTTTATTATTGACCAGCACAGAAATGCTGCTATAGCGCGCAAAAACGGCATTGATGCAGACGGAAACGACTTTACTATTAAAACAGGCTACAGATTCTCGCAATCGCAAAACGACGCCGTTCTTGCACTACACGCAATGGAAACAGCCGCAGAATCGCTTGGACTCGGTTGCGTAATCCTTGGTTCAATTTTGAATAATATTCCAGATTTAATTGAACTTTTGAAGTTGCCAAAATACACGTATCCAGTTCTTGGGCTTGCAATTGGCAAGCCAGATCAAAGGCCAGAATTAAAGCCGCGCATGGACTCGAGTATGCAATTCTTTGAAAATGAATACCCTAGCAGCGATGATGTTTTGCTTGAAAAACTTGCAGAATTCGACGAAAGAGTGCATAAATACTACGATTTACGCAATGCAGATAGGCCAGTGGACGCATTCAGTGCGCAAATCGCAAAGCTTGCTGTAGATTCTGGAGCTAAAAACCACAGTTGCGAATCGCAGCTTAATGCGCAAGGATTTACTTTCAAGTACTGATTTATTGACTTGCTGATTTTTAGCGTTAATTATTTAACGAAGACGCGGCTTATATCCGCGTTTTCTAGACTTGGGTTTGGTTGTTTCAAACCGCGAGCGCATATCGCAATACTTACGAATCGCAGGATTTGAATGCGTTAAATGCCAACTTCCGCAATAATCGCATTTATAAACCCACAGCTTTGCTCCGCGTTCAGTAAAACTTTTATCCGCTGCCATAAGAGCCTGCCCTTTGTTGGCATACATTATTTTTTGAGTAGATTCACATCTGCGCGGAGTAAAGAAATACATGTAACCCATAGTATCACCGCAATAAACTGCGTTGATTCGCAAACAATCATATTCCAGCAAATCAAAATAAGTTCAATTTAATGTCTTTTTAGTTCAATTCTTAATTATTGCTCAGCCAGAATTTGGTCAAAATTCAAAATAAATTCAATTTTAGGCTTGCGAAATGAGTTTTGACGCGTAAAATTGTCTTTTAATCGCCTCAAAGTTCAATTTATAGCTTATATTTTGAACTTTGTTGTAAATTTGTTCAATTTACGAACGCTGATTTTATGAGCTTCTATAAGATGGCATAAAGGAAGACGGATTATGGCACAGAATTTTGCAAACGACCTTAAAAAGGCCATGAAAATCAAGGGATACAAGCAGATTGATGTAATCGAGCTTGCAGCAAAAAACGGCCATAAACTTGGCAAAAGCCAGTTAAGTCAATATTTAAGCGGCAAAACTGAACCTCGCAAAGACGTGCGAGATATGCTTGCACAAATTCTTGGAATTAGCGACGACGGAATCAAAGGTGGGCATTCCTGCGCAAAAACCGCGCAAAAGTCGCAAGCAGATTGCAGCGATCAGCACGAGGAAAATCGCCCATTAACAGAAGATGAGCTTTCTGAAGCACTCAAAAATAGAAACTTCAACAAATCCACCAAACTTGAGCACGTGCTCTACGACGTTCGCGGCCCTGTTGTAGAAGAAGCAAACCGTATGGAAGCAAATGGAACGCATATTTTAAAGCTCAACATTGGAAATCCTGCGCCTTTTGGCTTCCGCGCTCCAGACGAAGTGATTTACGATATGCAACAGCAGCTTATTGACTGCGAAGGCTACTCGGATAGCCGCGGACTTTTCTCTGCACGCAAAGCGATTATGCAATATGATCAGCTTAAGGGCATTCCAGGAGTGCAAATGGAAGATATTTATACTGGCAACGGCGTTTCCGAGCTGATTAATCTTTCTATGCAAGCGTTGCTTGATTGCGGCGACGAGATTCTTATACCAAGCCCAGACTATCCGCTGTGGACTGCGTGCGCTAGCCTGGCTGGCGGCACTCCTGTGCACTACATGTGTGATGAAAAGTCGCATTGGTACCCAGATATTGCCGATATTCGCTCTAAAATCACGCCTCGTACTAAAGCAATCGTGATTATTAACCCGAATAATCCTACGGGCGTGCTGTATAGTCGCGAAGTTTTGGAAGAGATTGTTAAGGTTGCGCGCGAGTTTAATTTGATTATTTTTGCAGACGAGATTTACGACCGTCTTGTTATGGACGGCAAGAAGCATATTTCGATTGCTTCTCTTGCTCCAGACGTGTTCTGCGTAACTTTTAGCGGACTTTCTAAGTCGCATATGATTGCTGGCTTCCGTATTGGTTGGATGAGTCTTTCGGGAGATAAGTCCAAGGCTCGCGACTACATTATGGGTCTTAACATGCTGTCTAATATGCGCTTGTGCTCGAACGTTCCTGCACAGTCAATTATTCAGACTGCTTTGGGCGGATACCAAAGTGTTGAAAAGTATTTGGAGCCAGGCGGACGCGTGTACGAGCAGCGCGAGTACTGCTATAACGCGCTTCAGGAGATGGACGGCGTAAGCGTTGAGCGGCCAGACGCTGCTTTCTACATGTTTGTAAAGCTCGATCCTGCTCGCTACAACATTCACGACGACGAGCAGTTTGCGCTTGATTTGCTGCGCGATCAGAAGTTGCTGATTGTGCATGGAAAAGGCTTTAATTGGCAGACTCCAGGCTACTTCCGCGTAGTCTACTTGCCGCGCTTGCAAACGCTTCGCGACGCAATGAGTAAACTCTCCAGCTTCCTCTCCTACTATCGCCAGTAGAATCATAATTTTTACATAAACAAAAAATATGACTATTTCTGGCACTATTCCAGAAATTATGAATATAGTGCCACGCTAAAAAACTTAACGTAGCACTATATTTTTCATAGGAGGAAGGAATCAAAGTATTTACTAAGCAACCTGTTATCTTATAGATGCTACTGGGCCAATCGACTCACGCAGCAGCACAGTAATAGGTAGACATACGTGACGGGATGATGCGCGTTCATACCCAGCATTCAAAGTTTCTACTATATATTCAGCAGCTAAACGTCCTTTAGCTGTAACAGGCTGTTTAACTGTTGTCAACGGTGGATTACTACATGCAGACTCATCTATATCATCAAATCCTGTAACAGAAATATCGCGTGGAATTTGCAAACCAGACTGTCTAGCAGCGTCCATTACTCCAAACGCAATAACATCACTAAAACAGATGAATGCAGTTGGTAATACAGAATTATTTTGTTTTATTTGCGCAAAAGCTTCTTCTCCTCCAGTACGAGTACATGGCACTTCAATAACATTTTTCTTATCGACCAGTGGAGCTATTCCATTCTCTTCTAAAGCAGAAATCACACCATCAATACGGCGACGAATTGTTCCATGCCAAGAAAGATACCCATCATCATTGCCTGATTCTGGAGAAATCACCACAAAATTGCGATGACCCAATGAAATAAGATGCTCAGTTAATTCTTTCATAGCGCGCGACTCATCAATATTGATACTCGGAGCCTGGCTATGTACTTCACTGTCAACAATCACAAATGGCTTTCCTTGCTGCATAAGAGCTTCAACTTCACCACGGTCTTCTTCTAAACCAGTCACTATAAAACCGTCAACTGCAGCATAAGGAATTGCTTTTAACATAGAATTACGAAGTGGAGGCACTAAAAGAAGCGTCAATCCCTCTCGCTCACAGATTTGCCCAATACCCTGAATAAATTCCGAATAGTATGGATTTTCTAGCACTCGACCTAATTGCTGCGGTAGTAACAATCCCAAACTATTTGTCTTTTGAGTTCTCAGCATATAAGCAACAGGATTACGCACATATCCTAGTTCCTTTGCAACTGAAAATATGTGTTCTACAGTTTCTGACGATAAGCGATCAGGAGTATTATACGCAAAGGAGACAGCAGATTTAGAGACACGCGCTGCATCAGCAATATCCTGCATTGTAATTTTCTTTCCCATGCTTCACACTTCTTACTTCTACATTATTTTTACTGTTGAGCCTGCAATACGATCATAGAACTATCTTTATTAGGGCACCAACTATCTCCAACAGTTACACCATTTATAATTCGCCAATTATGATTTTGCAATTGTTGAGGTAGCTTCGATGAATTATACTCTAATAAATTACTACGTGAAATAATCATCAAAAGAGATTCTTCCTTATGCTCTCGCGAAATAATGACAGTATCTCCATCAACAGCGTAACAACTTTGCGTACCCCTTCGCAACGCAATATGGTCACGCCGCAATGCATTTAATTGAACAATTGTACGGAATATTTCAGCATTTGTATCAAGACTATCCCACTGCATACCAGAACGGCACCCTGGATCATTATCGCCAACCATACCAAGCTCATCACCGTAATAAATCATCGGAGCGCCTTCGCAGGCAAACATGCAACAGTAGGCAGTTATGCAATCCTCAGTATTATTTTGATGCGCAGTTAAAACACGCTCAGTATCGTGGCTACCCAACAAATTCATCATCCCATGGTGATATCCATACGGTATGCGCTCCTGCAAACGGTTAATACCGTTAACAAAATCGTATGCATTGAACCGCTTCGTTGCAGTAAAACCTAAAACTAAATCACGCAGAGTATAATTCATTGTGCTATCGGTAGTGTCTCCTTGCAGCCATTGAGCAGGGTCTCTCCATTCTTCAGCTATCAAACATAATTCTGAATTTTTTGCTTTAACAACTTGCCTAAAATCCTGCCAAAATTCTGGATAAATAAAATATGGAACGTCAAGACGATAACCGTCGATACCTTGATCAATCCAATATCTCGCAACATTAAAATGATGCTCACGCACCTTTGGATTAAACACATTCCACTTCGGTAGATATTCACAACCAGAACAGGTTTTATAATTAGGTACAGGCAATGACTTAACTGGAAAGTTTTTCACTGAAAAATAATTAACATATTCTGAATTCTCTTCATTTTTAACAACATCTTGAAACATCCAATGAGTTTTACCACAATGATTTAAAACTGCATCTAGTACTATACGTATATTCCGCTTATGCGCTTCATCTACCAATGTATGGAAATCTTCAAGAGTTCCTAAAAGTGGATCGATTTTAAAATAATCGTTTGCATCATAACGATGATTTGTTGCAGCAGAAAAAATTGGATTCAAATAGAGCGCATTGCAACCTAAATCATGAATATAATCAAGTTTTTCTGTAATTCCAGCAATATTACCACCTAAGAAATTCTCACGCGTAGGCTCAGCATCCCATGAGTCAAGCGGCACATGACCTTCAGTTAGCATACCGTAGCCTTCACAACGATAGAAGCGATCAGGAAAAATCTGATAAAATCTTGCATCAGGCAACCACTGTGGTATAGACATAATAAAACCCCATCCTTAATTTTTCTACAATTTCTAATCTTTCATACCAGTATTGGCAATTCCTCTAACAAGCGCACGTTGGAAGAAAAGGAACACAATAATACTTGGTATTGTTGCAGTCAAAGTTCCTGCCATCAAATAATTCCAAGAGGTTCCGTAACGCCCTACGAAGGATGCTAAACCAATCTGAATTGTACGAGTTTCATCCGTATTCGTAACTAATAACGGCCAAAGGAAATCATTCCACGCAAAGAGAAAACTAAAAATACCAAGCGTCGCAAACGCTGGAGACGACAATGGAACGATTACTTTGAAGAATATTCCAAACCTGCCACAACCGTCAATGCGCGCTGCCTCATCAAGCTCTCGAGGAATTGTTGCAAAATATTGGCGAAGTAAAATAATGCCAAACACATCTGCAAGTCTAGGAACAATCAAAGCATACAGCGTATCAACCCATCCCAAATTAGCGACTATCTCATAAGACGGAATAACAATCACAAAATTAGGAATCATCAATGCAGAAAGCAGCAGAATGAATATTGTTTTCTTCAAAGGAAATTCTAATCGCGCAAAAGCGTAGGCGGCAAAGGCATCAAATATTAAATGTCCTACAACAATCCCTACCGTCATCAATAGCGTATTCCAATAATATTGCGCAAACGGTGCCGCTTGCCAAGCGTGAATATAGTTTTCCCAATGCCATGATGTAGGAAAAATTGAAGTATTCGTGTATGTTTCAGCACGCATTTGCAAAGAAGTAGTGAACATCCACAAAAATGGAATGATTACTGTTGCTGAACCTAAAATCAGAATCGCATGACGCGCCAAACGCGACCATAATGATGATTTCATTATTCTTCTCCTTGTGCTCCAGAAACTTTCCATTGAATCATCGTCACGCCTAGCACTAGCGCAAGCGTAATGAACGCTATTGCTGTTCCATAGCCAAAATCACCGAGCTTGAACGCATCACGATACATCATCATGCCAAGCACTTCCGTGCCTCCGCGAGGACCGCCACCAGTGAGCATGTATGCAAGGTCGAAGGATTGGAAGCTCGTTACTAATGCCTGAACTACTACAAAAAACGTCATTGGAGATAGCAATGGGAAAGTAATCTTCCATAATTTTTGCCACCCAGTAGCTCCATCTAATGCAGCCGCTTCATACACGCTTTTTGGCAATGCTTGTAACGCAGTTAAATACAAAATAGCGTTAAAACCAATATTTTTCCACACGGTCAAAAGAATTAATGCAATAAGCGCAAGCCAGCGATTTTGTAACCAATCTGGTCCATGTATATTGAATTTCATCAACACACTGTTCACGAATCCAGAAGGATCGAGCATATATTTCCACACAATGGCTGCAGCCACAGAAGATGTAACCACTGGAAGGAAGTAAATACTACGATAAATACTCCTACCTCGTATAGGCGCATCAAGCAAAAGCGCGAGCAACAATCCAGTCAGCACACTTAATACACATACACCAGCAGCATAAATAACCGTTACCATTAAGCTGTTGAAAAACTCAGGATCTTGGAAAAGACGAACATAGTTTCCCAAGCCAATAAATTTCTTTTCTGGAGAGAATCCATCCCACGATGTTAGTGAAATATATACAGCAGACAACACAGGGTACAGCACGAAACCACCAATAATAAGCACTGCTGGCAACAAGAATACCGCAGCACATACTACTTGATCTTTCTGGTAGTGCCTGTGCGCAGACTTGAGAAAATGACGTTTTTTCATTACATACTCCTTGATGCAAAGAACCCCGATAGCTGAGTCAACTTCATTTCCTTTGACCCAGCTATCGGCACAGTATTTATGCAATCAGCCTTTGGCAATCACGTCGTTCACTGCCTTTTCAGCATTCGCAAGCGCTTCGTCAACACTCTGCTCTCCAGCGAAAGCCTTCTCCACAGCCTTTGCAAATTCAAAGGAAATCTTTGGATACAATGGCGTATTTGGACGTGTATGAGCAATCTCCATTTGTTCCACAAACGGAATTAAACGAGGCTGTTCCTTCTTAACCCAATCCAAATACTTATCAGACTTTGCAACACTCTTCGTTACAGGAAGCATGCCAGTCTTTTGCGACCACTTGATCACCTGTTCTGGCTGCAAGAACCAGTTCAAGAATTCGCCAGCAGCCTTGGCACGAGCGTCAGAATTATGGAAGACGATTGCTTGTTCACCACCGAGATTAGTCGCTTCCTTGCCATCCTTTGGATGAGGAGCTTTCGCTACACCGAAATCAAATGGTGGATCTGGCGCCCAGATGCCAACCATCCAGCTACCTTCCTGAGCAGAACCACCCTTGCCCTTTTCAAATTCGCCCCACTTAGCATATGGGCTCACGCCGCTCTTGATAAGATCCATCCAGAAGTTCATAGCCTTCTTGCCTTCTGGCGTATTGAATGCAGCCTTAGAATTATCCTTCGTCAAGAATTCGCCGCCAGCTTGCCACAAGTTGACCTGGAAGTTCCAAGTTAAACCTTCGCCGTTATCTCCTGCTTGAGTAAGCAAATCATACCCTGGCTTGCCTGTCTTTTCCTTGATTGTCTCGGCAACTTTCTTCAACTCATCCCATGTTTGTGGTGGTTTGTTAGGATCTAACCCAGCTGCTTTATAAACGTCCTTGTTGTACATGTACGCAAGATTATTGGCAGTAACTGGCACAGAAACTTGTTTGCCGTCAATATGACCATAGTCAATCAATGCAGGAGTCACATCATCGAGCGTTTTCGAGCTGATAACCTTAGAAAGATCAGTCAAATTGCCCATTTTTGCAATCTGTGGCACCCATACCAAATCACTTATAGAAATATCTGGCAAACTCTTCGACGAAGCCGATGCACGAAGCTTCGTCATAAAATCAGAATTCGGAACGCTCGCAGTCTTAATCTTAATATTTTTATGCGAAGCATTAAAATCCTTCACCATTGCATCAAAGGTATCGGCATTAGCGCCATCCCAATAATGCCAAATGGTAAGCTGTGTTGAGCCATTAGCGTCGGATGATTTTGCACTACCACACGCACCTGCGCTAATAATCATTGCAGCAGCACCGATTAATGCACATATTTTTGTAAGTTTCTTCATTGTAACCTTCTTTTTATCTGCATATGTTAACTTGCACTCATTTTGCATTTAGAAAATGGGTGACGAACTATTCTCTAAAGCATCAGAAAACAAACTAGTAATTTTTTTATTCTTTGTTGTATGACTACATAACAAGCAAACAGTTTTTTAATTGCCGCAAACACTGGCTCATATAAATCTACATGTCATGTTCACACAGACACCAAATCAAAAATGCACGCTTGTTTCTACCTCCTCCCCTCCAACTCCGAAGACATTATCTTTAAATACCCACTGTTTGTCATCAAGCAATGCCTTAAATTGGAACTTTTTACCTTTAGGTATTCTTTCCATTTCAGTCTCCTTTGAACTGCAATGCTAAACTCTTGTAAATCAATTTACTACATTGTTAAACAAACGTCAATCCCTTAAAATAATTACACGTTATCTACTTGCCGCGCTTGCAAACGCTTCGCGATGCAATGGGCAAACTCTCTAACTTCCTCTCCTACTATCGCCAGTAGCCGCAACCCCTGCCTATAACACTCATTTCACTCACAGTCCAGAAAAAGGTGTATATCAAAAGGCATATATTATTCAGAATATGAAAGACATTCATAACATGAAAGAAAAAAGAGAAGGAAATGAACGCTTCGGCACGAATTCGCACAACTCTTATTATTGCCGTTTTATCGCTTAATGCTTTTCTTTTAACAAGCTGTAGATTTGGCGTGAGTCTATATCTTTTAATGCATGTCGACTTATCTCACGCAGCACTTAACGCGGTATCGGTAGCACTTATGACCTGCATAGCAGCACCGCTTGGCGGCATTATCGCAGATAAATATCCACCAACTAGATTGTTTATAGCGCTAACGTTCTGCTTTGCCTTGTTGTGTACTGGATATGGTTTCGCTTTAGTAGCACAGCATAATCTTATTGCTATTACGGTTACGCTACTCGGCATAATATTCGGGTTCTTTACTGCATTTTCTTCACCTAATCAAAAAGTATTAATGGCATATAGCGTACCAACTGGCGAAAAAACCAAGTTTTTAGCAAGTATGCGTATGTGGATTAATCTCAGCAGGCTTGCTGCACCAGCGATTACTGGCATATTTGTTGATAGATGCAATCCGCTCATTTTCTTTACGAGCATTGCTATTGTGATGATATTAGCGGCGCTACCTCTACTGTTAGTTAATCTAAACCAGCAAGCACAAAATAGTGCAAACAATACGAAGACAGGAAGCAATAAAACTGCTGGTTTTGCAGCCTCTCTACACTATATGAAATCTACACCATGGTTAATAGTCTTAGGAATAGTATCCGCATTACAATCGGGATCATGGCTTGCTGCATTCAGACTAATGGGAGCACACCATTGTCTCACACTTTTTCATTCGGCATCCACGTGGGGAACAATAGTCAGCATATTTAACATTGGCATGATTGTAGGTTCAGTATTATGCAAATATATTGTGCTTCATTATGAGATTTTATACTCTATTTTATTACCTGGATTCCTCTCTATTCCTTTACTTATTTTCGCACTTAATAATTGGATTGCTCTTTTTCTTTGCTCTGCTTTCATTGCAGGTATTATTTTTGACGCCACTATTGTCTATGGGCAAACAGCTCTTCTCGACGGCATACCAACACGCATTCTCGGCGCAACTACTACTTTTACTTCTATTATGGAGCAATGCGGCATTATCGTAGGGTATGCAAGCGTACTAGCATGGGGAAATCTAAATTCATCATTATTCATAATGATTGCAGCTGGCGTAATACTTGTTTCAACAGGTATAGCCTTATGGATTATTCAAGCTCGTAAACAAACATACCCATCAATGCTTACCAAAGATTATTGGACACCATCAACATGGGTAAAAAGAAGCATATAACAAGCTATTTAGCGCGAAAGCGCAATAAAGCTATACAAATGCACACGGCATTATTCACTCAGCCATTGCCAAGCCTCAACCACATTGCTTTGAATCACTAAGCTTTAAGCGAACTTATTCGCTGCGGAGTAACCCCCGTAAGCTCTCAGCGCCTGCCTTTATAAGATTCCCTTTGTAAAGGTTTTCCTAGACAAGATATTCATCATACAAATTCAAGTATTATTATTACTTAAATAATGCTTTTCTAAAGGAGCAATATGATAGCAAAGCATATTACTGTTGGCATTGTTGATGATGATTGTTTTTGTCTACACGGCCTAAAAACATATATTGAACAGGTTGTTCCGTCCTGCAATATTTGCTGGTTGTCAACATGTGCCGATCAAGCAATTCAGTTTTGTCAAAATCGATGCCCAGACGTGCTGCTAATTGACATGTATATGTCTGGGGTTTCGGGAATTAAAATATTATACGAATTGCGAAGAAGACACTCGCTCCCAATAATAATTGCTATAACTTCATTTCCTATCAACGATTATGCATTAAAAGCATCGGCAGCAGGCGCGCAAGGCATTGTTGGGAAAAACCACCCAGAAACTATTTGCGCTATGCTTAGCAGTATTATCCAAGGCGCGTTCAAGCCGCAAATAATAGGCGATCTTCATTTTGACGACACGATGACAGCATTTCAACGTTTGCAAAATAAGCCAAAAAAGGGACGCCTTGCTTTAACGGATCATGAGACTGAAATTGTAAAGTTGTGCAGTAAAGGCATGACCAATGCGCAAATCGCTAAACGTTTATTTGTTGAAACTTGTACTGTGGAAACTATCCTTCGTCGCGTGTTCAAAAAGTTGAATGTGACGAATCGTTCACAACTTATTACCACATGGCTGCATGATGAATATTTAGGAAATGATACACAATGATTATTTTCTTAATGCGTCGTTTGCGAGAAAAGCTTATTGACAATAAAACATTTTTACTATTGGGATGTTTATCGAGCGCAATGGATGCATATATTTACTCAAATAGCGACAATAGCACAATACAACTTGTTATAGTTTACATGATTCTTGCTGCTATGAATCTGTTCCTTTGCTTGCTCCCGCATTTTATGAGCATGTGCTATATTTTTGTGCACCTCAGCATTCTTGTTATTCCTAGTCTGAATCTTCCACCAGTAACTTTCGGGCTCATCATATCATTTGTTTTTATTTCATATTTATATCCGATTCAATTTACACTACCTTTATTCTTAGTAATAGATGCATTACACTACGTTGCATACCGATACCTATCAACTTTGTCTTTCAAGTATCTTATTGCTTACCTTTTAATAAATATATTTTGCGTTTGCACTGGTATTATTTTGCGCATTTATCACCAAAAAATGGTTCTTTATGAAAAAGATAGGCAAACAATTAATAATCTTAATTTGGCTGTGCGAATGCACGATAAATTAACTAATAAGATTGCAGATATTGCACTACAAAGTAAAATAGCATTACTTGACAAGTCTATTTCTAAAAAGCAACGAGAAGCTATTGAAGAAATAAATGATTTGGCAGATCAGGCTTTTGAAGAAGGTCATAATATTATCGACATTCTACGTGGAAATACTGCTAAGCATGATGCTCGAAGCGAGTTCATTCAGCGCATTGAAGATACGCTACAAATGAACGACTCAATCAATGAATCATGTGGATTAAAAGGAAGATCCATATGCAATATATCTAGTAACGATATTCCTGAAGACATTAGCGATGAAATCATCTGTGAAGTTATTGAATTAATCGAAGAACTATATTTGAACATTCGAAAATATGCTTCTTTAGTTTATTACATCAGAATTTCGATACGCGAAAAACAAATTGTTATAAAACAGTTCAATGTTCGATTTTTGGGCAAGAAAAGTAAAGATGTGATTCGCGCAGTATCTCAAAAAGGGCTTCTGCTTCATCGCGATACCCTAAAGCATTTAGGCGGTTCACTTTATTTTCGAGCCTTTGGCAAGTATTGGGAATGTAATGCAGTTATCCCTTTCAAAAATGAACATAACCGTATAAATAGTATACTTTACTGATTCAGTTTAAAAGATTAATGAATCTTGAGTAGTTTTAATTAGTAATTATTTGTAAAGGTTTTCATATACAAGATATTGTTTACCTTTTAGCGCGACATTAATTTATAAATTGTAAAGGTTTTATATACACAATTATTTTCTTGTATTAGAAGGAGAAGAATATGAGTAATTTAGAAGATACAAAAGCACAAATTCCGTCCGTATTTTGGACAATAGCCAATGGCGTATTTCTTGCTAGCGGAATTGCGCTGATTGTAATGCGTAATGATTATCTATGGGGAGTGCCTCAAATTATCGCTGGATTATTTGGTCTTGCAACCATATTTCTCATTAAAAAACCGTGGTGCGCGCAACTATATTTTATAGTATCTTCACTAGCCGTAATAGCAAATGGGCTTATGGAAATATTCGGCATAATCCACGGATCTGGATACGGTTATGTTCCGCTGATTATTGGTATAATTGTTCTTCTATTTATAGGCCTTGATAAGGATGAAAGTTCAAAAGCTCTTGGCATAGCCAAAAATAAGTAAAAGCATTAGACTGCGAATTTTAATATAAAAACATATCACAATTTTCAAAGGCCAAGCTGTAGCAATGTATCCTACGACTTTGCCTTTGATTATTTATCTGTTAATGATTTGTTTTGCATAGAGTTTATATGTTACTGAGTGATTGACTTGCGCATAGCCCCAACCACATTGCATTAAGTTACTAAGCTTTAAGCGAACTTATTCGCTGCGGAGTAACTCCCGTAAGCTCTGCAACATCACGAACCGTCAATCCCTGATTCCTTAATAAGCGGACCGTTTCACGCATAAGCATAGACGCTTCTTCTTGAGTTTTTATAGCTGCAGATTTTGCATCTAACATGCGCTGAAGCATAAGCTCATCTTGCTCACTAAGTTTCGGAGTTACTTTCACGCCATTGACTTTAACATTTAAAGTTGCAGCAGCGTCTTTTACCATTGCTGCAACCTGATCAAGTCTACGTACTTGAGTAAATAATCCTGGTATTTCTGACACTTCTATAGCCCACCAGCCATCGCATCTGCGAGCTATAGCGGTCACCATTTGTAAACAAGTCGTTGCATCATCATGCTCAGTAGCACTCATTGATTAAGTCTTTTCTCCAACTCTTTTCGCTTCACACACATAAGTATATGCCTATTTATCAATTAAGTAAATAGGCATTGCATACAAAATCAGCACAATGAAGTTATACAAATGCAATTACATCACAGGACAATTAGTTTGCACATCCTGTTGGAATCCTGACGGATCTCCTAGTTTTGCTTTACGCATGTGCTCTTTGAAAAAGTTTCTCGTTGCATCATCACAACGGTCTGGACCCATAAACGGCATGCTAGGCACTTTTTCGAGCTCACGCAAAGCTTTACTTGCCGCTTGTTCATTACTAGCATACGTGTCTAACCATTGCCGCTCCCAAGCACACTGATAATAATTAGATGCTTGCGTATCGCCATATCCACTCTGGAACTGAGCGTCTTTTTCTTCTCCAACCAAGTTTGCAGGAGCTTTATATTTTTCAGGCCAACTAAGCTTTGCAACGGACTCCTGATATTCCTTCTCTATATGAGCAAAATCAACAGTCTCTCTAGGTGAACTATTTTGCGAGCGCGCGCCACCCATACCGCTCGCATTATTGTTGCCTACTCCTCCACACGCATTAAACATAAGAATCGCACTAAGCACACCAACAATAAGAGTTGCTTTACCAATAGTATGATTATTCATTATTCCTTCTTTCTTATTTTTTGAAAATTAACGCAATGCTAATGCTGGCTGTAAACGCGATGCTTTTATTGCCGGCACCACACTTCCAGCAAGTGCTGTTATAAAAGCCGCAATAACAGCTCCAATAGCAGCTTCATATGGGTAAACTGGCGGACTAACTGGACTTGATGCATCCCAAAAACTTGATGCTATAGACACAAGACCAAAAGAAACAGCGACGGCAGCAATCGAAACTATTAGTGCTAAAATAATCGCACTGCCTAACACGAGTGAAGCAATCGACCATCTAGTAGCACCCAAGGCTCTACGTATAAGCAGTTCATGTGTGCGCTGTTCCAACGATGCTAAACCAATATTGATTAAACCTAACGCGGAAACAAAAAGCAATAATGCTGCTACGATAGCAAAACTTAATTGCAATACTGTTATCACATTCTCGTAATTATCACTATTATCATGTCTTCTAATTTCGTTTACTTGCCCACCACAACAGTCATAAAGAGCATCTGAAACATAAGATTTAATTGATTTTTGAGAACGATTTTCTTTATTTAACCAGTAGATTGAGCCTTGAGCTTCTTTTTGAGAATATTCCCAAAGAGTTGGAGCATAACGTAACAAGCCTAGAATATTCACGTATACTTTTGCCGAGTCTACGCCATCATTCACAACTCCAACAATCCTTATAGGACTCATTCGTGTTGTTTTGCGAGAAGTAATAAATGCTACTTCACCAATCTTGTATCTTTTGTTAGCAGATTGGTTTACTACCATTTCTAATGCGTTGTTTTTAGCGCTATTACTAAACCATCTTCCACTTACAATAGGTAAGTTATAAACTTTGTTGTATCCTGCCGTAGTGTAAACAGCATCAACATATTGAAGATTGCTGGTCTTATATTCTTCGCTTATTTTTACACTCTTCGAGGCTGGCATAGAAGCGCTAAACAGTAGTCCAGTGTTTGGTTGTAGCATAACGTTAGCGTTACGATTTGCGGATTCAATGCGATTTAAGAATTTGTTAAATACTGAATATTCGTCAAAATTTTGTGCTGAAAAAGTAATCTCGTATGTTGGTCTACGACCGTTTAGCTGTTCGTTAGTTGCAATAAGATAGTCCTTACCAACCGTGCCGATAAGCACTGACGCAATAACGGCAATGATGCCAATAAACATTGAAAAACCTGTGAGGAAGGATCTCATAGGAGACAGGCGCAAATCTTTAAGCAGCATAATCATAAAGAACACCGCCTTCCATAGTAAAAATGTGAGAGCAAGAACGAGCCACTTTCATATCATGAGTGACTAATAGTAATGTTGTTCCAGATTCTTGAACACGATCATGCAACACTTGAAGCACTTTTTCTCCCGTACTACTATCGAGCGCGCCAGTTGGCTCATCGCAAATAAGTAATTCGGGATTAGTAACTAAGGCACGCGCTATCGCGACTCTCTGCTGTTCACCGCCTGATAGCCTTCCAGGGTATTCGTTTAGTTTATCTTGCAATCCAACAGCACATAATGCTTCTTCTATCGTTTTTCTTCTTGTCTGCTTGCTTTGTTGTAGTCCTGCGTATAAAAGCGGCAACTCAACATTTTCTCTAATGCTTAAATGCTTAATAAGCGAATAGTTTTGAAAAACAAAACCAATATTTCTAGCGCGCATATGCGATACTGTACTATCACTACACTTTTGGATTGACTTGCCAGAATAATAATATTTTCCAGTAAAATTTTTATTCAAAAATCCAATAATAGAAATAAGACTCGTTTTGCCAGATCCAGACCTGCCAACTACCGCATATGTTTCACCTTGGTTAAGTAGCATAGAAACAGAGTTGACAGTGGTAAGCCATTCGCCATTGCCTAGTTTTACACGCGCTGACACATCTTGTAATTCAACCAGTGGAACAGGATTGTTCTCCATAATCATTGCACTCCTGGAATGAAATCAGGAGAAACACCTGCTACAACATCACCCTCATGCAAACCAGACGTAATTTCAATATTAGCGCCGTCACTGATTCCAAGACCAACTTCTTTACGCTCCCATTTATCGCCTTTCTTGTATGAGACTAAGCCTTTTTGGACTCTTCCAGCAACCGCACTAACAGGCAGAGTTAGAACCGATTGTTTATGCTTGCCATTAAAAACAAGAGTCGCATTTTGACCTGATTCTACTTCTGCGCTTTTATCTATTAAACACGTTAAAACTTTTGACGATACACTGGGTTTACTTTGCGCACTCGACTCATCTGTTTGAGTTGAATCAGCATTATCATTCTTGCTACTACCCGAGGCTGCAACATCGGTAGAAGTTCCACCGCTTTGTACTATTTGCAAACAATTGGTTGGTCCAACACCGTCTTCAACTTGGAAGCGACCTTTAACATCTGCAATATCTGCAGAACGAAGTAAAGCTTTTGCGTTAAGGCTTATTGAAAAACCTTCATATTTAAGAGTGAATAGCGGGAAAGATTTAGGCATGTCCGCAGATGATTCAGCTACTGACACAACTTTAGCGTCTACGGGAGCAATAACTTTGTTACCAGCATTGTAGCCTAAAATACTTCCAGCTTTTACAGCACTTCCTGCTTTTACCGATGGAGAAAAATTCCCTCTACTTACAGCAGTGATAACAAAGGTAGACGATTGTTCTATTGTTGCTTTACCCGACACAACTTGTGTTAAAGGCTGTTTTTTGACTGAAATAAGTGGAACTGAATCATGTGATGCCTGCTGTTGACTATCATCAACTGCTCTACCAGCGCATGCAGTAAGCAAACACGCCGGCAGAGCAGCCAACAAGAATACTTTCGTAAACTTACGCATAACACAAAGCTCCTTACTCACCAAACTCGTAAACGCATAGAATGCGTTGAAACGAGCCTCTCAAACTAATCCAAAATAAATAAAGTGCTTGATAATGCTACGATTAACGCTTTTCTGATTACCACTTTATTTAGAATTTCAGCTTTTGCTTAATAGCTTATAATCGCCGTAAAGAGTTTGCATCATACTAAATGATGATTTTTATTTATGATTCTTGAAGCTTGCGTAATACCAGAGAATAATCTATTTTGCATAGAGTTTATACGTTACTGAGTGATTGACTTGCTCAGAGATCTAATATCACTCTATTAAATCACCGCTTAAGGCTATCCTCGTTAAGCAAAAAATCGAATAGATCCATAACCGCAATGCACACACTTCTATCTGATATTTTCCAAAGTACTTTGGGTTTTGCAAGATAGAATTAGTGAAAATAGGGCATATTTGGCAATTCTATCTGATATTTTCCAAAGTACTTTGGGTTTTGCAAGATAGGAAGATAATAAGATAGAAAAAATAGGAAGATAGTGCTAGCGAATTTAGGTAACTTTTTACTACTCACGATTTAAGTCTTAAGCAAATCGCCTGCACATTTGCGCTACTCAGAAAATCAACAATAACAGACATAGCACAGTAATAGACATGCGTATTACAAAAATGCGCTGACGCTTTGACACGTCTTCAAATCTTCTAGATTTTGTTAATAAAGACGAAGTCAACGCATCAGCGCTATCAAGTTATCAAGCTATCAAACCATCTACCTCAATGCTCTATGAGCTTGATTAAAGAATTCATACTCGTAAATGCATGAAGTCATATATGCTTGAGCAGCAAGAATTCGAGCCTGTGGGCCAGCTTCTTCAAAAGCTCTCTCAACAAATTTAACCGCCATTCTTACACCTGACTCAAAATCATGAGAAGAATACATTGAAATCCAATCATGATATGGGTTTTCAGGAGTATTATTTTTGACTAAAATTTGCCCCACTTCTTCATAAAGCCAATAGCATGGCAATATGGATGCAGCTCCAATCACGTAGTCTTCTGCCATTGTAGAAGCAAGTAAGTGATTTACGTAAGCTAATGTTACTGGCGAGCAAGGCGCATCAATGCTTATATTTCTGCTTCCAAGCCAATCTCTGTGCAACTGCGATTCCGCTTCTATGCACATAGCTGCGCCCGTAGCCCAATGCACTCTAGCCTCATTATCTGGCGTTTTAGCTCCAACAGCAGCTAGCGCGCGCGAATAACGCTTCAAGTATTCAGAATCTTGACTTATGTAGAAAGCAAACAAGTCAGAGTCAAGCGTTCCATTGCCTAAAGCCTCAATAAATGGCATTTTCATAATGTTGTTATCAACATCTGCACTAGCATCCCATAACGCTTGAGTCCAAGGACCACACGGCTCCACATTTGGCTTTCTAGCCTTGCTATGAGCTTTTACGACTACGCTTTGCGGAGTTAATCCATCTAAGCCATTCGCTTGCATATGCTCCCAAGGAGTTGACGAAGAATCTAATTCCAAACGATAATTACGAGCCGCATGGTTCACAGGCCCATGACCTTTTCCAACATGCAAATCTTTACCGCAAGCAATAGCTTCGTTAAGCCATCTTGACGACCACGCTAAAGCATTCGCTACAGTACTGTAATCGCTTAGCTTCTTTCCTTCTCGCAACGCTAATCCTATGCGCGTAGCTAGAGAAGAAGATAGCGAGCAGCCAGTGCCATGCGTTGTTGTTGTATCAACTCTAGGGCAAGGAACGTGCACTCTGTGACCATCTGGGAACACAACAGTATTTCCAGCATCTTCGCTTGTTAAGTGGCCGCCTTTAACAATAACAATAGTATTGTTTTTTGCACTCCACTCGCTTGCTTGAGCATAAGCTTCTTCAAAATTGGATGCAGGCTGTTTATCGCATAATACTGCGAGTTCAGGTATGTTTGGCGTAATAACATCCGCAAGAGGCGCAAACTCGCGCATTGCATCTTCTGCAGACTTTTCAAGCAGCCTATCTCCCGAAGTTGCTACCATAACTGGATCTAACACAACAACAGGAACAGGATGATTTTTAAGCCAATTTTGAACTAGGCTAATATATGATTTGTCTCCAAGCATGCCGATTTTTACAGCATCAATAGTTACGTCATCAAATACTGCTTCTAGTTGCGCTTGCAAAAAGTCGGTTGGAGGAGTATAAACTTCGCGCACACCGCAAGTGTTTTGAGCAACCAAATTAGTTGTTACACACATTCCAAATCCATGTGATGCCGTGATTGACTTTAGATCAGCTTGGATTCCAGCTCCGCCTGTTGGATCAGTTCCAGCAATACTTAGTACGCGTGGAATAATCGGGTCTTCTAAAGATGGCAAAGAAGATGGCCTTAGGCTTGAATCATATAATTTAGAAATTGATTGCAAAGGTGCTTGAGCTTGCGAAAATTGATTATTCATTATTTTTATTCCTTCGTAATAGCATCGCGTAATTTGCGCGCTTCTTCGCAAGGATTTTGCGCAAGCATTAGAGCAGATACTACGCATAAACCATCTATTGAAGTGCTTTTAATAGGGAATACCGTATTTTCGTTAACGCCGCCAATTCCGAGCGTACTAATGCCGAGTTCTTTAGCGCGTTTAGCAATCTTTTCTACTCCTTCAACACCTAAAGCAGGAGCAGCGTCTGGCTTAGTGGCAGTAGGCCAAATCGGACCTATTCCAATAACATCAGGCAATGCCACATTTTCTTTAGCACATTCGTTATAAACGTAATCTAACTGTTCTAACTTTTCTATAGAAAGCCCAACCATCCATTCTGCAGGAATAGACTTACGCGCTTCAATATAAGGCGTATCTGTTTGCCCAACATGCAAGTTGAGTCCTAAGCTTTTAGCGCAATCTATACGATCGTCAACAAAAATCGGCACGTTTCCGCAACCATTAGCAAGCATTTTGTCTCGCAAGCTTTGAGCTTTATTATTAAAAGTTTCGCTATTTGCGTACTTATCGCGCAATTGAACTACGCTTGCTCCGCCTTTAACGCAATCAACTGCAATATCTTCTTCTGCTCGATTGCTCATCTTTGGGTCTGTTATAAAGTATAAAGACCAATCAACAGGGTCGAGTTCAAATTCAATATTCGCTAGTTTCAGCATCTCGTCTGCGCTCAAATCCATAAGCGCATCCATCCATAATGTTCTAAATGTACCTGGCGATGTTGAGCGTTGTGCTGCCCAAGTTCCTGCTGCAGCAGCGTGCACGTGAGCGGCAACTGTTGCTGCAAAAGGTCGATTTCGATTTGCTCCAACGTATGCTGCCACCAATGCGCCAAGAGAGCAGCCCGTTCCGACTACTTTCGTCATTATCTCGTGACCGCCCGAGACTCGTGCCGAGCATCCGTGGCCATAAATAGCGTCTTTTTCGCCAGAAATAGCCACTACCGAGCCATAGAGTTTAACTAGCTTCTTAGCAGCTGCAACTGCTGAATCAACGGAGTCTCCAGCGTCTACTCCCTTACCGCCGCTTTCTTCTCCAGCTAAACCTAAGATTTCGGAAGCATTTGCACGAATTACAGTAGGATGACTTTTAACGATTTCGCGCGCGTATTGCGTGCGTGGAGCTAAACCGCCAACTGCAACTGGGTCAAGAACCCATGGAGTGTGTGCTTTTACAGCTCCGCGAATTGCAGCATCCATAGATTCTTTGTCTACTGGCCTATACGTTCCAATGTTTACTAATACACCAGATGCGATTTGAGCAAATACTTCAGCTTCTTCTGCGTCTACGACCATTGCTGGCGATGCACCAGCAGCTAGCAGAACGTTTGCCGTTATTTCTTGAACAACATTATTCGTTACGCAATGTGTTAGCGGATTTTTTGCGCGCAAAGCTTCGATGCATTCACGTACATCTTGAACGAATTGCTTGCAACGAGCATTAGTTGAGAATTCACTATTTTTAGAGCACGACACAGTAGTCATGATTTTCCCTTCGCTAGTACTAACTAGATCAGGTTCAACGGGTATAATCTCAGCGCTTTCGCGCACCCCGAACCCATATTTGACTATATATGTTCGTTATGACGTTATTTACGCGCGCGACGACCTACCTTTTCGCTTAGAGCGTAGCGCGAGAGGCGCTTTGACTGAGCTTGAAATTGCATAACGCATTTCAAGCTCCTTCAAAGCGTGATTTGGCTCAAATGTAAAGTCCAGTGGACTTTACATGCCAAATC
>QWCG01000025.1_pt1 | contig 39090 bp, 28 predicted proteins | sample 1972481 | NCBI WGS metagenome assembly QWCG01 (sample SAMN09866714, study PRJNA288562) | Human vaginal metagenome isolate term3_vaginal, whole genome shotgun... | isolation source: vagina | host: Homo sapiens | place: USA: California
ACTTGCTGAAATGATTATGGTTTCGCGTGCTGCGGTAGCGAAGTGGGAAGGTGGTCGCGGTCTGCCGGATGTTGCAAATTTGAAGGTGATTGCGGATGCACTAGGTGTTACTGTCGACTATTTGTTGGATAAAGACAATGCTATTGATTTGTCAATCATTAAGAAGCCTATTGATGTAGCGAAGTATGGTCTTAATGCAAAATTGGGTGTTCGTAAGAAAATCAAGATAAAGGAACAAATTATTCGCGATGAATATGCAGACGCTGAAATTATTATGCTCACAGTGACGAAGTTTATTCCAAATTCGTCTGAAAAGTTTATGGATAATTTTATCGGGTGGATTACTACTTTGTTCAGTGATATTCCTTTGTTTGATACCTTTGCATTCGGTAAAGCTGTAGAGAGTATTGGCAGTGCACAGTATTACTTGGTGAATAAAAAAGAAAAGCAATTTTTTGTGTTGATAACGGATGAGTATATTATTAGCAGAATGATGCGAGTAAAGTTCACTGATAAGAAGATGTGTGTTGGGGATAAGGAATTTACTCAAGTTGGTAAGTTGCGTGATAAGTAAGAACCAGTAGTTGGTTCGGAATTGGTCAGAAGAATGTGTTTTTCAGTTTTGATTTTCGCATTCTCCTGATTTTTATTTTCCGCGTTTTGTACATGCTTTTAGTGTTTTGGCATGACAGTTGATCATAAGAAATGAAATTCGATTTTTGCACACATATAAAATGCATATTCTTTGCATCTAGCTAGTTTACTGAAATTATTTGACCTATGCGTCAAAAAAGTTCATTGGCACCAAGTCATGATTTTGACCATATTGTCGAATTTTCATTATTTGTTGTTGATAATATTTTCGATGTTTCTGCCTGCATAAAAGATACGAACAACCGTCACGCTACATTTATCTTCATCTACGAGGTAAAAAGCTGTGTAGTTATCTATGGGAACCCTGCGTATTCCCATAGAATGCCACGGCTCCCACTCTACAAGCGGATGGCGCATAGGCATAGTGTTAAGAGAGCGGATAGTTTTTCTAATGCGACTCACCTGTTTTTCGGCTGTTTTAGGAACTTGCAAAGTAAAACGGATATACTCGTATAATTCGCTGAGATCAAGGAACGCTTGCGGAGAATAGATGATGTTATAAGTTGTACTCATGCACCATATTCCTTTGCAAAGAACAGATCTACTTCATCTGCACTATAAGATTTGCCAGATCTTAGAGAGTCTAAGCCTTTCTGCAATTCCTTATCCAACTCATCACGAGTGATACTGCCTAAAGCAATAGGTTTATTTACTGGCAGGCGAAGTTCAAAGGGCATGCCTTTTTGTAAAACGATTTGACTATAAAGCATTTGAATTGCAGAAGACGGTGTTATGCCAAGCTGGTTCAAAATGCTTTCAGCATTTTCTTTAAGTGTGGTGTCGATTCGTGCATATACAACATTGGTATTTGCCATGATATTCACACTCCTTTCTGTCTGTATTTTACAAATTATAGCAAGCAATTGCAAGCTAGCGAAAGCAATATATTCATTTCAGTGAGATAATCCACGTCGATACTGTAGTATTGATGTCAAGGGCTGATTAGCCGGGTGCAAATGTGTCCTTGTGCAGCAGGGATAGGGCTATTATAAAAGTGTTGATAGCGATGAGTGAGCTTTTACTTATAACTTTCTTTTTTGAAACAATCAATTTTACAGCATAATACTAAATCAATCGGCAAGAGAGTCTAATTTATTCAATCATATGAATTAAAGATTATTAAATGTCTTTAGTTGACCTAAATTGTATGTATTGTAATGACAACGTGTTGAATATAAACTAATATTTGAGTATGATAAAAGAAAAGGGAGGTACCGTATATGGCTACTACGAATTTAAATATCAGAACAGATAAGGAAATTAAAGAACAAGCTGATAAGATTTTTTCAGAACTAGGGCTTATATGACGACAGCAATTAACATTTTTTTGCGAACAACTATTCGTGAGAACGGGATTCCTTTTTCTCTTAAATTAGAGGCTCCGAATGATACAACGATTGCTGCTATTGAGGAAGGTAGACGTATTGCGTCTGATCCTAGTGTAAAGGGTTATCGAAATATGGAAGATCTTAAGGCGGCTCTTGATTTATGAAATTAAGAATGAAGTTCTTGTTTTGATGTTATATAGGCTGGGTTCTCGCGGTTTTTGAGCGTGTTTTGGCTGTTTGAGGAAACATGTCGACAGTGCACAGGATATTAAGTTAAAGGGTGCACCCAGGCGGTAAATGATAATTTAGGGAGGCGTTTTATGTCAGCAATTAAAATTCAAAACCTCACTTTCTCATATTATGGATATGTAAAACCGATATTTGAAAATGTATCGTTTTCCTTTGATACAAACTGGAAAACGGGATTGATAGGAAGAAATGGAATTGGTAAATCAACTCTATTTAAGTTACTGTTAAATCAAGAGACTTATCAAGGTAAAATAAGCAAGGATGTTGAATTTGTTAAATTTCCACCAAATATAAGCGATACTTCAAAATTAGGGATTGATTTATATAAAGAACTAATATCAGATGATGAAGAATGGAAGTTATTTAGAGAACTTAATTTGCTAAATGTAGATGAGAACCTTGTTTATAGGGAATTTAAAACTCTTTCTAAAGGGGAACAAACAAAAATCCTTTTAGCTATTTTGTTTACAAAAGAAGATGGTTTTTTACTTATTGATGAACCAACAAACCATTTAGATATGAACGGAAGAAAAATTTTAAGTGAATATCTGAAAAGTAAAAAAGGTTTTTTGCTCATTTCTCATGATAGAAATTTTTTAGATGGATGTATCAATCATGTTATTTCTATTAACAGGAATTCTATTGATGTCCAATCGGGAAATTTTACATCATGGTATGAAAATAAATTGATGAAAGACAAATTTGAAATCAGTAAAAATGAGAAATTAAGAAAAGATATTAAACGCTTAAAAGAAGCTGCAAGACAAAGTAAAATTTGGTCTGATAAGATTGAGAATACTAAAAATGGTGTAAAAGTATCAGGGATAAAACCAGACAAAGGGCGTATAGGTCATCAGTCAGCCAAGATGATGAAGAAGTCCAAGAATTTAGAACATAGACAAAATAAGGCAATAGAAGAAAAGCAGAGTTTACTAAAAGATATCGAAATAAAGGAAAGTCTATTACTGCATCCGCTACATCATCACAAAAATCCCCTAATATCGGTTAGCGAGTTATCAGCACACTATGGAGAAAGACAGATCCTAAGTAATTTGAGCTTTGAGATAGAGCAAGGCGATATAGTGGCTATTAGTGGAAGAAATGGTAGTGGAAAATCAACCTTGATTAAAATTCTATTAGGTATAAATCACGAGTATACAGGTGAGATAAAATTAGCAAGTAATTTAAAAATATCGTATATTCCTCAGGATACATCTAATTTATCAGGTAGCCTAAATGAATATATTCACAGTCAAGATGTTGATGAAACATTATGTAAAACAATTCTAAGAAAATTAGATTTTGCAAGAGAATTATTTGAAATGGATATGATAGATTATAGTGATGGACAAAAAAAGAAAGTTTTCATTGCCCTAAGTTTGTCGAAACCAGCCCATTTATTTATTTGGGATGAGCCGTTGAATTATATAGATGTAATATCAAGAATACAGATTGAGGAAATTATAAAAGAAGCAAAGTCTACACTTATATTTGTGGAACACGATAAACGATTTGTAGAAGATATAGCTAATAAAACAATACAATTATAATTAAAATACAAAAAAAGCGTATATGACAGTCGAGGAATCCTATTCATGTAAATTGTGTTGCAATATGCGATATAGTATTTTATGATATGGGCATGGAGGTTAATTGATATGGCAGTTACTAAAAGTGCGAATGTGAATGTGAGAATACAAGAAAATATTAAGCAGCAGGCGGAGCAGATTTTGGAAACAATTGGAATTTCTAGGGCTACGGCTATTGACATGTTTTATCGTCAAATCATTCTTAATAACGGCATTCCGTTTTCGCTTACTATTCCCAAGTCGCTTCCAGTGCAAGATGATATGGATGAGAAAACGTTTAACGCGTTGATGGCTAAAGGTTATGATCAGGCGGCTCAAAGTGATAGTTATCCGATAGATGATGTTTTTGAAGAGCTTGACCGCTGATGGGCAGCCATGGGGTGAGCTTGGTTTTAGAAAAATACGCGTAAAAAACTATTACATTTATTTTTGTGTTGATGAGAGTAGAAAAAAGTTCAAATACTCGCGGTTATTTACGCGAGAAGAGACCAGGTTAAGCAACTGGAACAATTGTAATGTAACTCGCTGTCAAGCGAGTCTTAAACCTTTTAACGATAGCTTTTCCTATCGTTAAAAAGTGTAGATATACTACCCGTTCACTCAATCCACGTTGAGACTGTAGTGTTGATACAAAAGATATAAATTTAGAAATCTTGCATTTTAAGCAGTTTTATAAATATTTTGTCTTTGAAAAAGATGAAGAAGGATACACCAAAAAGATTCCAAAAACATACATGGATGTAAGAGTAGTTTTGAGACTGGTATGAGGAACTACAAAATTGGTATAACTAATACTATAAAGGGTATATAATAACTAAAAACAGATTTTTTTTATACTATTCGGCTCTGCATACTATTTTAAAGGAAATGAAGAAAATGAAGAAAATTTTTTTTAGCATCTTTTCAATTGTTATTATTTTAGTAATTTTAGTTTTTAGTCTTAGGATATATAATGACTATAAGTATAAAGACATCAATGTTTTAAATTTTCCTAAATATTATAAGGATGTTACTAATATAAGTCTATATCCTACAGATATTGATGGAGTTGATGTAACTTATGTAGATGAGGGTAGAATGCAAGGCTTTAGATTTGTACCCAAGAAAAAATCACATAAGGGACTTGTTATTTGTTATGGAGGTTCTGAAGGAAGTCCAAATTTTGAAAGTGCTAAAAGATTAGCGAAAGAAGGCTATGAAACCTTTGCTCTATTTATGTTTGGTATGAAAAATCAAGAACCGACTTTGACAAAAATTCCCTTAGAACAATTTGAAGACGTTATCAATTATATAAATAAAAATATAAAAGACAATAAACCGATAAGTGTTTTGGGAGCGTCAAAAGGGGCAGAATATGCACTTAATTTGGCTTGCAAATATCCTGAAATAGATAATCTGATTTTAATGTCGCCTTCGTCTTATAATTTTGCTGGTCTAGATTTTAAAGATTATGGTTCATCATGGACATATAAAGGAAAGCAACTTCCATATATAGATATAAAAAAATCATCATTTAGCTCATTTCTAAAAAATATTATTGTTCCAACTATAATTAAAAGTCCTATTAGTTATAAAGAAACTTATAAAAGTGCAATAGAACAAGATCCTTCAAGCCAAGAAAAACTAATACCGGTCAAAAATGTTAATGCAAATATATTAATGATAGTGGGCGAAGATGATTTGATGTGGGATAGCTTTGCCATGGCAAAAAAAATAAAAGAGCAAAATCCTAATGCAAAGATTTATTCTTATAAAGGAGCAGGGCATATATTTGCAGGCAATGGTGTTTTAAATCTAGGAAAAATTAGAATTGCAACAGGTGGAACAATTGAAGGCAATGAAAAAGCAAGAAGTGAATCAAGAAAAACTATTGATGCGTTTTTAAAAGAAAATCATAAGTAGATAATTACTTGTGTATTCAAAAACGATAAAAATATAGTATTAAAGAAGTGGAATTAATCTACTTCTTTTTTATTTAAAAATACGCTGTACAATATCATTTTTAGTCTTTTCATAAATTGAATACTGACAGTAGATGGATGATATTGGAATGAAGATACCAAGATTTTTTTATCATTTTTTTTCACTCTTAGTTATATAATCCATTGCCAAATTTAGAGTCTATATTATAGGATGTATTTTCATAATTGCTATATTAATCACCAGAACTTTCTTTTTTTATATAAAGATTTTAGAGAATTGAGATATTATAAAAGCGTTTAACAGGCCAGCATTTGCAATTATTGTTGATAATGTAGTGGTTGCTAGAATTGATAAGGATAGATCAGCCCATCTATATGACCTAACAATCTATTTCAGAACAGGAATTAAAGATAGTCAAGATTCTAAAAACTATTCTACACAAAGCTTAAAATGCCCCCCAGCTAATCAGCCCTGGAATCATCTCACGTGCTACGAAGCATCATCAGAAAATGACTGGACGAACGAGTAGGTATGGAAGAAAGGCAACCAAGTTTGGCTTTGTCTCGTCGTTGCCATCATTGCGTTGAACCGCACCATCAGATGCGGCAACTAACCAACCTAGCAAAGCGTCTGGAGCATCAGTGGTCTACTTATACTGTGACATTTTGACATTCAAAGAAGTTTGTGTATAATATATACTGTATTATTGTAATCAATTCGAGGTAGTAATATCATGAAACACAAATCTACAGTAAAACGAAATGGCGGAGGTAGGATTCAAATGGCAGAGGAACACACTATCGTGTCCGCCGCTAAAGGGAATAGGCTACAGCTAATACCCCTAATAGCTGTGCTAGCAGGCCTAGGAATACTAGTTTATCGCTTCTGGTTGAACACCTCTGCTCTATATGCTCCATTCTACGCTCTCATGGCGTGCGGGGTTGTTGGTGCGTTGATTCAGTTATTGGTTGCAATAACAACTACTTGTTTGCACCGCAGAAAAGTTATAGCTATCGTGGATGCGACAGTGATTATAATTACATTGTTGACTATTCTCTTTGGCGAGTATATAGCATGCAATGTGCTGAAATTGTCTGTTATTAGCTATGCTTGGAGCCCTGGAACACAGATTAACACCGTCGCTACAATCTTGTCCGGTGCTGTGGTGACACTCCTAGTATTCTGTGAACAACGCAAAATAAAGTGACAGTAAAATCCTATGAAAAATGCACACAATTTGCCCCCGCTTTTTATGTGGAAAGAAAGAGAGTTTATTATGGTTAACAATAATTTAAAAGAAAAAATAAAAAATGCTAGAAAGAGTGGAGGAAAAGGTAAATTCAAAAATTTATATTGGTGGGTAATAGATCTAGAAAATGAAGTGGATATTTACAAGACTAAATATAACAAAATTTTTTTAATGCCATATACTTTTGGACTTACAGAAGATGATTTAAATCCAAATACAAGTACGGATATAATAGGTTTGAAAAATTATGAAGAAAATGATGAAGAAGGTAATAATTTATTTAATCGCATAAGTAAACAAAAAAATTATAAAAAAGCTAAAATACATTCTAACAATTATAACGTAGATATAACTACAGGTAATTTTCACCCACATGATGCTTTGAAGGGAGTAATAAAAGGGGAAAAAATTAAACAAATCATGCTAGTAAGAAATACCTTAAGTAAAAATCAATCTCACTACGGAGTTTTATACCCCAAGAATTGCCCTAAAGGCGAAGAAAAAAATTTCATAATTTTAAGAGATGAAGCCAATAAATTACGCTACATTCCTAAAAAATGCATAAAACTAGTAAAAGAAAACGAAGAACTTGAAAAAACACTTAATGATTTTTTAAATTCCATAGGAGTTGAATAAATAATATTACTTAGAACTAAGAAATAGTTATCAGATGTAAATGTGATGTGCCCCCCCAAAAAAAGTTAGACTTTTGTCTTTAAAAAATAAGGGGGTTATTTTTCATATTCGTGTATAACACGTTTTATAAGAGCATCTTTACCTGGTCCTGGTTCAATCATTGATAAGAAATGACGGGATGAAATTGTGGTCAGCAGATCAATTAGATATCGCACGCTTTCATCAGGCCCAAGAATAGTATCTTCTTTGTTAATATGTTTAAGGATGTAATGCTTGTAGTATTTAGCCACACGATCAGGTTTCCAACCATTTTCTTTTAGTTCGTTGTATAATTTGTCAAGATCTAAAGTAATAGTGACCTTCGTAGGTAAATTAATATTTTCATTTTTATCCATAAGTTTGTACCTCCTATTGTTGATAATATACTTCAATGTAGAAACAAAGGCAACAAAATTAAAAAGTGGTAGATAAAAATTTCCAAAGACCTATTATACGCCACGCAAAAAACTGTATAAAGTTTCATGCTAAAGAAATTTTCCAATTTCATGAATGGTTGAAATACCTAATAGAAAGATGCATGTAGGAAATTATAGAGGTTTATTAAGATGGTGCACAGTTAATCTTCAGAGCAAGAACTCAATGAAAGTAAAGTGGTAACAAAGGGGTATGTAGCAGGGTTTAGCGAGGGCTATCGTTAAAAGATTTAATGCGTTGCTGCTGCTTATTTCTATAAGCACTTTTTACCGAGCTCAGAAACTTTTAGAGCAAAGAAAAGGTGGAAAAAGTTAGCATAAAAGGTTGACAATCCATGAAAAGACTGATATGGTATCCGTCAGATGGACAGACAGCGTAGTTCTTTCTATTTTTACGTAGAATTTTTTGATTGACAGAAATATATATCTGATGGATTGCATTTCTGGTCAAAAACAAAAAAGACAATGGGCCTATTGATCTTTCTAAGATTGTTAGTAATGTCGATAAAGATGTTACTCAGGCTGGTAAGCTCTACTATGGAGACGTTGCATTCGGAGTTGTTGAGGCAAGCGATTTATTTGAAGGTGCGTATAATGACGAAGGTTAATTTTAAATAACGAAAAGAGATGATAAAAATGCACGTAACTCCATCAAACTAATTACTAATCAATAATGATCTATAGTGGATCTTTTCCGGCACGACGAGAATGAATAATTCTCGTCGTGTTGTTATTAACAATTATTATCGTTAAGGAGGTTTGTTTCTATGTTTTTTACTTCAAAAACGTTTCGTTCACAAAAAGGTGCTACGCAATGCATTCTGGGGCTAGGGACACATCAAGAATTTGTTGATCGACCAACTGCTGATATCTATATTTCTATTCTAGCTTTTTGTCTACAAGGCAGGAGCTTAGAGGAATTAAAAACTTATATAAATAATAATCATTTTTCGTGGAAATATATTGAATGGTTGACTAGACATAATTTTCTCATAAAAACTACTAATACATATCTTTCTGAATGCGAAGAATTATATATTAAAAATCAACTTTTCCTTGACAGCCTTTTCAATCGTACGTTTGATATGAAAAAAATTTTCGGAGATTATACAATAATTATTGCTGGATGCGGAGGTATTGGTAATTTTATTTCTTATGCTGTTTCTTCACTCCCAGTAAAGAAAATAGTCTTAATAGATTTTGATCATATCGAAAAATCTAACCTCAATAGACAGTTTTTATTCACTACTTCAGATATCGGGCAACTGAAGACTGAAATTCTTGCTAAGGCCTTACGCGAAAGAGGTTGCAAAGCTGAAATAGAAACATATTCCAGTAAGACTTCTTACCAAACTTTATCAGAAATACTTTCTAGTAATGAAGGAAAAATGTTCTGTGTATTGTCTGCAGATAGTGCAGGAATTCTACAAGATACTACGAAATGTTTTGCTAAATATGAAGTCCCATTTATTAATGTGGGATATTTCAATGATATTGCAGCTATAGGTCCACTCTACGATCGCGATCATGCATGCCCGCTATGTGGTAACACATTAAATGTGGAAGCAAAATACAGTGCAACCGATACAAATAATTTGTATGAATTAGTTAACCGTAACTATTCAGCTCCTTCTAGCTTTACGAATAATGCACTTGCTTCTGCAATGGCAATGAGTGACATTATATCATATATTGTAGGTGATAAGGAAGGCGTACAATCGTTCAATAAGCGTATTGGGATTGACACACGCACACTTAAACGTTATGAACTGCCTGTAGAAAAAGACTGGAAGTGTAAATATTGTGGAAAATAATATGCACACACTACCTACCTCATTACAGAGAAACATATTTGTATATTACTCCGTTGCAGCAATTTACATGCTTTCAATCTCTCTTCCTCATGCGATTCTTACACCGTTACTCATTCAAAAAGGATTATCCTTCGCTGACATTGCTACCATACAAATTGCATTCAGTATTGCTGTAGCGTTGTGCGAGATCCCTAGTGGCATTCTCTCTGATGCATTTTCGAGAAGAACTGTCTATTTATGGTCAAAGTTTCTAATCATTGCTTTTTTCTTAATTATTTACTTCGCACATGGTCTTCAAGCTATGACCATTGCATGGTTCATTTATGGAATATCCGCAGCTTTGGATTCTGGAACTATTGGCAATGAAATTATTTTACGTGTACGAGATCACTGTGATCATTCAGGTGAATCTTCTGCAAAAATGGTTGACACCTTAGTAAGACTAGATACAAGGATCGCTACGATATGCATGATTATTTCTGGCTTTCTCGGATCTTTCATATATCAGCAAATAGGTTTTTCTTTATACTGGTTTTCACTTCTCGGGGCAACAATTTGCATAGTTATCATTTTTATATGTTTCCCAGCTAAAAACATCGGCACAATACCACAAGGCAACAGTGCATCTATTACTAAAATCAAACACGTTTTTACGGAAGGTGTTCGTGAACTTATTGATAACAAAAATGTGCGTATTTATTTTTGTACACTTGCCACAACACAAATATTTTTCCAATCACACTTTCAATTTTGGCAATCATTCTTCTTGGAAATTGGCATGAAACAACACTATTTAGGTCTTCTCTACGTACTATTTCAGTCAGTGTCATTGGTCGTTTCATTCGTTTCCATGCGTGGAATACTGGCTCGTTACAAATTGGCATCAATATTGCCTTACGTATTATGTGCAACAGTATTTTGTATCATATTGTTACTAACACCAGTAAATATATATATAAAAATATTTGCATATAGTATATTTGTTGCTATATTTTGGATTATTTCTAATGATATCAATGCACAACTACGCCAAAATCTTACGGAAAAAGCCCTCAGTACCTTAACATCACTTGCATCTATGATGACGAGAATCGCGTCAATCATAGTGCTGAGTATCCTATCTGTCTTGTTACATTTGCTTCCAGTACATGTAGTAATACCTCTGATGTTCGCTATAGCAATGATTACTACTCTTGCATCATATTTGTATGCCAGTTATAAAAATGCTAATTGTTAAACTCTGCGTATCTTCAACTCTTCAACGAATAAACGTAAAAGTCAAAAGAGCATGAGCATTTGAAATGTTGAAAATCCAGCCTAGGGATAATACTTTCTAGGCTATTTTTATGCAAAAAAATAAGGCTATTAAGCCAATTTTAACAGATTAAAAAGTAGAGGTGTTAAGTCTCACAAAGAGAAAGATATTTGTAGTAAACGAGCTTTTGGATCCGAATTGATAATTGCCAAAATGCAATATATAATTGCAAATATAAAAGGAGGAATTAGTATGAGCTGGCAAGAAAAGGTAAAAAACTTAATGAACGATAGAGGTATTAACCAAAAACAGTTATCGCAATTAAGCGGCATTACAGAAAGTTCGGTTTCTAGGTATCTTCGAAGTGATCGTAGACCACGACTAGATGTTGTGGTTAATTTTGCTAAAGCGTTTGGCGTTGCAACTGACTATCTACTTGATGATGGGGAAGAGAGTGAAGCAAGTGCATATAAAACAATTTCCACGGCTATTGCCAGGAAAGGTGGGGAGCTAACACCTGAAGAAAAAAATGAGCTAATTGCACTACTTCTCGGGAGTAAAGCGGATGTATAGAAGCGGAATTGAGTATGATAAATTGGATAAGTTGATTTATTCAATATATGTTGATTACAATATCCAATCATTTCCCATTGATGAAAAAGATCTTTGCCGAAAGATGAAAATAGCTCTTGTTCCCTATTCTGCTTTTTCCGATGAAGCTAAAAAGCTGTTGCAAAAGAAATCAAATCACGCATTCTTTGTTAAAGAGTCCAAAGAAAATCCACCAACAATTTATTACAACGATACGTTTGAATCAGAAGGTTCAATTCGTCTTTCTGTTTTTCATGAAATTGGGCATTATATTTGCGAAGATGAAGATGATTCTAAAGATGATTTAGCTGATTATTTTGCAAGGCATTTCATGTGCCCAACCGCTTACCTCATGTTGAAGGGGATAGAATCACCCAATGAGATTGTGGCATTTTGCGGTGTAAGTTTTCAAGCTGCGTGCAATGCAAGTGCAAATATTGCAAATCGTAAGAAAAAACTTGGGAATAAGCTCTTGAGCTACGAAAAAGAATTTATTAAAAATATTGATCCGATAACATTTTGGTTTTATGAGTTGACAGACAGGGGGGAGAAAGTTATGAATGTGTAGATAAATTAAAACGCTTCTAAATTGTTGGAGCAATTCAAAAGCGTTTTATGTAGGCGTTATAAAACACCCATATAAGCAATGATTATTTTATCACGCCTACTAAGTAACTACAAGAAAAATTAGGAAATAACACCCGTTTTAATAACAGGTAGAAAGGCGTGATATATATGGTGAAATTAAATGTAAATAAAGCTCTTCACCGTACACATACAGTGAAGGGTGAAGTAAATGGGCACAACTAAAAGCGGACGAGTTTTAAATACGCGAGGTGCCGCTGGTTCAGCGAGTCAGTTTGCTGTCGTTCATTCTAATGAAGGAGCATATACTAAGCCACAGAAGGATAACCATATCCGATTAAAATCTGGCGGTCATGGGCAGACGGGACTTAAAGAACTAGATAAATACGGTATTGAGTATCATATTGTGAAAACATATCCCAATGGCGTAAGAGTTGGATATGTGCCTAGACACAAAAAGCATATAAAGCAATATGGCATTAATCAAGCATGGTTTCCGGCTAGCTGGACAACCAAAGACATTAAACATGCAGGTGAACATGTTGCTAATTTAAAAGGAAATAAGCATGTAAGAGATGGGGTTATCGTATTTGGTAATTGGAAAGGCGTGCGTGTGGGAGTTATACGAACACACGGTCAAATCGGCACAATCTTTCCTGATTCAAATCAACAGTTCAAGAAAAGAGGTAAGAAATAATGGATGTACAAAAGTTTAGAGAAGTGCTTAAAAGACGTGATGAGACACACAGTGAATATACTTACGGACTAGAAATGTGTTGGAAGGAAGAAGTTGAAATATTGGCTGAAGATATACCATCAACTATCGAGTACTTAAAAAATGATTGTACGGCAGATGAATTTGTATGGATTAGCGAAATTATTGATGATATAGCTGAAAAAACGAAAAGCAGAGAACTTGTAGAGTGTTATAAAAATTTGATGAATAAATACTCAGAAGAAACTAAAGAATATTACATTGGCTTTTGCATAGAGTGTGCTGAGGATTTTCTTCAGGATACCGTTGAAGATTTCGATTCAAATCAACCGCTCAATAAAAGAGGTAAGAAATAATGGATGTACAAAAGTTTAGAGAAGTGCTTAAGGAACTCAATGAAACTGAAATCGAATATGACTATGGTATAGAAATGTGTTGGAAGGAAGAAGTCGAAATATTGTCTGAAGATATACCATCAACTGTCGAGTACTTAAAAAATGAGTGCACGGCAGATGAATTTGTATGGATTAGCGAAATTATCGATGATCTGGCTGAAAAGACGCGAAGCAGAGAGCTTGTAGAGTGTTATAAAAGCTTGATGGGAAAGTTTCCTGAAGAGTCTAAGAGATACCATGTGGATTTTTGCATAGAGTGTGCTGAGGATTTTCTTGAGGATACCGTTAAAGATTTCGATTCAAATCAACCGCTCAATAAAAGAGGTAAGAAATAATGGATGTACAAAAGTTTAGAGAAGTAATTAGAAGACGCAATGAAACTCATGACGAATACGATTATGGCGTAGAAATGTGTGGCAAAGAAGAAATTCAAATATTAGCTGAAGATATACCATCAACTATCGAGTACTTAAAAAATGATTGTACGGCAGATGAATTTGTATGGATTAGCGAAATTATTGATGATCTCGCTGAAAAAACACGAAACAGAGAGCTTATGGAGTGTTATAAAAGCTTGATGGGAAAATTTCCTGAAGAGTCTAAGAGATACCACGTAGATTTTTGCATAGAGTGTGCTGAGGATTTTCTTGAGGATACTGTTGAAGATTCCGATTCAAATCAACAGTTCAAGAAAAAAGGTAAGAAATAATGGATGTACAAAAAATTAGAGAAGTAATTAGAAGACGCAATGAAACGCATGATGAATATGATTATGGCGTAGAAATGTGTGACAAAGAAGAAATTTAAATACTGTCTGAAGATATACCATCAACTATAAATTACTTGCAAAATCAATGCACGGCAGATGAGTTCTTTTGGATTAGTGAGATTATTGATGACCTAGCTGCTGAAACACAGAGCAGAGAGATTGTGGAATGCTATAAGAATCTAGGGAAAAAATATCCTGACATGGCTAAGACATTTAACTTTTCCGGCTGTGTGAAGTATGCCGAAGCGGCGTTAGTAGATGATGCTAATGTCTAAAATAGAAACTCTCGTAGATGAAGGTTTCAGAGTTTCCTTAATTGAAACAGCATTCTTTGATGGAAAATTTGAAATACCGCATATTGATGCTCCAAAGGATATTGTTGTGCCTAGTGGTCTTGTACCATTTTCACGAAGGCAGCGTAGTCGTGATAAGCAAGACTTTGTTTGTTTTTACGAACACGACGTTAAGTTCAGAGAAATTTTGACGCATACGGAGGATTATGTTGAAGAGCTAAAACAATATCCCGGAGTAATTTCTCCTGATTGTTCTCTCTATATTGATGCACCTCTTTGTGTGCAAATCGCCAGCATCTATTTGAATCGAGCAGTTGGTTACTATTTAAGTAAAAAGGGGATTTACGTTATACCTAATATCCGTTGGGGTGATGAGCGAACTTATACTGATGAATTATTGGGAGAAAAAGTGGCTTTTCAGGGCGTAGACAAACATAGCATCGTGTCAATTGGGACTTATGGGCAAATTAGAACAGCAGAATCTAAAAGGTATTTTAGAGAAGGTCTTATCGCAATGCTAGATGAGCTTGAGCCTAAAGTTGTTCTTGTGTATGGTGCAATGCCAGATACTATATTTCATGGCTTGGAAACTATAACTGAGTTTGTGCAATATCCCGATTGGACAACACGTATGAAACAAAAATAATTTTATTTCATTTATGTTGTTAATTGCAACTTTGAACTTTTTTGAGAAAAATATGAGTATGAATGGTTGTATGTGTAGTTTTTAGTATTACAATGAAAGCTAAACAGACTAGTAATCTAATTTTAAAGAATTGTATATTAAGAATAAGGAGCACTTATGAGATTAATTAGACCAAATAATCAATATATCCAAGGTTATATAGAAGCAAATGAAGAAGATGAAATGTTTAGGCCGAATGCAGAAAGACGTTTTAATCACCCTGAAACAATTGTAGAGAGTTCTTATAATTTGGAACATGGTATAAATTTACCTACAAATTATGTTAAATCTACTACATTTTGGCTGATAGATAATGAAAAATTTATTGGCGAAATTAGTATTAGGCATGAATTAAATTCTTTTTTAATTAACTATGGTGGTCACATAGGGTACGAGATTAGACAATCTGAATGTATGAAGGGCTATGGAACAAAAATGCTTTCTATGGCACTTGCATATTGTAAAGAGACTTTGAATCTACATAAGGTTTTGATTACGTGTGATGATGACAATATCGGATCAATAAAAGTTATAGAAAATAATGGTGGAATTTTGGAAAACAAAGTTAAAAATAGCTTATCCAGAGGAAATGTTATAACGAGAAGGTATTGGATTAATCTATAGGAAAAAGGAGCAATTTTGTTCAATCATCTGAATGAATAACAAGCAAGGACATTAAAAAAATATGTTGACAACGTAAAAGAAGACAAGAATGTAAAAGATGGAGTTAGATATTTTAAAATGATTTATTTAATGAGACATGGTGCAGATCCAGTTGATCGTTATGGTGGATGGAGTGAATATGGGTTAACTGAAGTTGGTAGGTCACAGGTTAATAGTGCAAAGCATAAATTATTAGGAAAAGGTATCACTGGTATCTATTCAAGTGATTTAAACCGAGCAAAAGAAACCGCTGAAATTGTGGCAGATGTACTTTCTTTGAAAATCACATATTTGTCTCAATTTCGTGAAGTTAATAATGGATTATTAGCTGGTATGAAAAAAGTAGAAGCTGTAGAAAAATATCCTGGTAAGTATTTTAGAACACTTGATTGGGCAGAAACATGGCCTGAGGGTGAAAGCCCTGAACAATTTTTTCGCCGTATTAAAAGTGCATGGTATAGTTTTAAAAAAAGGTTGGAAGCAGAAATGTGTTATTGGTCACTCATGGCGGAGTAATTAATATAATATTGTGGGCATATTTTATACTAATAAAGAATTACATTTTAAAATAAATGATGCAGAAATCGTAAAAATAGATGTATAAATCTTATATTGATGAGAAATGATTATTGTAATTTTTTCTAGGCTTTTTATATTCAAAAATCAAGCTATTAAGCCGATAGTATTATTTTCCTATTGGTAAAAAATGTATATATACTGACCACTCAATCCATGTGGAGTGCATAGTATTGACACAAAAAATATAATTAACTCATTTTGTACGTTCTACAAGAGTAGCTTAAAGGGCTACTCTTTTTTTATTGAAGGAAGTAATGATTCGTTACATCCTTTTTAAAAAGGAAAACTCATAAGTTACTTTTACATATTCGCTTTTATAATATATAATAAAAGCGTAAATGAGAGGAGGCGGACTATGAATACACTTAAAGAATATATAAAAGAAAATGTAGTAATCACAAACAAGGAAGCAGAGAAATTTGGATATACTAGGTATAATCTATCAGAATTAACAAAGAGCGGGCAACTAGAAAGATTAAGACCAGGACTATATCAGTTAAAAGGAAAAGTAATAGATGATTTTGTTTTAATATCATCCAATAGTAATCGAATTATATTTTCCCATCAAACAGCCCTATACCTCCACGACCTATCAGATAGGACCCCTAGTGTATTCCATATATCTGTACCCCAAGGTTACAATGCAAGTCATATCAAAAAAAGATATGAAGACCTACAAGTTCACTATGTAAAAAAAGACTTATACGAAATAGGAAAGACAGAAATAAAATCACCACAAGGCAATCTTATTCCAATTTACGATATTGAAAGAACAATTTGCGATATCATAATTGACAGAAAAAAAATAGATAAGCAGATTTTTACAGATGCCATAAAAAGATACTTTAAATCAAACAATAAAAATCTAAGACTACTAATAAAATACAGTAGACTATTTAAAATAGAAGATGAAATTAGAAAATATATGGAGGTATTATCGTGATCAATATCGAGAGTATAAAGGGCAAGATAAGAAATCTGGCAGAGCAGAAAAATCTGAAGTCGCAAGAAGTTCTGCAAATATACTTTTTCGAGAGATTGTTAGAAAGATTATCTAAATCACAATACAAAAACAATTTTGTAATAAAAGGAGGATTCTTAATATCATCCTTAATTGGCATTGAAAATAGAACGACTATGGACATGGATACAACGATTAAAGGTATAGCTCTAAAAGAAAACAGAATAAAAGAAATTGTAGAAGAAATTTTAGATATTAATGTAGACGACGGGATAAGATTTGAAATAAAAGACATTAGTTATATTAGAGAGGAGGACAAATACGAGAACTTTAGAATTTCACTAATAGCAAATGTTGGAAAAACCCAAAACCCTATGAAAATTGACATAACAACAGGAGATGCAATAACACCACGGGAAATAGAATACGCCTATCCATGTATTTTTAGCAAAAAAGATATAAAAATAATGGCATATCCATTAGAAACAATTTTAGCAGAAAAATATGAAACTATAATCAGAAGAAATATAACAACAACGCGAATGAGAGACTTTTATGACCTATACACTCTCTACAAACTTAAAAAAGATGATATAGACTATGAAGTTTTAAAAGAAGCGGTAAAAAGAACTTCAAACAGAAGAGGAAGTCAGGAGATGATGAAAGACTATGAGAAAATAATCGAGGATATAAAAGAAGATTCATACCTAAGATCCTTGTGGGACGTGTATCTCAAAGAAAATAAGTATATTGGAGATTTGAGCTTTGATAAAATTGTTGATGTGGTAACAATTTTATCAAATGATACAAAGTTGTGCTAACGAAAATGAGAATAGTAATGTTATGAGGAATAAAACTATTTTTTGTAAAGCCATTTTTCAAAGTCGTCTTGTTATGCTTTTGCTGTCAGGTTTGGAAAATTTGATTTAAAAGACAAGCCAGGCTCTGCTGTTCTAAAAGTACCAGGGTTTAAGAAAAAAGGTAATTTTGCTATAGGATATAAGAATAAATAGTAGTATTTTTCACTTGATGTTTAGTGCGAATGTTGAAATGGTGTAAATAATCGCAATGTTACAAATCCAGCCTAGGGGAATTTCCTCTAGGCTGTTTTTACATAAAATTGCAAATATGTTATCAATCGAGATACTAGTAAATTTATACTCACATTGATTTTTGATGAAGGACTATTCCTAGATATACATCATGCAGATAAAAGTGCATTCTTAAGGCATTTTATAGAAGAATACGATGTTGCGGAAGATGTTCACTGAACTGGAAATATTAATAATGAAAAGATTTCGTTGATTATCTAGACAAATAGTATATTTATCAAATAATATATTTATTAAGATTATTACAGAAATTATAAAGAATGAGAAATCTTATTTGCTTAATGATCTATTTTATAATTATTTGATACAAAGTTGCGTTAATAAAAAGGAGGTACTCAAATGGCTAATAGTAGGAAGTTTGTAGCAAAAACAAAAGATGTTAGCTTAACTGTGAAAAGGGCTGAATCTTTTAGCATTAGTTATGTTGACTGTGAAAAAGATATGTTTCAGATTGAAGAAAATCAAGACGGTATAAAATTCTTCCAAAGAGAAAAGGCGTCGGCTTGCTACTGGTTTGGTTGGTTAGCTAAAGGCAATCCTGAAGTCGTTATTATGTTGCCAGAAGATGTTGATGTTTGTGAGATTGAAGCTGAGGTAAATCAAGTCTTGGTAACAGATATTAAAGCTGACAAGATTTATGTAAAGGTTAAAAATGGCAAGGCGGCAGTAAGAAATGTTCAGGCAAATGATGTTTTTATAAAGTGCGTTAATGGAAAAGCTGTAGCACATAATGTTGAAGCTACTACTTCTTGCACAGTGGATACGCTAAATGGCATGAGCGTTTTAGAAGGAACAATTACCAGGGATGCAAGTATTGAAGTAACTTGTAAAAATGGCATTACCGAGGTGTCTGACAAGAATAAAGTTAATCTTGGGTGCAGAACAGACGGATGTGCTCACTATGTCGTGCGTTGCCTTAATGGAAAAGCTGCTGTGAAGTAATTGGCAAGGATTATTTAATTATAAACAATAAATTGGTTTGAGGATATATTTTCTTGTACCTTAAAAATTTATGTATGAGAATACGCTAACTTAGAGGGGATGCTACACGGAGTGCTTTTCAAAGAAATTGGACTTTTTAAGGTTTTAAATGTTACCATCATAAATGGGTTTATGTAAAAAATATTACAAAGGACACATTTGTAGATGGAGGATATATGAAGAGAAAAATATATTGTGATTATCTTCGGCTAATAGCTACATTCGCAGTAGTTGTACTTCATGTGTCAGCTTCAAATTGGTACGGGGCTGATGTTCACGGATTAGCTTGGCAGTCGTTTAATTTCTATGATAGTGCAACACGATGGTCAGTACCTATTTTCGTCATGATAAGTGGTGCCTTATTTTTAGGCAGAGAAATACCAATAAAGAAAATATATAGTAAGTATATTTGGCGGTTGGTAATAGCATTTTTTACTTGGAATTTATTTTATGCGATAGTGACGCAAGAAACAAGTAAGCACGGAATAATTTATGGACTAAAAACCCATAAGGAAGCCATAGTTTCAGGACATTATCATATGTGGTTTGTAATAATGATTATAGCTCTATATATGTGCATACCATTTTGCAAAAAGATTGTGTCGGATACTTTAACCACAAAATATTTTTTAATATTGTCATTTGTATTTTCAATGATGATTCCGTGGATAGTTCAACTGTTAAAAGATTATGTAGTTGGTAGTAATGAACAATTAGTAAAATTTGTTGGCATAGTCAATTCGAAATTATCTATTATGAGTATGAATATGATGTTGGGCTACTCTTTTTATTTTGTACTAGGATATTATCTGGATAAGATTGAACTCAATAAAAAGCAGCGAATAATCATTTATATCTTAGGAATTATTGGCTTGGCATTTACTATTTTGGTAGATTTGAATTTGGCACTTAAAACGCATCAACCATGTGGTAATTATTATGGTAATTTCCGTGTTAATGTTTTATTAGAAGTAGTTGCTGTGTACACCTTCTTTAAATATTGTGAATATAAAAATTGGCGACTGAATAAGTTCGTTTACCTAATTTCACAATATACTTTAGGAATATATTTGATCCATGCATTCTTTATTGAAAAGTATGCATCGATTTTTAAATTTAACACGTTATCATTTAATGCAATAGTATCAGTGCCAGTAGTTTCAGTTGTTGTGTTTGTCAGTGCAATAATAGTATCAGCTTTATTGAAGTATATTCCAATTATAAAAAAATATTGTGTATAGATTGAAAAGACAGTAGATTATTTCGCTGTCTTTTTTTATATTTTGCATAGTTATTTGGACGTTTGTAAAGCAGATGAGTATAAAAATGATGAGCATATATTTTGCTAAAAGCAAGGCAATTATTATATAAATTATTATATAATTATAGTGATTAAGTTCTAATAAATCTATTGATTTAATCGCTTAAGCAATGTGTTAGAAGTAGTAACTAAAAGGAGAATTAATATGAAAAATAATAAAAATCATAATTTGATAGAACGTTCAAATTATGAAAAAATTACGCACTATTCGATTCGAAAAGTTAGTTTTGGTGCTGCAAGTGTTGCGATAGCAGTAGCATTTATGTTTTTGGGTGGCAGATCTGTATCTGCAGCTGAAACCAATAATGCACCAGCTACTAATCAAAGTGCTACTGCAAATACTAAAGATGAGGCAGCTAATCAAGTTTTTGATGCTCCAAGCAATGACGCTAATGTAACTGAGCTTAATACTAAGCTCCAAGCTTTACCTGATAAAATTAGTAATAATACTAAGATCAATGATATGGATCAATTAGGAGCAACTACTGGAGTAGAAGCTGGTAAGGTAAAAGATATCACAGAATTTGGTGGCTGGACTGCTATTAATGGTGGTAAATTCATTATTGCCAAAAAATCTGATAAGGGTGTATTTCCTATTGAGACTGTTAATTCAGTAACTGGTGGTAATAGGAATTTCGTTACCTATTTGAATGAAAGTACGTTTGATCGTAAAGGTAATTACATGCTCTTCTTGGGTAAAGTTAGAACTCTAATTAATAAAGAGCAACAGACTGTTGATGGAAAACCTTATAAAGATAATGATAACGGGGCTGATAGAAATGATGGTAAAGGTCTTGTCGGCTATAATGGTATCGAGAAGACTTTTAAAGCCTATTCACCAGAAACTGGATCTAAAGTCAATATTGAATTTAAAACTGGTTTTACTGGAGATATGAATGGTCATAAGGCAAACTATAAAGTAGAAGTAATTGCTAAGACTGCTGATGGCAAAACTGAAAAAATTTATGAGCAAACGTTTGACCCATCAAAAAGCATTGATAATGACAATATGAAAGTAACACCAGCAAATATTGGTGGTGATGCTCATTTTACAACTTCTAGAAACATTTCAAGGGATGATATAACCCAAAAATTAGAAGATCCTAAATTAGTTGATAAATTAGGTAAAAATTCTGGAACATTCACTAGTAAAAATATTACCTTAAAACCAGGAGTAGTAGAATATACCACTTATATAAGTGCTGCAAATAGTAAAGTATTAGGTATGGGTTACAATACCAATTGGGAGCATGTTGCCCTTCCAATTTCAGGTACAGATTTCAATATTGATCAGGATACAAATATTTTAGCTAAAGATCTTTTGAAGAAAATTTATAACAAATTAATTGCTACTAAAGATAAAGATGAACGGGGAATGACCGAAGAATCTAAAAAAGCTTATGATGATCAACTAGAAGCTGTCAAGAAGATATTAGATGCTACAACTTTATCTGAAACAAAAGATTACAAGACAGAAACTAAGACTACATTAGAAAAGCATAAGGGCTTGACTGTCGATAAATCTGGCTTAGAGCAAAATAAAAAAGCATTAGACGACTTTATAGCAAGCATCTCAACAGATGGTAAGACTAAAGATAGTAAAGATGCATACGATGTTAAGAAAACAGAAGCAGATACGGCTGTGGCTGACGCTAAGAAAGTATTAGATAATCAAGCAGCAACTGTTGATGAAGTAGCTGATGCATTAGCTAATGTTAAAATTAAAAAAGCAGAATTGGCAGAAGCCAAAGCTAAGTTAGTCGATGTGATGACTGGTGATCAAAAAGCTGACTTAGAAAAAGCGGAAGAGACATTAAAATTACCTGATACAAAGGAAAAGACTCCTGCTAGTGTCGCTGCTTATCAAGCTGCTATGGATAAGATCCAGGCTGATTTAACAGCAGCTAAAACGACTGCCGATGAAGTCATCAATAAAAAAGAAAATGCTACTAAAGCAGAAGCCACTGACGCTCAAGTTAAGATTGCTTTAGTTAAAGTAAAGCTAGTAGAAGCTGCTGCTTTATTAAAAGATAAAGCTGATAAAACGGCTTTAAAGACAGCTAAGGCAGATTTAGAAAAATTAACTAAGGAAGAGGATCCAACAACAGGTAAAACTCAGACAAGTAAAGCTGCATATGATAAAGCAAAAGCAGATGCAACACAAGCAGAAACTGACGCTCAGAAAATTATTGATGATGAAAATGCTACACCTGAAGCAGTTACTGCTGCATTGACCGAAGTTCATAATAAAAATTCAGAATTAGAAAAGGCAAAACTAGCTTTAGTTGATTCTATTACTGATGAGCAAAAGAATGCATTAGCTAAAGTTGACGATCTTTTAAAATTAGCAGATACTAAGGGCAAAACTCCTGCCAGTGTAACAAAATACAATGACGAAATTGCTAAGATAAAAGATGATTTGGAAAAAGCTAAGAATGCAGCTAAGGAAATAGTAAATAAAAAAGAAGCTTCAAAAGCAGAAGCAGAGACAGTGTTAGCTCAAGTTGCTACTTTGAATTCTAAGTTGGTAGATGCAGTTGCTATTTTAAAGGATCAGGCTGATAAGAATGAATTAATTGCAGCTAAAACAGCATTGGAAAAATTAACTAGTGAAGCAGATCCAACAACAGGCAAGACAAAAGCAAGTAAAGATGCATATAATCAAGCAAAAGCAGACGCAACACAAGCGGAAACTGATGCTAAGACAGTAATTAATAACGCTAATGCTACTCCTAAAGAAGTTGCAGAAGCATTAGCTAAAGTTAATGACAAAAAAGCAGCCTTAGAAGAAGCTAAGACTAAGTTAGTTGATGCTATGACTGATGAACAAAAGTCAGACTTAGCTAAAGTAGAAGACGAGTTAAAATCACCTGACACTGATAAAAAGACGCCTGATAGTGTTAAAGCTTACAATGATGCTATTAAACAATTCCAAGCAGAATTAGAAACTGCCAAGCAAGAAGCTAAAACAGTGCATGACAAAGGTGATGACGCAACTAAGGAAGAAGCAACCGTTGCTCAGGAAAAGGTAGCTGCAGTTAAGGCAAAATTAACCAAAGCAGTTGATTTATTAAAAGATAAAGCTGATAAAACGGCTTTAAAGGCAGCAAAAGAAGATTTAGCAAAATTAACTAAGGAAGCAGATCCAACCAATGGCAAAACTCCGGCAAGTAAAGCTGCATATGATCAAGCAAAAGCAGATGCAACCAAAGCAGAAACAGCCGCTCAGACAATTATTGATGATGAAAATGCTACACCTGAAGCGGTAGCCGATGAATTAGCTAAAGTTAATAAAAAGAAAGCAGCCTTAGAAGAAGCTAAGACTAAGTTAGTTGATGCCATAACTGCTGATCAAAAAGCAGCATTAGCTAAAGTAGCAGATGACTTAAAATTAGCAGATACTCAGGGCAAAACATCTAACAGTGTAAATGCATATAATGCTGAAATTGCTAAGATACAGGATGAATTGGCCCAAGCTAAGCAGACAGCTAAGGAAATTATAGACAAAAAAGACGAAGCATCAAAAGCAGAAGCAGAGACATTGCTAGCTCAAGTTGCTACTTTGAATTCCAAACTTGTGGCAGCTGCTGGTGTTCTAAAAGATCAAGCAGTAAAGACTGAATTAGTTGCAGCTAAAAAGAAATTGGAAAGTTTAATTAAAGAAGATCCAACCAAAGGCAAGACTACAACAACCAAAACTGCTTATGATAATGTTAAGAAGACTGCAGAACAATTGTTAACAAAGGCTCAGAACCTTATTGCAGATGATAATGCTACTCAAGATGATGTTGATGCTATATTAGAAAAACTTTTATTTAAGCCTGATGATTTAGCAGACGCTAAAACAAAATTGGTAGACGCTATAACAGCTGACCAAAAATCCGCATTAGCTAAGGTAGCAGATGACTTTAAATTAGCAGAAACTACAGGTAAAACCCCTGATAGTGTTAAAGCTTATAATGATGCTGTTGAAAAATTCAAAGCTGAATTAGAAACTGTTAAGCAAGCAGCTAAAACAGTACAAGATAAAGGCGATGACGCAACTAAGGCAGAAGCAACTGAAGTACAAGACAAGATAGCTGCAGTTAAAGCAAAATTAACTAAAGCTGCAGAATTGTTGAAAGATAAAGCTGATAAAGATGCTTTAAAGACAGCTAAAGCCGAGCTGGCAAAATTAACTAGCGAAGCAGATCCAACAAATGGCAAGACTCCAGCAAGTAAAGCTACATATGATCAAGCAAAAGCGGACGCAACCCAAGCAGAAACTGATGCTCAGAAAGTTATTGATGATGACAATGCCACTGCTGAAACAGTCGCTGCAGCATTAACTAAAGTGAACGAAAAGAAAGCAGCTTTAGCAGATGCTAAAGATAAATTAGTTGATGCTATAACAGCTGACCAAAAAGTCGCATTAGCTAAAGTAGCAGACGACTTGAAATTAGCAGAAACCACAGGAAAAACTCCTGACAGTGTTAAAGCCTACAATGATGCTGTTGAACAAATCAAAGCCGAATTAGAAGCTGTTAAGCAAGCAGCTAAAACAGTACAAGACAAAGGCGATGACGCAACCAAGGCAGAAGCTACTGCTGTTCAAGACAAGGTAGCTGAAGTTAAAGCCAAATTAACTAAAGCTGCAGAATTATTGAAAGATAAAGCTGATAAAGAGACTTTAAAGGCAGCTAAAGCCGAGCTGGCAAAATTAACTAGCGAAGCAGATCCAACTACCGGCAAGACAAAAGCAAGTAAAGCTACATATGATCAAGCAAAAGCAGATGCAACCCAAGCAGAAGCTGCTGCTCAGAAAGTTATTGATGATGACAATGCCACTGCTGAAACAGTCGCTGCAGCATTAACTAAAGTGAACAAAAAGAAAGCAGCTTTAGCAGATGCTAAAGATAAATTAGTTGATGCTATAACAGCTGAACAAAAAGCAGCATTAGCTAAAGTAGAAGACGACTTGAAATTAGCAGAAACCACAGGAAAAACTCCTGACAGTGTTAAAGCATACAACGATGCTGTTGAAAAAATCAAAGCCGAATTAGAAACTGTTAAGCAAGCAGCTAAAACAGTACAAGATAAAGGCGATGACGCAACCAAGGCAGAAGCAAAGGAAGTTCAAGACAAGATAGCTGCAGTTAAAGCAAAATTAACTAAAGCTGCAGAATTGTTGCAAGATAAAGCTGATAAAGATGCTTTAAAGACAGCTAAAGCTGAGCTGGCAAAATTAACTAGCGAAGCAGATCCAACCAATGGCAAGACTTCGGCAAGTAAATCGGTATATGATCAAGCAAAAGCAGACGCAACCCAAGCAGAAGCTGATGCTCAGAAAGTTATTGATGATGACAATGCCACTGCTGAAACAGTCGCTGCAGCATTAGATAAAGTGAACAAAAAGAAAGCAGCTTTAGCAGATGCTAAAACAAAATTGGTAGACGCTATAACAGCAGACCAAAAATCCGCATTAGCTAAAGTAGCAGATGACTTGAAATTAGCAGAAACTACAGGTAAAACCCCTGATAGTGTTAAAGCTTACAATGATGCTGTTGAAAAAATCAAAGCCGAATTAGAAACTGTCAAGCAAGCAGCTAAAGCAGTACAGGACAAGGGCGATGATGCAACTAAGGCAGAAGCAACTGAAGTTCAAGACAAGATAGCTGCAGTTAAAGCAAAATTAACTAAAGCTGCAGAATTGTTGCAAGATCAAGTGAGTGAATCACACACAGATCCTGTAGAAATCGATACACCAACTGATTTAGACAATCCAACTAATTTGGATATCACGACTAATTTGGATAATCAAAATAATGTATCTAATAATCAAGATTCAAATGCAGATAAAATAGTTCAAATAGTAACTAAACCAACCGAAACAAAAGTTACTACAACAGAAAACAACCAAGGCAACGGTACCACCACAACTGTAGAATCAAAAGCTAATAAACAAAATCAAGCAAAATTACCTAATACAGGTGAAAAATATTCTACAGCAACGATTATGGTAGCTATTGCTGGAATTTTATTAGGATTTGGATTAGCAGCTGGTCGTCGTAAAGAAAAAGAATAATCATAAAATTTTTAAACACTATAATACCTTCAAAAAGACAACTTTTTGGGGGTATTTTTTTGCCCAATATGATACATAAATTTATCTAGCAAAATATTGATTAAAGATTGCTAAAATGGTACTATAAATGTAACCAAAATTGAATAAAAAATATAAGGAAGCAAGGTACATGCCCGAATTAGAAGTGGATAATAAAATATGCGAGTATAGAAAAGCACTGGGACTGTCGCAACATAAGTTGGCTAAAGCAGTTGGGCTAAAAAGGCGTTCAATTATGGCTTATGAAAATAAAACAATTAGTCCCACGGTAGAGACTGCATATAAAATATGTAAGGTCTTAGGTAAAGACATTAAAGAAGTTTTTATATTTAAAGATATCAAGGAGGATCAGTAAGATGAGCATTTTTTTAACGAGAAACGCAGATATTCACCATATGGTACAAAAAAATTTTGGAAAAACCGACAATTATCTCGTAGCAAATAAACATAATGACTGTTTTAAAGGCTTGTTCAAATTACTATTAAGTAGGCTTTACTACATATTTGATGGTGGCAGAATGTTCGTGCTGTATTTTGACAATCAGGGCATACATGAGAAGGAAATAAGTTTTACAGACAATGCACCTTTTTTGCTGATTCCTTGGCATGAGGTACGCAATTTTAAAGTAAAAGATAAGAGAAATAAGGTATATATAGATGTTGATCACTTGGGGAAAATTTACTCATACGAAATATATTTTAATGGTAAGTTACCGCAAGGTAATCGCGAACGCCTTATGCAATTGAGTGAGCATAATTTCTATCGTGGCAGTTTATAGTTTTGATTTTGGGATAATTAAAATCGTCAGCTTAGTAGGAACAGCCTTACCGAAGAATAAGCATATCGATGAATAATGAAACATAAAATGTTTTGTGGTTTCTGCTTTATTTATTAGGTGCTATAATGGTTGTATGGATTAATGGTGCATGATAACCTCCACTTCGGAATATATTATTTACGTGATGCATAGGGACAGATAATATTTATTAATTAGTTATTCTCTAACTGCTGTTAGTGAGTTTTCAGTTAGAGTTTTATGTATTTTTTGATATTTTTGTACATAAGTAAAATTGAGCATGTTACCATTAATCTGGTTTGATTATGAAAGGGATACATTAATTTGTATCCCTTTTTTTGTTTGAATATAAAATGTATACTGCTTGTAGCATTTTTTAAAAAACTTTACTATTTTTTATTAAATATCATAACTGTAATTTAATTGGGAGAAGTTAAGTTTAAAGATGAGGACGGAAACATCGTTAAGACAGAACAAAATGAAAATAAAGTTGATGGACGAGATGGCGATGAGTACACAACCGAAAAGAATGAAAAAGATGGATTTAAATTTGTGAAAACACAAGATCCAAAAGATAATCCAACTTATTCAACTGACGGTAAGAGTACGACAGGTAAGATAGTTGGCAACAAGGACCAATCTATAACTTATGTTTATGAAAAAGTAGTTAAGAAGGAAAAACCAACTCCATGTCCAGTATGTCCAACGCCTAAGCCAGAGCCAGAGCCTAAGCCGGAACAAAAGAAATTACCACAGTCAGGTTCTTCAGAAGAAGGTTACGCATTAGGCATGGCTATGTTAGGATTGAGTGGATTAATGACTATAGTAGATATAAAACGAAAAAATGAAAAATAGTTGTTAAACTGAAAAAGACAAAGTAGTATTACTTGTATGAACCCCGAAATTCGAACCAGAATTTCGAGGTTTTTATTATGTTTACCTTATCTAAACAAGCCAAAATTGATATGTATAATTATTGACAAAATGAGATAAACGTTTATTATTAAACTTATATTTTTCCAAAAAAACGAGGTATTAACCATGGCTAAAGTGTTAAAAACTAATGTAAGTAAGACTATTATCGGGTTAGACAACGGTTCCATTGAAGAAGTAGATACTGCTTCTTTAGATTTTATTCCTCAGGTAGATGATGAATTGGAAGTTTATAAAACTGGCGATGAAATTATTGTTAGAAAATGTAATAAAGAGCAATTTTATCATAATGGTAGAAGAGTAAATAAACTAGTATATGCTTTGCTAGCAATTTTTTTAGGTAGTTTTGGTATTCATAAATTTTACGCAGGTCGGATGGTAGGTATTGTTTATATCCTTTTCTTTTGGACTTGTATACCTGGACTTATCGGCTTTATTGAGGGCATTGCAGCATTAGTCAAAGAAGCTGACAGTGATGGTAATATCTATTTATAGAAATGGCGATTGAAAAAATTTAGTGTGTATCAAATCGTTTTATCGCTAATTAAATGAGTGAAAAGACTTCGAGATTATATAATCCGGGGTCTTTTTTTACAAAAAAAATCAGATTGAATCCAAGAGCAGGAAACTTGAAAGTCGGGGGGGGGTGTACTAAAATTAAAGTGTATAGACGTCAAAAGACGTGTTTTTATTATTAATTAATATAGATAATTATTAGGAGTAAGTTATATGTTTGGTAAAAATAATAAATATATGCGTGATCTTAAACAAAGAGAAAAGGTTACGTATTATGGTATTCGTAAGTTTAGTGTTGGTGTTGTTTCAGTAGCTTTATCTTCACTTTTCTTATTAGGGTACGCCAACTCAGCTGCTGCAAGTTCAACTGTAGCAACTGATGTCCAACATTCCGAAAAAGCAAAAATAAAAGTTGATGCGGATACTAATAAAGAAAAAGCTGGAAAAGTTGATAAAAATTCATTAGCTGATTCTGCACCTAAGAAGGAAGAAGCAGAAACTAAAGCTAAATCTAAAGTTAAAGCTAAAATCAATGAAATCATACATGATAAAAAACAAGTTGATAAAGTCTTAGCAAGCGTTAAGTCTGCTAAAAATGGGCAAGCTGTTGTATACCAAGATCGTAGTGGTGATGCAGTAAGTAATCCTGAATGGCTTAAAAAACCAAATATTTTGGAATTGCAACGTTATCGTGGAGTTAATGATCAAGGAAAAAAGAAACCAGTTGGAAGTGATAATGTCGGAGAGTGGAATGACGTTACCCTAAAAACTGATATGTATGCACATGTTGAAGAAAGAAATGGCAGTAAGTATTTAGTTTTTGATGTCTTTTTCAATAATGATGGTCGTTCGATGCTTAAGCACTCCAATCAGCAACAATATGTTTGGCAAATACCTTACCAAATCGCAGATTTGAATAATGGTGGTTATAAAGGCGATACTTTGTCTAACTTATCTATTGATTTTTATGACAAAAATGCGTCATCTGCGTATAATGCTGTGTTGTCTCGTGATTTTTCAAATTTCTATAAAAATAATGCTAACTCAGCTAAATTAAATCCCTTACAGACAGATCACTCTTTTGGTCAATCTATTTATCTTTATACGTTGGGAGTACGTGCAGGCAGAAGTCGTAATCAAGATTTAAGCGATACCTTCCATTCTAATAAGGATGATCAAACTATTAAAAATGCGACTAAGTTGAGTGCACCTTACAGTAGTTACAGTTATGGTATTGGTGTTAGAACGACCGCTGTTAACGAAGCAGCTCACTTGCACTGTGATGTTAAATTGAGACCTGGTGTAACGACTGAAGATATTCAAAATGCTTATACTTGGGCTAACACATCATCTTATGGTAGAACTACTAATTCTGCTTATACTTTCATTTCAGGTCGTGAACCATATGGAGAAGAAAATTTACCGCGTAAAAAGAGTGATAGTGAAGCACCTAAGTTGTATTTAAATGGGCAACCAATGACTGATGGTAAGGAATTTACAACTTATCAAGGAGAAAGTACACCACTTAAATTTGAAGCCTCAGATAACGAAGGTAAGTTAAAGAACTTTAAGGTTACAGGCATGCCAAGTGGTGACTTTAGTGTGGATAATCAATCTGCTACTGAAGCTGCAAAATATAGTAAGGACTATAGTCAGGAAAAATTTGAAAATAAGGTAAATGGCCAACCTAAAGAAAAAATATATGATATTGCTGTGACAGCTACTGATGAAGCAGGCAATACTACTTCTCATAGTGTTAAGGTTCAATTGAAGAACCAAAGTAGTAAATATGCTGCTCCAACTGCAGATGTGATTACTGTTAAACGTGGTGAAAAACCAAGCAATGATGGTATTTTAGCAAAATTAAAATATAATAAAGCAGATGATAAAAAAGGCACACCATCTGTTGTTTCAATTCCAGATACTAATTTAGTACCAGATGCGTTCAAAACTGGAGATACAGCTGATGCAGGTTCTGCGGTTGTGAAGGTTACTTATTCAGATGGTTCCTATCATACAGTGAATGTTCCTGTTAAAGTTAAGAAACCAGATAATTTAGCTAATACATTAACTGGACAAACTGTTGAAGTAAAGGTCGGTGATCCATTAAAGCAGACTGCTGATAAAAAAGTTGATGCTAAACAATATGTGACTATTACGGGCAATGTACAGCCACAAAAAGTTGAATTTGAAAAGGAACCGAGAACTGACTTAGCTGGGACATTCAAACGTAAAGCGATTGCTACTTATCCTGACGGCTCTAAGAATGAAACTGATGTTACTTTCAAAGTAAAACCTCTAAAACCAGTCATCCAGACTAACTTGATTGGACATGCTAACCAAGAAAATCAGAAAGTAACGGTATCTGTTGGGGACGGAGTACCTGATGGAGCAATTGTTCGTTTGACTGATGATAAAGATAAAGTTCTAGGAGAAGGACAAGTAAATAATGGTAGTGCAGAAGTTGTTATCAAAGATAAAATGTCCGCTAATACGAAAGTAAAAGCTACTACTATTGTTAAAAATGGTGGAGAAGTCACTTCCGATCCAAGTGATCCAAGCAATGTGTCCCAAGATGATGTCGCACCTACATTAACAGTTTCCGCTCCATCAGAAATTACTGCAGGGGACGATTTGACTTTTACTTTTGATGCTAAGGATAATGTCAAGGTTAACTTTGAGATTGCAAATTGCATTATGTCAGGTGTGCTTGATATGGGCAACTTAATGAATATATTGACTCAGCAGAAGACAACGTATTCTTCCTATCAAGATGACCATATGAAAGGAACGACCACTTTATTGTCGGTACCTGATAGTGAAGTGGGTAAACATGAATTTACCTTTAAAGTAACAGACGATGCAAATCATACAGTTACTAAGAAGGTATCAGTAACTGTTTATCCTAAATTAAAATTGAAAGTTGAACAGATTACGGTACCTTTGGGTGGAAAATTGCCTGATGCTAAAGTAGCACTAGGTAAAACGGAAGGAATTGCAGAAGTTAAGAATAAAAAAGGCTTAGTGGATATTCCAGCACCAACTATTCAATGGGTAGAAAAGCCAAAAACTGATAAAGTTGGTAATGCACTACCAGGTAAAGTGAAGATCAAATTTTCCGATAGTCGTGGGGAGAAGATTGTTGATATTCCCGTTAATGTCCAAGACCAAAACGCTCCTGAAATTAAAGTTTACAAGAAAGAAAATGGCAAGTATGTCGAAATAACCGATAAAGATAATGATGGTTATATTAAACTTGATAGTTATGCACGTGAAGATGTTGACTTTAAGATCACATCAACCGATAATAGCGGTCAGATTAATGATTTAAGTATGATGCCTATTCCCGGAGTAAAGAGTTCAAAACCAGATGGTGCAGGATCAACAGCTAATCCTAAGTCATTTACTTTAACAGGCCAAGCTCCGTTAGGAGATAAGTATTCTAGAGTTGTAAAAGCAGTCGATCCTTCAGGAAACACGACGACTTTGAAAGTTAGATTATATCCTCATAACCAGAGTGAAAAGTATGGGAAAAATGTCAAAGAAAAACCATTGACCTATAAGATGTCAGACGGTAATAAGTATCCTGATCCAAAAGATGGTATTTCTCAAGAGGGAAATGATTTTCCAGCAGGCTCAACTTATGCGTGGGCAACAGAGCCAAAATGGACTGATCCAACAAGTGGTAAAGATGGTAAAGGTACTCCAAAAGAAGTATCAATTTGCGTTACTTTACCAGATGGTTCTACTAAGAATGTTAAATCAACGCTTACTATCATTGATGATGTTCCTCCTGTGATTGAAGAACCAGAAAATGCTGAAACAGTTACAAAAGATAATCATACTGTCTATCGTGTAAAGGTCGTACGTGGTAGTGAAACTAAGATTTCTCTTAAATTGCATGATACATCAGGTCAATTACAAAGTTTGGCAACAGCAGGAACAAGTTTTGTTACAGCAGGTACACTTTCTAAGACTACTGGTGCAACAATTGACAATCCTGCAACCGTTGATTTAACGGTTAAGGCACCAAATCAAGCAGCAGAAAAAGGTAAGCCTTGGCAAGAAACAGTGACCTTAACAGATGCGAAGGGTAACACTACCACAGCAACGCTTGAATTATATGCTGATAAGGATGCTGATTTGTATAATCCTACAGTAACTCCTGTAGTTAAGACTAATACTACTGATACAGTAACCATAGATGATATTAAACAAGCTGTTACTAAGGATTCTAAATATCCAAAGAGCGGTTATGCAGATCCAACAGTTGCAGTTGATGGTAAAATAGAAGATTACAATAAGAATAATCCAAAAGACTACTTTGTTCCTGTTACAGTGACATATCCAGATAAGTCTACTGATCATGTTCAAGTTCATGTGACAATTGGTAATGATACATTAGCTACTAAATATGAAGCCACTAAAGGACGTATAAGTGTTGCTTATGGTACTTCAAAAGATACTATTAAGACCAAAGTTGAAAACAACAGCGAAAATGAAGTTAAAGTAAAGAATGGTAAGAAAAAAGTCAACAAGACTGACTATACTGTTCAAGTTCTCGAAGAATCAAGCCTTCCAGATGGAAAAACAGCTGGTCAGTTTGAAGTTCCTGTTAAAGTTGTTTATAAAGATGGATCTGCTGATACAACAACGGTAAAAGTTACAGTAGAACAGCCCCAAAGTAAATCTGATGTGAGTTCGTTTATAGGGCAAGTTGAAAAAGAGTATGGACAAGCAACTCAAGAAAATGATGTATTAGGAGCAATTAAGCAAGATGCTGGTCCTAAAGTTTCTTCACATATTAAGGACAAACACATTGTTCCAGGGCAAACGCTACCTGATGGTAAACATCCAGGCACGCAAAAAGTACGTGTACAATTAACATTTGATGATGGTTCCCATAAGGTGGTAGAAGTTCCTGTTATTACTAAAGATCCACTTAATAAACAATATGAGCCAGTAGCTACTGAACTTAAAAAAGATTATGGCCAACCGGCAACTAATGAAGAAATTATTAAGCAAGTTACAGTTAAAAAAGGTCCGCAAGTTTCTGAAGTAGTACCTAATAAAGATGTAACCAAGATAGAAGTTGTTCCAGGGCAAACTGCTATAGACGGAAAACAACCTGGTACAGTGAAGGTACAGGTTAAGGTAACTTATAAGGATGGTACAAGTGACATCGTTAATGTTCCTGTGACAGTAGCTGATCCAGCAAGTGTTACTTATCCACCAAAGGCTGATGCATTAACAGTGCCATGGGGGACCAAACAAGACGATATTAAGAAGCAGATTGTAAGTAAGGTTACGATTGATTCTAAATATCCTACTGATAAGACTAAACCAAAGATTGAAGTAGCTAAAAATGCTAATGTGCCAGATGGGCAAACATCTACTAAAGTAAATGTTCCTGTTGAAGTCACTTATCCAGATGGGTCAGTTGCTATTGTTCAAGTTCCTGTAACAGTAGGCAATAAGCAAGCCGATAATTATGATCCAACAGTGACGCCAATTAAGAAAACTTATGCTGAACGTAAAATTACAGCAGACGATATTAAGAAAGCAGTTACCATTAATGGCTTGGATCCTAATAAAGGTGACTATACTATTTCTGTAGATGATACTATTCCCGTAGATGGCTTTGCTGAAGGACATACTGATGTTGCTGTGACTATCAAATATAAAGATGGTTCTACAGAGAAAACAAAAGTTCCAGTAATTATTGGACAATCTGAAGCAGGTTACACTGAAAAGAATTTGCCACAAGCTAAAACTATTTATAAGAATTACGGTGAAGAGATTAAAGATAGTGAAATTACGGGAGCAGTATCTGTTCCAAATTATACTAAGAGTGATAAGCAGACTCCGGGGGATGCAAATAAACTTCAATTTACCATTGCTGAGGGCAGTGCTAAGCCAGATTCACATAAATCAGGCAAAACTTTAGTTAAAGTGGTAGTTACATATGAAGATGGATCAAAAGCTACTGTTGATGTGCCAGTAATCGTGAAGGCTCCAGATACTGAGCAATACACACCAGCAGCTACTCCAGTTGAAAAAGAATTTGGCAAGCAAACTTCAGAAGATGACATTAAAAAGGCTATTACTATCTCTGGTTATCCTGAAGATAAGAAGAATAAGATTCAATATAAGGTTTCGACCAATAAAATTCCAAATGGTCAAACAGCTGGAGACTTTACTGTTCCAGTTGAGATTACTTATGCTGATGGATCTAAAGGAAATATAGATGTACCTGTTAAAGTGAAGTCGCCTAAACCTCAAACCACCGATAATACAGTCTTTGTTGGAACTAGTCCTGATGCTGAGAACAGCATTAGTAATAAAGACCAGTATCCAAAGAATACGACATTTGAATGGGAGAAAACACCTGATACTTCCAAAGCGGGTGAGCCAACAGGCAATATTTTAATTCATATACCAGGTCAAAAAGATCCACTTAAGGCTCCAGATGTTAAGGTTAAAGTTGTTGCAGTTCCCGAGACTCAATCTATTAATGTCTTTGAAGGAGAAACACCTGAGGCAAGTAAAGGAATCAAATCTAAAGAGGGACAAACCACAACCGCAGAATGGCAAAAAGACTCTGCTGGGGTTGCTCAGATTCCTGATACAAGTACAGCTGGAACGGTTAAAGGTAAGGTAGTGGTAAAAGTTCCTAGTGTTCAAACGCCTGCGACAGTAGAAGTTACAGTAAATGTATTACCTGCACCTAAAGGTGGCACTATCAACACCAATGTTAATGGCTCCGTGGATCCTAAATCTGGCGTAAAAGGCAATGACAAGTATCCTAATGACACTAAATTTGTTTGGAAGGATGGCAATCCTGATTTAACTAAACCTGGTATTGTGACTAAGAAGGTCACTGTAACTGTTCCAGGTATGAAAGCTAAAGAGGTTGAGGTAACCATTAATGTGTTGCCAAATCCAGCTGGTCAGGATCAAGTCACACTCCAAGGTCAAACACCTGATCCTGAGAAGAGTGTTGCTGATCATAATAAGTATCCAAAAGGAACAACCTTTAAATGGACAAAAGAACCGTCTACTGATAATCCAGGAGAAACTACTGGAAAAGTCGAAATTACAGTTCCTGGTTCAGATAAGCCAATAACTGTTGATGCTAAGTTGAAAGTCATTCCTTATCCAACTAAGCAACATCGTGTAGTTCTTCAAGATCCTGAAGGAAAGACACCTTTGAATGCTAAGGATAGTATTAAAAACGCTGACAAGCTACCATCTGATCCAAATAATGCTACTGCTTTCACTTGGAAGGATGGTAAGGCACCTGATAACAAAGTACCAGGCAACAAGAATGGTGTTGTTTTAGTCAAAATTCCAGGTGTGGATAAAGAAATTGAAGTACCAACTACAATTGAGGTAGTTCCAAAGCCAAATGCTAATGATGGGATTAAGGTTGCTAAAGGTGGCGATCCAAAACCAGAAGATAGCATTGCTAATATTGGCGATCTTCCTTCAGGGACAACCTTTAAGTGGAAGAAGGATCATAAGCCAAATACAGAAAATCCAGCTGAGAAGGTACCAGGTGTCGTTGAAGTGACAATTCCAGGAATTGATCATCCAATTGAAGTACCCGTTAATGTTGTTGTAACAGACAAACCATTTATCAATAATGGGGTTGCTACCAATGATTCAGGTGATAAAAATAAGACAGAAATTACAGGTAAATCGCTTCCAGGAACCAAGATTGAAGTTCAAGATGAAAATGGAAAGAAGATTGGTGAAGGTGTCACTGATCAGGAAGGTAAGTTCAAGATTGCTGTTACACCAAAACAAGCTGCAGGTAAGCAATTAAAACTTATTCCTACAAACAATAATCAAACAGGCGATGCAACTACAGTTACGGTTACTGAAAAGCCAGCTAAGCCAACAATTGATACGCCTGAAAACGGTAGTGTAACCATTAAACCAGCAGATAATGCTAATAATGTTTCTATTGATGTAGATATGGTACCTAACACGGTTAATGAGGTCATCGATGAAAATGAACCACAGCCAAAACAAACTATTGCTGCTCATAAAGACAAAGATGGTAAATGGAAATTAGATGGAGATGTACCAACTGGTGTAACTATTGATCCAGAAACGGGTGCTATTACTATTCCTGCTGAAACAGTTAAGGATGGAAGTCCAATTTCCGCAATAGCAAAGAATAAGGACGGGAAATCTTCTGATGCTGCTAAGGGAACAGTCGGATTTATCAAACCACAAATCATTAACCAATCGGCTAACAATGATGATACTAAGAATAAGACAATCGTAACTGGTAAAACATTACCTGGTGCTGTTGTTAAAATTGTAGGTCCTAATGGTCATGAATTTACTGATTCCAAGACTCCTGTCAAAGCGGATAAAGATGGTAACTTTACTGTTGAAATTCCAAAACAGGAGCAAGGTACATTGTTGACAATTACGCCAATTAATGGACCTAAGGCAGGGACACCAGTAAATGTAGCAGTAGGTATCTCTATTACTGATCAAAAGGCTAAGAATACTAGCGATAAGCCAGATAAGACAGTAGTAAGTGGGGAGACCGCACCAAATGCTAAGGTTACAATTACAGATACTGATGGTAATCCAATTAAAGATAAATCTGGACAACCAGTTTCTGTTACTGCGGATGATAAGGGACACTTTACAGTGGATATTCCAAAACAAGCTGATGGAACTGATATAGTGTTAACCCCAAGTCTGAAAAACGGAGATAAACCTAATTTAGTAGGTGAACCAGTTAACGCTACAGTGAAAGATACACCAGTAGTTAAAGATGGCAATGCTATCAATGATCCAAAGACGCCAGATAAGACAGTAGTAAGTGGCAAGACTACGCCAAAGGCACAAGTTGAAGTCAAGGATAAAGATGGCAATACCATTGGCACAGGTACAGCAGACGACCAAGGAAACTTTACAGTTGCAGTACCAAAACAAGATCCAGATACTAAGTTGACACTTACCCCAACAGCTAATGGAGTTACAGGCGAACCAACTGAAGTTACAGTGAAAGATGTGCCAGTAGTAAATGAAGGCACAGCTAACAATGATCCAAAGACGCCAGATAAGACAGTAGTAAGTGGAAAGACTACGCCAAAGGCAAAGGTTGAAGTCAAGGATAAAGATGGCAAGACCATTGGCACAGGTACAGCAGACGACCAAGGCAAATTTACAATTCAAGTACCAAAACAAAATCCAGATACTAAGTTGACACTAGTGCCAACAGCTAATGGAGTTACAGGCGAACCAGCTGAAGTAACAGTAAAAGATGTGCCAGTAGTAAATGACGGTACAGCTAACAATGATCCAAAGACGCCAGATAAGACAGTAGTAAGTGGCAAGACGACGCCAAAGGCACAAGTTGAAGTCAAGGATAAAGATGGCAAGACCATTGGCACAGGTACAGCGGATGAAAACGGTCATTTCACAATTCCAGTACCAAAACAGGATCCAGATACTAAGTTAACACTTATCCCAACAGCTAATGGAGTTACAGGTGAACCAGCTGAAGTCACAGTAAAAGATGTGCCAGTAGTAAGTGAAGGTACAGCTAACAATGATCCAAAGATGCCAGATAAGACAGTAGTAAGTGGCAAGACGACGCCAAAGGCACAAGTTGAAGTCAAGGATAAGAGTGGAAATAAGGTTGGTGAAGGTACAGCGGATGAAAACGGTCATTTCACAATCCAAGTACCAAAACAAAATCCAGATACTAAGTTGACATTAGTCCCAACAGCTAATGGAGTTACAGGCGAACCAGCTGAAGTTACAGTGAAAGATGTGCCAGTAGTGAGTGAAGGTACAGCTAACAATGATCCAAAGACGCCAGCTAAGACGGTAGTAAGTGGAAAGACGACGCCAAAGGCACAAGTTGAAGTCAAGGATAAAGATGGCAAG